>Ga0335083_10002969_pt1 | contig 22185 bp, 25 predicted proteins | sample Lox_Sample_42_FD_206716 | JGI IMG/M metagenome (GOLD analysis project Ga0335083, IMG submission 206716) | Soil microbial communities from Loxahatchee National Wildlife Refuge, Florida, United States - Lox_Sample_4.2 | ecosystem: Environmental > Terrestrial > Soil > Wetlands | place: USA...
CACACGCCGCAGACCGAGGGCATGTTCGGCGCGCGCGAGCTCGCCCTGCTGCCGGACGGCGCGCTGCTCGTCAACGTGGCACGCGGCAAGCTCGTCGACACCGCGGCCCTGCTTGCCGAGCTGTCGAGCGGGCGGATCACCGCCGCGCTCGACGTGACAGAACCCGAGCCGCTGCCCGCCGGCCACCCGTTGTGGCACGCGCCTGGCGTGCTGATCTCGCCGCATGTCGGCGGTGCGAGCTCGGCGTTCGCGCCAAGGGCGGACCGGCTGATCGCCGCGCAGCTGGCCCGGTTCGCAGCCGGGGAGCCGCTGGCGAACGTCGTCCGCCCCGGAGTTAAGCGGCCTCGACCTTCGGCATGATCTCTTCCTTCAGCCGCTTCATATCGTCGAGCGTCTTCGAGACCGGCACGTCCTGGAACGGCGGCCACAGCAGCGGCATCGTCAGCCCGGCCTCCTTGTACCGCTTGAGCTTGTCGGTGATCTGCTTCGCGGTTCCCGCGAGCAGGTTGCTGCCCTTGCCCAGCGGCGACTGATCGGTTTCCTGGTCGGTGATGACGAACCAGATCATGCTGCAGATCTCGAGATCGTCGATGGAGCGCTCGCTCTCCAGCTTCTCGAGTTCTTCCTTGATGGCGCCGCGCCACAGAATGAGCTCCTCAGGCGAGTCCTGGATGCCGATCCAGCCCGACAGGCCGTACTTGGAGATCCGGCGCGCCGAGCGAGCGGGATCCTTCAGCCCGCTGAAGAAGATCGGCGGGTGCGGCTGCTGCACCGGCTTCCACCCGAACCCGCACTTGTCGAAGTCCGCGAACTCGCCGTGGTACTCGAACAGCTCGTTCGTCCAGATGCCCTGCATGATCTCGATCGTTTCGCGCACGTGCGTGTGCCGCTTGGGGAAGATGTCCGAGGCACTGGCCGCCGCGAACTCCTCCGGCATCCACCCGGAGCCGATGCCCACATTGAGCCTGCCCCCGCAGAGGTGGTCCACCGTGGCGAGTTCCGCGGCGAGCACGCCGGGCGAGCGGTACGGCGTGTCGCAGATGCTCATGCCGATCCGCACCTTGCTCGTCTTCGCCGCGAGCCAGGGGATCAGCGGCCAGCCCTGGTACCACTGACCGCGGGAGGAGACCGGCAGCGCCTTCGGGAAGCCTTCGATCATGCCGAACGAGTACTGGAGCCCTTGGCTATCCGAGATCTCCGGTACGACGATCCGGTCGAGCGTCCAGACGGAGTCGAAGTCGAGCTCCTCGGCGAGGCTGGTGAGATCTTCGAGTTCCTTGACGGTTACGTGCTCGCGGAAGTTCGGCAGGTAGAGAGCGAGTTTCATGAGGCGGGCCTCCTAGTTGTGCGGATGTGGCTTGTTACGTGCTCCTGTTCGCTGTCTCGGCTTGCAGGAGCTCACGCAGCTCCCGCTTGACGACCTTGCCGTAATTATTGGTTGGCAGGGCGTCCACGAACCGGTAGTCCTTGGGTCTCTTGTAGCGGGCTATGTGGTCGAGGCAGGTCTGGTCGAGTTCGCCGGCCGACGGCGGGGCGCCGGGGTCGGCCACCACGAAGGCCACGACCGCCTCGCCCCACTCCGTGTCGGGCCGGCCGACGACGGCGGCCGCCATCACGCCGGGGTGGCGGAGCAGGGCCTCTTCGACCTCCCGCGGGTAGATGTTCATGCCGCCGCTGATGATCAGGTCCTTGGACCGGTCCCGCAGCGTGAGATACCCCTCGGTGTCGAAGCTGCCGACGTCGCCGGTGTGCAGCCAGCCGCCGCGCAGCGCCTCGGCGGTGGCCTCGGGCTGGTTCCAGTAGCCGGCCATGACCACGTCGCCGCGGACCACCACCTCGCCCGCCTCGCCCGCCGGCAGCGCGCGGTCGTCGGCGTCGACGACGCGGACCTCGACGTCGGTTCGCGGCAGGCCGACGCTCTGCATGCGCTCTCGCCACCGCGGATGATGGCGCTCTGCGTGGTCTGCCTTGGACAGGGCGGTGATGGTCATCGGAGCCTCGCCCTGCCCGAATATCTGCGCCAGCCGGGGTCCGAACACACCGAGGGCGTGCTCCAGGTCGGACAGGTACATCGGTGCGCCGCCGTAGATGACCGTCTTCAGCCCCGACAGGTCCGCGGCCGCGAAGGCCGGGTCGCCTGCCAGCCGCTTCACCATGGTGGGGGCGGCGAAAAGCGACATACCCGGCCACCGCCGGATGAGGGCGGCGATCTCGGCGCCGTCGACGCCGCCAGAATGCGGCAGCACGCTCACCGCGCCGCGGGCTACGTGCGGCAGCCCGTAGAGCCCGGCGCCGTGTGATAGCGGCGCGGCCTGCAGGATCGAGTCGCCCGGCATCACCTGGTCAATGTCCGCGAAATAGCTGAGCGACGCCATCAGCAGGTTGCGGTGGGTGAGGGTGACGCCTTTGGGCCGCCCGGTGGTGCCGCTCGTGTAGAACAGCCAGGCCGGGTCCTGCGGCAAGCTGCCGCCGAGCGCTGCGGGCGGCGACGCGACGAGCCGGTCCCACCGGTCGCCGGGCGCGACCACCGCCGCCTTGAGCGATGCGATGCTGCCAACCAGCGGCTCGACATCGCCGGCATGATCGGCATCGGTCACCACGACGGCCGATTCGCTGTCCTCGAGTATGTAAGCGATCTCGTTGCGGTGCAGGCGAGCGTTGACCGGCACGGCGACCAGGCCGGCGTGCCAGATGGCGAACATCGCCTCGAGGTACTCGGGCCGGTTCCGCATCCAGATGGCAACCCGGTCACCTGGCGAAAGGCCGAACTCGGCGCGCAGGCCCGCGGCGGTGCCGGCCACCGCGGCGGCGAAGTCGCGCCAGGTGGCGTGGACGCGCTCGCCATCGGCAAGCGCGGGTTCTCCGGGTCGCCGGCGTGCATTCCGCTCCACCCAGACAGCCAGGTTCAACGCGCCAGCCCCCTCGGCCTCGTTGCCGGATCCACCATCAGGTGAACGGATCAATGGATTGATGATCTCCCCTTCCGCTGCTGGCTTCAACGGAGGGTCGCCCGATCTGGCCGTCGACAGGGAGAAAGGTCCTGCGATTGCCTGGCGTTCGGCTCTGCTACCGGCCGCTCCGCAGAGCCAGAGTGAAGGTAGTGGCGCTGCGGGCATGCGCCGGCGGCGCCGCCTGGAGGTACCGATGGCGGCTGAGACCGGCGACCCGCTGGCCGGCGGCAGGCGAGCGAAGATCAGGGCGGCCGACGCGGACCGCGACCGGGTGGCCGCGATCCTGGGCGTCGCCTACGGCGAGGGACGGCTGTCCAAGGACGAGTACGACGTCCGGCTTGAGGCGGCCTTCGCGGCGCGCACCTAAGCCAGTCTCGTGTGCGGGCTCGCCGCCGGGATGCACGCCGGCATGTACGGGATGGGCGCCGTGCGCTAGGCGCCGACCTCACCCAGCGGAACATCTGGGTTGGCCAGCCTGGCGGTATCCACAGTGCCGCCGCGCCGGATCAGCGCCTGGACCGCATCGTTGACGTCCCAGACGTTGACGTTCATGCCGGCCAGCACGCGGCCCTCGCTGAGCCAGAACGCGACGAACTCGCGCCGCTCCTTGTCGCCGCGGAACACCACCTCGTCGTAGCCGCCTGGCTCAACGTAGCCGGAGTACTCCATGCCGAGGTCGTACTGGTCGGTGTAGAAGTACGGCAGCCGGTCGTAGACGGCGTCCTGACCAAGCATGGCCTTGGCCGCGACGACCGGCTGGTTCCGCGCGTTGGACCAGTGCTCGACCCTGATGCTGGACTTCAGCAGCGGGTGGTAGGCGCACGCGACGTCGCCGGCGGCGAAGATGTCCGGGTCCGAGGTGCGCAGCGAGGCGTCGGTCTTGATGCCGTTGCCGACTTCAAGACCGGCGGCCTCGGCGAGCTGGGTGTTCGGGGTGATGCCGACTCCCACCACGACGGCGTCGGCCGGGATGTGGCTGCCGTCGGAGAGGCGCACGCCGCTGACGCCGTCGCCAGTGCCGGTGATCTCGTCAACCCCGGCGCTCATGCGCAGGTCGACGCCGTTGGCGCGGTGCAGCCCTGCGAAGACCTCGGCCACCTCGCGGCCGAGCACCCGCAGCAGCGGCAGTTCGGCCATCTCCACGATGGCGACCTCGGCGCCGGCGGTGCGGGCCGCGGCGGCCGCTTCGAGACCGATCCATCCCGCGCCGATCACCGCCACCCGTTCCGCGCCCTGGAACGCCTGCCTGATCCGGTCGCTGTCGCCCACCGTGCGCAGGTAGTGCACCCCCTCGAGCCCGGCTCCCGGCACCTCCAGGCGGCGCGGCGACGAGCCGGTGGCGAGCAGCAGCTTGCCGTATCCGACCCGGCTGCCGTCGGTGAGCGTGATCTCGTGCCGTTCCCTGTCGATGCCGGTGACCGCGGCGCCGAGTCGCAGGTCGACGTTGTGCTCGAGGTACCAGTCGCGCGGATGGACGTAGATCGAGTCGCGTTCTGCCTTGCCCATCAGGTAGTCCTTGGACAGCGGCGGACGCTCGTAGGGCAGTTCGTTTTCCTCGCCGATCAGCACGACCGGGCCGTCGGATCCCTCGGCGCGGAGCGTCTCCGCGGCCCTGGCCCCGGCCAGGCTAGCTCCGGCGATAACAAGCGCTTCATTAGCGGCCATTGTCTGACGATCCCTTCGAAGTGAGTGGTCAGCCGCAGCGGCTGCGCGTCGAACAGCTCCGCGTAGGCCCGGGCCATCCGGCTGGGGGTGTCTCTAACACTAGAACTTGCCAGTTAAAGAGGATTGGCCATGGCCTTCAGGTAGCACCAGCGGGGTGCCCGATGAACACCAGGGAACCGCAGGCGCGCTGCTGACCACCGCCCAGTACCTGGCAGGCGCGGTCACGCTTGCCGTGCTCACCCTCGTACTCGCGCAGTCACCCGGCTACGCCGGCTTCACGGCCGCCTTCCGGTGAGGTTCACCGCGGGCAGATCTTGTGCCCGGTGAGTGACCATTGCTCGCCGTCGGGGCTGGCCACCATCGCGGGCAGGCCGCCGCGGGCCGGGTTCGGGCGGATCAGGGAGACAGTCGCGGACGTGCTGGCGTTACCGCGGCTGGAGGATCGCCTTCAGCACCCGGGTAGCTAGAGAGTGCCCAGGGCGGTGCCGAGCGCGCTGATCGCGCTGGACAGGGACGTGGAGGCCGGGCCGGTGATCTGTCCCTGGGACTTGTCCTGGGTGTAGGCCTGGACAAGTTGCGAGTACTGCTGCTGGAGTTGCTGTGGGTCCTGGCCCGGCGGCGGGAACAGCAGTTGCTGGAGCTGATTGAACATGTTCTGGCCTGCCTGCGAGGCCACCTGCCCGTCGGCGACGCCTTCCTTCAGGTCACCCACGAGTGCGGCGGCCGCGGCGGCGACGGGCGAAAGGGTCGTCGCGGGCTGCGCCGAGGGTGAACTTGTCGTGGTGGCTGCCTGGCTCGCGGTCAGCGAAGCGGCTGGGGAAGTAGACGCGGCCGGGTGCCCGCCGCCCGACCCTCCCGTGAAAAGCACCGCCAGAAGAGCGACCAGCGACGCGGCGAGCGCGACACCGAGGGCGGCCTCGGCCGGCCGGGGCCGCCAGCCCCGGCGCGGGGTACTCGGTACCGTTCCCGGCGGGACGGGAAGCACGGCGGTGCCGCCGTTCGGTGTACCGACGGCCGGAGAGAAGACGGAGAGCAGCCCGGCGCGGGCCGCGGCCGCGGTGGGCGGCCGGGATGCCGGATCCTTGGCAAGCAACTGGGCGGTGATCCGGTCGAGCCCGGCGGGCAGGCCGGGGCGCCAGGCCGATGGCAGCCCCGGATCGTCGTGAACCTGCCGGTAGGCGAGCCCGACGGCTGAGTCGGCGGTGAACGGCGGCCTGCCGGTCAGCATCTCGAACAGCACGCAGCCGAGGGAGTAGAGATCGGAACGCGGATCCGCCTGGCGGCCTGAAGCCTGCTCGGGCGACAGGTAGGCGACGGTGCCCACCACCGTCCCCGCGGCGGTCGCGGCCCGGGTCCCGTCGGACCGGGCGATGCCGAAGTCAAGGACCTTGACCTCGCCCCCGTTCAGGACAATGTTGTCGGGCGTGATGTCGCGGTGCACGAGTCCTGCGGTGTGCGCGGCTTCTAGGCCCTCGCACACCGCCGCGGCGATCGCGACCGCCTGCCCGGGCGGCAGCGCTCCGGCCTCGTCGAGTACCCGGCGCAGAGTACGCCCCGCGACCAGTTCCATCACGATGAACGGCGTGCCGCTCTCGACGCCGCAGTCGAACACGGTCACGAGCCGGGGATGGCTGACGGCGGCGGCGTGGCGTGCCTCGCCTTCGAACCGGGCGAGGAAACCGGGGTCGGCGGCGTGCTGCGGGCTGAGGACCTTCACTGCGACGTCGCGGGCTAGCATCATGTCCCTGGCCCGCCACACCGTCGCCATGCCGCCAGTCCCAAGCACCGCCAGCAGTTTGTACCGGCCGCCAAGCACGGTCGTCCCTGTCACGCCATGATCCGCTCTCTCCGCGCGCTCGCCAGACCAACCGTAATGCCAGCAGATCATCCACAGTGCCCAGTTGGAGGCTAATCGCTGCGCGCGTTCGCGGAGCGGCGGCTGGCCAGGTACAAGGTCCCGCGCGGGTACACGGTCACCAGCACGCCGCATCCGCGCGTGAGATCCAAGGTCAGCGGAAATGAGGTAACCAGCGGGAGGGCTGGTATGGATGATGCGATCGCGGTCGTGGCGGTGGTGCTGCTCGTCTATGCGGCGGTGGAGCGGCGGCTCAGGCCGACCCCCGTCAGCGGCGCGATGGTGTTCACCGCGGTCGGCCTGCTGGCCAGCGGGCAGGTCACCGGGCTGATCACCCCCGCCCATGAGGGTCACGGGGCTACCTCTTTCCTCGAGCTGACCTTGGTGATCGTGCTGTTCACCGATGCCATGGGGGTCAACGCGGCCGGGTGGGCGGTCGAGGCACCGCTGCCCGCCCGGCTGCTGGGCGCGGGTCTGCCGCTGACCATGGCAGCCGGCTGGGCCGTGGGCTGGGCGTTGTTCCCCGCCGCCGGGGTCTGGGGCGCGGCGCTGCTCGCCGCTGTCCTGGCACCGACCGACTCCGCGCTCGGCCTGCCGGTCATCAGCAACGAACGGGTTCCGCAGCTGATCAGGCATGCGCTCAACGTCGAAGGCGGTCTCAATGACGGTCTCGCGCTGCCGTTCGTGACCATCTTCCTTGCACTGGCGCTGCAGGAAGAGAACGCGGTCGGCGGCGGCCGTGTCTTGCTGGTGCTGCTGCGCGGGCTGCTGGCCTCCGGCGCGATCGGAGTGGCGGTCGGCTGGGGCGGAACGCTGCTGCTGCGCTGGTCGATGAGCAAGGGCTGGTCCGGACGGCACTGGCAATCGGTGGCGCTGCTGGCCATGGCGATTCTGTCGTTCGCGCTCGCCGACCTCATCGAGGGCAGCGGCTTCATCGCCGCATGGGCCGCCGGGCTGGTAGCCGGCCTGGTTTCCCGCGGCAGCCTGACCGAAGCACAGCAGACACCGGAAGAGGTCGCCAGCCTCGGTGTCTCGGTGAGTTTCGTGCTGTTCGGAGCCCTGTTCCTGGCTCCCGAGCTGGACCACATGACCTGGGCGGCGGCCGGCTACGCGCTGCTGAGCCTGACCGTGATCAGGATGATCCCGGTCGCGGTCTCGCTGCTCGGCTCCGGACTTGCCGGGCAAACCGTGGCGTATATCGGCTGGTTCGGCCCGCGCGGGCTTGCCTCGATCGTGTTCGCCGACCTGGTGGCCACCAGCGGACTGCCCGAACAGCAGCTGATCGTCCCGGTCGTGATGCTGACGGTCGGCTTCAGCGTGCTCCTGCACGGGGTAACCGCGCCCTGGGGTGCGCAGCGCTACGGCCGCTGGTACTCCGCCGCCGTCACGCGCAATCCCGGCATCCGGGAGGCCGCCGAGGCGCCGGAGGTGGCCTATCGCGTACGGGTCGCCCAGAATCCGCCGCCGTAAGTGATCAGGCGGCGCGGCGCTGCACCAGCCAGCTGGTTACCAGGATGAGCAGCGCCCGTTCCGCACGTGCCGGACCCCGGTCCAAGCCGTTCAGGCTAGCGAGAGGAAGAGCCGTTCGAGCCGCTCTAGCTCCGCATCGGCCGACCCGTCGTCACTGGCCGCGCACTCCTGCAGTCCGGTCGCGATGATCTTGAAGCCGGCCCGGTCGAGCGCCCTGGAAGCCGCCGCGAGCTGCGTCACCACGTCCGCGCAGTCACGCCCTTCCTCGATCATCTTGATAACGCCGCCGATCTGGCCCTGTGCCCGCTTGAGCCGCTTGAGCACGCTCGCCATCGTCTCGCCGTCCACGTTCATGCGGGCTCCTCGGGGGTTAGGCATCCGGCGTGAGAGCCGAGGCCGCACTGGCTACCGCCGTCCAGAATACCTGAGGGGGTATTGATACGGCGGGCCGGACCATTGGCCCTGAACCTGGTGAGCAGCTCAGCGGCCTGCTGCCTGCTCCTGAAGCGCGATCTCGCTGCGGACCCCGTCCATGTCGAGGTCGCGGACCGCCTTGATGACCTGCTCGAGCGCGGCTGCGGGCAGCGCGCCCGGCTGTGAGAAGACCAGGATCCCGTCGCGGAAGGCCATCAGGGTCGGGATCGAGGTGATCCGCGCTGCGCCGGCCAGCGAGGGCTCGGCCTCGGTGTCGACCTTGCCGAACGTGATGTCCTGGTGCTTGTCGCTGGCGTCGGCGAAGACCGGCGCGAACATTCGGCACGGCCCGCACCAGGATGCCCACCAGTCGACGAGCGTGATCCCTTCCTTGACCGAGTCCTCGAAGGTGTCCGCGGTCAGTGTGACGGTGCTCATCCTTTACTCCTTCGTCTCCGTGGCTGCAAATACCCCATGGGGTATAACGCAAGACACTGCGAGGCATTCCCGTGCTCCCCTGGCGAGTCCCAAGCCGGGCGAGGAATAACGGCGGCCCTGCGGTTGCCTATACCCATAGGGGTATAGGCAACGCGTTGCGGTTACGCGATGACCAGGAGGTGTGTCATGGGACGAGACCAGGCGAGAGACACCGGTGTCGGCGGGCGGCACGACCGCCTGCGCACGAGCTGCGGGCGGCAGCTCACGATCGGCAGGCTGGCTCTCGGGGATGCCCGGCGCCCGGCCGCGCGTGTCTTCGTCGACATCGGCGAATGCTCCGGCTGCGAAACAAGCGCATGGGCGGGCCTCACGGTGCCCGAGGCGCGGCTGCTCGCGCGGGCGCTGCTGGCCCAGGCAGCGGCTGCCGAACGAGAATGCCCCGCTTCGCCGCAGCGGGCGCGTAATCACCGCCCGTAAGGTGGCCTCATGGGCGAGCTGCAAGCACTGCTGCGCGAGTACGACCGTGCCCGTGCCTACACCGATGAACTGTGGAAAGACCTTACGCCTGATGAGGTGACCTGGCGCCCGCACGAGAATTCCAGCGCTATCGGCTGGCATCTCGGCCATCAGGCGCACGTCGCCCATTTCATGATCCGCAACCTGACCGCGGCCGAGCCCAGTCCCGACCCGGAACTGGACGCGCTGATGGACTCGGCGCGCCCGGAGAAGTTCCGCGGCACCTTGCCCACCGTCCGCCGGCTCACCGACTTCCGTGCCGCCGTTGCCGAACGGGTCCACGCCCGCATCGGCGCCATCGCCGCTGGCCGGGTGGGTGCCCCCGGCCAGCTGGCCATCGTCGCGACCCACCTGGTGGCGGCACTGGTCAACCACGAGTACCAGCACGACCAGTGGATCAGCGAGGTCCGTGGGGAAAACTTGGGCCACGCGCTCCCGCCCGACCCCGAATCGGACATGCTCAGCCGTGTGGACGGCTATCTGGTGCTTACCCCTGATGCATGACCGCCGCGAAGACGCTCGGCGATGGCCAGGAACCGCGGCTCGGGCCGCTGTTACTTAATGGAAGAAGAACTTGCCCGGGGACTCCCAGGCGCCGGCCAGGTGGACGGTCAGCAGCGACAGGCGGACGCCGCGGCCGCCAAGGAACTGCGCCGCCCTGGGGGCGGGCCGGCCGCCGGCCTGAGACACGGCCCCGCCGCGAGCTTCCGCGGACAGCAGCCGTGGCAGCCGGGGGAGATAGGCGAGGACGTGGATGGCCATCGCGCCGAACCACAGGATGAAGGACGCCTTGTGGAACAGCAGCCACGGCTGCCGCCCTGGGATTCACGATCCTGCGGATCGGCCGCCTGCTCACGTTGCACTTCTTCCTCACATGCGGCCATCCGTTCCGCAGGCGCCGCCTGCCGGCGAACCGGAACGGTTCGGCGGCGCTGAGGGCAACGAGCGGCTGACCGTGATGACAGGGACAGCGCCGCGAGTCCTCGGGCGACCTGGCTCTGGGTGGCGTCATATTGATGCGCCCACAGCCGGGGAAGGGCTCGGCCGCCTTACGTCCTTCCCGGTCAGGACCTGCGCACCTGTAGCGGGACGAGCCTCGTGCTTACGGTGATGCTGTGAGGCTGTGAGGCTGAGGAGTGGTAACCATGGCTACGGGTACTCCGCCCGGGACTGCCGTCGGAGTTCCAGGCCCGCCGCCCGCTCCGGCGCACGGGGGCTGGACGGCCGGGCGTGTCATCGCGGTAGTGGCAGGTTCTCTGCTGGCCCTGGTGTCGCTAGGGCTGCTCGGCGGCGGCGGGACCTTGCTCTGGGCGGGCCATGCGCTGCGGCAGGATGGCTACGTGACAACGGGCACCGCGACCTACTCGGCCGCCGGGCACGCCATTGCCAGCGAACGAGTCAGCCTGGGCTGGGGCCCGCTGCTGACCGGGCTCGTCGGGGACGTGCGGTTCCGGGTCACCGCGGTCAGCCCGGACAGGCCCGTGTTCGTCGCCATCGGCCCCGCTGACCGGGTGGCTGCCTACCTGTCAGGGACGGCGTACACCACGGTCACCGGCGCCGGCGCGGGCAGCGTGGCCGTCCATGAGGGCACCAGCCTGCCCGCGCGGCCGCGAACCGCGGGGATCTGGGTCGCGGAGGCCAGCGGGCCGGGCACCCAGGTACTGCACTGGACCGCGCAGGAGGGTAACTGGACGGCGGTCGCGATGAACGCGGACGGTTCGGCCGGGGTGCGGGTGCGTGCCGATGCGGGCGTCTCTGCCCCCGGGCTGACGCGGCTGGCGGCCGAGCTTCTGTCGGGCGGGATCATTGCCTGCGCGCTGTCGGCCGCGCTGATCTGGGTGCCGATCCGGCTGGCGACCAGGAAATGACAGCGGCGGGCATAGGACCAAAGACCGCTCATTCCGGGTCATTCGCGCCTTTACCGGGTGGCCGGCGCCGCGATTTGCTGGAACTGGCAACTAGTGCCTCACCACGGAGGTGAGCAGAATGAGCGCTGCGACGTACCCGGCCCGGGTGAACGCGCGGCTGGACCAGCCGCTGTCCCGCTGGCTGTGGCTTGTCAAATGGATCCTGGTGCTGCCGCACTACATCGTGCTGGTGTTCCTGTGGCTGGCATTTGTCGTGCTCAGCGTGGTCGCGGGAGTTGCCATCCTGGTGACAGGCCGCTACCCAAGGGGCATCTTCGACTTCAACGTGGGCGTGCTGCGCTGGACGTGGCGGGTGCAGTACTACGCGATCGGCGCGTTCGCGACCGACCAGTACCCGCCGTTCACCCTGGAGGACGACCCGGGCTACCCGGCGCACTTCGACGTCCAGTACCCCGAGCGGCTGTCCCGTGGGCTGGTGCTTGTCAAGTGGTGGCTGCTCGCCATCCCGCACTACCTGGTCGTGGCCCTCTTCATCGGCGGCACCGGGTGGGCCGCGTACCACTTCGGAGGCCTGGTCAGCGTGCTCGCGGTGATCGCCGGGGTCGTACTCCTGTTCACCGGCAGCTACCCCGGCAGTGTCTACGACTTCGTGCTTGGCATGAACCGGTGGGTGCTCCGGGTGGCCGCTTACGCCGGCCTGATGACCGACGAGTACCCGCCGTTCCGGCTGGACATGGGCGGCACGGAGAGCGGGCAGGAACCGGACGACTTCGCCCGCTCAGCAGGACCAAGGGAGAGTTGAGCCATGGGTGCCTTCTTCAGGCTGATCGCGGCCGGGCCGCTGTTCTTCGTCAGCGCCTGGCTGCTGATGATCTTCGCCGGGATCGTCGCCACCGACGTCGGCATCCGGCCGTTCGGGTACGTGACGTCGATGGTGGTCACGATCGGGCTCTGGCTGACTCTCGCACCCGCGATTGGCGCGGCAGGCCGCGACTCGGCCAAAGACAAGCGCCAGCACGCCCACAGCGACTGACTTACCTCGCCCGAACGGGTTGTGGCACCTGCGGTCCGGCACCGCCCAGGCCAGCGGCGGTGCCGGCGCGGGGAGACTGCCCAGCCCGCACCGCAGGCCCCGAGCTGCCCCTGTGCACCGTGATGATCAGGGCCTGCCAGGTCGCGGCGCCGACCACGCCGCTGGCCTTGAGGTGATGGGCCCGCTGGAATGCGAGCACCGCGTTCCTGGTCAGCGGCCCGAATGCGCCGTCGACGGGCCACGGCTGCAGCCCCTTGACTTGGACGATGGCCGACAGCAGCGTCGCGTTCGGCCTCGCGACCGCGGCGGGCATCGTAGCCGCCCATCATGGACCGGTACCAGGTGTAGGCGGGCGCGGAGCCCGCGCCGGGCTGGCTCGGGGGGCGCCACTGGTCAGCACTGCTTTGAACCTGCCCGGGTCCGCGTGGGTCCTCGGCCAGTGGTGGACCAAGGGCGGCGCGACGCTCAGCCAGTCCGCCGTGGACGCGGTATCAGCCGGGCAGCAGGTTCTGGCCGTTCCAGTGGATCGAGCGTGGCTGGCTGCTCGCCCTGTTGGGGCTGCTCATCGCCGCCACCGTCTGGCTGGTCCGCCGCCGCGCCGCCTGACACATCGCCGGGAATCGCTAACCGGCTTTCCGCCTCCACGGCCGCCTCCCAGCGACGCCGGAGCTCGGCCGCCCCCTCAGCTTGATAGCGGAGCTCGGGCCGGCCGCCGGCTCGCGGAGCGTTCCCGCGGTGGAATGCGACGGGCGCTGGCTCATCCCCGGCCTCTGGGACGCGCACGTGCACCTGGGGCAATGGGCCCTGGCCGCGCGACGGCTCGACCTCTCGCAGACGTCGTCGCCCGAGGAAGTGCTCGCGATGGTCGCGCGGGAAAGGTCAAGCAGGCCAGCACCGGGCGGGCGGCCGATCGTCGGGATGGGTCACCGGGCGGGCACCTGGGCCCGCCAGGTGACCGTCGCCGAACTCGATGCGGCCTGCGGCGAGGTGCCCGTCGCCCTGATCAATAGCGACTGCCACCACGGCTGGCTGAACACCACGGCGCTCGACGCGCTCGGCCTGGCCCGCCGTGACACCATAGTCGCCGAAGCCGAGTGGTTCGCGGCCTACCCGCTGGTAGCCGAACGTCTTGAGGATCCTCCGAAAGCGGCCGACTACCAGAAGGTGCTTGGCGAGGCCGCGGCGCGGGGGATTGCCGGCCTCGTCGACTTCGAGTTCGGCGCGCCATGGAGTGACTGGGCCAAGCGCTGGCATGAGGGTTGTGACCTGCTGAGGATCCGCTGGTCGCCGTACCGGGACCAGCTGGACAGCGTCCGCGCGGCCGGGCTGCGCAGCGGGGCGTGCCTGCCCGGCGCCGATGACCGCCTGTCGGTCGGCTCACTCAAGATCATCAGCGACGGTTCGCTCGGCACCCGAACGGCTTGGTGTTACCAGCCGTACGCCGACACCGGCGGTTTCGGCGCGCCCAACCAGTCCGATGTCGAACTGGCCGGCCTGCTCGCCGAGGGAAGGCGAGCGGGCCTGTCGGTCGCGACGCACGCGATCGGCGACCGGGCGCTGGACACCGCGCTGAAGGCGTACGCGGCGACGGGTGCGCATGGCTCGATCGAGCACGCCCAGATGACGACCGGCCACAGCATCGCCGAGATGGCAAGGCTTGGCCTGACCGCGAGCGTGCAGCCGGCGCACCTGCTCGATGACCATGACACGATCGACCAGGTCTGGGGCGGCCAGGCGGACCGCTGCTTCACGCTCCGCTCATTGCGAGACCACGGGGTCAAGGTCGCTCTCGGCTCGGACGCGCCAGTGGCGCCGCTTGATCCGTGGCTAACGATCGCCACCGCAGTGCACCGCGGGCTCCCCGGCGATGAGCCGTGGCATCCCGAGCAGGCGATCAGCACCGCGGAGGCGATCGCCGCGTCGGTGGACGGCAGGCGGATCGCCGTCGGTCAGCCCGGTGACGTGGCACTGTTCGACTTCGATCCGCTGACCAGCGATGCCGCCGGGCTGCGAGCCATGCGCGCCGCGCTGACCTGCGTCGCGGGCCGGGTCGTACACAGCGAACCCCTCCCGGGGCTGGGCAGGATGAGCGCAGGCTCGTAGGCTGGACCCATGGCAGGGACTGAGAGCCTGAACCTGCCGCGTCTGGTCGAGCAGGCCGAGGTGGCTTACCGGGGCCAGGTCGGACGTTTGCTGTCTGTTGATGCCCGGACAGCCACCCGGCGCGCCGTACAGCTTTCCTGGTTTGTCCGGCTGAGTCTCGATGAGCCGGTGGCGATGCGGCGTATGCACGGCCTGGTAGGGAAACTGCGCGAGAGCTCCAGGCTGGATGAGCTGCTCCCGCAGGTCCTTGATGGCGCCCTGGCGCTGACCGGAGCCGACTTCGGTAACGTACAGCTGCTTGATCCAGCGTCCGGTGCTCTGCGGATCGTCACCCAGTCTGGGTTCGGCCCGGAGTTCACCGACTACTTCGCCGTCGTCAGTGACGGGCATTCCGCGTGCGGGCGGGCGGCACGCGGCCGCGCACAGACAGTGATCGCGGACGTCACGACTGACCCGGGCTTCATGCCGCACCGCGAGATCGCCAGCTCGGCGGGTTTCCGCGCGGTCCAGTCCACCCCGCTAGCAGACGTCGACGGCCGGCTGGTCGGCATGGTCTCGACTCACTGGCGGCGCCCAGGGCACCCGCTCAGGCGGGACATGCGGATGCTTGAACTGTTCGGCGACCTGGCCGGCGAGGCGGTCGCCCGGCACCTGGGACTGACCGCTGGCCTCGGTGTGCCGTTTCCGGCCGAGGTCGACGGGGACGACCACTGGTGGCCGCCGGACGGCGAGCTGGACCAGCCAGCGATGGCGCTGGAGGAGTTCAAAGGCGAGGTCGTGCGCCGCCTGATCACCGCTGGCCTGAGCCTGGCGAGCGCGCGGGCCATCGTCGGGGACGGCGCGGCCGGTGACCGGGTGGCGGCGGCCGTCGACGAGCTTGACCGTGCCATCCGCGACATCCGGGTCATGGCGTTCCCTGTCCGCGACGGACACGGCCGCTAACCGTCACCAGGCGTGTCGTCAGAGCTTGTAGCCGATGTCGCGGAGCAACTGGTGCCGTTCGGCCGCGTCGGCCTCGGTTTCGATCCCGACGGGTGGTGATCCGTCGACTACCCCCGCGACCGCGCGCCCGCGCTCGGTAACCGCGACCAGGACCCCGACCTCGTTGGCGGTCGCGCAGTAGATGCCGCACACTTCGGGCACAGCCTTGACCTGGTTCAGCACATTGATCGGGAAACCGTCCCTCAGCAAGACGATGAAAGCGTGCCCGGCGCCTATCGCCAGCGCGTTCCGCGCGGCAAGTTCGGTGAGTTCCGGGTCATTGCCGGAGCGGCGCACGAGCCGGGCGCCCGATGCCTCGCAGAATCCCAGGCCGAAGCGCAACTGCGGACTCGCCCCTGCCAGTGTTTCGTGCAGGTCCTCCACCGTCTTGATGAAGTGAGCCTGGCCGATGATCACGTTCATGCCATCGGGCTTGTCGATAGTGACAACCTCGAAAGACACCATAATGAGCCGCCTCTCTTACCTGATGCGAGCCGGAGCCGCGCCGCGTCGGCACGCTCAAGCTCCTCTATCGCGAAGGTCACCTCGGCCAGTGCCTGTTCCAGGCCGGGAATCCACCGGTCCCGGACCGCCCGTAGGCGATACATGGTGACGCGGACTTCGTCATCGACCAGGCGTTCGGACGCGGTGACGGCGGCGTGCCGGGCCGCCGCGGCTAGTGCCGCGCGATGTGCCTGCCGCGCGCCAGCAAGGACAGGGCTGTCCCAGGTGAGGGCTGGCGGAGCGATGCAGACAGCCTCCGCCGGGTAGCGGATGCCCATTGTCATCCCGTAGCTGACCTGTATGTCCGCGACCTGGCCGTCGCGGGCCAGCCGGACGGCGCGTTCGCCGCCGAGCAGCGCCGCGCGCAGCAGCCAGGTTCGCGCTTCGGCCTGGCACCTGTCCCACTCCGCGGCCGTCTCGGCAGCCGCCGCCTGCAGCCGGGCCAGCTCGGCTTGCAGGATCCGCAGCTTGCGGTCGAGCAGGTCAGCGGCGCGGCGCGCTGTCTCCAGACGTCGCACTAGCCAGATGCGCCCCGCCCGTCCCTGCACCGCAGGCTTACGTGCGGTCATCCCGTGTCCCTGGTGTCACTGCCCACCGGGTAGTAGGCGTCAAGCGTCGTGGCCGGCACCATCGTCAGCTCACGGCGCGGCAGTACGCTCAGTGCCCGCCACGCCCGGCCGAGCGTGTCCGCAAGCGCCCGGTTCTCGGTGCGCTGCTGGCTGATCACCTGGCTTGCGAACGCCGCGTCGAAGTCCTGGTAGCGGCGGTCTGCCGCGCTCAGTGCCGCGCTTCCGACCAGCTCGGCGAGCTCCGCGGCCCGCCGCGCCGCCGCGAGCGCGGCAAGCGTCTGCGCGGCGACATCCAGGTGGTCAGCCCGGGTGAGTCCCTGGCCCGCACCGTGCCGCATGAGCCTGGACAGCGAGGAGAGCGGGTCCACGGGGGGATAGACGCCACGGGCGTGCAGCTCAGGCGACAGCACGATCTGGCCTTCTGTGATGTAGCCGGTCAGGTCGGGCACCGGATGGGTGATGTCCCCGCCGGGCATGGTCAGCACCGGGACGAGCGTTACCGAACCGGGGACCCCGCGTATCCGGCCGCATCGTTCGTACAGCGACGCAAGGTCGCTGTAGAGGTAACCGGGATAGGCGCGGCGGGCGGGAATCTCGCCGCGGGCTGCCGACACCTCGCGCAGCGCCTCGCAGTAGTTCGTCATGTCGGCCATGACGACGAGAACGTGCCGTCCGAGCGTGAAGGCCAGGTACTCGGCCACGGTCAGCGCGATCCGGGGGGTGAGGATCCGCTCGATCACTGGCGCATCCGCCAGGTTGAGCAGCAGGACGAGTTCCGCGGCGGCGGACCGCTTGTCGAGCACCTTGCGCACTGCGGCCGCGTCGGCGCGGGTGAGGCCCATCGCCGCGAACACCACGCAGAACGGCTCGCCGCCGGCCGACGCCTGGGCGGCCAGCTGCGCGGCCAGGTCGAGATGCGGCAGGCCCGCGACCGAGAAGATGGGCAGCTTCTGGCCGCGGACCAGCGTCGTCAAGCCGTCAATCACCGAGATGCCGGTGAGCACTGGCTCGGCAGGGGGCTGGCGGATCGCCGGGTTCAGCGGGAAACCGGTGACTGCCGCCGTCTTCTCGCCGGTAATCGGCGGCCCGCCGTCGATCGGCTCGCCGCGTCCGGTGCATACCCGGCCTAGCCAGTCCGGGCTTACCGGGATGCGCAGCGGCGACCCGCCGAACCCCACCCGCGTGCCTCTCACGCCGAGCCCGCCGGTGCCCTCGAGCACCTGGACAACCGCCAGCTCGCGATCTACCTCCAGAACCAGGCCGTGGCGTTCCGCCCCGCCGGCACTCCAGATGGTCGCGAACTCGTCCCAGCCCACTCCGGCCACGCCGCGCACGATGAGCAGGGGGCCGCGCAGCTCGGCGATGTCGGTGTACTCGGGTCGTGCCCACCCCCCAGTCATGCGGCACCGCCTTCCTCCGCCGCCGGGCTGGCTGGCCGCTCCGCTGACTGGCTCAGCAGGTTGAGCCCGGCGAGCATGGCCCGCTCGCGGTCGCTGACATCCGCCGGGCCGGCGGAGTCCTCCCGCGCGCGCAAGATCGGCGAGAAGTCCGCTTCCTCGATTCGCTCAGCCGGCACGCCTGCCCTGGCAAGCTCTACGCACCGGCCGGCGACCGTGAGGATGGCGTCGGCCAGCGCGGCCGCGCGAGCACTGTCGCACGACGCGTCGAGGGTGCTGAGCGCGTTCTGCTGCAACAGGCCTTCCCTGATGAGCCGGCCGGCCACGATCGTGGCACGCTCGGCGGGCGGGAGCGCGCTCACGCCCATCAACTCGGCGAGCGAGCCCAGCCGGTCCGCCTCGGCTAGCAGCGCGGCCAGCCGGGCGCGGCGCCCCTCCCAGCCGGGATCGCCGTGGCCGGCGTGCCAGGCGGCGACCACATCGTCGTCGCGTGAGAACGACCCGGCCCAGGACACGGCCGGGTAGTGCCTGGCGTAAGCCAGGTCGCGGTCCAGCGACCACAGGCAGCGCACGAAGCGCTGCGTGTATGTCGTGACGGGCTCGGTCATGTCGCCGCCGGCTGGCGAGACAGCCCCGATGATCGTCACCGAGCCCTCGCGGCCTTCGGCGGTGACGACACACCCGGCCCGCTCGTAAAACGCCGCGAGCGCGGAGGCAAGGCTCGCCGGGTAGCCCTCCTCAGCCGGCAACTCGCCGCTGCGCGAGGCGAACTCACGAAGGGCCTCGGCCCACCGGGACGTCGAGTCGGCGATGACCACCGCGTGCAGGCCCATGTCGCGAAAGTGCTCGGCCACGGTGGCCGCGGTGTAGATGCTGGCCTCGCGGGCCATCATCGGCATGTTGGAGGTGTTGGCGATGACGACGGTGCGCTGCGCCAACGGCCCGCCGGTCCGCGGGTCGGTGAGTCCCGCCAGCTCGTCGAGCATGTCGGCCAGCTCGTTACCGCGCTCGCCGCAGCCGACATAGACGATGACATCGGCGTCGCACCACTTGGTGATCTGCTGGAGCAGCATGGTCTTGCCGGTGCCGAACCCTCCAGGGACCGCGGTCGTGCCGCCACGCGTGACAGGGAACAGCAGGTCAATGACGCGCTGGCGGGTGACAAGCGGCGCGCCGGCGTCCCGGCGCTCCCCGCAGGACCGGGATCGTCGAACCGGCCAGCTTGCGGCCAGGCGCACCGGGACGCCGCCCACCGTTGCGATGACCGCCCGGAGAGGCGCTGGCCCGCTGTGGCGAATGCCGGCTACCGGTCCGGACACCCCGGCGGGCACCAGGACGCGGTACGCGATCGCGGCCGCCGTCGGCACGGTACCCAGCGTGGTGCCGCTGGCAACCATGGTGCCGTCGGTCACCGCGGGCGTGAAATCGAACTCGCGCTCAGCCGCCGCCGCGGTGATGACACCCGGCTCCAGCCAGGCAGGCGCTTCGGTCAGCGAGCGGAGCAGTCCGTCGAAGATGCCGCCGAGCAAGTGCGGGCCGAGCAGTGCGGACAGCGGCTCAGCCCGGGACCACGCCGGCTGGCCGGGGGAGAGGCCGCCGGTGTAGTCGTACGCTTGCACCGTTGTCACGTCACCGCGGATGGCCACCACCTCACCGGGCAGCCGGCGGTCGCCGAGCTCGACGAGGTCGGACATCGCCGCCTGTTGCAGGCCGGTCACCTCGACCAGAGGGCCGTTGACCCGTGCGATGCGCGCCGTGCCGGCAGTCATGGCGCCCACAGCTCCCCGATGGAGCCGCCAAGCTCGGCTATCGCGATGTCAGCCAGGCGGGCGAGGGAGCAGTCAACGATCATGGCGTCCGAGCGGACCACGACGCCGCCGCCTGGCGGCCGCTCAAGTTGCCCGCCCGGGCCTGCCGCCTGTTGGGCGAGCCGGGTGATCCGCTGGATGAAGCGCTCATACCCAGGCTGGTCAGGCAGCGAGCTCACCGCGTCCCTGACCCGCATGCGCAGGTCGTCGTACGCCTCGCGCCTGGCGGCAAGCACGGTCGCCCTGGCGGCAGCGCGCGCACGGGCGAGTTCGGATGCCGTTGCCGGGGCCGCCGCCGCAGCGGCATCCGCCGCGGATCTGCCGAGCTCCGCGGCGGCGTCCTCGCGCGCCTGCCGCACGATCATGGCCGCTTGCTCGCGGGCGGCCGCGCGCAGCCGGGCCGCCTGCTCTTCGGCGTCGCGCCGCAGCCGGTGCCGCACTGGCTCAAGTGCCGCTTGCGCGGCTGCCGCGGTCATGACCGCAGCACCGCGGTAAGGATGGCCGGGCGCTCGGCGAGCCGGCTCGCCAGCCATTGCGCCGCCTGGGCGGTCACAATGAGCAGGGCCGTGTCCGGCGGGAGGGCATCCCAGGCCGCCGCGGCCTCGGCCTCGCTGTCCGCTCCGCGTATGACGGCACCAGCCAGCGCGTATCCCTCAACGGCGAGCGTCTCGCCGATGACTGCGGCCACAGCCATGCCTGTCACGCCTTTCCAACGAGAATGATGCCGATGATCAGGCCGTATATCGCGATGCCCTCGGCGAGTCCGACCACCACCATGGCCCGGCCGAACAACTCGGGCCGCTCGCTCATGGCGGCCAGCGCGGCCGCGCCGGTGTACGCGACCGCGATGCCTGCGCCGATGGTCGACCCGGCTACGGCGATCGCGGCGCCAATGAGGGCACCGGTGTTGCTTCCGCTTGCGACGCTCGTCGCCGTGGCCGATACGGTTGCCGCGCTCGCGGCACCGCCGCTCAGGGTGAGCACGAGCAGCACGGTGGCGCCCGCCATGAGCAGCGCTCCGGCTACCGCGAGAATCACGGCGCCGCGCTGCGGCCGGCGGGCCGCCAGGCGGGCCAGCACGGCCGCGGGCACGATAATCACCGGCAGTCCAAGCAACCAGGAAGCGATCATGAACGTATGACCTCCGCATCTGTTCGAGGAGCCAGGCCGTCGCCCGGGCGCTGCGGTGCTGTCCGCGCGACTGCTACCTGCCACGGCCGGAACGGCTCTCCCTGTTCGGTGAAGACGCGCGAGAACAGCTCGTAGTACTCGAGCCGGAGCGCCTGGATCGCCGCGATGAGCGCCTCGAGGCTGAAGGCGAGCGCGGTTCCTGCCGCGAACACGACGATGCCTGCGACGGCGAGGATGCCGCCCTGGTGCCACATCGCCCGCGTGCCTTGCCAGACAAGCAGGCTCAGGGCGGCATGGGTGAGGCCGAAGGCAGCGAGTCGCGTGAACGACACGACATTGGAGCCCAGCCGTACTACCAGGTCGAACGACTCGACCACGGCCTGCATGACTGCAGTGCCGCCGCGGCCGCCCGCTTCGGCAAGGAAACCGCCGAACGCCAGCGCGAGACCCGCCATGGCCGTGAGGCCGCCGGCGCCCAGCCAGGCGCCATGCTGGAAATGCCACCCGGCCGCGGCAGCCGCCGCGCCCGCGAACAGGCAGCTGCCCGCGATGCCGGACGGCGCGTACAGGGCGGACCGCCAGCCCCCTTCCCGCCACCGGTTGATCGTGCCGAGGGCGTACGCGCCGGCGAGCAGGATCGCGCCGAAGCCGGCCGCGGCAAGCAGCAGCGTGACTGGCTGGGCAAGCGGGCTGAGCCACAGCACAGGCACGAGGCCGGTCGGGCCGAAGAATTCCCCGTACAGCAGCCCGAACGCCAGGGCAGCCAGGCCGGCGCCGACGGCGAACGGCCATGCGGCATGGAACCTGCGCAGCCAGCCAGGCCAGCCGAGCCACAGTGCCACGCCAGCTGCGGTCAGCAGCGCACCCTCGCCGGCGTCGCCGAACATCATCCCGAACATGACGACATAGCTGGCCCACGCCAGCCAGCTCGGGTCAACGTCGGCGTACGGCACCGTTCCGTACGCCTGCACCAGCGGTGTGAGCTCATGATGCAGCCCGCGCTCGGCAAGCAGGGTCGGCGGGGTCGACCAGGCTGGCCGCGCTAGCGGGACGACCGCGCCGCCTGCCTCGGCCAGTGCGGCGGTGATTTCCGGCAGCCGGCTGACCGGCACCCAGCCGACCAGGGCGGCCGCATCGGAGCGCCGCAGCGCGGCGGCCGCCTGACCTTGCAGCTCGGCCTCGCCGGCGAGCAGGTCATAACGGCCGGCTCGCTCCAGTTCCCCGGGTTCGGCAGCGGCAGCGGAGATGAGCGGCGGCGCGGTCTGCGGCAGTTGGCCACCTGGAGAGCGGGCGGCAGCGCTGGCGGACGCGCGCGCCGTACCGCCGTGGTCGATCTGCATCACGGCCGCGTCCGCGACCTGCACGAGCACCTCGCGCAGCGCGGAGCCCGGCGCGACGATGGCGACCCGTTGCATGCGCACCGGCACGGCGAGGTCAGACCAGCGCATCGTAGGCCTCAAGCGCCTCGCCGCCACGCGCCGC
>Ga0335083_10002970_pt1 | contig 22169 bp, 17 predicted proteins | sample Lox_Sample_42_FD_206716 | JGI IMG/M metagenome (GOLD analysis project Ga0335083, IMG submission 206716) | Soil microbial communities from Loxahatchee National Wildlife Refuge, Florida, United States - Lox_Sample_4.2 | ecosystem: Environmental > Terrestrial > Soil > Wetlands | place: USA...
CCGGGTGGCGGAATAGGCAGACGCGCTAGCTTGAGGTGCTAGTGCCCGTAAAGGGCATGGGGGTTCAAGTCCCCCCTCGGACACAGTAATTCCCCATACTTGCCCATTTTTTGGCATGCCGGGACGTCACCCGTGTGCAGGCTGCCGCCAGCGCCGGGCGATCGGCGTTCCTGGCTTCCTCTTCCTTCCTGGTCAGGGCTTTGCAGCCGGGTTAGCTTGCTTTGACGGTGACAGTCTTGGCAGTCTGCGCGACGCGTGCCTGCAAGGCAGCGGCGGCCGGGTTCCAGGTGAGGGTGATCTCGTGCTCGCGCAGGTAGGCGATTACCTCGCCCGGGCTCACGGTGTCCCTGACGTCGGCTCCGGCGCGGGTTCGGCGCCGGGCGCGCACCGCGGGGGTGGTGAGCAGGAGGTGCAGGGCTTGCAGGTGCGGAAGGAGCTTGTCCTCGCGCACGTAGGTGTTCTTCGGCTGGGACGGGTCCGGCGCCATCGCGCTGGTACGGCCGTGGCGGCAGCGGTACGCGGCCTTGCCGTTGGACCAGGCTGATTCCATCCGCCGCCCGCACATGCCGCAGGCGAGCAGCCCGGCCAGCAGGTACCGGCGGACCACGGGCTCGGCCTGCGGGGACGGGCCGCGGGCCGCGTTAATGGCCTGCGCGGCGACGAAGTCCTCCTCGCTGACCAGTGCGGGGTGCGCGGGCCTGTTGGAGATGACCCAGCCGTCGGGCAGGTTCCATCGCTGGACGGACTTGTGCCCGAGGGTCACATTGGCGGGGTCGGCCAGCTCGGTGTCGGTAGGCTGCCGGTTCCACACCTGTCGGCCGGTGTACCGGGGGTTCTCCAGGATCGCTGTGACCGCGCCCAGCGTCCACCCCGCTCCGCTCCGGTGCGGATTGCGGTCAGGATCGGCCGCGGACGGGCACGGCACCCCGGCCTCGTTCAGCGCCCGAGCGATCCGCGCCGCCGAATGCCCGGCCAGGCGCTGGGCGTAGATCCACCGGACAGTAGGCGCGGTCGCCGGATCGGGGTCCAGCCGGTGCGCTCGGCGGCCCCATGTGGCGTGTGCCTTGTTCGGGTGCGGGCCTGCGTCCGCGAGACGGTATCCGTAAGGCGGCCGACCGCCCAGGTAGCGGCCCTGCTCCCGGGTCTGGATGGCCATCGCGGTGCGGACCCGGATGCTAGTCCGGGTGATCTCCCGCTTGGACGACAGTCCCAGCATCGTCATGGTCTTCTCGTCGTGCTCGGATTTGAAGTCGACCCGGCCGCCCGCCTCCGGTGTCCATAGCTGCACGCCGTAGTGCTCGAACAGCGGCGCCATCGCGGCGTACTGGCTGCCGTAAAACGCCCGCTCGTACTCCCCGATCACTACCGCGTCCCACGCCCGGCCCGGGTCGGCAAGCTCGGCGACCAAGGCAGCGGACTGCGGTCGGCAGGCCCACGCGAGCTTCCGGGTCTGCCCGACGTCGAAGAATTCCGCCACGATTTGCCCGTGGCCGCGGACCAGCGCCCCGGCCTGTTCCCGCTGCCGCGCCCGCGACGTCACCGGATCCTGCCAGTCCTCGGTCGAGACCCGCCCGTAGAACACGAACCGCAGCCGCCCCGGCACTGGCTCTCCGGCCATCACGCCGGCACGCCGCAACGCGGACCGCTCCGCCCATCGAGCCAACCCGCCATCGACGGTCATCAATCCTGTCCTCCCAAGGCGGCTGGCCCACACAGGGGCAGTCTGAGCCGGGCCGTCTGCCGCGCCTACCCGGCGATGTCGAGCAGGACCTTCCCCGGCGTCCTGTGCTGCACGGCGGTGAAGGCCGCGGCCCTCTCATGGAGCGTGAAGCGTCGACCGATCCCGAGCCCGGCCCGTCCCGCGGCGACCAGCTGCAGAGCCTGCGCGACCGCGTTCCGGATACGCTCGCCCGGCTCGAAGGCACCTCCGTACCTCCGCAAGGTGAGGCCCCTTCGGTAGAGCCCTGGCAGGTCGATCGTGACCTGTGGGCCGGCACTGGCGGCGAACACCACGAGCCGGCCGCCGTAGGCCGCCGCCACGGGGTTGCGCCAGAACCCGTCGGTGGTGCCAGGCGCGGTACCCGTGTCATCGTCGTTCAGCGAGCCCACCCGGTCCTGGCCGGAGTCTCGGTAGCCGATCAACTGCATGCTGTACCTTCTGTCAGTTAGTCACTTGGCGAACGGTGACGTGACTCTGCCCGCGCACAAGCTCACCAACGGCAGCGGCTGCTTGTCCATATCGCCCTGCTCAGGCGGGGGTGGTGGGGAGCAGCAGACGGGAGGGGTGACGGCCTCCGGTATGCACGACATGCCGGTCGCCGGGTTGCAGCGGTTCCTCGTCGAGGCCGGGCAGGATCGGGGGCAGCAGGATACGGCCGGAGATGCGCAGCCGCAGTTGCTCCCCGGTGTGCCAGCGCATCGCCGTGGGCCATAGCGGGATGGCGGCCTCGACGATCTCGCCCGCGGAGAGCGGGTGGGCTGACCGCAGGCTCAGCGTGGGCCGGTCGGGGTGGCCGTCGGGGTCTAGGCCGCGGCGGGATAGCCGCAGGGGCCCGTGCGGGCCGCCGTAGAACGCCAGGGCGACAGGCCCGAAACCGCGGCGGTGGGCGATCGGCATCCACCTGCGTGCCAGCGGCAGGCCAAGGGTTACCGCCTGATGCCACAACTGCTGGCCTCGCGCGTCTAGCTTTTCCACATGGACGTGCAGGTCAGCGTCATCGTGGCCCTCCACGGAAGCGAACACCGTCAGCACTGGGTATCCGATGATCTCGGTGTCGGCCGCGAAGCGGTATGTGAAGTCGACCTGCGGGGTCGCATCGGCCAGCCGGTAGCCGGTGGTTGCCTCCTCGGTCACCGGCTTCTCCCGCAGACTGTGATCCCGGGCGTTGAGGTACAGCTCGACGGCGGTCACCCGCCGGGGAGGGAAAGAGTCCTCGACCCGCTCGACGACGTCGGCGTGGCCAGGGTCGAGCACGCTGACCCGGGTCCGGGGGGTTACCTCCCAGCCGTTATCCACCTCGCGCAGGTACCGGTCGAAGAACCGGCGCAGGTCCTCGACGTTGCGGGGATTGTAGAAGTCCGGCCATTCCTGGGTGTTGTGGATGCGTAGCCACTTCTCCCCCGGCAGGTCGGCCCAGTTGCGTAGCGTGCTCGCCACGTGCACGGGGTTCGTGTACGAGGCGACCACGTACGCGGGCACCTGGATACGGGAGAGGTCGGGGAGCTTGTCCGCCCAATACTCGTCGAACAGGGGATGGTCTTCGAGCATGGCGATCGGGTCCTCCACCCGGCCCCGCCCGTACATCTTGTCCCGGATGAAGGCGGGGAAGGCGGTGCGCGGCACACCGCCGCGGGCGAGCGCCTCCCGGTACAGGTCGGTAAGCCCCTCCCACGGCGCAATAGCGGCCAGGTGCGGCGGCCGCTGGGTGGCGGTGCGCCACTGCGACATCGCCAGCCAGGAGTTGCCGGCCAGCCCCACCCTGCCCGAGCACCACGGCAGCACGGCGATCGCCTCCACCGCGTCATGCCCGTCCCGGCCCTCGGCCGAGCTCTGGTACTGGATGTCGCCTTCGGAGTCGAAGGCCCCGCGCGCATCGACCTGTACGACGGCGTAGCCGTGCGCGCACCAGTAGGCCGGGTCGTTGCCTTCCCACGATTGCAGGCCTGACACCGCCGACCGGCGGATCCCGAACCGGTTCGGGAACATCTTCTTGTTGTCCAGGGTCCAGAAGCCGGTGTCCCCCTTGCCGTACGGCGCCCAGTTGACGATCGCCGACACCGGGGACTGTGTCACCGGCCGGAACACGTCCGCGTAGATAGTGGTGCCGTCGCGCATCCTCAGCGCGACGTCCTTGTCCCGCATGATGTCGCATGGCAGCGGCAGCGCACCGCGCTGGTACCGGAATCCGGCCCGCAGCACCGTGCTGGTGCCCGGCCGGAATCCCTTGTACCGGGCTTCCGGCAGGTCGACCGACGCCGCCGGACAGGTACGCACTGATTCAGCGCTGTTCATTTCTGCCCCTTCCCGGGCGCGGGAGTTCCGGCCGGACCGGTGCCCGGCCGTGGTGTGAGCCGATCCATCAGGTCGAGGATGTGCGGCTCGCTCCGCGGGCTCATGCGGACGGCTGCAAGAACCCCACCTTCTGCTCGAATATGTCGAGGTCGAAGCCAGCCGACTGAAGGACGTGGTCACGTGACTGCTGAACCTGACGGCGTACGGACTTAAGGTCCCAGCCCACGAGCTTGCGGTCGAACTTCTTTATTGAACCGGCGACGAAGACCGCCTCCACGTTGCCGGTGTCCGCACCGGATACGACTGTCCCGTAGGCGTTGTTGAGCGGCATGGTGGTGAAGTCCTGGGCCCCGATCAGGATGATGTCGGCCTCCTTGCCGGGTGTGAGCGTGCCCGACTTGTGCAGGTTGCCGTTCGTCCGCGCACCGGAGGTCGTAGCAAGCTCGAGTATGTCGCGCACCCGGAGAGGTTCCGGCAGGTTCTGCTCCCCCCGGTGGCGGCGGGCGAAGATCATCATTCGCTGGATGGCGTGCACGGTCCTCATCTGCGTGAACAGGTCAGGTGTGAGCGTGACCTCTACGTCCACACTGAGCCCGGGCCGGATCCCGACGTCGAGTGCTCTCTGGATTGCAGGAATCGTCTCGGAGATCCCGATGATGGCGTCCGATGTGGCCGGGATCGAGATGTTCACCCCGTTGCCGGCCAGCAGTCGCCAGGCCTCGTCACTGAGGTCCAGGCAGTGGATGAACGTGAGGTCAGGGCCGAGCAGACCCTGCCGGGCCCAGTCGATGATCCGGCGCGAGACGGCCTGCCCGAGAACCCCGTCGGATGTCAGCGGCAGTCCGAGTTCGCGGGCGTGGCGGATCTTGGCGGCGTCCAGGCGCACGTGTTCAGCTGCGAACTCACCGCCGATTGCCCCGTACCGGAGGCTGAGCAGCTGGTCGTCAGAGGAGAAGTAGCGATCCCGCAGCCTGGTCAGATCGCCGGGCCAGTTGTGATCCCATTCGCCGCTCAAGGGGCCGCAGGAAGCGTGCACACCCCGGATGCCCACGTCCTGGAATGCGGTGATCGCCGCGTCGGAGTGCTCGGGCGTCCTCGGATTGTGGAACAGGTCGAGGATCGTGGTGATCCCGGACTCCAGCGCGCCGAGCGCGGAGATCAGGTTGCCCACGTAGATGTCCTCAGGCCGGTAGTGGTGGCCCAGCCAGTGGTGCGTCACGCTCAGGTAGGCGCCGTTGTCATCGCAATCGGGGATCAGGCGGCGCAGCTGGTTCTGCCAGCAGTGGCGGTGGGTGTCCTGGAAGCCCGGCAGGACAATCGAGTTCCTCGCGTCGACAACAACCGTGTCGGCGTTCCGCGTCGCATCCTCGAGGCTGGGGGCGACTTCCACGATGTGCTTGCCCTGGATGAGCACGTCACCGGTGGGCAGGTCGCCGACCCGCGGGTCCATGGACAGGAGCGTTCCGCCGCGGAGCAGGATTCGGCCCGTCGAACTAGCCGAGGCGGCGAGCAGGGCGTCCGCGGTGGCAGGCGCGTGAGGGACGGATGTCATGTCCGGTACTCCATTGCTTCCGGGGACGGGGACGATGTGCTGAAGCGGATTCGGCCGCGGCAGGCGCGCCGCGGGCGCTACTCATGCCAGCCGAGCTGCCAGATGTCGTTGTCCACCATGTGACCGGGGTCCATCCGCGTCAGGCGGCCTCCGCAGAACACCAGCGGCCGCGCCGGCCCGTTCGTGCGGACCGCAAGGACCTCGGCTAGCACGAAGACATGGTCACCGGCATCGGTTTGTGCCCACGGCCGGCCGAAGACCACGAGCGGCGCTCCGGTCAGCACGGGCGAGCCGAACTGCCGGTCCCGTTCCCATGAGACGTCCTGGAAGCGGGCCTCCCTGGGCCGCCGGAATGCCGTCACCGTGCGGAGGTCGGTTTCGCGCAGGACGCTGAAGGAGATCATTTCGGCGCGCAGAAGCGCCGGCAGGGTCGACGAACCGCGGTCCCCCAGGTAACCGACTAGCAGCGGCTTCAGGGAGACCGAGGTGAACGTGCCGACGATCATCCCGACAGGGAGCCCGTCGTGCATAGTGGAGACGACCACGACACTGGTCGGTACGCGGGACAGCGCTCGCCGGAAGGTCACGGGGTCCGGCGCCGCGCCAGGCGGGGAGAGATCATGTGTCATGGCCGTCTCCGTGTCTATCTAGGCCGCTCAGAGCAAGGTCGAATTGGGTTCGAGCCCGACGAGGAACCGGCCGTAGAGCTCCAGTGAGCTGGTCGGCTGCAGCAAGGCATGCATCGCCAGCGCGTTGGCGTCGCGGAAGTAGCGCTGGACGTGGACGGAGTGCTGGATGGCCGACGCGCCGCTGGCCTCGAACAAGATGGTGGCGCACTTCCTCGCGTACACGGTGACCTGCCCCAGGTAGGCGCGGACCTTGACCCTGTCGGCGAGTGAGGGGGTCTTGCCGAGGCCGGTGTCCATGATCTCGTTGATCCGCTGGTTGTACATCTCGGCGATCTCAAGCGCGTGCTGAGCCTCGGCCAGCTGCAGGTGGGTGACCGGGGCTTCGGCGGCACTCGTGTAGCTGGTGTAGGTGATCGCCCGGCCTGGAAGGCGCTCCATGAAGACGTCCATGGCCCCGCGCGCGATCCCGAGCATCGGCCCCGAGGCGATGGCGAGGAAAATCGAGATGACCGGACGGTTGTAATACGGGTTGGTCCCGTACCGACGCTCCCGGAACTCACCAGTAGCTAGTGACCGCACCGGGATGATGCGCGACTCGGGGACGAACACCCCGTCGGAGGTGATCTTGTTCGTCGCCGTGCCCGCCATGCCGAAGGCGTCCCAGGTGTCGTGAATCGTCACCTCGCCGGTGCGGGCGAGGCCGAGTACCGGCTCCGGGCCGCTGTCGGTGCTCATCATGCACGCGAGGCCGACCCAGTTGCTGTGCTTGCCTGCGGTGTTCCACATCCACGCGCCCGACATGACTGCCCCGCCGTCCACCACCTCGGCCTTCCCGGTTGGCGCGATGAGGCCGCTGACCCGCAAATCCGGCGTGGCCAGGAGCTCTTCGGCAGCATCGTCGGCGATGAGGCCGACGGAGGTGTTCATCGCGCAGATGATGGAGCACATCCAGGCGGACGACGGGTCACCGCAGCCGATCTGCGCGAGGACCTCGTTGATCGTAGTGACATCGGCCTCGAACCCGCCACGATCCTTGGGCAGCGTGAGGCGGAAGACACCGGCCTCGGTCAGATCCCGGAGAGTGTCCGGGTGCATTCCGCGCTGCATTTCGGTGTCGCGAGCTCGTTCACGCAGGGTGCCGACCAGGGCGTCGACCGCGATGCGGACTTCCTCAGCCGAGCTGACCGGTACGGCCGTTCCTTGGGACATCAGTTCTCCTTCGTGTTCAGCGGAGGAAGCGCAGCTGGCTGGCCGTGCCGTCGGCAGCCCGTTCCCGGACTGGGGGCCACCACGGCTTCGGCCCCGGTTGGCCGAGGGTGTTGTCAAGCGCGCCGAGATGGTCGACCTCCAGGGCGATGCGGTCGCCGGGCGCGAGTTCCTTGGCGATCTCCACCGTTGACCCTCCGTTGCAGGTCCCGCTGCCGAGCAGGGCACCGGGGCGGAGCAGCTCGCCCTGGGAGGCCCAGGCCACGAGTTCGGCGACTGACCACACCATCTGGGCGCTGGTGGTCTCGCACCACGTCTCGCCGTTGACGCGGGCGCGCATGCCGAGGCCGTCGCCGGGCAGCTCGTCCAGGGTGGTGATCACCGGGCCGGTGACGCAGGCGAAGTGCTTGCCCTTGGACGGCCCGAGGCCGCCGGTCATCTCCCGGGCCTGGATGTCCCGTGCGCTGACGTCGTTGAGGATGGTCAGCCCGAGGACATGATCGAGCGCGGTGTCCGGGGTCAGGCCGGTGCCAGCTTTGCCGATGACGATCCCGAGTTCCAGCTCGTAGTCCAGGCGCTGCGTGTAGCCGGGCCACGGGATAACGTCGTCCGGGCCGAGGAATGACAGCGGGTCACCCGCGTAGGAGATCGGGAGCTCGTACATGATGTCCGGGACGGGCTTGTTCTGCCAGCGGTAGCCGAAGGAAAAATGCTCCTCGAAGACCATGAAGTCGCGGTAGGACACCGGATCGAGGGCGTTGACCAGGACCGGGTCCTGGACCGCCGCCTCGCCGGGACGCTCATCCAGGACCCGGGCCACGGCGTCGGTGAATGCGGCCCCGCCGGTGAGCGCGGCGGACATGCCGGCCGGCACCGTCGCGGCCGCGATCCGTTCCGCTGCGTCCTGGCTCGCGCCACCCCGCAGGAGGTGCCGCCGCAGCCCGGTCCGGACATCGAACCAGGTGCCGTCCTGGTCCGCCGCGATGATCCGGGTGACCGGGCCGTCGGGGGCCTGCGCCTTACGACGGGCGAGCCTCACGGCGCCGCGTCCAGATGCGCCAGTTCCACGGGCAGCGGGTCGGCCGGGATAGGCCAGGGCGTCTGCAGGAGCTCGACTCTTACGCCGTCCGGGTCGCGGACGAAAACGACCGGATTGAGGTCGGTGCGCCCGGCTGGATGGGCTGGTGCCGCCTCGGGCTCGACGCCGAGGGCGGCCAGCCGGCCGAGCGCCGTGCCGAGATCGTCCATCTCGAGCCCAAGGTGACCGCTGCCCGGGCTCCGATCGTAGGCGGGATCGGTGGTCTCGTTGACGACCAGTTCGATCGCCAGCCCGTCGTGATCGGTCAGGTACAGCAGGGTGTAGCCGGGGCCGAGAGAACACGTGCCGGTGTGTTCCAGACCGAGAGCCCGGTAGAACCGCAGCGATGCCGCGGGGTCGGTGACGCGGATGTTGGCGTGGTGCAGCCTGCCCACGGTTACTTCCCCTCCGTGCTCTTGAGGTTCTCGATGTCGTAGCCTTCCTCGGCCATGCCCCAGTAGCCGTGCACGCCCCAGGACTCGTGGGCCATGCCGGTGGGCAGCTCGCGCACGAGCAGGTCGCGCCACGGCTGCACCAGCAGCGCACGGGTCATCAGGCGGGTGGACCGGGCCCGCGGCTTGAACACCGTGCGGGCGATCTCCCACGCCCGGTCCAGCAGCTGGTCATCCGGCACGACCTCGCCGATCAGCCCGAGGTCGAGCAGTTCCTTAGCGGCCATCTGCTGCCCGGTGAGCAGGAAATGCTTGGCCCGGTTGATGCCCATCAGTTCCCGGAAGATGGTCTGGACTCCGTCACCGGGGACGATGCCCATGCCGGTGTAATGACCGTCGGCCATGGTGGTGCTTTCCGAGGCGATGACGATGTCGTTGAGCAGGGCCAGCTCCTGGTGGATGAAGAACGGGCCGTTGATCGCGCCGATGACCGGGATCTGCAGGTTCAGCAGGGCGAACGGCTCGTGCACCTGGTCGAAGTACCAGAAGTCGTAACCACGGTCGAAGTTCATCGGCTGGCGGAACCCGTACCGCTCCCAGCCTTCAGGATCCATCGAATCCAGGAACTTGTCCCCAGTCCCGGAGAAGATCAGGACCTCGTTGTCCGGGTCGTGGTGCACGTCGGCCAGCACCGGGATGAACGCGCGGTGCAGTTCCAGGCTCCACTTGGCTGGGCCGTGCTCGGTGTGCATCCGCATCTCCAGGATGCCGTCCTCACGCTTGAAGGTGAAGTACTCCGACCACCTGGGGCCGTACTCGTCAAGGAACGTGCGGTACATCTGCTTGCGCGACCACGGTCCGGACATCGTGTCCTCCAGATCTTGCCGGGTGCAACGGCGGGCTGGTTACGTGCCCAGCTTGCCGACGGGAACCGAAATGAGCGGAAAACCACTGCGTCTGCGGCCGGCTGACGAGCCAGGTTTACGGGCTGCTCCTATAACAGCAGGGAGATGGGGTAGGTTACCGACTCACTACGCGCTGAGGCAGTGCCGCGAGCCGCAAGGCCCTGCGAATCCGCGGCGTGCCAGCAGCGGATGACGTCACGCCACTGTTTCTCCTGCTGCCAAATCCGGGCGAAATTGCCGGCATCTGCCGATCCGGCCGATCCTCAGGTGGTGAACCGATGCAGCGTCGTCCTACGCCTCGCGGCAGCGCCAGCAAGGCGACCCTAGTTTGACTGAGCGTGACGGCATGTTGCTTTCCGTGCGACAAATCCCCTGCCGCCGACGGCGTCGGGAACATTGGCGGTATCACGCGCGGCAGATCACGTTGGTGGCGAGGCACAGTCGGCGTAGATTTCGCCTTTATTTACATCTGCCGTGCGGCGTGGTTAATTAACACGCGTACCGTAACAACGCGGTGCGGAACTGGGTAAGAGATGAGCCGGCCGGGCAGCTTTGTCGTCGAGGCGAAGATCCGCATGCCACGTATCCGTGACGAGGCCGTCATCCGGCCGCGGGTATCGGACCTGCTCCGAGCGCGCCTGGATGCCTTCGATGTGATCTGGGTGACGGCCACCGCCGGAGCAGGCAAGACCACCGCAGTCGTGCATGCCCTGCAGAACGCGGATGAGCCAGTGGCCTGGGCGCGCTTGGACGACGCGGAGGCCGCCCCCGGCCGCTTGCTGGTGTACCTGGAGCACGCCCTGCTGACCGCGATGCCGGACAAGAAGCCGCTGGTGGCAGAAGCCCTCGATCACGGCATATCCCATGCGGAAAGCGCAGCCCTGCTGGCCGAGTCCGTCGCCGGCATCAAGGCCACCCTGGTCATCGACGAGGTGGAGCGCATCGAGCAGTCAGACGGGGCGAGGGACACCCTGTCCGCATTCATCAAGTACGCGGCGCCGGGCACCAAGGTGATCCTGAGCTCACGACGGAAGGTCAGCCTCGGGCTGGCCCGGGCCGAGCTCGACGGGCGCATCGGCTACGTCGGCGAGGACGACCTCGCGTTCTCGACCGACGAGGCGCATCAGGCGCTGACCAGCCTGTCGCTGAGCGCCGTCGACGCCGAAACGGCAGTCCGGGCCACGGGAGGGTGGGTCACCGGCGTGCTGTTCGAGGCCTGGCGCTCAGCCGAGCACGTGCCCGGCGCCGGCGGCGAGGTCGATCCGCTGGGTAGCTACCTGTCATCGGAAATCATGGCTTCGCTGGACCCGGACGTCAGCGCCTTCCTCGTCTTCACCGCCGTCCTAGACGTGGTCACCCCGGACCGGGCCAGCCGCATCGGGCTCGGCAACGCCGGCGAGCTGATGCGCAAGCTGCGGCTGGCGCATCTGCCGGTGGATTTCGACGGGCCGTTCGCCATGCGCTGCCACATGCGGTTCCGGGAATACCTGCTCGACCGGTGGCGGGAACTCGATGAGCCGGTGCGCGCCGACATCACCTTCCGCCACGGCCAGCTGCTCGCCGACGAACATCGCCATGAAGACGCGGTCGGCGAATTCCTGGCCGCCGGTGACCCCGCGCAGGCCGAAGACGCCGCCGAACAGGTCATCCTGGCGGTCGCGCGCCGTCTCGACATCGATCTGGTCGAGCGGTGGCTCCGGTCGTTCCGCCCGTGGCGGGTAGCGGCGTCGCCCGTTCTCACTGCGGCCGAACTGCTCGTCGCCGTGGACAGAGAAGAATTCGGGCGGTCGGCCCGCGCCGCAGACCGCCTGGTGGCCTCTGGAGACCAGGCCTTCCTGGCCGACTCCCGGCTACTCGGGGCAATGGCCTGGAGCTACTTCGTCAACGGGCGTGTCGAGGACGCCTACGGGGTCCTGGACGACGCCCCGAACGACGCCCGGACCGAGGCCATCAGATTCTCCATCGGGGTTGAGCTGGTGGACGACGAAACCCACTACCGTGACCGGCCGGCTGACCCGCACACGGAACTGGACGGCCTGCTTGCCCGGGTGGACCTCGCGCACGGCCGCTTCGTCGAGCTCACCACCCGGCCGGAGACCCGGCAGCGGGCAGTGCGCCTGGCGCAGGTAGGCGCGCTCACCGGGCTGGGCCGCCTGGAAGAGGCGTGGGAGAAGATGCCGGCCTCCTTTTCCGGCTGGACCGGGATCCGGATGCGCGCCGAGCTGCTGGCCGAATGTGAGCGGCCGCAGGAGGCCTGGTCAGAGCTCATCGCCGGACGGGAGCACCTGGCCCAGTCGGAGTCGCCCCTCTACCGCATGTTCGCGCTGCTAACCGAAGCGATGCTGGCACTGCGGTTCCGGCGGGACGCCGCCCAGGCACGGGCGGCGCTCCGCGCGGTCGAGCTGGAACCCACGGCGCTGCGCCGGGTCCGCGTGCTCGAGCAGATCGCCCTGTGGAAAGGCCTGATCGCGCTCATCGAGGATAACGCCGGCGAGGCTGTGGGTCAGCTGCGTGAATCCGTGGCGCTGATGACCCGGTGGGACCGGCGTCTGCTGCTGCCGGTCGCCGCCGTCTACCTGGCCGAAGCGGAATGGCGGGTAGGAGAAGAGGACGCGTCGGACACGGCCGCCGACGTCGCCATGGAGACAGCCCGGGCGACGGGATCAGTTCACGTTCTCAGCCGCGCCCTGGCCGACTTTCCCGCCGTACTGTCACGCCGGCTCGACATCGAGAAAGATCCCGACGGGCCCTGGCACGACCTCGGCCGCACCATGATCGTGAATGCCAGGTCGCGCGAGCACGTCGTCTCCCGCCCGGCCCTCAAAGTCAGCGAGCTGGGCCGTCCCCTGGTCTGCATCGGCGGCCGCCGCCACGAGGTCAAGCTGGTCAAGAGCCTCGAGCTGCTGAGCTATCTCGCCGTGGAAGGCACCGACGTCAGTCGCGAGGCGCTGATAGCCGCATTGTTCGACAGCAAGAACAACAAGTCCGCCCAGGCCTACCTCCGAGGCGCCGCCAACGGCATCCGGGAGCTCGTCGGCGAGCCCGGCTGCCTCATCATCGACGGCAGCCGCGTGAAATGGATGAAAGGACCCTTGACCAGCAGCTTCGTCGAGACGCGGACGGCTTACCGGCGACTGCGGTCGGTCAACGGGACGGAGCGGCTACGCCTGGCCATGCTACTGATCGACAGCGTGGGCGGCAGGGAGGTCCTGCCCGGTGCCCGGTCGCCATGGGTCACCGAACACCGTACACGCTGGGCGAGCCTCATTCTCGATATCCGCCATACCGCTGCCGAGGCGGCCTTCAGCGCAGCCCGTTACATGCAGGCATATCAGCTCGTCCAGGACGTGCTGCGGGAAGATCCCTACCGTGAGCGCGCCTGGCGCCTGGCGATGAAGGTCTCTTCGGCGGTCGGCGACACCGACCAGGTCATCGCCGCCTACCGGGGATGCGAGGCAGCGCTCGCGGAACTGCCGACGACGCCTTCCGAGGCGACCCGGGCGCTGTTCGAGCGGCTGCGCTGTTAGAGCACGCCCAGCCGCGCCGTGATGTTGTTCAGCGGCGCGTGGTGCAGCGTGTCAGCGCGCAAGAGGACGATATCGGCCTGCTTGCGGGAGTGAGTTAGGTAGTCCTCGAACCCAGCCTCCGGGCTCAAGCCGCGCAACTGTTCTTCCCAGGCATGAATATGGGAGTCGGCCAGTCCGGGCATGCCACGCAGTCGGAGGCGTCGACGACGACCGCGTCGGAGTGCCGGTCGGCATAACGTCCTTGTTTGTTCGCTGGGGCAGACGAGCGCGCATAGTGCGGAGAGCCCCAACTGAGACTCGGTTGCGGGGAGTCTGGTCCCTGCTGGGAATGCCGACGAAATGTCGCGGCGGTCACCCGGCCGTCTGGCCGCACTGATTTTCCGTTAATTTCGCGCGGCCGGGGACGCTCGCCATGGGCAACGGTTCAAAGGAGACATCATGAAAAGTGGAGCTCAGCGCTCCAGAGCTGGCATCCAGGCAAGAGCGGCTCCGCGTCCGTGTGCATCAAGTCCGCGGTGCTCTGACCTTGCCGGCGTGATCATCCCGTCCGAATCTGGAGGCGATCCCATGCGCGAGGACGCGCTGCAGTACCTGCTCGACAAGACCGCGGTCTCCGATGCGGTCAAGGCCTATTTCATCGCCCTGGACCGGTTCGACTGGGACACGGTCGCCAGCCTCGTCGCCGACGAGTTCACCCTCGCGGCCGATGCGCCCGGCGCGGTCCCGCATGCGGTCCCGCGGGCGGAGTTCATGCGCACGCTCAAGGAGCGCAACGGTGGTTTCACCGCGACGATCCACCTCAACCCGGACCACCTGGTCACCATCGACGGAGACAAGGCGCACGTGACCGCGCACATGTGGGCCGCTCACGCCGTCGGAACGGCGCCGGCTGACGGATTCTGGGGCTACGGGATTTATGAAATCGACCTGGTCCGGTCCGGCCGCGGCTGGCAGCTGTCCCGGCAGAACATAGAGCTCACCGGCGGCGGTGGCGAGGGATCGCCCGCCGACGTGTTCGCCCGCTCGGCGGAGCGGCAGGCGAGCGGCCAGGGTCACTATTGACCAGCTCGGCGGGACCTACCAAAGGAGCAGGTATGAGCACTCCAGCGCCTTCCCCGGCCGCCCGCAGCGTCCTAGTCGTCGGCGCGGGGCCGGCTGGTCTCTCGGCGGCGATCTCACTACGGCAGCATGGAGCCGAGGTCGTCGATGTCGCTGAGATCGCCGATCACCGGGCCGTGATCGGCTCGGAGCTGTCGGTCGCCTCGCCCATGCTGCGCGCACTGGACCGCATCGGCGTCGCCCGCGCCGTCGCGGCTGGCGGGATCGCCATCGGGGAGGCGCAGATCTGCCTGGCCGACGGCACGCTGCTCGGCTCCGTGCCGTTCCCTCCGGTAGCCGGGCCGGAGCTGCCGGGGACCGTGGGGATTGCCCGATCGGTCCTACACGAGGTGCTGTGGAGCGCGGCCGAGGCGGCAGGCGCCCGGCTGCGCCCGGGAGCCGGCGTGACCGGACTGGAAGCCGGCGAGCCGGTCGTGGCATCGTTTGCCGACGGTTCACAGGCCAGCTATGACCTCGTGGTCGGCGCCGACGGGGTCCGGTCCACCGTGCGCGACCTGATGTTCCCCGACGCCCCGGCACCCTGGTACAGCGGCCAGATCGCCTGGCGGGCGCGGGTGCCCCGGCGGACCGGGCCACTGCTCGCGGTCTACAACGCGGCCGACCGCAAGGCCGGGCTGATCACCGTCAGCGGTACCGATTCCTACCTGTTCCTGCTGGTCAGCACCCCCGAACCAGGCCGACCGCGCCGGGAGGACTTCCCGGCCCTGCTGCGCTCGGCCCTGGCCTGCTTCGGCGGCCCGGTCGCCGAGATCAGGGACGACATCACCGACCCGGCTGCCATTCACTATTCGCCGCTGAATCCGGTTCTGGTGCCCGCGCCCTGGCATCGCGGCCGGGTGGTGCTGATCGGCGACGCCGCGCACGCGACAACCCCGCATCTGGCCTACGGCGCCGGCCTGGCCGTGGAGGACGGGATCATCTTGGGCGAGATGCTGGCCGGCGCCCCCGATGTCGAGACCGCGCTCAAGGCGTTCACCGACCGCCGGTGGGAGCGCTGCCGGATGGTCGTCGAGAACGGGCTGCAGATCCAGCGGTGGGAGATCGAGGGTCCTGGCGCCGGCGACCAGGCTGGCCTGACGATGCGCTCCCAGATGGCGATCGGCCAGCCTGCATGACAGGAACACAGCTCGGTCCACGGGCCGGCGGCCGCTCTGCCATACCTCGCTGGCCACGCCGCCTGCTGTTGCCAGAAGCGCAAGCCCCGGCCGGCTCCGACACCACCGGTCCCCTGGCCGCCCGGCCGCGCGCCGCCCTGTACCCGCCTGAATTGGAGACTTCGGTCCGATGATCACTCCGCATCCGTGCGCACCCGGCCAGCCGCCCCCGTCGATCTGCCCGAGGCCCGGTACAAAGGCTTCCGGCCGGGCACGTCGGTGCTGCGCGCCGGCAGCCGTCACTCCAAGCGCGCACTGCGGCTGCCGTGTGACATCGTGCGTGCACGCGGATGCCGCTCGCGCACGCCCGTGGCGTCAAGCTGGTCGCTCTCGTGTTCTACGGCGGCCCGCATGACCCGCTGCGGCTGTCCTGCCGTGGCCTGGACTCGCACAGCCCTCCCCAGCCGTCCGGTCCTCGGCCTGCGCGAAGAGCCGGCTTGCCCCGGCGAGGTGGTCGAGGCCGTCATCCCCGTTGTGGCCTACTGCGATGTGCTGGCATGCCGGTGAACAGCTGCGCCTGCGCATCTCCGGCCGCGTGCTGCTGCGCCCCATCTTGCCGGGCCTGGTCGAGAAACCGCTGCAGTCCGGCGACCGCCACGTCCTGCACACCAACGGCCAGGTATCCCAGCCGACTCACGCTTCCGATTACGCCCGCATGACCACTGGACCCCGGCTAACCAAGTCACTTCGTACGATGCGGATGAGCCACGAGATGCCTGACAGCCCGGGTCGGTGAACGGTGAGTGCGGGACCGGGCACGGTCGCGGGCGCCGGCGCGGCAGTACCACAGTGGTCTACATTCACCTCAGTTGCCTGGGCGGATGTCGCATCGCAGCCACGCGCATGCGACGATTACAAGGAGTCAATATGAGTGCGGTACCGGCATTGGCAAGCTCGGACGCCAAGACACTGAACTTGGACGAGGACGCGCTCCAGCGGCTCAGCAGGAGAATCGCATCCGATGTGAATGCAGGGCGGTACCTGGGGGCTTCTATCGTCGTCGCTCGCTGCGGCGTGATCGGCTACCGCGATCAGATCGGAGAGGTTGCACCTGGCCGGCCAGCCAGCGAAGACGACATTTACCTGCTCATGTCGCTGTCCAAAGCCTTTACCGCAGCGCTGGTGCTGAGAGCGATCGATCACGGGCGGCTCAGGCTGGATACCCGGGTCGCGGATATCCTGCCGGCGTTCGCGGCACGCGGCAAGCAACTGGTCACAGTCCGCCACCTGCTGACCCACACTGGCGGAACCTACAGTGGTTTCCCGCCCCCGCCGCCGCTGACAATGGCGCAGGACGTCGGCAACCTCGAGAAGAACGTCCAGATCCTGTCCGGTCTGCCGCTGGCTTTCACACCGGGGTCGCAGGTGGTCTACAACCCATTTGCGTCGTATGCGTTCCTGGGACAGGTCCTGGTCGAGATCGACGAGCGCAGACGATCGTTCTCCGAGATCGCCCAGGACGAGCTCTTCGATCCGCTCGGCATGACCGACACGACTTACGGCCTGGCCATCAACGAGCCGCGACGGGTGCCTGTTGCGGTGGCAGGGACCAACGCCGCGGTTATCGACAAGGCGATGTTCGAAATTCTCAACACCGCCTTTCATGAGGGTTCCGAGCACCCTGCCGGAGGAGCCTTCGGCACGGCAACCGACGTTTTCAGGTTCGCCGACGCCCTTCGTCGCGGCGGGACTGGCGGCGAATACCGCCTCCTGTCGCAGGCGATCTGCAAGTACGCGTGCCAGAACCACACCGGTACCATGCGAAACGGCTTCTGGGACTTCGATCGGGAGGCGCGGGGCATCCCCGAGTTCCCGGCTAACGTCTCCTTGCTGGGTGGCTACGTGCGCGGGAGCGGACATCACCTGACGCCGTTCGGCCACACCGCCTCGCCGGGTACGTTCGGTGCGGTCGGCGGCGGGTCGACGCTCTGGATGGTGGATCCCGACCGCGACCTTACCTTCGTCTTCCTCAGCGCGGGCTTCCTGGAGGGCCTTGACCATTTCGCGCGGCTTCAGCAGGTGGCCGACCTCGCGCTCGCAGCGGTCGTTAACTGATGACCGCCCTTCCTATTCGACGCCAGGAACAGCGTTGTGACTGAATCTTTGTTCGCGTCACCTGACATCAGCACTCGGTCCGATCGCGCCGGCGCGGTCCTGCTGCGCTCAGCCGTGCCGCTCGGCCGCTACCCTGCAACCGTCCTGCACAGCCTGCGAGCCTGGGCGTCATCTGCCCCCGATCACCTGCTGGTCGCCGAGCGCGGTCCAGACGGCGGTTGGCGTGGCTGCACCTACGGCAAAGCAGCAGCGGCCGCCGAAGCCATCGGGCAGGCGCTGCTTGAGCGCGGGCTCGGTCCGGCCCGGCCGCTGCTCATTCTTTCCGGCAATAGCGTCGGTCATCTGCTGATGACGCTGGGCGCGATGACCGCGGGTATCCCGGTAGCTCCGGCCAGCGCCGCCTACTCGCTGCAGAGCCGCGACCATGCCCGGATCGGGGCCATCGCGGAACTCATCCAAGCGGGCGCGGTGTTCGCCGAAGACGCGCAGCAATTCGGGCCGGCGCTGGACGCGATCGGCGATGTGCCAGCCATTGTCGCCGCTGGGACCAGAGCAGGTGCGAGCCAGTTCGACGACTTGCGCCATACCACGCCCGGGCCGGCCGTGCGGGAAGGGTTCGCCGATCTGAAACCAGACACGGTGGTCAAGATCCTTTTCACGTCGGGCTCGACCGGAGCGCCGAAGGGGGTCCTGAACACTCACCAGATGCTGGCGGCCAACCAGCAGATGATGCGGCAGGTGTGGCCGTTCCTGGCGGCCGAGCGGCCGGTGATCGTGGACTGGCTGCCGTGGAGCCACACGTTCGGCGGCAACCACAACTTGAACATGATCCTGACCACCGGCGGCACCCTGTACGTCGACGCCGGGCGTCCGGCACCAGCCTTGTTCCCGCAGACGATCGCCAACCTGTCCGACGTGCCGCCGACGATGTACTTCAACGTCCCGGCCGGGTACGCCCAGCTGGTTCCGGCCTTGGAGGCTTATCCGGAGTTCGCTGGGCGGTTCTTCTCCCGGCTCCGGCTGATGTTCAACGCCGCCGCCGCGCTCCCGGGAGGCCTGCGCGATCGACTGGCCGAGCTCGCGCTGCACACCGTCGGCCGGGCCGTCCCGGTCACCGGTTCCTGGGGCGCGACCGAGACCGGCCCGGCGGTCACCACCGCGCACTTCGAATTCAGCGACGCCCGCTGTATTGGGGTGCCACTCCCGGGTACCGACGTGAAGCTGGTCCCGGCCGAGGGCGCGTACGAGATCCGGGTCCGCGGACCGCAGGTAACCCCGGGCTACTACGGGCGGCCGGACCTGACGGCGGACGCGTTCGACGAGGACGGCTTCTACCGCACGGGGGATGCGGTGGCCTGCGCCGAACCGGCTGATCCGAACGCGGGCCTGGTTTTCTGCGGCCGGATCGCCGAGGACTTCAAGCTCACAACGGGTACGTTCGTGCGGGTCGGGGCCGTGCGGGCGGCATTGCTATCAGCTATGCCAATCCTGTCTGATGCCGTGCTGGCAGGCGAGAACCACGATCAGGTCTGCGCGCTGGCCTGGCTGAACGCAGCTGAGGCGCGCGCCTTGCTGGGCGAGCAGCCCGCGCCGTCCGGTGACCTTATCGTGCACGACAAGCTCCGCGCCCTGCTGGCCGAGGCGCTGGCTGTTCACAACGAGGGGTCAGGTTCGGCCGGGCGGATCGAGCGGATGCTCATCCTGGCCCAGCCAGCCGACCTGGACGCTGGCGAGATCACCGACAAGGGCTACGTCAACCAGCGCACCATCCTGGCTCGCCGCGCCGCCCTGGTGGATCTGCTCTACGCCGACCCGGTGCCGGCCGGCGTCATCACCGCAGAAAGGACGGCGTGATGCGGTACCAGAACGTGGCCATCCCCGCCGGGATGGCGTGGAGCTCACCGTTCGCCAAATGGCAGGGCTCGCTGGCCGAGATGCACAGTCTGGACCTAGCCGCCGACGTGACCGGCCGGGCGCTGGCCAGCCGGGGTGTCGAGGCTGACCAGATCGGCGGCCTGGTGCTGGGCTGGACCATCCCTCAGCGGGACATCTTCTACGGTGCGCCCACGCTGGCGGCGCAACTCGGGGCCGGGGCGGTAAGCGGCCCGATGGTCAGCCAGGCCTGTGCTACGTCGGTGGCGTGCCTGGCCACCGCGGCCTGCGCGGTCTCGGCCGGTGCCGGGCTGCAGCTAGTGGTGACCACCGACCGGACCAGCAACGGGCCGCAGGTACTGTACCCGGCACCATCGGCCATGGGCGGAGCGCCGATCAGCACGCACTGGGTGCTGGACAGTTTCGCCCGTGATCCCTGGGCCAAGACCTCGATGCTAGCCGCAGGGGAGCAGATCGCGACCGAAGCGGGCGTCACTCGCGGAGAGCTGGATGAGCTGGCCGCGCTGCGCTCCGATCAGTACCAGAAGACGCTGGCGGACGATCGTGCTTTTCAGCGCAGGTACATGGTGGAGGTGCAGATCCCGCAGCGCCGCAAGCCGCCGCGGATCATCGACGCGGACGAGGGTGTACGGCCGGTCGTGCTAGCCGACATCGCCGCCTTGCCGCCCGCCGCACCCGGCGGCCTGCACACATTTGCCACCCAGACCCACCCGGCCGACGGAACCGCGGGGGCGGTGGTCACCACCGTCGAGAAGGCCCGCGAACTGGGCGCTGGCTCCGGCGTGGTGCAAATCTTGGCCTCCGGGTTCGCGCGGGTCGCTCCGAGCCACATGCCCCAGGCGCCGGTTCCGGCAGCCCAGGCTGCCCTCGACGCCGCAGGTCTGACCATCGATCAGGTGGACGCGATCACGACCCACAACCCGTTCGCCATCAACGACATCTACTTCTCCCGGCAGACCGGCTACCCGCTGGAGAAGATGAATAGCTACGGCTGCAGTCTCATCTTCGGCCACCCGCAAGGCCCCACCGGCCTGAGGTCGATCGCAGTACTGATCGAGGAACTGCGCCAGCGTGGCGGCGGCACCGGCCTGTTTACCGGCTGCGCCGCGGGCGACACCGGCGCCGCTGTCGTCGTCCGGGTCGATGACTGATCGATTCCCCACGGACCCGCCAGGCGAACAGCGACGTCGAAAACGGACGAATGCGGGCGATGGGTCAAGCCCGATCTGTCGTGCGGAAAGGCTGTTCAAGATTTGTGCCATAGTGCCCAGAACCTTGAGCTCGGTCCAACTCGGCGGCAGGGAGGCAGTTGCATCCCCGCCAGATGATGGAGCCCGCGATGCGGATGCGGCAGTCGGCTTCTGGGTTGCAGCTCCGTTCCCTTGCCCGTGATCTTCGTTTCCGCACCCACCCAGACGCTCGGGTAATCATGCGGTCCGGCAGCGCTGCTGCTGCTCGGCTACGGGAGGCCGACCCGGACGGCTCTTGTTGTGTTAGCTTGGACGGGTGATAGATCACCGTTTCGGTGATGTAGCACCTAGTCACGGGACCGAGTCCCTCGGACACATAATTTCCCCATATCCGCCTGATTTCGGGCATGGCGGATAGTCGCCCGCCGCGTATGCTGCCGCCAGCGCCGGGGCGATCGGCGTTCCGAGCGTCCTCTTCCTTCCTGATCAGGGCGTTTGCAGCCGGGTTAGCGTGTTCCCACGGTGACGATCCTGGCAGTCTTGGTGGCGCGCGCCTGCAAGGCAGCTGCGGCCGGGTCCCAGGTGAGGGTGATCTCGTGCTCGCGCAGGTATCCGATCACCTCGCCGGGGCTCACGGTGCTCCTGACGTCGGCCCCGGCCCGGGTGCGGCGCCGGGCGCGTGTCGCCGGGCCGGTCAGCAGCAGGTGCAGGGCGGGCAGGTGCGGCAGGAGCTTGTCCTCGCGCACGTAGGTGTTCTTCGCCCGGGCCGGGTCCGGTGCCATGACGCTGGTGCGGCCGTGCCGGCATCGGTACGCGGGCTTGCCGTTGGTCCAGGCTGATTCCATCCGCCGCCCGCACACGCCGCAGGTGAGCAGCCCGGCGAGCAGGTACCGGCGCAGTACAGGCTCGTCCTGCGAGACCGGGCCGCGGGCGGCATTAACAGCCTGCGCGGCGACGAAGTCGTCCTCTCTGACCAGCGCCGGGTGCGCGGGGCGGTTCGAGATCACCCAACCGCCGGGCAGGTTCCACCGCTGGACGCTCCTGTGCCCGAGGGTCACATTGGCGGGGTCCGCCAGTTCGGTGTCGGTGCGCTGCCGGTTCCATACCTGGCGGCCCGTGTACCGGGGGTTCTCCAGGATCGTGGTGACCGTGCCGAGTGTCCAGCCCGCCCCGGTCCGGTGCATGTTGCGGCCGGGGTCGGCTGCGGACGGGCACGGCACCGCGGCCTCGTTCAAGGCACGCGCGATCCGCGCCACTGAATGCCCGGCCAGACGCTGGGCGAAGATCCACCGGACCGTAGGCGCGGTCGCCGGGTCGGGTTCCAGCCGGTGCGCGCGCCGGCCCCACGCGGCGTGCGCTTTGTTCGGGTGCGGACCGGCATCAGCGAGCCGGTACCCGTACGGCGGACGGCCGCCCAGGTACCGGCCCTGCTCCCTGGTCTGGACGGCCATCGCGGT
>Ga0335083_10002971_pt1 | contig 22165 bp, 22 predicted proteins | sample Lox_Sample_42_FD_206716 | JGI IMG/M metagenome (GOLD analysis project Ga0335083, IMG submission 206716) | Soil microbial communities from Loxahatchee National Wildlife Refuge, Florida, United States - Lox_Sample_4.2 | ecosystem: Environmental > Terrestrial > Soil > Wetlands | place: USA...
TCCGAGCAAACGCCCCAGCTCCTGCGCCTTATCCTCAATCACGCGTCCTCCTCATGAAGGATGCGCCAGCAGGTAGCGCGGGCGCCCGAACAGATCCAGATGAATGGTCACCTCACGCCATCCGTGCGCCGTGGCGAAGCCTTGTGCCGCCGCAGCGCGGCGCTCGTCGATCTCCAGCGCCAAGAGGCCCCCCGGCTCCAGCAGGCCGCCGGCCCCGGCCAGTATCGCCGCCGTCGCCACGAGCCCATCCGCTCCACTCGCCAGCGCGAGGCGGGGCTCGTAGGCCTTTACCGCGGGATCGAGCGCCTCCCATTCCGCGGCGGTCAGGTACGGGGGATTGGCTACGATCACGCGGCTGCGGCGATTCCCGAGCGGTTGGAGCAAGTCGCCGAGCCGCACCTCGACCGGCACGCGGGGCCGCAAACGGGCCACGTTGCCCCGCGCCAGGGCCACGGCGTCGGGGGAGATGTCCACCGCCAGGACCGCCTCGAACGGCCCCTCGATCGCCAGCGACAGGGCGATGCACCCGCAGCCTGTACCGATGTCGGCAGCCACACCCCCTGCCTGACCGGCCGCCGCCGCCCACCGCAAGACCAGCTCGACCAGTCCCTCGGTCTCCGGCCTGGGAATCAAGGCGCGCGGGTCCGTCTCCAGCTCGACGTTTCGGAACGACGTCCGACCTACGACGTACGCAAACGGCGCGCCGGAGGACCGCCGTTGGACGGCCTCCCAGAAGCTCGCCGCCGTTGCTCGATCGGCGACCTCCTCACGGCGCAAGAACACCTCGGCAGGTCGAATACCGCCGCAGGCCGCCCACAGCGCCGTCGCCTCGCGCCGGGCATGAGGAATCCCCCCGAGCTCGAGCTGCCGCGCGGCTTCGCCGAGCGCCGCGGCGATGGAGATCTCCGCCCCCGTTTCAGGCACTGAGGCGCTCCTGCTCTCCGGCGAGCCGCAAGGCGCCGATCAGCTCGTCCAGGCCGCCGTCCATGATCCCGGCCAGACTGTGCGTCGTGAACCCGATGCGGTGGTCGGTCACCCGGTTCTGGGGAAAGTTATACGTGCGCACCTTGGCGGAGCGGTCGCCGGTCCCGACCTGCGCGCGTCGGTCCCGCGCCCGGGCCGCTTCCTGCTCCGCGATCATCCGGTCCAGGAGTCGCGAGCGCAGAATCTCGAGCGCCTTGATCTTGTTCTGCAGTTGGGACTTCTGGTCCTGGCATTGCACCACGATTCCGCTGGGGAGGTGAGTGATCCGGACGGCGCTGTCGGTCGTGTTCACACTCTGGCCCCCCGGCCCCGAGGAGCGGAACACATCGACCCGCAGGTCCTTGTCCTCCAGCTTGACGTCGATCTCCTCGGCTTCGGGAAGTACTGCCACGGTCGCGGCCGAGGTGTGAATGCGCCCCTGCGCTTCGGTGACCGGGACGCGCTGCACGCGGTGGACCCCGGATTCGTAGCGAAGCGTGCCGTAGGCCTTGGGACCGCGTGCGGCGAAGATCGCTTCTTTGAGCCCACCCAAGACGCCCTCCGACAGTTCCAACAGCTCGACCTTCCAGCCCTGCCGCTCGCAGAAGCGCGTGTACATGCGGAACAGCTCCGCGGCAAACAGCGCCGCCTCGTCTCCTCCCGTGCCGGCACGGATCTCGACGATGGCGTCACGGTCGGCCAGCGGGTCGGGAGGCAGGAGCAGCTCAGCGAGAGCCGATTCGAGGCGGGCAATATCTGGAGTCAGGCGGTCGACATCCGCCCGGGCCAGCTGCGCGAGCTGCGGATCGGGATCCTGGAGCAGTTCTCGGGCCTGAGCCGCTTCGGCCTCGAGACGCGTCAAGCGGTCGTGGGTCTGCTGGATCTGCCCCAACCTCGCGTGCTCGCGGCCTAACTGCTTCAGCTTAGCCGGGTTCCGCGCGGTCTCGGGGTCGGCCAACAACCGGGCGACCTCCTCCGCCCGCGCGAGCGCCTGGCGGAGTCGGTTCTCCATCGGTCAGCTGGCGGCTTTCTCCGTCCCGTACTTTTGGCGGAACCGCTCGACGCGCCCGGCGGTGTCGACCAGCTTCTGCTTGCCGGTGAAGAAGGGATGGCACTGGGCGCAGATTTCCACGTGGATTTCGGGCGTGGTCGACCGCGTCACAAAGGTGTTGCCGCAGGCGCACTGAACGACCGCTCGGCGGTATTGGGGATGGATTCCGGTTTTCACTGCCTGCACTCCTCAAGCAATCTGTAGAAACTGCGCCAGACAAAGAGGCGGAAATATAGTCAGCGCAAAAACTTGGCGGCAAGGCGAGTGCTCCCTGGCGAATTGACACGGGCGCCCGGCAGCCGTAAGCTTGCCACGGAACCTACGATCCACCGCCCACTTAGGAGACTGCCCGCGTGCCGGCGGAGGCCACGCTCAACAACGTGCCGCTGTTCAGTCAACTGACCCCTTCCGACCTCCAGCGAGTGGAAGAGCTGGCCCGCGAGCGGGTGTACCCCAAGAACTCGGTCATCTTGTTCGAGGACGACCCTGGGGACGCCCTGTACGTGGTCAAACAGGGTCAGGTCAAGGTGGTCCTGATCGGCGAGGATGGGCGCGAGGTCATTCTCTCGGTGCTGGGAGAAGGCCAGTTCTTCGGGGAAATGGCGCTCCTGGACGACGAGCCCCGCTCCGCCCACGTGATCGCCATGGAAGACTCGACGCTCGTAGTCCTGCGACGGGAGGACTTCCAGGGGATTCTGGGCCAAAGTCCCGCCCTGGCCCTGGCCCTGCTGCGGGAACTCACTCGCCGGCTACGCCGCGCCGATGAAAAGGTGGGCAGTCTCGTCCTGCTGGACGTCAACGGCCGCGTCGCCCGCATGCTGCTGGACATGGCGGACGAAGAGGGGGGCGACCGCATCACCCGACGGCTCACGCACCACACCATCGCCCAAATGATCGGGTCGTCCCGTGAGACCGTGAGCCGGACGATGCGAGAGCTCTCCGACAAGGGCTTCATCGACGTCACCCGCAAGGACATCGTGTTGCGGGACCGGCCGGGCCTCGAGGCCGCAGCCGGCCGGTCGTGACCCGAGTCACACTCCGGTCGTGAGGCGGCGTCTGGTGATAGATGCCCATCGTGGCGTAACTTAGCTCAGGACACGGCGTGCCCGAACGGATGGCCTACACGGTGACCTTCTGGGGGAGTCGGGGCTCAATCCCGACACCCGGAGCCCACACCGCGCGCTACGGCGGGAACACGCCGTGTGTCGCAGTGGAGGGCGCCGGGCAGCTCGTGATTCTCGATGCCGGCACCGGGATTCGCGGCCTCGGTCTGCTCCTCGCGGAACGACAGAACGGCGCGGTCAACGCGGAAATTCTGCTGTCGCACACGCACTGGGACCACATCCAGGGGCTGCCGCATTTCAAACCCTTCTTCACCAAGGGCAACGTGGTCCGGATCTGGGGAGCCAAGCAGGGACGGACGTCGCTCGAAACCATTCTGCACCTGCAGATGGATCCCGCGGTGTTCCCGGTGCCGCTCTCCGCCGTGGCCGCCGAGCTGTCGGTGCGGGAAGTGGCGAGTGACGACGGTGAGTTCGAGGTCGGGCCGTTCCGGGTGCGCACGATGCCGCTCCGCCACCCAGGGACGACGCTGGCCTACCGGCTGACGCCGGTCGCCGGCGGGGCGAGCATGGCGTACGTGACGGATAACGAGCTCGGGCCGGGCGGTAACTACGAGGTCCCCGCCGGCTGGCGCGGCTCGCTGGTGAAGTTTTTGTCGGGAGTGGAGCTGTTGGTGCACGACGCGATGTACACCGGCCAGGAGCTGGAGACGCACCGGGGCTGGGGCCACTCCTCGATCGACGAAGCGGTGGCGCTCGCCGCGGAGGCGGGCGTGCGCCGGCTCGTACTGTTCCATCACGAGCCGGAACATGACGATCGGATAATGGACGGGCTGGTGGCGGACGCTTGCGCGGAAGCGAAGCGCCGCCGTGGCCCTCAAGAAGTGTTGGCGGCCCAGGACGGGCTGCGACTGACTCTCTGACAGGAGTACCCTATGCGCGCGCGTCTTCCCCTCGTCCTCTTTGGCCTGCTCGCCCTGGCCGGTGTCGCCAGTGTTGCCGCCCAGGGAGGCGGATCGGACACCCGGCCGGGCCTCGCCGTATTCGCGTTCGACAACGGTGGCTCTTACGGCGCGGACAAGGAGGACTACGACGCGCTGCAACGCGGATTCGCCGGCATGCTGATCGCCGAATTGGCCGCGAATCCGGCGCTGCGCCTGGTGGAGCGGGATAACGTCCAGAAGCTGCTGGATGAGCAGAACCTCGCCGCTTCCGGTCGCGTGGACGCTCAAACCGCGGCGAAGGTCGGCAAGCTCGTGGGGGCCCGCTACGCGATCGTCGGCGACTTCGTCGAGCTCTCCGGCCAGTTCAACGTATCAGCACGCGTGGTCAACGTCGAAACCAGCGAGATCATGAAGGTCGCGAGCGAACGGAACACCCGCGACCACTTGTTCGACATCGTGCGCGCGCTCGCCGCGGACCTGAACAAGCAGATGAACTTCCCGGCCCTGCCCAAACAGGTATCGGAACAGCGGATGAGCCGGGAGGTGCCGACCGAGGCGCTGACCTACTACAGCCGGGCGCTCCTCTACCAGGACCGTGGGCAGCGGGACAAGGCGATCGAGTACTACAACAAGGCGCTGACGGCTTTCCCGCAGTACACGGAGGCGTCGGAGGGCTTGAAGCGCCTGCAAGGCTGACGGCGAGGCAGTGAACGTCGTCACCCGACTCGGCGCAGCGACGGCGCGCCGGCTCTCCCGTTTGGGGGCGCTGGCGCGCTTCGGCTTTGGCGCCGTGCGGGCGGGGCTCACGCTGCCGCGCGCCGGGCGCGCGGTCGCGGTCCGGGTCACGATCAACCAGGTGCGGTTCACCGCGGTGAACGCGGTCGGCCTGATCCTGCTGCTGTCGAGCATCCTGTCGTTCCTCGTCATCTCCCAGGCGGTCCGCCAGCTCGGCCAGCTGGGCGTGACGGACCTGATCGGGACCCTGATGGTGGTCGCGATCGTGCGCGAGCTGGGCCCGCTCATCACCGCCCTCGCCGTAGCCGGGCGGTCGGGAACGGCGATCGCGGCGGAGCTGGCCACGAACAAGGTGATGGGCGAAGTCCGCGCTCTTGAAGCGATGGGCATCGATCCGCAGCAGTACCTGGTGGTGCCGCGGTTTCTGGGCGCCCTGATCAGCGTTTTCGCCTTGCTCGTGTTGTTCGACGTGGTGGCCATCGCCGCCGGATTCGCGGCCGCCAGCTTGAACGGGATGACCGGCGCCCGCTATTCCGAGATCGTGCTGCAACAGCTCTCGCTCATCGACGTCTGGCTGACCGTCGCCAAGGCCGCGGCGTTCGGCGTGATCGTCGGTCTCGTCCCCAGCTACTTCGGCCTGTCGGTGCGCCGCGCGCCCACCGAGGTACCGATCGCCGTCAGCCGGGCCACGGTGGTGCAGATCGTGGGGATCTTCGTCGCGTCGGCGCTGTTCGCGGCCGTGACACGGTGATGCCGTGAGCACACCGCCCGCGCCTCAAGGCCCTCCGCTTTCGTTCGAGGACGTGCCGCTGTCGCCGCGCCACGCGCGGCCGCTGACCCTCGAAGTGCCGGAGCACGAAACGGTCGCGGTGCTGGGCGATGAGGACTCGGGGGTGAATGCCCTCGGCGGCTACGCGCTCGCACTCGAGGCGCCGCGCGGCGGGCGGATCCGCGTGTACGGGACGGCCCTGGAGGACCTCCCGGAACACGAACGCTTGGCCTTCCGGCGCCGCGTGGGCTACCTTCCCGCCGGCGACGCCCTGCTGCAAAATCTCTCACTGCGGGACAACGTGGCGTTACCGCTGCGGTTCGGGAGCGGCCTCCCCGGCCGGGAAATCGACGGGCGGGTGAACGTGATGCTCGCGGCGGTCCGGCTCACGGAGCTGGCGAAACTCCGCCCGGCGCAGGTAAACGAGGAAGGGCGCCGGCGGGCTGGGTTTGCCCGTGCCATGGCCTTTGACCCGGCACTGTTGATCCTGGAGCAGCCGTTCGACGGCATCACCTCACGGGCCGCGGCCGAGCTGCTCGAGATCGCCCGGGGTGGAGAGACCGCGAGCGGGGCGCGGCGGACGATTCTCCTGACCGGCCAGGAGCTGCCGCCGCTGTTGTTGCGGCGCGCGGATCGCGTATACCGTCTCTCGCGCACAGGGGCGCTGGAGCTGGAGACGGCCTGACTCGAGGCAGCGTGGACACCACTCGCCAGGACTTCATCGTCGGCCTGCTGATCGTCACCGCCATCGCGGTCGTGGTGGGGGCGCTCCTCGCGACCAGCGGCTGGGGCGAGCGGCGCTACGATCTCTACTTGCGCGCGGCGAACGCCGAAGGCCTGACCATCGACTCCCGAGTGCTGCTCCAGGGCCTGGAAGTGGGACGGGTGGTGAACGTCTCGCCGCGCGTGGATTCGATGACCCGGCACGTCTCGTTCATCGCCCGCCTCAAGGTCATCGAGCGATTCAGCGGCGGCGCGAACCTGCGCCTGCCGGTGGGGACATCGGCCCAGCTCGAGCAAGCCAACCAGCTCTCGCCCAACGTCCTCGTACGGCTGGTGCTCCCGGACACCGTGCGGCGGGGGGCGGGCAACGCCATGCTCGTCGCCGGCGACACCATCGACTCGGAGCGGAAGGCGCCGGTGTTGAACGAAGTGGCCGACGTCGCGACGCGCCTCTCGACGGAGGTGACCGACGTCCTCCACGCCGCGCACCAGACGCTGCTCGCCGTGCAGAGCACGCTGCGCCAGGCGAACACGACCATCGCCGACCTGCGCCCCGACGTGCGCCGGACCCTGGCCAACGTGGCCTCGACCATGGACCGGATCAATACCCTGGTGGCCCGCGTCGACCCGGGGCTCGCCGACACCGTGTCCCGGGCGGTCGTGCTCTCGACCCGCACCCTGGCCCGCCTCGACTCGCTGATCGCGAACGCGAACGCGATGACGGTGGAGAACCGCCAGGACATCCGCGGCACGATGCAGAACATCGACCATCTGACGCTGCAGCTCAATCACCTCGCCGAAGAAATGTCGCGGCGTCCCTATCGGTTTCTCACGGGCGTGAAGCCGCTCAGCTTCGACACCAATCCTCCTCCCGGGGCTTCGACCGTCCACGCGGACTCGGTCCGCGCCTCGGCCGTGGCCAAAGACAGCACGCACCCGTGAGCTACCTCCTGCTGCACCCGGAGACCTGGTCGCCCGGCACCCTGGCGCCCGCTCTCGCGTCGGCACGGGTCGAGACGCGCGTCGTGCGGAAACGCGAGGAGCTGGCTCCGGCCGATCACCCGACCGTCCTGTTGCTGGACGTGAGCGGACGGGCGCAGTTCCCGACGGAGCTGCTGCGGGCGTTCGTCGACGCGGGCGGCGCCATCGTCGCCCTGGCCCGGCCGGAGGAGTCAGACGTGCCCGACGACCTCCCCACCGAGCTGTTGACGGGGTTCATCCCGGCTAATGGCGGCACCCGGCAGCTGCTCGTGGCACTGCGCTCGGGGTACCGCGAGGCCGCCGCCCGTCAGGAGACGGCCCGGGCCCGCAATGAGGCCGCGCTCCGCAGTCGCGAGATCGGTGAGCTGACGCGCATCGGCGTCGCCCTCGGGACCGAGCGGGACCTGGACACGCTGCTCGGTCTCATCCTGTCGCTGGCCCGCGACGTCACCCAATCGGATGCCGGCAGCCTCTACCTCGTGGAGCAACCCGAAGGGGGTAGCGGGAGCAAGCGCCTGAGCTTCCGGTTGGCCCAGAATCTCTCCAAACCTGACGTGCCGTTCGTCCAATTCACGATCCCGATGGACCGGACGAGCATCGCCGGGTACGCCGCGACGACGGGTGAGCCTCTCGTCCACGACGACGCGTATTTCCTGCCCCCCGATGTCGAGTACTCCATCAACCGGTCGTTCGACGAGCGCTACGGGTATCGCACCAAGTCGATGCTGGTCATCCCGATGAAGGATCATAAGGACGACGTCATCGGCGTGCTGCAGCTGATCAACCGCAAGCGCGATGCGCAAGCGATTCTCGCCACGCCGGCGGACGTCGACGCGCAGGTCGTGCCCTACTCGAAGCGCACGGTTGAGCTCGTTACGGCGCTCGCTGGCCAGGCGGGAGTGGCGATCGAGAACAGCAAGCTGTACGAGCAGATCGAGAAGATGTTCGAGAAGTTCGTGAACGCCGCCGTGCTCGCGATCGAGCAGCGCGACCCCACCACCTACGGTCACAGCGGTCGCGTGGCGGGCTACACCGTCGGCCTGGCGCAAGTGGTGGACCGCGTTGCCGACGGCCCCCACCGCGGCACCAAGTTCACCAGGGAGCAGATCCGCGAGATCAAGTACGCGGGCCTGCTGCACGACTTCGGCAAAGTCGGCGTGCGGGAGCAGGTACTCGTCAAGGCCAAAAAGCTCTATCCGATGGACCTCACGGTGATCCGGCAGCGGCACGCGTTCGTGCGCCGCACCCTGGAGCGGGACTTCTGGCGCCAGCGGGCGGAGTTCCTCGAGGCGAAGGGTAAGGATGGCTATGCCGCGTTCATCGGGCGCCTCGAGACGGACCAGCAACGCGAGCTGGCGGAGCTCGATCGCTTTCTCGAGATGGTGCTCCAGGCGAACGAGCCGAGCCTGTTGCCGGCCGAGCACGCGCAGGGTCTCACCGACTTCGCCCAGCGGACGTACGTGAATCTCGAAGGGGAGCCGCAGCCCCTCTTGAACCCCGACGAGGTGCGGTTCCTGACGATTCCGAAGGGGAGTCTCGATGAATCCGAGCGACTCGAGATCGAGAGTCACGTCACCCACACTTTCAACTTCCTCCAGCAGATTCCGTGGACCCCGGAGCTGGCGCATATCCCGTTGATCGCGTTCGGGCACCATGAAAAGCTGGACGGCAGCGGGTATCCCAAGCACAAGCGGGCGACCGAGATCCCGATTCAAACGCGGATGATGACGATCTCGGACATCTATGACGCCCTGACCGCCCAAGACCGCCCCTATAAGCGGGCCGTCCCGCCCACCCGGGCCCTCGACATCATGTCCTCTGAAGTGCAGCGCGGGCAGCTCGATGCCGACCTGTTCAAGGTCTTCGTCGACGCCAGGGTCTTCGAGGCGCCCGCCTAGCGCCCGCGCGACCCATGAACCGCCGCGACTTCGTCCTGAGTACCGCTGCGCTGGCCACCCTGCCCCGCTGGCTGCGGCTCGCCCCGTCTGCCGGTCCGCTCCGCGTCCGACCGTTCGACCTGCGATCGGTGCGACTGCGCCCCGGGCCGTTCCTCGATGCGCTCCAGGTGAATCGCCGCTTTCTGATGGGGCTCGATCCAGACCGGCTGCTGCACATGTTCCGTCTCACCGCCGGGCTCCCTTCCACCGCCGAGCCACTGGGCGGGTGGGAGGCACCGGACAACGAGCTGCGCGGGCACTTTACGGGACACTATCTCTCGGCCGGCGCCCTCCTGTCCGCCAGCCTGGACGATCCCGAGGTTCGCGCGCGAGTCGACCTGATGGTGGCCGAGCTCGCCAAGTGCCAGCAGGCGCTCGGCACGGGATACCTCTCCGCCTTCCCGGAAGAGCTGTTCGACCGGTTGCGGGACGGGAGGCCGGTGTGGGCTCCTTTCTATACGCTCCACAAGATTCTCGCCGGGCTACTGGACGCCCACACCATCGGCGGCAACGTCCAGGCCTTGGACGTCGCGACTCGGCTCGCGCGCTGGACGGCGCGCTGGGTGCAGCCGCTGGGTGACGCGGCCATGGCGCGGGTCCTGGAGCGCGAATTCGGCGGGATGAACGAGGCGCTTTACAATCTGGCCGCCATCACCGGTGAGCCGGCGTGGCGCGATCTGGCGCACCGCTTCGACCACGAGCGCATCTTCGGCCCCTTGGCAGACGGGCGCGATGAGCTGAAGGGCCTGCACGTCAATACCACGATCCCGAAGATCATCGGCGCGGCCCGACGCTACGAGGTGACGGGCGACGAGCGGGCCCGGCGCGTGGCGGAGTACTTCTGGCGCGAAGTCACTACCCGGCGGGCCTTCTGCACCGGGGGGACGAGCAACGGCGAAAGTTGGAACGCCGACCCCGGGATCATCGCCGGCGAGCTTTCGGCCTACACCCAGGAATGCTGCACCAGCTACAACATGCTGAAGCTCACCCGCCACCTGCTGCAATGGACCACGGACCCCAGAGTGGCGGACTACTACGAGCGCCTGCTCTGGAACGGCGTGCTGGGCGCGCAGCACCCGGCAGATGGGTCGAAGCTCTACTACGTCCCGCTGGCGAGCGGGTACTGGAAGCTGTTCGGCACTCCGCTGCACGACTTCTGGTGCTGCACCGGGACCGGGAGCGAGTCGTTCGCGAAGTTCGGCGACAGCATCTACTTCCACGATGCTGGCGGGCTGTACGTCAACCAGTTCATCGCGTCGGAGCTCGATTGGGCGGACCGGGGAGTGCGCCTGATTCAGGACACCCGGTTTCCGGAAGTCGGGAGCACGACCATCACTGTGCGCACCTCGCGATCGGTCCGCTTCGCCTTGCGCTTGCGGATCCCCGAGTGGGCGGGCGACGGAGGGTCGGCGGCCCTGAATGGCCGCACCCTCGAAGGATTCGCGGCCTCGGGGAGCTACTTCGTGCTCACGCGTAGCTGGAAGGACGGGGACCGGGTGGAGTTGACCCTGCCGCTGACTCTTCAGGTCGAGCCGACACCTGACGATCCCTCGCTCCAAGCCGTGACCTACGGCCCGCTCGTTCTGATCGGCCGCCTGGGCGCCGCCGGGCTGACGCCCGAGCACCTGCGCGCGGAGCCGACCAAACCGCGCACCGTCCCCGAATTCAAGCTCGAGCCCGTCGCCGCTCCCGCGCTCCGCATGCCCGCGCAAGGCGTCACCGCCCTCATCCAGGCCGTCCCGGAACGACCGCTGGAGTTCCGGACCGTGGGGCAGAGCCAGGACGTGACCCTCGTTCCCTTCTACCGGCTGTTCGACGAGCGGTACGCGGTCTACTGGAAGGTCGTTACCTAGGGCCAGAAGCGGTCGGCGAGCGCGGCGGTGCGATCGTCGCGCGGCACCGTTTCACCGGCGAGCGTGGCGATCTCGATTATCCCCCGTACGGCATTGGTCCCGAACAGGCTGCGGCCACGCAGCTCCGCGGGCCCCACCACCCGCTCCGTCACCTCCACCAGCTCCTTCACCCGCTCGCGGGCGACCCCCGGCAAGATGCCGAGGCTGAGCGGCGGGGTGACGAGGCCGCGGTCTTCCCACCAGAACAGATTCCACACCGTTCCCTCGGCCACCGCTCCGCCGACCGTGATGAGCAAGGCGTCATCGGCGCCGGCCGCTCGAGCTTCGGCAAAGGCGGCGTCGAACACGGCCCGAGCGGTGGTTTTCCGTGGATAGGGGGCGTGGGGGGTCGAGGCGAGGCTGAGTCGAAGCGCACCGGCGACCGGCACAGGACGCGTCGAGGTGGTCGATCCACCTGGCCCGACCTCAACGCGGACTACGGCCTCGCCGAGAGTCAGGTGCGGAGCGACGAGGTCGGTCAGACCAGGTTGGTGAACCCCGGCGCGCCGCAGTCTCGCCTCATGACGCGCCAGAAGCGGCGTTTGGCCCTCGCGCACGCGGATCGTCTCGAGGAGCGTCTCATGGGTCATCGCTCGGCGTCGCCGTCGTCCGCCCCGAACGCGGCCCGCACTGCGGCAGCCTTGCGGAGGCTCTCCCGCCATTCCCGTTGGGGGATCGAATCGGCAACGATCCCGGCCCCCGCCTGGATCGCGACCTCCTCACCGGACACCACGGCGCTGCGAATCACGATGTTGAGCTGTAGCGCGTCAGGTTCGATCCATCCCAGCGCCCCGGTATACGCCCCGCGCGCCACCGGCTCCACCTCATGGATGATTTCCATCGCACGGATCTTGGGACACCCCGTGATCGTTCCCCCCGGGAAATAGCTCGCGATCACATCGGCGGCCTCGAGCTCGGGACGCAGCGCGCCCCGAACCTCCGACACCAGGTGAAATACGTGGGAGTACTCCTCCACCACTTCGCGTTCGGCCACGAGGACGCTGCCGTACCGGGCGACCCGCCCCGTGTCGTTGCGGGCCAGATCGAGGAGCATCACGTGTTCCGCCCGTTCCTTGGCGTCCAATCGTAGCTCGGCCCGCATTCGCGCATCGCGCTCCGCGTCTCCCGTCTTCTTGCGGGTGCCGGCGATCGGACGGGTGCGGAGACGCCCGCCCGGTTCCTCGGGCCCGCCGTTCCCCGCTGCTCGCGATAGCTCGACCAGAAGCTCCGGCGAGCCGCACACGAGCTGCCAGTCCCCGAAGTCCGCGTACCCCATCCAGGGAGAGGGATTGAGCGCGCGGAGTCGCCGGTAGGCGTCCCAGGGACGGCCCACGAGGGGCCACCGCTCGGCCACCGACAAGTTGACCTGGTAGATGTCGCCGGCGACGATGTACTCGCGCGCCCGTTCCACGGCGGTGGCGAATCCGTCGGCGTCGAACGATCGCCACGGCCTGCCCCGCGCAGTGGTATCCGGGAAGACCGGCACGACGATCGATCCCGGGGTCATGCTCAGCGCGGCGCGCCAACGATCCTCCGCTTCAGGCCCCTCGCACAGCGGGGCGGCTGCGCCCGGGCGAAGGACGATGCGATTCGCCGGCTCAAATAGGTCGCACAGCGGTTGCGCCACGGTGGGTATGGCGGGGCGTAACGTGCCCGGGAGCCCCTGCTCGTAGGCGATCGTGCCGTACCAGCGACCGGCGGGAAGGCCGATGGGAAGCGGGACGAGGTCGTCCCAATGACGCCGCAGGCGGCGCCGCGCCCCCCAGGCGAGGTGGGTGGTGCCGCTCGCGCGCCCGTCCTCGAGCAGCACGAACGGCGGCTCGAGCGTGGCGGCAAGAGCGAGCAACCGGTCGAGGCTCAATCGGAGATCGCGGACACCTTAGAGGTAGCGGCCGATCGCCATGGCGGCCGCGGTAATCGTGAGCAGGACGGCGACGATCTGTCCCGTGCGGGTCGAGCGGAGCCGCAACACCTGGGCCTCCGAGGCTCGCGCGGGGTCGGCGCCGATCAGCATCAGGCGCTTCATCGTCGGCCGCATGACCAGGATCCCCATGCCGAACGCCAGCAGGGCGGCGGCAGCGCCCACACTGTACGCCGTCCCGGAGCGGGAACGCATCCATTCGCCCGTGAAGCCGTTCGACATGATGGCCATCAGACGGAGCCCCGAGAGGATCGTCACCAGAGCGACGACCGGCATGATCTGGAGTAAGCGCCTGGCCGCGAGCTGTTGCATCACCGGCGCCCCCGCCGGTCCAGCCGCCCGCAGGCTCGGCTCCAAGAACACCGCCATGAACACCAGCGACCCAGCCCAAAACACGCCCAGCAGGATGTGCACCAATCGCAGGGCGATCAACTCCGTATGCATGCGGCCTCCGGGAAGGAAAGCGCTCGAGTTCGGGGAGTGAAGCTAGGTCCCACGCTCCGGTTCGGCTATCGAGAAGTGATCGTGCAGCGATGGGTCGATCCTCCGGGGCCGGCCCGACGTGGCGTCGATCGGGCACCAGATGCTGCGGGCGCTGGCGAGCAGCTGGCGGTCACTCGCCCGCAGGATCTCGGTCACGCGCTCGAAGCGGGTTCCAGTGGCCTCACCGACCCAGGTGCAGGCGATCACCTGTTCCCCAGGCATCGCCGGGCGATGATAGTCAATCTCGTGGCGCAACACGACCCACACGAGGCTCCGCTGCAGATCGTGGGGCGCCGCGCTGCGCCAGTGGGCCCCGGCGATGTCCTGCACCCACCGCAGGTACACCACGTTGTTGACGTGACCGAGTACGTCGATGTCCCCCGGCTCGACGGGAAAGGTCTGCTCGAACCGGACAGGGCGGCGCAACGGTGTCGTCATTGCAGCGTGACCGAGCTGGGCCCGGAGACCGGGGGCCCTTGGCTGCTTCCCGCGCAGCCGGCGAGCCAAGCGGTGGCGAACAGGATGCAGCGTCGTCCCCGCCGGCCCGGCCCGGTCAACCGGTGCTCGCGCCGGCGGCCCGCGAGGGTGCGGCCCCCATCCGCTCCTGCACTTTGGTCAGCAGGTCATCCAAGGCGAACGGTTTGGCCAGGATCTCGAACCCGGCATCGGGCGGCAGGTTCTTGAGCACCGGATCGTCCATGTACCCCGACATCAGCAGGACGGGGAGATCGATGCCCGCCGTGCGGACCCGTCGGACCAGCTCGACGCCGTTCACCCCCGGCATCGCGACGTCGCTCAGGAGGAAATCGACGGCGACCCGGCCTGCTTCCAGCACCTGCAGCGCGGTGGCGCCGTCCGGTGTCTCGATGACCTCGTAGCCCCCGGCCTCCAGATGACGGCGGATCGCTCGGCGGGTCATCTCGTCGTCCTCAACGAGCAGGATTCTCCCGGTCCCGGTCGGCTGCCTCGTTTCCTTCAGCCCGCCCGCGGCCGCGGCCGCCGAGGGTCGCTCGCCCTCGGTTCGCGCCGTCGGCCAGAGCACCGTGAAGGTGGTCCCCCGCCCTGGAGCCGTATCCACCTCGATCCGTCCCCCCGCCTGGCTCACGATCCCGTGGACGGTGGACAAACCCAGTCCCGTACCTTTGTCTCGCGGTTTGGTGGTGAAGAAAGGCTCGAAGATGCGCGACCGGGTCTGCTCGTCCATCCCCGTCCCCGTATCGCGCACGCGCAGGGCCACCTGACCGAACGGGACCCCTACCGCTCCGGTTGTCCCCGATTCTCCCGCCACGACCTCGAGGGTCACCACCCCGCCGTCGGGGGTGGCATCGCGCGCATTCGCGACGAGGTTCAACAGCACCTGCTCGACCTGTCCGGTATCGGCGACGATCATGCCGGGGTCGCGGATCTCCACGCGTAAGGTCAAGGCCGCACCGGTCAACTTCCGCATCAAGGGCTCGAGATCAGCTACCACTTCCCCGAGATTGATCGGCCGCGGTTGGGCGACTTCCCGGCGGGCGAAGGCGAGGAGGTGCCGCGTGAGGGCGGCCCCCCGCTGCTGCGCTCCCATGATCTCCTCCGCGAGCGTCAACACCTCCGAGTCCATGGTGATGCGTTTCATGAACTGGGCGCCGCCGCCGATCACGGTCAGCAGGTTGTTGAAGTCATGAGCGACCCCGCCCGCGAGCCGCCCGACCGCCTCCATCTTCTGAGACTCCTGGAGCTGCTGCTGCAGCCGACGCTGCTCCGCCTCGGCGGCGCGACGGGCCGTCACGTCGCGCAGCACCACCATGGTCCCGATGCTCCCATCGGTCCGCACGGTGCGGCGGGCTGTCACGTCGCAGCTGACGATGCGGCCGGGGCGGGGATGGAGCGTCACCGGGAAGCTGGAGTCCTCCCCGCGCTCGAGCCGCGCGGCGAGCGACCCGCTTTCACTGCCGACGGCCTCTCGCAAGATGTCTCCCAGCGAACGCCCGGCGACCTGCTTGACATCGCTGTTCAATAGCGCCGCCGCCGCCGGATTCATCGCCTCCACCCGACCCGCGGCGTCCACCGAGATCACTCCGTCCGGGGCCGCTCGGAACAGGTCGGCAAACCGGCGTTCGTTTTCGCGGGACTGCAGCAATACGGCGTTGAAACTGTCGAGGAACAGCGCGATCAGGATCGCCATCGCCACGATCGCGAGGTCGAGCACGGTCATGGTGAACACGTCGGTTCCGGTGACATGGGCTCCGTGCACCCAGCGATTCCCCGCGATGGCGAGGGGGCCGGCCACGCCCATCACGCCGGCCGCGATCAGCCCGATCCGCCCCCCCAGCAACAGGCCGGCACCCGCCACCAGCAGGGGAAACGCAGGCAGCGAAATCCATTGTCCCGAATTGGGCGTCAGCACCAGCGACAGGTTCATCTCGGCGGACACGGCCACGAGGGTGAGGGCGATGGCCGGGACCACCCAGCCGAGCTGGAAAAGCAGCAGCGCTATGGCGCAGGCGAGGAACGCGCCAAGGTCGGTGAACAGGTAGGGAAAGTGCTCGGCGCCGGTGAACCAGCCGATGACGAACGACACGCCATACCCGGCCGTACCCATCAAGATGCTGACCCGTACCCAGCGCGAGTGGTGCTCGGTGGCGACCAGCCGCAGGCGCTGCAGCGACAACGGGCGTGGGGTCGGGGAAGCGGGGGGAACCGCGGGGAACATGGGTGTAACTTACATCGCCTCATCCCGGTCGCGAGGCGCGCCCGCCTGCTCCCCACGATCCCGCCCGATCCTCAACTCAACCCAGGCGATCCGCCGCTCCTGGACGGCCTCACGAACCTGCCGCTCGCGAGGCGACAGGCTGGCGCTCGCGGTCTTCACCTCCACGAAGACGACGCGGCGCACCAGGCCGTCCGCGAGGCCGTCGAACACGACGAAATCGACGGGAGATCCGAGAAACCGCGCGTCCTTGGGGTTCCAGACGAACTCCGGAAAGAACGGGACGATCTGCTCGGTGACCTTGCCGACCGTGACCGCGTGGCTGCGTTGCACGGCGTCGCTCCGCAGCGCCCGCGTGTAGCGCGCTTTCCACACCAGCACGTAGATCAGGGCGAGCAACGCGGTGAGTGCGACGCCGATCGCGATGCCGAGGCCGAGCCCTGCCAGGCTGGGGAGGCTCACGGATGCGGGGCCGGAGCTAGGTGAACAGCAGGCGCGCGGCGACGAGCAGCAGGAACCCGCCGAACGCCCGGCGCAAAGTCGTGTCGGTCACGTGGCCCGCCAGCTTGGCCCCGAGCAGGGCGCCAAAGAACAGCCCGATGGCGATGATCGCCGCGTAGGCCAGGTTCACCTGCCCCCGACGGTAGTACTGCAGGAATCCGAGCAATCCGACCGGCAGCAGCAGCGCGCCGAGCGAGGTGCCGTTCGCCGCGTGCTGGCTCTGCTTCGCGAGCAACACGAGTCCGGGTATGATGACCACCGCGCCGCCGACCCCGAACAAACCGGACACGATCCCGCTCACGAGTCCGATCACCGCTACGAGCACGTAGTTCATGCCGTTCCTCCCGCGGCCGCCGGGGGCCGCCCCCAACCAAGCCGGTCGCGCGCGAACAGCGCGGCGCCCAGCACGACTATCGCCACCATCACCAGGGTGCCGACCCAATCGCCCCACCGCACGTACAACGTCAGGGCGTCGCTCGTGAGCAGGTGTCCCGTGACCACGGTCCTCGTCTCGAGCTGGCTCGCCGCTGTAGCACGACCCAGGGGGTCGACGAATTCCGAAATCCCCGAGTTGGCCGCGCGCGCCACCCCCAAACGCGTTTCGATCGCCCGCACCACCAGGTGTGTCGCGTGCTGATAGGGACCCGCCGTCCGCCCGTACCAGGCATCGTTCGTCACGTTGACGAGGAAATCCGCGCCCAGGGCCCGGTAGCGGCGCGGCATGTCCTCGAACGCCGACTCGTAGCAGATGATCACGCCGAACCGCCCCAGCGCGGCCCCCCCCGGGTAGAGCGGCAGCTCCCGCCCGTGCCCGAACCCACCCGACCATCGGCCGAGCCAGGGGAGCGCGCGAAACCACGCCACCGGCACGAACGGTACTCGTTCGACGACCGGGACGAGGTCGTGCTTGGCGTACACGGGGTAGTCCTGCCACCGCCCCAACGAATCGAAATAGAACGCCGCGTTGAACACTTCGGCGGTACCGTCGGTGCGCCAGCGGGCATTCAACCCGCCGGTGACGAGAGGCGTTCGGCTCTCGGCGGCGAACCGGGAGATCTCGCCCGACCAGCCCGGACGCTGGGCGAGATACCCGGGGACGGCCGCCTCCGGCCAGACGACCAGATCGGGGCGGGTGACGGCACGGGCCTCGCGCGAGAGCGACAGGAGCAGCGCGACCTCCCTGTCTGCCTCCGCCTCGTTCCACTTCTCGTTGAACCCGATATTCGGCTGGACCAGCGCCACCTTGCCGACGTCGCGCAGCACGATGGTGCGCTCACGCCAGAGCCCGTACCCCCACGCACAGGCGACCGACATTGCCACCGGGACCAGCCGCCGGACAACCCGTCCCCATTCACCCTTTCCACCTCCCATCAGGGCTTGTCCAATCACCACGCTACACCACGCCAGCCACACCCCCACCCCACGGGCCCCCGCGAGGTCCGCCCACTGGATCAGCACCGGGGCGTCGGCGAGCGAGGTGCCGAGGCCGAGCCACGGAAACGACAGCTCGCCGATATGCCCCACCAGCCACTCGGTCGCCGTCCATCCGAGCGGCAGCAGCAGGGCAAGGGGCAGCCCGAACGCCGCGCGAAGGCGCGTCACGAACCAGAACAGCGTCCCGGTCAAAGCCCCGAGGACGATGATGATGGCGAAGTACCCGACGGCGGCGAGCTTCGTAAAATGCCACAGGGCGACGACGAGCCAATGCAGCACCAATCCATAAGTCGCGAGCCCGTACCAGAACCCGAGGCGCCGGGCCGCTCCGGCGTCGCCCGCCACGCCCTCGAGTAGGAGGACGGCCGGGACGAGGGCGACGAAGCTGAGGAGCGGAAGGCGGAAGGGCGGGTAGCTGGCCGTGAGGAGCGCTGCGCCGAGCAGAATGAGCACCGCGGCGCGACGCGCGCTCACAGCAGGACGTCGCGCCCGGTATCCGCGGATCGGTAAATGGCGTCGAGCACACGATGCAGCGCGAGCTGATCCTTGGGCGGCGGTGCGTTGATGTCGCCACGGATCACGGCGAGAAAGTAGGTCCACTCGGCGCGGTACGACTGAATGAAGGGCGACTCGCGTCCCGAGGCGCCGGTCGGCGTGACGTCGGTCGGAACCCCGTGCAGCTCCTTGTACACGCGCAACGGCCCGATCGACGCCGTGCCCTTCTTCCCGACCAGCTCGAACCAGAACCGCTCGCCCTCGCCAAGGTGGCGCCAGGAGACGTCCACCGTGATCGCCGTGCCGTTCTCACAGACGATGAGCACCGATCCCATGTCCTCGACGCCGCCGGGCTCCCGCCCCACGAGCTGCGCGGAAATGCGCTTGGGAATCGGCCACCCGGCGAGCCACAACCCCAGATCCACGAGGGGGGCGCCGAGATCGAGCAGTGCTCCGCCGCCGGCTTCGGCCCGGCGCAACCGCCAGCCCAGCTCCGACCGGCTGGTCTGGAAGGTGAACCAGCCGCCGCGGATCACGTCGATGGTCCCGAGCTCACCCCCTGCCAGAAAGCCGCGGACCGCTTGCACGTCCGACCGGAACCGATGGTTCATCGCCACCATCACCCGCCGGCCGTGGCGCTCGCTCGCCTTGAGGACCCGTTCCACCCCTTCCGTGGACAGCGCGAGGGGACGCTCGCACAGCACATGGACGCCCGCCGAGAGCGCTGCGGTGACGTGGATCTCGTGCAGATGGTTCGGGGTGCAGATCACGACGGCATCAGGGTGGGCGTAGCGCAGCACGTCCTCGATGTCGTCGTAGGCCTCCTTGATCTCGAATCGGCCGGCCAGGGCCTGGGCCTTGGACAGGTCGTTGTCGCAGATCGCCGCGATCTCGACCGCCGGGAGCTTCCGCAGCACGGGGAGATGCGCGATCTGCGCGATGCCCCCGGCGCCGACGACCCCGATCCGCGTAACGGCCGCGGTCACCGGGCCCCCGGAAAGCGATACATCGCGCCGACCCGCACCGAGGCCGTGGAGAAGTCGCTGAGCAGCATACCCCGCAGATCGAGGGTGAGACGCCAGGGCGGGGTCAGGGCGTACTCCAGACCCAGGGTCGCGTTCAAGGCCGGCGCGACTCCATCGAGAGCGTCCTCCACGAACGTGCCGTTGATCCCTGGACCGTTCCCATTGCGGAAATGCACCCCGGCCCCCAACCCCAGGTAGGTCCAGAACCGCTTTCCCTGCGGAAACACGTATTGCAAGTCGACCTCGGCGGTGAGATCGGCCAGAGTGATCTTGCCGACGTCGATCTGAGCGTTCGAATCGGGATCCTGCACCAGCTTTTGCAGCTGACTGTTGAGCCGGGCGATCGATGAACCGGAGAACGACGACTTAGCGTACGACAACCCGGCCAGGAGACGCAACCGCGGCGCCAGGAAGCCGGCATCGAATCGCACGCCACCCACCAGCGTGCCATAAAAATCGTGTCCCGCGAGCGCTCCGAGGTCGAACTGGATCCCCGAAGGCGCAAGGCTGTCATAGGTCGCCTGCTCCAGGCCGGCCTGAGCGGCCACCGCGGCCGGCCAGCAGACGACCAGCACGCCGATCATGCGCCGCACGCTAATAGAGCCGTTCAACCGTAGTCCCCGGGTAGTACGTCGAGAGGATCTTCTCGTAATTCTGCCCCGCCCGCGCTCGGCCGATCGCCCCCCACTGACACATCCCTACCCCGTGACCGGAGCCGTGTCCCTCGACGACCAGCCGGCTCACCACTCCCCCGGTCTTCGACACGTCCACTGAAAACACCGTGCTCTGCAACAGCCGGTCGGGCTGCGGCCGCAGTACTGAGCGGACGTCGGCGGCCCCAACGCGTACGTCTCCATGCGAGAACACGATCCGTAACTCGTCCACCCGCCCCGACTCGGTCGTGTGCGCGACTTCGACTCCGGTAATCGGCGGCAGCCCATCACCGGGCACCGTCATCACCTGCGCGAGGGTTCGCGTCAATATAGTGCGCAGGGTTTGGCCATCCCACTCCTCCCTCCACTGCCAGCGGGGAGAGATGTCGCAATACGAGTGTCCCCCACCCGACGCATCCGAGACCGGCTTCAGATAGGACGGCCGGGCGACGGTGCGGAACGCCTCCTCCGGTGCCGCCGTCTTCCCGCCGCAGGTCGAGTGGAAATACGCGTCGATCACCGCCCCGTGGTACTCGATGACCTGGCCCGCCGTCGCCCGGACCGCCTCCCAGGCTTGGGGCGACTCCCCGGCCACCCCGGGATACACCTGGTCGCGGGTATCGGCCCAGGCATCGAACCCTTCGCTCTCCCAGCGACCCCGGTTCCGGACGGCGAAGGTCCGGGACACGATCGTCTGGGCCAGCAGCGCTTGCCGTTCATCGTCCCGGCGCGGCCCCATTTCCTGACCCAGGACCCCGGCCACGTACCCCTCCAGCGGCACACGGTTCATCACGGTCAGGCCGGCGGTCGTCCGGTAGACGTTGAGCCGCCCTCGATAGCGCCGCCCGTTCACCATGGCAAAGCGCCCCTCGGTGACGTTGACGGCGGAGAGTCCCAGGTGGCGCTCGGTACGGCTCCCCCCGGGCTTCACGAGGACTAGGCCACCGCCCGAATCCGGGATCAGGCTCCAGGTGACCCCCGCCGGAATCGCACCGACAGGTTTCCCATTCGCGTCGTCGGCCAGAAACAACTCGCCGTCGCCCCCGAGGCGTACCAGCGTCAGGCCGGTGTTCAAGCCGATCCGGAGCTCTGGCTCGCCACCGAGGGTCAGGGGTTGGGGATGGGCGCAGGCGGCAAGGGACAGGAACAAGGCGAGAAACGAGAGACGGGAGGCAGGAGGCGGTGCCCACGCCGCTTCCCGCCTCCCGTCTCCCGTCTCCTGGCGGTTCGTCACCCGATCCCGACCGCCCTGAAATCGTAGTCTTCGCTCTCTGTCAGCCGTGCCTGCACGAAGCTGCCAACGCGGGCCCACCCCCCGCCGGTCAGGTAGGTCACGCCATCCACGTCGTCGGCCTGCCAGGGAACCCGCCCCACGTGGGTAGCACCACCGTCCAGCGGGTCGGCCACTCGATCCACCAGAAGCGGCACCTCCCGGCCCACGAAGCGCGCCAGCCGCTCGGCCGAGATAGCGCGCTGTACCTCCAGTAGCTCCTCCAGCCGGTCCCGTTTATCGGGCTCCGGGACATCGTCCGGGTACTGCATCGCCCGGGTGCCCTCCTGCGGGGAGTACGCAAACGCGCCCAGTCGATCGAATTGCGCTTCCTCCAGGAAGGCCAGCAGGGCCCGAAAATCCGCGTCGGTCTCCCCCGGAAATCCCACCAGGCAGGTGGTGCGCAGGGCGAGGTCGGGAATGCTGCCACGCAACCAGCTGAGCTTCTCCCGCAATGAGGCAATGCGCTCCGGCCGGCGCATCCGTTCCAGCATGCGATCGCTGGCATGTTGAATCGGCATGTCGAGGTACGGCACAATCCGAGGTTCCTGGGCGATCAACTCGACCAGCGCCGGCGTGATTCCCGCCGAATAGACGTACAGGAGCCGGTACCAGGGGACGGACGTCTCGGCTAG
>Ga0335083_10002972_pt1 | contig 22157 bp, 17 predicted proteins | sample Lox_Sample_42_FD_206716 | JGI IMG/M metagenome (GOLD analysis project Ga0335083, IMG submission 206716) | Soil microbial communities from Loxahatchee National Wildlife Refuge, Florida, United States - Lox_Sample_4.2 | ecosystem: Environmental > Terrestrial > Soil > Wetlands | place: USA...
TCCGTTCGCGTACTACGATCGCCGAATGACACATCCCGTTGCGGCATTCGAGGTTGGGCATCCCGCCGAGCCCTTCGCCGCGCACTACACGCCCACCCAGCTCGACGAGATGGAGCGGGCCGCACGCGCAAACTCCTCGCGATTCTCCGACGTGTGGGTGATCGTGCGGAGCCCGAACTCCAACGTCAGGCGCGAGGCCGCGCGGCGCACCGAGGCGGTGGCGGCGGAAGGCCGACGGCTCGTCGAGCGCTCGGTCTGGGATTCGATGATGGGGCCGCTCCGCGTCGCCCACTGGCGGCGCGATTCGACGTAGGTTCGATCCGGGGACGGCGTGGAGCGCCGGCAGGCCCTCGCGGTGCCCGACTACGCGGCCGCGGCGTTCGAGGATTCGGCGGCGATCGGCAGCTCGATCACGAACGTGCTGCCTTCGCCCTCGCGGCTCTTCGCGGTGAGCTTGCCGCCGTGGGCCTCGACAATCGCAACCGTCACGGGCAGGCCGAGCCCGAGCCCCGTCGAGCGGTACTCGAGGCCGGCCGACGTCTCGTGGTGGAGCGACGTGCCGGTGGGTGCGCTGCGGGTGAGCAGCTCCTCGAGCCTGCCCGGCGCGATCCCGGTCCCGTGGTCGCGCACCTCGACGCGCACGCGGTCGCCGTGGGTGAGCACGCGGACGTCGACCTCGCCGCCGTCGGGCGTGAAGCGGATTGCGTTCGTGACCAGGTGCGCGACCGCGTGACCGAGCGCGTTCTCGTCCGCCTCGACGGGCGTGGCGAAGTTCTGGCAGGCGAGGTCCACGCGCACGGGCCGCTGGCGACCCTGCGCGATCGCGGTGCCGACGCCGGTCTGCACGAGCGGCTCGAGCTCGCAGCGCTGCAGGTTCAGACGCAGACGCTCGCCGCGGAGCTGCGCCATGCGCGTCGCCTCCTCGGCGACGCCGGTCAGCCGCATGATCGATTCGTGCATCGCCGCGAGCGCCTGCCGCTGCTGCGCCGTGACCGGTCCGAACGTCTCGCTCGAGAGCAGCTCGCGATAGCCGGCGAGCGCGCTGATCGGAGTACGCAGCTCGCTCGAGGCGAAGCTCAGGAACTCGCTCTTGAGGCGCGTCGTCTGCTCGAGGCTCGCGACGTAGGCCTCTTCGCGCTTGCGCATCGCGACGAAGCGTTCGACGAGGTAGCCGATCTCGTCGTGATGCCACACCCGCAGCGGGTGGGCGTAGTCGCCTGCTTCCATCGCGCGCGCGCCGCGCACGAGCGCGTTGAGCGGGCCGACGATCTGGTTGCTGAGCAGCCAGCCCGTGATCAGCGCCATGAGCAGCGCGAGCACGCCGAGCTCGAGCAGGTCGTGGCGCATCTGGCCCTGGAACGCACTCTCGGGATCGAACGAGCGCTGCATCACGTAGAGCTGCGAGCCATCCGGCGCGGCGCCAGGGATGCGGCGTACGAGCGTCAGGTAGACGGAGCCCGACGCGCGCACGCGCAGCACACCGAGGCTCTTGAGGTCCGGGGTGGCCACCGGATCGATGCCGCTCAGGGTGCGCTCGAGTGCGGCGAGGTCGGCGGTGCGCTGCAGCGTCGTTCCGGTCACGGTGCTGCCGTTCAGGAACGTGACCTCGCAGTGCATCTCGGACTTGAGCTCGCGGGCGAGCTCCTCGCCCACGCGCGCGCCCAGCAGGAGCACGCCGATCACCCGGCCGTCGGCGAACACCGGCGTCGCCGCGGCCTGATAGCACGCGCGTCCCTGGACGAGCAGGCCCTCGGCGCCCCGCCCCGTGAGCGCGGCACCCACCAGCGCCTCGCGCGCGGGCCGCGCCGTCGTGGCGGGGCCGACCGAGGCGAGCAGCCGGCCCTGGCGGTCGAGCACCTCGAACACCTCGGTCTGCGTGATGCGGTTGAAGTCCGACGCCATGCCCTTCACCGTCGCGGTGAACCGCGAGTCGCGCTGCGAGGACGCGAGCATGAGCAGCGAGAAGAAGCGCGGATCCTGGACGACCACGCGGCCGCCACCCGCGAGCGCCCGCGAGCGCGTCGTCAGCATGCTCTCGAACACCGCGACCGAATGCTCCAGGCTCTCGTGGATGCTCGAGCTGTTGACGTGCTGCTTCACGTTGCGGTGCACGGTGAACATCACCGCGAGCGCGAGCACGAGCGGCGTCAGCAGGACGAGCGAGAGGATCCGCCAGCGCAGTCCGATTCGCACGGTCAGAGCACCAGTCTCAGATCGACGCTGCCGCGCTTGGGCACGTCGAACGCCACGTGGGTCTCGCCCAGGCGCGGATGCCACGCGCGAGCGGTGTAGTGACCGGGCGGCAGGTGCGGCAGCACGAAGGCGCCGGTCGAGTCGGGACGCGCCGAGGCGTGATTCGGCGTGACCACGACGAAGCCGAGCTCGTCGGGATGGATGTCGCAGTGCAAGTTGACGACGCCCGGGTGCTCGAACAGCACGGTGTCGGAACGGCCCGGCGGGTACTTGCCGATGTCGAAGCGCTGCGCGGCCGAGACGCTGAACGCGTTGTGGTAGACGCGGTCGAGATTGCGGAACTCGACCTGCGTGCCGCTCACGACCGCGAGCACGTGCGGCGTGAAGGCGTGCGCGTTCTGGACGAGGCAGGGCAGGTGCGGCGTCCCACGCCGCCGCCAGAACCAGTGGATGCCGCCGTCAGCGAGCTGCCGCTCGACCTTGTCCGGGATCTGCTCGATCCAAACGACCGCGTCGGTCACGCCACGCTGGTCGCGCACCACCGCACGGCGCGTCGCCGAGGTGACCGCGGCGCGGTCCGGCCAGTGCTGAGCGACGGCCCGACTCACCCACAGCGTGCCCGTGAGCTCCGCGCCGGGTGCGAGCCCCGGCGCGAGCAGGAGGAGAGCGGTGAGCAGGGCGGTCGGCGGGATGCGCATGGCACTCCGTGCACGCGGTCGAGAGTCGGTGAGCGGGCTCGGGCGCCGGAGCGGAGAGCGACGCCGCCCGGCCCCTTCGTTTTCGGCCACCGCGGTCCGCGTCTTGACCCCCATGCTCGGCGCCCCCACGCGTCACGGCTTCGCGTATGCTGCGTAGCAGGGCGTTGATGGGTCTCCCCCGCCGAGGAAGAACCGCCATGGAGCAGCAGAAGCCGCCCCGCGCGACAGCGCCGCCCGGACCGACCGTTCGCGTCGTCGCGAAGCATCACGCGCTCGTCCGGCTCACGCACTGGGCGAACCTGCCGCTGCTCTTCGGCCTCCTCGCGAGCGGACTGTCGATCTACTGGGCCGCGCCGGTCTTCACGCACGCCGCCCGCCCCGGCTCGCCGCGCGGCGACTGGCTGATGGACGCGGGCACGTGGATCGCGAACGCGCTGCACGATCACGGCGGCGCGCCCGGGCTGTGGATCTACGACCACGCGGGGCTGGGCGGCGGCCAGCTCGCGATCGCGCTGCGACTCCACTGGGCACTCGCCTACTTCTTCATGGTGAACGGCGCGCTCTACCTGCTCGGCCTGATCGCGGGCGGCGGCTGGCGCGCGCTGCTGCCGCGACCGGCGGACGGCCCCGGCGCGCTCGCGATGATGCGCTACTACGCCGGCGTCGTGCCGATGGCCCTCTTGCGCCGGCCCTGGCCGCATCCGCACGTGGCGTCCAAGTACAACGCGCTGCAGCGCGCCGCGTATTTCTCGATGCCGGTCTTCGGCACGTTGATCGTCGCGTCGGGCTGGGCGATGCACAAGCCGTCGCAGCTCGGCTGGCTCGCGGCCTGCTTCGGTGGCTACGACGGCGCACGCGTCCTGCACTTCATCAGCATGGTCGTGCTCGGCACGTTCATCGTGCCGCACGTCGTGCTCGTGATCGCAGATGGCTGGGACACGTTCCGCTCGATGATCACGGGCTGGTCGCTGCGCGTGAAGGACGACTCCCATGAGTGAGTCCGACGAGCGCGAGCCGCTCGAACCGGAATCGAGCAAGCCGAGCGAGGCCGAGGACCTGCGGGCGACGGCGCCCGATGCCGCGGCCGAAGCCAGGACCGACCCGGCGCGGGGCGCGGAAGCGACGTCGGGATCGGGGGCCGAAGCCACGCCGGAGGCGAGCCCGGCGGCCGAAGCGATGCCCGAAGCTGCGAACGCACCCGCGAAGGCCGGGGAGCCACCGGTGCCAGCTCCCGCGCGAGCACCGCACAGGAGCTGGCGTGATGCGAACCCCGAGCGGCCCGAGACCGTGCTCGAGCTTCCGCTGCGTCGCCTGCGCGCGCAGAGCCGGCGCGACTTCCTCATCTTCGGGCTCGGCGCTGCGGTGGTCGCGGCGGGCGCGTGGTGGCTGCTGCCCGACCGCGCCAAGTCGCGGCTCTTCCCCGGCGCGATCCATGATCCGCTCGACACGCTCGCGGCGCGCGCCGGACTCACGGGCGCGCGACGCGAGCAGCTCCTCGATCGCGCGCTCACGTTCGACGACGACGTGGCCGCGGCGCTCTACTCGAAGGATCGCCGCGTTCCGACCTACCACGTCTCCGACATCGAGCCGCTGCGCAACAACTATCACGGACGCACGCCCGGTCCGGAGATCCTGGGCGCCTGGGCGCTGCAGCTCGACGGGCTCGCCTCGGGCGCGACGATCCGGCTGACGCGCGACCGGCTGGTCTCGCGCTTCGCGCTCGTCGGGCAGGTGACGCGGCTCGTCTGCGTCGAGGGTTGGAGCGCCATCGCGTGGTGGGGCGGGCTGCGCTTCGCCGACCTGCTCGCGGCGTTTCCGCCCGCGCCCGGGGCGCGCTGGGCGGCGTTGCGCTCCGACGCAAGCCTCGATCTCGCCGGCAGGCCCGAGCCCTACTTCGTCTCGCTCGACCTCGAGACCGCGCGCCATCCGCAGACGCTGCTCGCCACGCACCACAACGGCCAGCCGCTCTCGCTCGCGCACGGCGCGCCGCTGCGGCTGCTCGTGCCGGTCAAGCTCGGCCTCAAGAACATCAAGGCGATCACGCACATCACGTACACCGCGAGCGAGCCGCCCGACTACTGGAACCTGCGCGGCTACTCGAAGTACGACGGGCTGTAGTTCGAAGGCACCCCCCGAGGCCGCGCGGCCGCGCGCTTCCCGCTCACGGCGCGCCGTGGGACGATGCGAACGCGCTCGTCCGGAAGCGCCGAGCGAGAATCCGATCCGAGATCAGACCTCGAGGTGGACGGCGAGCGTCCCCCGGAGCAGGCCGAGCAGCGCGAGCACCCGTAAACGGCCGGAACGGCCGGGCGATCTCGGCAGCACGTCGCTCCTTCGCTCCGTGGGGGAAGTGGAGCGCTGCGCGTGATCGCGTGCGACCGCGGCGTTCGCCCTACTCCCTCACCGTGCTCAGGCTCTGCTGGGCGCGACGCAGCTTGTCGAGCGTCTCCTCGAGCTGGCCGAGGCGCGTGCGTTCGCGCTCGACGATCTCCGGCCGCGCCTTCCCGAGGAAGTCCTGGTTGCGAAGCTTCTTCTTCACGCTCTCGAGGTCGGTGAGCAGCTTCTCGGCCTCGCGCGCGAGCCGCGCCCGTTCCTCGTCGAGATCCACGAGGCCGTCGAGCGGCAGGAACACCTCGGCGCCCGCGACCACGGCCGACGCCGCGACCTCGGGCCGCGCGCCGTCGCGCGCGAGCTCGAGCGACTCGATGCGCGCCAGCGGCAGGAGCTGGCGCGACAGCCGCTCGAGCAGGTCGAGCTGGGGCTGCGAGCCGCGCACCACGACGGGAACCGCCCGCCCGGGCGCGATCTTCTGTTCGGCGCGCAGGTTCCGCACCGCGATCACGACGTCCTGCATGAACGCCACCTCGCGCTCGACCGCCGCATCGAACCAGGCCCGCTTCGCGCGCGGCCACGCCGCGAGCGCGAGCGCCTTGCCGTCGTGCGGCAGCGCCTGCCAGATCTCCTCGCTCACGAACGGCATGAACGGATGGAGCAGCCGCAGGATGCCATCGAGCACCTTCCACGACACCCAGCGCACGGTGCGCAGCTCGGCGCGCTCGGTCGCGCTCAACGCCCCGACGCCCCCCTCGCGCTCGGCGAGCGCCCAGCGCGGCTTCGCCATCTCGAGGTACCAGTCGCAGTACTCGTTCCACGCGAAGTGGTAGATCGCCTGCCCCGCCTCCGCGAAGCGGTACGTCTTCAAATTGCGCGTCACGTCCTTGATGGCGTTCGCGAAGCGCGACAGGATCCAGCGGTCGGCGTGCCCGAGCTCGAGCTGCGACTCGCGCAGCGACGCGACGTTCTCGTCGCCGAGCCGCATGCGCACCAGGCGCGCGGCATTCCACATCTTGTTCGCGAAGAACTGGCCCGTCTCGAGCCGCTTTTCGTCGAACAGCAGGTCCTGACCCGTCGGCGTCTGGATCATCGTGAAGCGCACCGAATCGGCGCCGTACTTCTCGATCATCGCGAGCGGATCGGGCGAGTTGCCGAGCGACTTGCTCATCTTCCGGCCCTGCGCGTCGCGCACGATGCTCGTGAAGTAGACGTGCGCGAACGGCGCCTCGCCCATGAAGTGGTAGCCGGCCATGATCATGCGCGACACCCAGAAGAAAATGATGTCACTGCCGGTCACCATGAGGCTGTTGGGATAGAAGCGTGCGAGGTCGGGCGTCGATTCGGGCCAGCCCAGCGTCGCGAACGGCCAGAGCCACGACGAGAACCAGGTGTCGAGCACGTCCTCGTCCTGGCGCCAGCCCTCGCCCTCGGGCGGCGTCGCGGACACGACCATCTCGTCGCCGCGATACCACACCGGGATGCGGTGGCCCCACCACAGCTGGCGCGAGATGCACCAGTCGCGGATGTTCTCGAGCCAGTTGAGATACACCTTCTTCCAGCGCGCCGGGAACATTTTCACGCGGCCCTTCTTCGCGGCCTCGATCGCGGGCGCGGCGAGCGGTGCCATCTTCACGAACCACTGCCACGACAGGTACGGCTCGATCACGGTGCCGCAGCGCGAGCAGTGCCCGACGCTGTGCACATGCGGCTCCACCTTCTCGAGGTAGCCCGCGTCCTGCAGCGCCGCGACGATGCGCTTGCGCGCCTCGAAGCGGTCGAGGCCGCGGAAGTCGCCGGCGTTCTCGTTCATCACGCCAGCCTCGTCCATCACGATCAGCTCGGGCAGCCCGTGGCGGCGGCCGGTCTCGAAGTCGTCGGGGTCGTGCGCCGGCGTCACCTTCACGGCGCCGGTGCCGAACTTGGGATCGACCATCGCGTCGGCGACGATCGGGATCTCGCGCCGCACGAGCGGGAGCACCGCGGTCCTGCCGACGAGCTTCTTGTAGCGCGTGTCCTTCGGGTTCACGGCCACGGCGGTGTCGCCCAGCATCGTCTCGGGCCGCGTCGTCGCCACGACGAGCGCGCGATCGCTGTCCTTCACGGGGTAGCGGATGTGCCAGAGGCTGCCCTGCGTCTCCTGGTGGTCGACCTCTTCGTCGGAGAGCGCGGTCTGGCAGCGCGGGCACCAGTTGACGATGTAGCGGCCGCGATAGACGAGACCCTCGTCGTAGAGCCGCTTGAACACGTGCAGCACCGCGTTCGAGTAGCCCTCGTCGAACGTGAAGCGCTCGCGCGTCCAGTCGGGCGAGGTGCCGAGCCGGCGCTCCTGCCGGAAGATGAGGCCGCCGTACTGCTCCTTCCAGCGCCATACCTCGTTCACGAACTCCTCGCGCCCCAGCTCCTGGCGGCTGCGTCCCTCGGCGCGGAGCTTCTTCTCCACCACGTTCTGCGTGGCGATGCCCGCGTGGTCCATGCCCGGGATGTAGAGGGTCTCGCGGCCCTCCATCCGCTGCCAGCGGATGATGCAGTCGCGCACGGACTCGCCGAGCAGGTGCCCCATGGTGAGCGATCCGGTCACGTTGGGCGGCGGGATCGCGATCACGAACGGCGGGCGGCCGTCCCCTGCGCGCGGCTGGAAGACGCCGAGCTGCTCCCAGAACGGATAGAGCGGTGGCTCGATGCGGCGCGGATCGTACGGGGCGGAGAGCGCCTCGGGGTTGCCGGGACGCATGGACGGGCCTCCTTACGGGGCATTCCGGCGGGCCTCGCCCGCTCGCGACCCCGAGGGGGTCGGGCGGCGCAGGCCGTACCGGAGTGAGGCGAGGGACCTTAATGGAGCGCCGGAACGACGGTCAAACCAGGCCCGACGATCACCATGACACGCCTCGGCCCGCCGAGCTGTCCGTCCGGCGCGCCGGGCGCGATCGAAATGCCTGCGGGGCACCTGCTCCGGACTTCCCGGCCACGCGCACCGCTACGATCGCCGTCACGCTGGTCGTCGCGACGGCGCCGCGCGCTGGCCGCGTGGCGGCCCAGCCCCTAGCATGCGCCGATGCTCGACCGTCCGCCCGCCCGCCCGTTGGCGATCCTGCTCGCGCTGACCGCGCTGCTCGCCGCGCGGGCGCAGGCGGCCCCGCCCCAGTTCGTGCCGGTCGGCGACCCGATCGAGGCCGAGCTGAGGATCCTCGATCTCGACGCGGGCGGGGCCGACTCGAGCGGGCTCGCGCTGCCGCACCTCGACGCGTGGCCGCTCGAGGTGCGCGGGCTGCTCGGCGTGCGTGGGCGAGCGGGCGGGCTCGACGGCTGGCGCGGACTCGCCGCACGGCGGGTGCGGCGCGAGCTCGAGCGCGACGCGGACGGCGCGCTCTCGGGCGAGGGACCCACCTCGACGCCGCGGCTGCTGCAGCGCGCGTGGCCGGGCGACCAGCGGCTCGAAGTCTCGGCGGGCTTCGAGGGCGAGCGCGACGTCGACGACTCGCCGGGTGGCGTCGGACGCGACTGGCTCGACGGCAGCGGGCTGCACGTGCGCGCCGGGGTCCAGGTGGACCACTGGTTCCTCTACTCGCACCTCTTCGCGGGCGAGCTGCACGGCGTGCGTGCGTTCAGCGACCCGCTGGTCGCGAACAGCGACGTTGCCCTCAGCACCGAGGAGAGCTACGTCGCCTACTCGTCGGGGACGGCGTGGGACCTGCAACTCGGCCGCTCGCGCTGGAGCTGGGGCCCCGGCGAGGAGGGCTCGCTGCTCCTCTCGCGCACCGCGGCGCCGCTCAACGGCCTGATGCTCCACGCGAGGCTGGAGGCGGTGCGTCTCGACGCGTTCGCGTTCGACGCGACGACCGATCCAGGCTCCGGGGAGCAGCTCGCGGCGCACCGGCTCGAGTGGCAGCCGTGGGACAACACGCGACTCGGCGTGAGCGAGGCCGCGCGCTACCACGCGGGCGGCTGGCAGGGCGTCTACCTTGCCGGCGTCGTCCCCTACGCGCTCGCGCAACGGCTGCTCGACCAGGACCACCCCGATACGACCGGTACGTTGCGCAACAACGTCATGGTGTCGATGGACGCCTCGGTGCGCGTCGCGGATGGCTCGCGGATCTACGGCGAGCTGCTGATCGACGACCTGCACGCGCGAACCGCGATGATCCCCAACAAGTACGGCTGGCAGCTCGGCTGGAACGGCGCGGGCGAGGTGCTCGGCACGCGCGTGAGCTGGAACGCCGAAGCGACCTGGCTTTCGCGCTACGTCTACACCTCGTACTTCGGGCGCACGTTCGAAGCGGACGGCATGCCGATCGGCTTCCCGACGGGGCCCGGCTCGCGGCGGCTGCGCTCGCGCGTCACGTGGGACCCGGGTGGCGACTGGCAGCTCGAGGCGGTCGCCGCGCGCACGCGGCGGGGCGCCGAGGGCATCGACGATCCGTTCGTGCCGGGCGGAACGGTGCCCGATCCCTCCTCGCTCGCCGGAGTCGTCCAGGAAACCCGCACGCTCGATGGCACCATCCGATTCTGGCCGGCGAGCGGGGTGGACGTTTCGGTGCGCGCCGGACGCGAGTGGATCGACGGCCTCGCGCACGTCGCGGGCGCGAGCTCGGCGGACTGGCGCGGCGCGCTCGCGCTGCGACTCACGCGGTAGGTTCCGGCCGGGAACGCCGTTCCGGCCCCCGCGAACGCCCGCCCGGGCGCACTCGGCGTCCCGGGCGGCGCGCTCGTGAGGTTTTTCCATGCTCTGGTGGCACGGCTCGCCTAGCCTGCGCGCCGGCCCGTCCCTCGGGAGCGCGCGGTCCTGCTCCCGGCTCTCACCTCCCGATTCGTCCGAGGTCCTCGCCCAATGACGAAGCGACTCCTTTCGTCCGCCGCGCTGCTCCTCACTCTCGTTCCCGGGCTGGCCGCGGCCGCGGGCCAACCGCCGGTCGTCTTCCCCGCCGCCAACTTCGACACGACGTGCTCGCCGTGTCGCGACTTCGACGAGTACGCCAACGGCGGCTGGATCAAGACCCATTCGATCCCGTCCACGATGTCGGCGTGGGGCAGCTTCGCGGAGCTCGCCGAGCGCAACCAGGCCACGCTCTACGAGATCCTCGAACGCGCCGAGCACGACAAGCAGGCCCCGGCCGGGTCCGACGAGCAGCGGCTCGGGGTCTACTACGGCAGCTGCATGGACTCGCTCGAGGCCGAACGCGAGGGCATGAAGCCGATGCAGCCGCTGCTCAGTGCGATCGACGGCATGAAGTCCAAGTCGGACCTGCCGGCGGAGGTCGCGTGGTTGCACGCGCACGGCGTTCGCGCGCTGTTCCTCTTCGGCGCGTTCCAGGACGCGAAGAACAGCGACCGCATGATCGCGAACGCCGCACAGGGCGGGCTCGGACTGCCCGACCGCGACTACTACCTCAAGCGCGACTCCGCCTCGACGGCGACGCGCAAGGAGTACGCCGACCACATCGTGCGCTCCTTCCAGCTCACCGGAACGTCGGAATCGGACGCGCGCGCGGCGGCCGGGCAGATCGTGGACATCGAGACCGCGCTCGCACGCAAGTCGAACACCAACATCCAGCGGCGCGATCCCTACGCCAACTACCACTTCGTGTCGGTGGCCGATCTCGAGCGCATGACGCCCTCCTTCGACTGGGCGGCGTACATCGCGAAACGCAACGGCCCCGCGTTCGATTCGGTCAACGTCGGCCAGCCGACGTTCTTCGCCGGCCTCGACTCGGTGATCGCCGCGACGCCGCTGCCGGCGTGGCAGGCTTACCTGCGCTGGCGCGTGATCGAGGACGCGGAGCCGACGCTCAGCTCGGCGTTCGTCGCCGAGGACTTCCGCTTCTCGCGCGTGCTCTCGGGCGGGACCGAGATGCAGCCGCGCTGGAAGCGCTGCCTGCGTGCGACCGACATCGGGCTCGGCGACGCGCTGGGGCAGGTCTACGTGAAGGAGCACTTCCCGCCCGAGGCGAAGCAGCGCGCGCTCAAGCTCGTCCACAACCTCGAGGCCGCGCTCGACGACCGGCTCAAAGTGCTCGATTGGATGAGCGACTCCACGCGGCAGGCGGCCCGCATCAAGCTCGCCGCGTTCGCGGAGCGCATCGGCTACCCCGACAAGTGGCGCGACTACTCCGCGGTCAAACTCGCGCCCGGCCCGTTCTTCGACAACCGCCAGAGCGTGCGGGTCGCCGAAACGAAGCGTCAGTACGACAAGATCGGCAAGCCGACCGAGCGCGGCGAGTGGACGATGACCGCGCCGACCGTGAACGCGTTCTACAGCCCGACGCTCAACAGCATCAACTTCCCCGCCGGCATCCTGCAGCCGCCGTTCTACGACCCGTCGTGGGACGACGCCGCGAACTACGGCGCGATCGGCGCGGTGATCGGCCACGAGATGACGCACGGCTTCGACGACCAGGGCCGGCTGTTCGACCCCAAGGGCAACCTGCGCGACTGGTGGCAGCCGGATGATGCCACGCGCTTCCGCACGCGCGCGACGAAGGTCGCGGAGCAGTTCAGCGGCTACACGATCCTCGACTCGGTGCACGTGAACGGGCGGCTCACGCTCGGCGAGAACATCGCCGACCTGGGCGGGCTCGCGCTGGCCTACGCCGCGCTCCAGAAGGAGCTCGCCGGCAAGCCGCGGCCGGGGCTGATCGAAGGCTTCACGCCCGAGCAGCGCTTCTTCCTCGCATACGCCGCGATCTGGCGGCGGCTGCAGCGTCCCGAAGCGGCGCGCACACAGGTCAACACGGATCCGCACGCGCCGGGTCACTGGCGCGTCGACGGGCCGCTCTCGAACCTCGAGGAGTTCGCCAAGGCATTCGGCTGCAAGGACGGCGACCCGATGGTGCGCAACGCGGAACAGCGCGCGCGCATCTGGTAGCCGCGAGCATCGCCACCCCGCGCGACCGGCGCCGCGGATCGACGCCGGTCGCGTTCCCGATCCGGAGACGTTCCGTATGACGCGCCGCCCGCTGCTGCTGCTCGCCCTGCTGCTGGCCGGCGCGTCCGCCGCGCACGCGGCCGCCCCGCCGGCGTGGAATCGCGCCGACATGGACACGACCTGTGCGCCGTGCCGGAACTTCTACCGCTACGCCGACGGCGGCTGGCTCGACCACTCGCACCTGCCGGCGGGCTTCGGCAGCTTCGGTTCGTTCGAGGAGCTCGAGCTGCGCAACGAGGCGGCGCTGCGCGCGCTGCTCGAGAAGGCCTCGACGTCGCGGAGCTCGAAGGGCAGCACGAACCAGCGGCTCGGTGACTACTACGGCGCGTGCATGGACTCGGTCGCGGCCGAGCAGGCCGGGCTCGCGCCCGTGCGCCCGCACCTCGACGGCATCGATTCGGTGCGCACGCCCGCGACACTCGCCGCCGAGCTCGGCTGGCTGCACGCGAATGGCATCGGCGGCGCGTTCCAGCTCGCCGCGCTGCCCGACCCGCGCCGCAGCACGCTGACGATCGCGATCCTCGGCCAGGGCGGACTCGGGCTGCCCGACCGCGACTACTACTTCCGCGAGGACACCGCTTCGCTGTCGCTGCGGGCCGCGTACCGCCGGCACGTCGAAAAGGTGTTCGCGATGATCGGGCGCCCGAACCCGGGCGACGAGGCGCGTCGCGTGCTCGCGCTCGAGACGCGACTCGCGCGCGCGAGCATGACGAACGTCGAGCGGCGCGATCCGCAGGCCACGTACCACAAGGTCCCGCTCGACACGCTGCGCGCGTGGGCTCCGGCGGTGCCCTGGGAGGCCTACTTCGCGCGCCGCGGCATGCACGTGCCGGACTCGCTCGACGTCCAGCAGCCCGGGTTCTTCCGGGCACTCGCCGAACGCTTCGACGACACCCCGGTCGCGGACTGGCAGGCCTACCTGCGCTGGCACGTCATGCAGGCCGCGAGCCCGATGCTCTCCAAGGCCTACTCCGACGAGGCGTTCGCGTTCGACCGCCGGCTCACGGGCGCGAAGGAGCAGCTGCCGCGCTGGGAGCGCTGCGTCCAGGGCGCCGACACCGACCTCGGCGACCTGCTCGGCGCCGCCTACGTCAAGGAGCACTTCTCGTCGCAGGCGCGCGAGCGGGCGCTCGGCATGGTGAAGCGCATGGAGGCCGCACTCGGCGAGCGCATCGAGGCCGTGACGTGGATGAGCGATACGACGCGCAAGGCCGCGAAGCTGAAGCTCGACGCGTTCTCGGAGAAGATCGGCTACCCCGATCACGCCCGTGACTACGCCGGCGTCGTGATCTCGCGTGGCTCGTGGTGGTCCAACCACGAAGCGTCGGTGCGCTGGGACGGCGAGCGGCGCATCCGCAAGATCGGCGGTCCCGTCGACAAGCACGAGTGGGCGATGACCGCCCCGACCGTGAACGCCTACTACTCCGGCTCGTTCAACAGCATCAACTTTCCCGCCGGCATCCTTCAGCCGCCGTTCTACGACCCGTCGTGGGACGACGCGCTCAACTACGGCGCGATCGGCGCGGTGATCGGCCACGAGATGACGCACGGCTTCGACGATCGTGGCCGGCAGTTCGACGCCGATGGCAACCTGCGCGACTGGTGGACCGCCGCCGACGCGATCCGCTACAAGGAGCGCGCGGGGCGCGTTGCGGCGCAGTTCGACGGTTACGCCGCGATCGACACCGTGCACGTCAACGGCCGGCTCACGCTCGGCGAGAACATCGCCGACCTGGGCGGCCTCGCGGTCGCCTACGCCGCGTTCGAGAAGGCGATCGCCGGAAAGCCGCATCCGTCGATCGACGGCTTCACGCCCGAGCAGCGCTTCTTCCTGTCGTGGGCGCGCATCTGGCGCACGCTCGAGACGCCCGAGGACCTGCGCCATGCGGTCGCGACCGATCCGCACGCACCGTCCGAGTGGCGCGTGAACGGGCCGTTCTCGAACCTCGAGGAGTTCGCGAAGGCGTTCGGCTGCAAGCCCGGGGACGCGATGGTGCGCAATGCCGAGGCCCGCGCGCGAATCTGGTAGCGCGGGGCCGGGCGACTTCGGCCGGCTCGCGCTCGTCCTGCTCACCTTCGCGGGAATCACGCTCGCCCCGGGAAGACGCTCGCCGCTCGCGGGGGTGACTCCCGAACTTCAGTGCTTCTCGGGCAGGGGATTCGCCTTGGACCACTCCACGGTCCGGCGCAGGCCGTCGGCGAACGTCACACGCGGCGACCAGCCGAGCACGCGTTTCGCGCGCGAGGCGTCGAGGTAGATGCGCTGGATCTCGCCCGCGCGCGGCGGCTCGTGGATCGCATCCTCGGTGAAGCCGATGATGCGCTTGAGCTCGCGCACGATGTCGTTGACGCTCGTGCCGACGCCGGTGCCGAGGTTCACCATCTCACCTCCGCCCTTCGAGAGCGCGAGCACGTTGCCCTCGACGACGTCGTCGACGTAGAGGTAGTCGCGCACCGCCTCGCCGTCGCCGAAGATGCGCGGGCGCTTCCCGGCGAGCATCAACCCGATGAAAATGGCGTTGACGCCCGCTTCGCCGTGCGGATTCTGGCGTGGACCGTAGACGTTCGGATAGCGCAGCACGGTGTAGTCGAGCCCGTGGAGCAGCTTCCAGATGAAGAGGTAGTGCTCGACGGTGTGCTTGCTCGCGCCGTAGGGCGCCTCCGGATTGACCGGGTGCTCCTCGGTCGCGGGAAGCTGACGGCCCTCGCCGTAGAGCGCCCCGCCCGTCGAAGCGTAGACGACCTTTCGCACGCCGTGCCGCGTACACGCCTGAAGCAGGCCGATCGAACCCAGCACGTTGACGCGCGCGTCGAACACGGGATCGGTGACCGACTTTCGCACGTCGATCTGCGCCGCGTGGTGATCGACGAGCTCGGGGCGGAACTCCGCGACGCAGCGCTCGACCGCTTCGGGGTCGGCGAGATCGCCCGCGAAGAAGCGCGCACCGGGGTTCACGAACTCGCGAAAGCCCGAGGAGAGGTTGTCGAACACCGCGACCTCGTGGCCGAGCGCGACGAAACGGTCCACCACGTTCGAGCCGATGAAGCCCGCACCACCCGTCACCAGGATGCGCACGCCGACCTCCTTCCGCGCGAGTTCGTCCGGGCAGCCGTCAGGAGAGCACGAGCTCGCGCTCGTGGTCGCGCTGGCGCTCGGACTGCACCCGGCGCATCCACGTAAGGAAGCGCAGGCGCTGCTGAACACGCAGCTCGCACTCGAGCACGCGCGGTCCCTCCGTGAGGATGCGTCTCACCGGCGCGGGCGAAGGCGGCGCGACGACGCGGGGCGCGGGAGGCGGCATCCTCCGGGCGAGCGCAGCCTCGCGCGACGCGAGCAGTTCGAGCGATGGTTCCGGGATCGCCGACAACCCGATGGTGCTGAACGACATGCCGAGCCGGTCCGAGAGCACGCCACGCGCCCGCGAGCGCGCCGCCTCGCGGCCGGCCCACCACGCCTCGAACGCGCGGCCGCGCAGTGCATCCCCGAGCTCCGCCGGCGCCCCGGCATCGAGCGCCAGCACGACGCGGCCGAAGTGCGGATGTGCGTCGTCGAGCCGCCGACCCAGCCCGCCCCAGCGCTGGCCGCGCCGCGCCTGCCCCTGTGCGAGTAAGTAGAGCCCCGGCCGGCCGCCGTACTGAACGAGCCCCAGCAGCGGCATCTCCGCCGCAAGGCACTCGGCGAGTCCCCAGCGCGCTTCGCGTCCCAGCCGCTCGTGCAGCCGCAGCTTCGCGCCCGCATCGATGACGAGCACGCGCTGACGGTGCGCGAGCGCGTGCGCCGCGAGCTCGAAGACACCGCGCGCAACCTCCCGCCGGTTCGTGCCCGAGACGACGTGGAGCCACGCGCCGAGCGCCCCGGGGTCGCGGTCCTGCGGTTCGATGCGCGGCGCGCGCCGTGGCGCGCGGCGGAGCGCCATCCCCAGCGCGGCTCCGAGCAGCGAGACCACGGCGCCGAGGACGGCGCCGGCGCCGAGCCAGCGCCACCACACGGCGGCGACGGGCGGATCGCTCGGCGCAGCGAGCAGACCGATCAGGGCGGCCACCGCGGCGCCTGCCAGCGCGGCGAGCGCAAGCGTCAACCAGCGGCTCGGGTCGTGAACAGGGCGAATCGTCGCGTCGTCCGTGGCGCTCATCGAGGGGCTCGGGGATGACCCGGGTGGGTGCGATTCGAAGCCGATGGCCGTCGCATCCTGCGACGTCGTGGCCACGCTACGACCGGTGTCGGGAACGGTCAAGCGCGACCCGACGCACGCCCCGCGCCGGGCGCGTGCCGCTGGGGGTGCACGAGGCGGCGCGCCGGTTCAGGCGGCCGCCGTCGTGATCGCGCTCGCGGCGGGAACGGTGAACCAGAACGCGCTCCCCTGCCCCAGCTCGCTCGTCACGCCCACCTGTCCGCCGTGCTGCTCGACGATGCCCTTGCTGATCACGAGGCCGAGCCCGGTGCCGCCGGCGCGGCGCGTCGAACTCGAATCGATCTGCTGGAACTTCTGGAACAGCTTGGGCAGGTCGCGCGGCGCGATGCCGTCGCCGTGATCGCGCACCTCGATGTAGACGCCCTGCGGACGGCTCGCCGCGCTCACCTCGATGCGTCCGTTCGGGGGCGAGAACTTGATGGCGTTCGAGAGCAGGTTGGTGATGACCTGCGCGATCCGGTGCGCGTCGACCATCACGTCGGGAAGGTCGGCGGGCAGGCGGATGTCGAGCTGGATGCGGCGCTCCTCGATCAGCAGGCGCAGGTTGTGCGCCGCCTGCTCGATGACGGGCTCGAGGCGCTGGCGTTCGATCGCCATGCTGAGCGAGGCCGACTCGAGCTTCGAGAAGTCGAGGATGTCGTTGATGAGGAGCAGCATGCGCTCGGCGTTGGCGTGCGCGATCGTCAGCAGCTTGGTCTGCTGGTCGTTGTTCTGGAAGTAGCGCTCGTCGCCCAGCAGCTCGAGCGCGCCCTTGACCGAGGTGAGCGGCGTGCGCGTCTCGTGCGAGACCGCCGCGACGAAGTCGGACTTCATGCGGTCGAGGCTCTTGGTGTGCTCGTAGAGCTGCGAATTGCGCACCTGAACGGCCGCCTGGAGCGCGAACATCGCGAGGAAGTCCTGTTCGGCCTCACCGAAGCCTTCGGGCCGGTCGAGCGCGACCAGCACGCCGATCACGCGCTCGCCCTGCGCCATCGGCACGGCGAGCAGGTGGCGGAAGCGCTCGGCGACGCCAGGGAGCACGAGCTCCTGACCCTCGGGCGCGGACTGCCGCACGGCCGAGCGCTTGAACGCCGAGAGCCCGACGGGACCCTCACCGTCGAGGACGTGCGTCGGCTCGTTCGTCACGAGCGTCGCGCCGCTCACCGCCATGGCGTGGTAGTCACCCGTGTCCTCGCGCAGCAGATAGAGCGCCGCGGCGGGCGCGCCCATGAGCTGCGCCGTCGTCTCGATCATGCGTTTCAGGCGCGGCTCGAGCTCGAGCGTCTCGCCAATCTCCATCGAGACGCGGTAGAGCGCGTTCAGCTGCCACGTCGCGCGCTCGACGCGCTCGCGCAGCTCGACCTCGTGGCGCTGCAGGATCTCGTTCTGACGGCGCAGCTGGGCGAGCAGCACACGGTTCTCGGCGCGCAGCCGGCGGCGCAGCAGCCGCTTCTCGATCACGGCCGGCAGCTCGGTGATGTCCCCGAACGGCTTCGTGACGTAGTCGTCCGCGCCCTCGCGCAGCGCGTCGATCGCGGTCTGGATCGACGCGTAGCCGGTCATGAGGATGACCGCGACCTCGCCGTCGATCGCGCGCGCGTGCCGCATGACGTCCAGCCCGGATTGTCCGGGCAGGCTGATGTCGGTGAGGATGAGATCGGGGAACGCCTGCGCGATCCGCTGCTGCGCCTCCTCCGCGGTCGAGGCGAACGAGAGATCGTATGGCTCGTCCTGCAGCACCTCGCGCAGCACCTCGGCGACGGTGGGATCGTCCTCGACGACCAGCACCCGCGGCCGTGAGGCTTCCGCGAACGCTTCCGTCTCCGCTGCGGGCGGGGCCGCGGGCTCCGGTCTGCGATCCGAATCGCTCATCCGGGAGGCTCCTTCCGTCAGTGCGTGTGCGCCGGGCCGCTCGTGACGGTGCGGCGTCGACCCGACTTCTTCGCGAGGCCGAGCGCCTGCTCGGCCGCGGCCAGGAGCTCCGTCGCGTCGAGCCCGTCGCGCGGCGTCGACGCCACGCCCGCCGAGCACGACAGCCGCCCGGCGCGCCGGAAACGGTGCTCCTCGAGCGAACGGCGCAGCCGCTCGGAGAGCCGGCGGCCCGGAGCAAGGTCGCAGTCCGGCAGCAGCACGCCGAAGCGGTCGCCGCCGAGGCGCGCCAGGAAATCGCCCTCGCGCAGCGCGAGCTTGAGGACGAGCGCGCACTCGCCGAGGACCTCGTCCGCGCTCGCGCGACCGTAGCGCGCGAGCAGCGCGCCGAAATGGTCGAGGTCGAGCGTCACGACCGCGAGCGGAGCGCCGGAGCGCTGCGCCCGGGTGAACTCCTCGATCAGGCGCTGGTGGAACGCCTTGGTGTCGGGCAGTCCGGTCGCGGCGTCGCGGCCCGGAGCGCGCCGCAGCCGCTCGAGCTCGAGCCGCGCGCCGAGCGCCGCGCCCAGTGCGCCGGAAGCCGTGCGCACGAGCGCATGCTGGTCCGGGCGCCAGCGCTGGCCGCGCCGGCCGCGCAGGTCGAGCGCGCCGACGCGCGTCCGGCCGGCGAGGAGCGGCACGCCGAGGCATTCGCGCAGGTCGCCCGCCGTCGTGGTCCAGTCGCCGCGCGCGCACCACGGCTCGAGCCCGCCACGCGGGCCGATCGCGTGCAGCGCCACGCCGTCGCAGCCGAAGACCTCGCGCAGCGCATCGAGCGCGCGCGGCAGCGCCTCGGGATCCGAGCCCGAGACGAGCAGCGCTTCGCACGCGTTCCACAGGCAGCCCGACGCGGCGCGCCGATCCTGCGTGCGCGGAACCTCCAGCGGACCGCGCGCGTCGCCCTTGCGCTCGCGCGGCGTGACGGCCGCGGGCGCCGGCGCGCGCTCAGGCCGCGCGGTTGCCGGGAGCGCTGCCACCGAGGCCCGTCTTGAGCTCGCGGAGACGCGCGGTCGCTTCCTGGATTCGGCTGGACTCACGAAGCATGACCTCCAGACGCTCGCGGATGCCCGACGTCTGCACCGCGGGGTTCATGAGCAGCAACTGGGCGTTGCCGCGAATTCCGACCAATGCGTTGTTGATGTCGTGATGCACGCTCAGCACGTCCGCCGCGCGGGCGTTCCAGCGCTCCTGCTCGGTCCACCAGGCCTGGACGACCTGCCGCAGCGTCTCGGCGCGGACGGTCTGCCCCTCCGCGGCGAGCGTCCCGGCCTCGGCCTCGAGTCGCGCTCGGAGCGGCTCCCACGGCGGCGTCGCTCCCGGTTCGATGACGTTCACGCGGCCTCTTCCCTCACGCCCATCGCTTTCTGTACCCGGAGCTTCAGGCGCGACATCGCGCGCGTGTGCACCTGCGAGACGCGCGACTCGGAGATGCCGAGGGTGCGCCCGATCTCCTTGAGCGTCAGGTGCTCGTAGTAGTAGAGCGCGACGACCAGACGCTCCTGCTCCGGCAGCAGATCGATCGTGCGCAGCAACGACTGACGCTGCTGCTCCTCTTCGAGCCGCGACTCGAGGTCCGGTGCGTTGGGGTCCGCGAGGTGGTCGGCGAGCGTGCCCTGGTCCTCGCCGTCGTTCGAACGGCTCTCGTCGAGCGAAACGAGCACGGCGCCGCGCACGTGGTCGAGCAGCCGGTAGAAGTCGTTGCGCGACATCTTGAGCTCGCGCGCCACTTCCTCCTCGGAAGCCGCACGGCCGAGCTTCTGGTCGAGTTGGCGCGTCACGCCGTCGAGGTTGCGCGCCTTGCGCCGCATCGAGCGCGAGGCCCAGTCGAGCGCGCGCAGCTGATCGAGCACCGCGCCCTTGATCCGCCACACCGCGTACGTCTCGAACTTGACGCCCTTGCGCGTGTCGAACTTCGCGTGCGCGTCGAGCAGTCCCAGCACGCCCGCCGAGTAGAGGTCCTCGTGATCGACGTTGCGCGGCAGCGTCGCCGCCACGCGCTCGACGACGTGGCGCACCAGCGGAGCGAAGCGCTTGAGCAGGTCGTTCTTGCCGTAGGTGACCGGCGTCGGCGTGGGGGTCGCGGGGCGCGGGGCCGGACGGCGGCCCTGCACGACCTTGAGCGCCGGACGGCGCGCGGGCTTCGGGCGGGAGCGATTCGAGGCGGGGAGCGTGGCGGCACGGGGCATGGGGACCTCCAGGAACTAGGCTTCGAGGCGTTGCGGGTGTTCGGACTCGGCGTCGGACGACGGACCGGACGGCAGCGGCTTCCACAGCTGGGCCGCGAGCGCGCGATAGGCCGCCGCGGCGGGTGACTTCGGGAACGCGGTGAGCAGCGGCTCCTGCAGCCGGACGGCGCGCGGCACGTGCGGGTCGAACGGGATGACCCCGAGGCAATCGAGCTCGAGCTGCAGGAAGCGGCGCGCGACGAGGCGGATGCGGTGCGCGGTGTCGTCGCCGTCCTCCGGCCCGTTCGCGAGGTTGACGACGAGCCGCGGCGCGCGCGCGAGCCCGCCCTGCTTCTGGAGCAGCTTGACGAGCGCGTACGCGTCGGAGAACGCCGGCATCTCGGGGCTGGTGATGACGAGCACGTCGTGGGCGGTGCGGCAGAACGCGGTCGTCTGGCGTGAGACGCCCGACGCGGTGTCGATCAGGATGACGTCCGGCGCGGGGTCGACGGTGCCGAGCGCGCGCAGCAGCAGCTCGCGGCGGTAGTCGTCGAGGTCCGCGAGCTCCGGCGCTCCCGAGGCGGCGGGCACGAGCCGCACGTTGGCGGGCCCGTTCACCACGATCTCATCGAGCGTCTTCTGTCCGGCGAGCAGGTGCTGCAGGTCGAAGCGCGGATGCAGGCCGAGGAGCAGGTCGAGGTTCGCCTGCGCGACGTCGCCGTCGACGAGCAGGACGCGCGCCCCGCGCGCGCCGAGCGCGATGGCGAGGTTCGCAGCGAGGTTGCTCTTGCCCACGCCGCCCTTGCCGCTCGCGATGACGATCGTGTGCGCGTTGGGACGCGCCCACTGCGCCGGGTGCCCGGCCGCGGACTCGACCGGTGGGGCCGCGGGCGCGGCCGGAACGAGCCGGACGTTCGCGCGCGCGGGCTTGCCAGCGCGGCGGGTCACGAGCGACCCTCCGATTCGAGCGCGCAGAGCGCGCGGACGAAGCCCCAGAAGCGGATCTGCTGGTGACAGCGCGCGAGCGGCAGCTCGAAGCCCAGGCGCTCGAGCCGGCGCTGCTCGCCGTGGAGCGAGGTGAGCGCGGCCTCGGCGGCATCGAGCCGCGCGCCGGACGATGCCGGCATGACGCGCGCGGGATCCGCAGCGCAGGTGAGCGGCGCGAGCGCGTTCACGCGGCCCTCCGCAGCGTGCGGCGCGGCCGTGCGGGCATCGCCTCGGCGGCGATGCGGTCGAGCGCCTCGAGCAGGATGCGCTCGATGCGGCTCGCGGGGATCTGCAGCGCGCCCGACGCCTCGAGCGCGCTCAGCCCCTCGGCGAGACGCAACGCAAGCACATGCTGCGTGCGCGGGTCGAGCTTCTCGATCGCGGCGGCGACACGCACGCGCGCCGGCAGGCGGCGGACCGCGGCGGGCAGACGGCGGTTCACGCGGCCCTCCGCGTGCGAGCGGGCGCGGCCGTGTCCGAGAGCAGTGCCCGGCGGACCGCGCGTCGCAGGGCGTCGATCGGGAACGGCTTGCTGAACGCCTCGGCGACGCCCGCGCGCAGCAGTTCGCGAGCCGGCGCCTCGGCGCTGTAGGCGGAGACGAGGATCACCGGACGGCGGCGGCGCGAGCGGCGCATCCGGCGCGCGAGTTCGAGTCCGCTCATCCCGGGCAGCCGCTCGTCGGTCAGGACCAGGTCGAACGCGCCGGTGCGCATCCACACGAGCGCTTCCTCGGCGGAGCGGAACGTGTCGATGGTGTAGCCGTCGTCCGCCAGGCCCTCG
>Ga0335083_10002973_pt1 | contig 22154 bp, 19 predicted proteins | sample Lox_Sample_42_FD_206716 | JGI IMG/M metagenome (GOLD analysis project Ga0335083, IMG submission 206716) | Soil microbial communities from Loxahatchee National Wildlife Refuge, Florida, United States - Lox_Sample_4.2 | ecosystem: Environmental > Terrestrial > Soil > Wetlands | place: USA...
GCACGTTTTTGACGTCGCTGGAAGACGCGGTCGACGTGATTGACCGGATTGCCAGTCCCTACGTTCGACTTTCGTTCGATACCTATCACTCCGGCAGCGGCGCCGGCGCCTTGGAGAAAGCCCAGCGCTTGGCCGGCCGCATTGCGATTGTGCATTTGGCCGACGGACATCCGCCGGACGAAGAGCAGCACCGCACGCCTTTGGGCCGGGGCTGCGTGCCGCTGAAGGAATTGATTGCCGCCTTGTGCGCCGGAGGCTACGCCGGCGATTTCGATGTCGAATTGTTCGGCGACGAAGTGCCGCCGGACAATTACGAAGGTTTGTTGCGCGAAAGCAAGACGACATTTGAGCAGTTGATTGCTCCCTGAGGCATTGATGCTGTTCATTTCTTCCCGCATTCGCATTCCCGACGATGAGCTGCGGTTCTCATTCGCGCGCAGCTCCGGACCCGGTGGGCAAAACGTGAACAAGGTGAACACCAAAGCGGTGCTGCGGTGGGCCGTGCAAGTGAGCCCCAGCTTGCCGCTGGACGTGCGGCAGCGTTTTTTGGCCCGCTATGGCCGGCGTATGACCGCGGCCGGGGAAATCGTGATCAACAGCCAGCGTTTCCGCGAGCAGGGCCAAAACCAGCGCGATTGCTTGGAAAAGCTCCGCGAACTGATCGCCGCCGTGGCCATTCCTCCGAAGCGTCGCAAACCGACGAAGCCAACCAAAGCCTCCCACCAACGCCGCCGCGCCGAAAAGCACACGCACTCCTTAAAAAAACAACACCGCCGCCGGCCGCAGGCGGAGGATTGAACCGCGGAGGTCGCGAAGGAACGCAGAGGAAGAATTCACCACGGAGACTCAGAGACTCGGAGCAGCAGGCGAACGAATTCTTAACCGCAAAGATCGCGAAGGACGCGAGGACGATGACGACGCAAATTCAAAGCATTTTTTGGGTTAAGGCTGCATGTCTCCCAAGAATTCGGTCGATCAGGCGCTGCTGTTCAGCGAGCTCGTGTCTGATACAACAATCACTTGCCGAGCAGCTTGTCTAAAGTTTCTTGCTGGCGATTGAACTCTTCGATGGTCATCAAATCTTCCGTAACGTGATGCCGCTTGAGCAGTCCGTCGACTTCAAAACGCGATAAACCCAGCGCCACGCCCAACTCATGATGGCTCAGCTTGTCTTGGCGGTAAAGTTCCACCAAGGCCGCCTCTTTAGCAGCGGCCGACAAATCGCCAAGCTGCGCGCGAAGCTGCTGTTCGATGCTTTCGGGCAAAGTAAAAGATACGGTGGCCATGCTGCACGCTCCTCATGACAGTTTACCATAAAACTGAATCCATGGGCCACGGGATTTGCAACTCGGTAGTCTGCCGAGGCCCGTTAAGGCCTAAAAGTCATGCGTTTGAGAACCTGCGCTGAGTGACCTGCTTAACTGCCTGCGGATTCAGACGGCGGGTTCTTTTCTGCTGGTCAGCCAGTTCTTCGACGATTCGCTCCAGCCCCCACTCAGGCGAAATCCATGAAATACCCTTCTGTGCAAGCCCGAACTTCAGCGGGCCGTTACTATCTTCCGGAAGAATCACGCAAACTAGATCGCTGTAGATGAATTCGACATTACCCAAAACCCGCCATTCGCGTTCCCAAAAGAAATCGTATCGCTCGTTCATAGCGCTCACGAATGGGAGTTGTCGCCACAACTTGCCAGTAAAATTGTTCTTTGCCGCGATTTCAAAAGCGCGATCGTAGCTGGCTCGAACGGCGTCGTTTCCTGCATAGCTGTTGACGTTCGTAACCTCTTGCCCTCCTTTTTCAATGATGAAGTTGCGCTTGAAGACGAAGCCGTATGGCTCCAATCCGATTTGACGGCACTGAATCGGTTTTGCGATATGCTTGATTGAAGACAGAGGCATTGCGCTAAAGCATGCGACTCGACACTTCATTTCCTGCGATGATGTCATCTTCCATGCGTGTAGGCAATGAGCCCTTAGCGCCAGAATCGTCCGTTGACGGTAAATGTCGAGGAAGTTCTGCCTGGCTGTCCCGCCACCGCCTTTCCACTCGTTGGAATCATCGCGTGTGAGGTGGATCATGAATCGCGAAACATCCTCACGGTGTTCTATAACGTCCGGATGTCCGATCATAGACTGACTCCTGTGATATATTTCTGGCAAACGACACGGGCCATTTTACCACATTCTTGCGCTCGGTCACCAGTTATGGCGACCGTGCTCACTTGCTCCCTTTCAGGGCACAGCGGAATGAAAGTGCGCCGGCAACCGCGACTGGAGCGACAACGGCTTGCGCGAAGGAATCACCCCTCACCCCAACCCTCTCCCACAAGGGGCGAGGGAGTAGACCTACGGATCGTAGCCCAGGTTGGGTGAGAGCCAGCGCTGGATTTCGGCCAGGGGCATTCCTTTGCGGCGGGCGTAGGCTTCGGCCTGGTCGCGGGTGATGCGGTCGACGGCGAAGTAGCGGCTGGCCGGATGGGCGAAGTACAGGCCGCTGACGCTGGCGGCGGGCCACATGGCGTAGCTTTCGGTGAGCGTGATGCCGGCCTGACGTTCGGCGTCGAGCAAATCGAACAGAATGCGTTTTTCGGTGTGATCGGGACTGGCGGGATAGCCGGCGGCGGGGCGAATGCCGCGATATTTTTCTTCAATGAGATCATCGGCCGACAAATTTTCGCTGCGGCCGTAACCCCAATCGGCGCGGGCCTGCTGGTGCAGATATTCTGCAAACGCTTCGGCTAAGCGGTCGGCTAGAGCTTTGGTCATGATGCTGTTGTAATCGTCGTGGTCAGCGTCGAATTTTTTAGCCAGCTCGTCGCAGCCCAGGCCGGTGGTGACGGCGAACGCGCCCAGGTAATCGGGCAGGCCGGTTTCAGCCGAGGCGATAAAATCGGCCAGCGAGAGAAAATCGTGCTGCCCTTTGCGCTCCCATTGCTGGCGGAGGAAATGAAAGCGGGTGAGTTCGCGCTGGCGGGTGTCGTCGGTATACAGCGCGACATCGTCGCCGATGGACGCAGCAGGCCAGAAGCCGTACACGCCTTTGGCGGTGAGCAGTTTTTCTTTCACAATTTTGTCGAGCAGCCGCCGGGCATCGTCGAACAGCTTGCTGGCTTCGGGGCCGACATTCGGATCGTCGAAAATCCGCGGATATTTGCCCTTAAGCTCCCAGGTGAGGAAAAACGGCGACCAATCGATGAAGGGCAGCAGCGTTTCCAGCGGCAGGCTGTCGATCACCCGGCGGCCGGTGAACGACGGTTTGGCGATTTGTCCGGCGGCGGCGAGTGCGGGCCAATCGGTTTGGAAGCGATGGGTCACGGCGTCATCATACGGCACCAGCTTGATTTGCTGTCGCAGGTTGTACGATTCGACGAGTTGCTTTTGCTGCGTTTGGTTGTTGCGCACCAGTTCGTCACGCCGCTGGGGATTCAGCAGTTTTTCCACGACGCCGGCGGCGCGGGAAGCGTCGAGCACGTGAATCGTGGGCTGTTTGTACTGCGGCGCAATTTTCACGGCGGTGTGCTTGGCGCTGGTCGTTGCGCCGCCGATCAAGAGCGGCAGTTCGATTTCTTGCCGCTCCATTTCACGGGCCACGTGCACCATTTCGTCCAGGCTGGGCGTAATGAGTCCGCTGAGGCCGATCATGTGGACGCCTTCTTTGCGAGCCGTATCTAAAATGCGTTCGCAGGGAACCATGACGCCCAGGTCGATCACTTGATAGTTATTGCAGCCCAGCACGACGCCGACGATGTTTTTGCCGATGTCGTGCACGTCGCCCTTGACGGTGGCCAGCAGCACCTTGCCGCGCGGCTTGTCGCCCGCGCCGGAGGCGGCTTTTTCGGCTTCCATGAACGGGAGCAAATAGGCCACGGCTTTTTTCATGACGCGGGCACTTTTAACGACCTGCGGCAAAAACATTTTGCCGGCGCCGAACAAGTCGCCTACCACTTGCATGCCGGCCATGAGCGGGCCTTCGATGATTTCCAGCGAGGTGGGATATTTTTGCCGGGCCTCTTCCACGTCGGCCTCGATAAAATCGACAATGCCTTTCACCAGCGAATGGCTGAGGCGTTTGTCGACCGGCTCGTTGCGCCAGGCTTCGTCGGCCACGGCGTCGCCGCCGGCCTGTTTTTTCACCGTTTCGGCAAATTGAATGAGCCGTTCGGTGGCGTCGGGGCGGCGGTCGAGCAGCACGTCTTCGACGTGTTCGAGCAGATCGCGCGGAATTTCCTCGTACACCGCCAATTGGCCGGCGTTGACGATGCCCATATCCATGCCGGCGCGGATGGCGTGATACAAAAATGCGGAGTGCATGGCCTCGCGGACCACGTCGTTGCCGCGGAACGAAAACGAAATGTTGCTGACGCCGCCGGAAACTTTGGCCAGCGGCATTTCGCGTTTGATTTGCCGCGTGGCCTCGATGAAGTTGAGCGCGTAGCGGTTGTGCTCCTCGATGCCGGTGCCGACGGTGAGAATGTTGGGGTCGAAAATAATGTCGCTGCCGGGAAAACCGATTTTTTCCGTGAGCAGTTGGTAGGCGCGGCGGCAAATTTTCAGCTTGTGATCGACTTCGGTCGCCTGGCCGGTTTCGTCGAAAGCCATGACCACCACAGCGGCTCCGTAGCGGCGGGCCAACTTGGCGTGGTGCAAAAACGCCTCTTCGCCTTCTTTCAGGCTGATGGAATTGACAATGGCTTTGCCCTGCACGCACTTCAGCCCGGCCTCGATGACCGACCATTTGGAGCTGTCGACCATGATCGGCACGCGGGCGATATCGGGCTCGGCGGCGAGTAAATTCAGAAACTTGGTCATCACCGCTTCGCCGTCGAGCAGGGCTTCGTCAAAATTGACGTCGAGCACATTCGCGCCGCTTTCGACCTGGCCGCGGGCCACGCTGAGCGCTTCTTCATATTTGTTATCTTTGACCAGGCGGGCGAATTTTTTGCTGCCGGTCACATTCGTGCGCTCGCCGATCATCGTGAAGTTGGATTCAGGACGGATCGTGAGTGGCTCCATGCCGCTCAAGCGGGTGAATGTTTCCACGCGGGGTCGTTTGCGCGGTGGAACTTTGTTCACGGCTTCGGCAATCGCCTTGATATGCGGAGGCGTGGTGCCACAGCAGCCGCCGACAATGTTCATCCAACCGTTGCGGGCGAACTCGCCGAGCAGGCGGGCCATCGATTGCGGCGTTTCGTCAAAGCCGCCCAAGGCGTTGGGCAAGCCGGCGTTGGGATAGCAACTGATGAAAATGGGCGCGATGTTGGAAAGCTCTTCCAAATAAGGCCGCAACTGCTCCGGGCCGAGGGCACAGTTGATGCCGATGCTAAGCAAATCGACGTGAGCCAGCGAATTCCAACACGCCTCGACCGTTTGCGCCGACAGCGTGCGGCCATCTTTGAACACCGTGAACGAGGCCATGACGGGGACGCGGACATCGTGATCGTCGAAATATTTTTCAATGGCGAACAGGCAGGCCTTGAGAACCAGCGTATCGAACGCGGTTTCGGCCAGGAGGATGTCGACGCCGCCTTCGACGAGCGCATCGACCTGTTCGTAATAGGTGGCGACCATTTGATCGAATGTGGCGCTGCGATAGCCGGGGTCTTCCACATTGCCGGCGATGGAAAGTTGCTTGTTCGTGGGGCCGATGCTGGCGGCGACAAAGCGCGGCTTTTCCGGATTACGGGCGGTGAAATCGTCGGCGGCACGGCGGGCTAGCGCGACGGCGGCGAGATTGATTTCGCGGACGTGGTTTTCCAGCGCGAAATCGAGCAGCGACACGCTAGTGGCGCCGAAGGTGTTGGTTTCGATAATGTCGGCCCCGGCTTCCAGATAGGCGCGGTGAATGTTTTCGATGGCGTCGGGCTGTGTCAGGCAGAGAACGTCGATCAGGTTCCGCAAATCTTTAGGATGCTTGGCGAACTGGGCGCCGCGGAAATCGGCTTCGCTAAACTTCAGCGTGTGGACCATGGTGCCCATGGCCCCATCGAGGATCAAGATGCGCTGCGCAAGCAGTTGCTCCAGGGTTTGGCGAGTGACCGGCGGTCGGGCGACAAGTGACATGGGAACCTACTGCGTGCGACAGCATTCAGTGTGCCGCTGGGCAAGCCCAGCGGCTAAATCGTTTGCAGATTCATTTTGCTAGCTGGCACCTGGGGAAGTATCTCACACGGGGTGCTAGCGGGCAACTTCGCAATTTCTATCTTGCCAGTTCATTTTATCCATACTCAAAAGTCAACGCGACCGCACTCTTGCTCAAGGTCGATATATTTCAAGCCCGATAAAGCTGATTAGCGCCGTTCTCTGCGCGGGAGGTGTCGACCTGAGGCAGCGGCGTTGAAACGAATTGTTCTGTGACATCCAAGGATGGTTGTTGCATGAATCAGCAGCAGGACGCAATTCGACCGCGGCATCGGCGGCGCAAGGAAGCTTGCGCGACAGGCGAGGCTGCGATTCCGCGCGCCCAGCAGTGCACCCGGGTGTTGATACGCGTACCGACAGTGTCGAGCGGCGCGGCGGCGGGAGGCGTGCGAACGATTGAGCCATCGCCGATAGCGACCGTGTCACTGGCACCGCGGGCCGCGATCACCGGTGCGGCAACGAACGTCAGCGCGGCAACGGGGGGCGCTTCAGCCGGGGGCGAACCGGGCGCCTATGCCATGGGAAGCGCCAGCGCTGTGCCACCACCTCCGGTAATGACAGTTGGAAAGCAACCAGGTTCGCTGTCGTCCTCGCAGGCCTGGCAGCAGAAAAAGCCGGCGACGCAGCCCCAAACATTGCCCTCTGAAAAAAAGCAATTGCGGATTCATGCGGCCCATAGGGAATCGACGGGCCCGCATTCCGCCGCGCCCGCCTGGTTGGAACAACCTGGCCAGTGGGTGACCGGAGTATTGCAGCGGCGCTCGCTGTTGGCTTTTGCGCTGATCATTGCCGCCGCCGTGGGGGTGGCGTTGATGTTCCACAATCACGCGCACCATGAAGATCGATCGGCCGGCGAGCCCGACGGCAATGCCGCGCGCCAGCAGTCTCCATATCCCGCTGATGCCAGCAGCACCCCGGTGCACGCGGAAAATCAGAATTTGACGGCCTACCGCGATGCCGCGGCGTATCGCGACGCCGGGTCGAGCGTTCAAGCTTCCGGTTCGACGGCACAAACTGGATCAAGCGGCGCGGCAGAAACTTCGTGGCTGAGCAGTCCGGCTGAGAGCGCGCAGCCGCCGCGCTGGAACCTGCCGGGCGGAGCCAATTCGCCGGCCGGCGGCAGCGCTGCGCCGATGGAAAACTCGCCTGCGGGAGCCAACATGCCGGCCCACGTTGAAACGCCGCCCAGCCAAAGTTCGCCAAACACGACGGGATGCGCACCCGAGGTCGGCCAGCCCTCGGTATATGCGGCGCGGCAGGAGCGGACCGCGTCGGCAGATAATGGTTTCATTCCCGGAGTCAATGGACGCATTTCCGGGATCACGGCGTTCGAGGGAAATATTAACAACCCCGCACAAATTTCACGATGAGCATTTCCGATCTGGCCTTTATTCGGGCCTATCATAAAGATCCGTCGCAGTCCGACCGGGGGTCGATTGCCGCCATCGACATAGGTTTGGGATCGGTGATTCCCCCGCCGCACGCCAAGTTTCCGCCTATGGACGCTCCGGCAGCGGCACAGTCGCACGAACAGCCAAGCGCGAGTGCGAGCGGTAGCGCTGAAGAAATCGGCAAAGCAACGCCTTCGGGGGCCATTAGCGACCTGGGGGCGCCGCACGCTGGCGTCAGCAAACCGCACATTTCGCTGGGACGTTCGCCCAAGGCGGCGCTTTCGTCGTACGCTGGATTCACCGCGGCGGCAACCACGGCATCGGACAAGACCAAGCCGGCGTTGGAAATCGACGCCGTACGTTGGCCGGCAGTGTGCGAAACGCTGCAGGCGAAAGCGACGGATGGTTTCGATCGGCTGGCGGCCGATCTTTGCACCGAGGCCGAGGCCGGCCGTAAAGTCACGGCCATTACCGGCGCCGCCCGCTGCGAAGGCCGGACCACGTTGGCGCTGTGCCTGGCTCGACAGTTGGCCGCAGCCAATGCCAAAGTTGCACTGGTCGATGCCGATTTCTCCAGCCCACAAATGGCCGCGCTGCTTGGCATTGCCGTGGAACGCGGATGGGAAACCGCGCTGGCCGGCGACGAAACTTTGTGGGAAACCATGATTGATTCAGTGACCGATAAGTTTGCTTTGGCGCTATTGGGCAGGGGCGTATCGGCCAGTGCTCCTGCGGCATCGACCGGCCAGCATGCCGTATTGATTCCAGTTACGGGCAGCGAAACAAAAGGGGTCCACGTGGCGTCGGTGCATGTGGCCGGCAGCGGCGACGCGGTTCCCGTTCGATTTGTGCCGCAGGCGTTTCGCATTGCCGCCGCGTTGAGCGAGCTGGCCGAACATTTTGACGTGGTGTTGATTGACGCCGGGCCGCTGGGGCAGGATTCGGCCACGACGCAGTGGCTGCTGGAACCGACGGTGGGCGTGCACAACATTATTTTGGCCCATGATGTCCGCCGGAACGAAGCGCACAAGTTGGCCGCCGCTTGCTTGCAATTGGCGGAAGCCAAGCAGCACCAGCTCGGCATCGCGGAAACGTTTGTGGGCGAGGAAGCAGGCGGCAAGCTGCAGGCAGCGGGCAGCAGACAGTAAATGGTCCGTTCAGATTTAGCCGCCGGGCTTGCCCGGCACGTTCCATGTACGAAGCATACTGGCAACTTGATCGGCGCCCGTTCGAGAACACCTCGGACCAGCGTTTTTATTACCCCGGCGAAAGCCATCAAGGGGCGTTGCTGAAGCTGCGCTATGCGGTGGAAAATCGCCGGCCGGCCGCGCTATTAAGCGGGGCCTCGGGGAGCGGCAAAACGCTGCTGGTGGGACAACTGCAGCGATGCTTAGCCAAGCCTTACCGTCCGTTCGTCCATCTGGTGTTTCCGCAAATGCCGGTTGAATCGCTACTGGCGTACGTGGCCGACGAGCTGGCCGCGCCGGGGGAATCGAAGCCCAACCATGTTGAACAAACGGTGCGGCGGATTCAGGAGTTCTTGACGCAAAACGCGGCGCAGGATCAGCACGCGATTGTGGCCATCGACGAAGCACACTTGCTCGACGACTCACGCACCTGGGAAGCGCTGCGGCTGCTGTTGAATTTCGAAGCCAATTCGCAACCGTTGCTAACGCTCCTGCTGGTGGGGCAGCCGGCGCTGTTGCCGCACATGGATCGGATGCCGGCCATGGAAGAGCGGTTGGGCGTCAAGTGCCTGCTGCGGCCGTTCACCGTCGACGAGACCGCGGCCTATGTGAACTTCCGTCTGCAAGCGGCCGGTGCGAAGGACCCCATCTTCGAGGCCGCGGCCTTCGAAACATTGCACGAGCTGACGCACGGCCTGGCGCGAAAGATTAACCGGTTGTGCGATTTGGTTCTGTTGGTCGGATACGCCGAAGAACGCAAAAGCATTGGACCGGAACAGTTGGAAGCCGTGGCGGAAGAACTGGTGACGGTGGCGCCGGAATAATTCACCGCAGAGAGCGCAGAGGAAGTAGTCGGCGGAAGGTAGAATTTGCTAAGCCGCAAGCGGAGAACGGCAGCCGTTAACTATCACGACTTTACTCAGTCGCTTTGGCATCTCGATCCACCGCAAACGGCGTTAAATCGACGCCGGGCGGCTCGCCGCGAATCAGGCGGCTCATGACGACGGCGGTGCCCGTGGAAAGCCACAGGCCGTGGCGGAAATGTCCGGCGGCAATAAACGCATTCTCGATGCCCGGCACGACGCCCAGGTAGGGGAGGCCATCGACACTGGCCGGGCGAAAACCACTCCAGGCGCACTGGAGGTCGGCGGTTTTCAAGGCGGGGGCCAGCTTCACGGCGAATTGCAGCATTCCGGCAATGGCTTCGGCGGTGTTGCGGCGATCGAAGCCCACGTCTTCCATCGTGGTGCCGACCAGCACCCGGCCATCGTCGCGCGGCTGCAAATAGTGATAACCGAAATCGACAATCCACTCGATAATGCGGCCGATGGTTTGCCGCGGCGTGCGCAGCAGGACGATTTGCCCGCGCATGGGCTTCACGGCGATGCTCAAACCGAGACGGGCCATCAGGCTTTGGGTCCATGAACCGGCGGCGATGACGAAGCGATCGGCGGCAATCGGCCCGATGCTGGTTTGCACGGCGGAAATTTTTCCGCCCGCCAGTTCAAAATCGTAAGCATCCACGCCGGTGCTAATTTCGACGCCGCGCTTCTGACAGGCGGCAACGAGGGCCTTCAAATGGCGCGGCGTGCGCAGTTGCACTTCTTCCGCCACGAGCGCCGCGCCGTGCAAACCGCAGCGGTCGTAAGCGCCGGCCAGCTCGGGCTCCAGTTGGTCCAAATCGGTCGAGTGAAGCCACTTCACGGTCAAACCTTCGCGGCGCCAACGGTCGCACTTTTGCAGCAATTGGCCTGCCACGGCATCGCTGTCGGCCAAGTGCACCACGCCGCTTTTGCGGTAGCCGGTGTCGATGCCCGTTTCTTCCCGCAGCCGTGTAGCCCACTCGGCGTGTAACTGGGCACTGAATCCTTGCAGCCAATCCATGGGGGGCGCCTTCGTCCGAAATTTGCAGGCGGGAAGAATGCCGGCCGCCGCCCACGAGGTTTGCATTCCGGGCTGGCCGCGATCGAGAATGCGGACTTGCAGGCCCTGGCCTGCCAATTCGTAGGCCAACGACAGGCCCACGACACCGGCGCCGAGAATTAAAGTATCGGGCATGAAAGAAGAGTTCAGGGTTCAGGAATCAGGGTTCGCGGCGCGAGACACCAAGCCGCGACCGGCGGTGGCGCGTGATACACCATCGTACTTACCCCGTGCGATTTCGCAACCGCTGAAGTCGGCGTGTAAGCGATGCAGTTTTGAAAATTTCTTAGCCAATTATTCGGCCCGATCTTCAAATCGGTCTTTCGTCACTTCAATTAGGCGATGACCCGACAGATTGCACGGTTGTTGGGATGAGGTTGCACAATTCGGTGTCATTGGAGCGGTTGCCACTGGGCTAAGGAAAAACGCTTATAGGTGGGGGAACGCGGCATGGTGCTCTTGCCAAATGGGGGCATTTTGACGGAAATAGGCGGAGGCCATTGGACACTGCTCAAGCGATTCGGCATTGCGGCATAGTAGTTGCTTCACCATCACCTTTTCATCGTTAGGTAGTCGTCTAGTCCGTCGTTCGCATGTCGCAGTTTTCTACCCCTAGTTTCTAGAGGATTTCATGGCTCCCGTTGAGTTGAAATCGGTCGTCACGGCTTCTGGGCAAAGCAATTCGGCGGCGACGCCGGGGGCAGATCCGTCGTCGTTCGATCAGGTGCGGCAACATCATATTGACGTATGCATTTCGCGGCCGACGTTTTTCAACAACATTGTTTACTTGCGTCAGCTTGTAGCCCCCAGCAAATTGTGCGTGGTGATGAAATCGAACGCCTACGGTCACGGACTGGCGTCCTTGGCGCCGGTGGCAGTGGCAGCGGGGGCCGACTACATCGGCATTTGCACGAACCCCGAGGCGGCGGTCATCCGCGGGTTGGGATTGAACATTCCCATTTTTCGGCTGCGGATGGGCTTGCCTGTGGAACTGGAAGAAGGCGTGTGCCAGCTGGGCATAGAAGAGGAGATTGGCACGCTGGAGCAAGCGGCATATTTAGCCGGCTTAAGCCAGCGGATCGGCCGTGATGTGCCCGTGCACTTGAACATCGACACGGGCATGGGTCGGAGCGGTTTTTTTGCGGAGAATATTGAAGAGATTCGCCGCGCCTGCAAATTGCCGGGTTTGCGAATTGTGGGAGTGTTCACGCATTTTCCCACGGCCGACGCCGCGAACTTGCAGGCGACGCATCGCAGCATGGAACTGTTTGAACAGAGTTGCCTGTTGCTGCAAGATGTGTTGCCGCAGAATGTCCTGAAGCACACGCACAACAGTGCGGCCACGGTGCGACTGACCGACCGCCGGCATCAAATGGTTCGTGCCGGAGCAGCGTGCTTTGGCGTGCGCACGTCGCAAGATTTTGCCAACCCGCAGGAGCTAAAACCAGTGATGTCGGTCAAAACTTGTGTGGCCCAAGTGCGCGAGGTACCCGCCGGCAAAACGATTGGTTACGGTGGGCTGTTTACCACCAAGCGGCCGAGTCGGATTGCCTCGCTGCCGGTGGGTTTTGGCGAAGGCTATCCACGCTCGTTATTCAACAAGGGCATCGTGCTGATTCACGGCCAACGCTGCCCGGTGGTGGGTCGCGTGTCGCTGAACATTGTCACGGTCGACGTCACCGATTTGAAGACGCCGGTGAATTGGGGAGACGAAGTGGTGCTGGTGGGCCGGCAAGGGGATGAGGAAATTACCTTCGAGTTTTTGGCCGACTTGTTTGCCAGCGTGCATACGGAAATCAATTTGATGGCGGGGAGTATGAACCCGCAAATTCGGTATGAGTGAATACATAGCCCGACCGTGTCGGTCGGGAATGCATTTCAATCCAACGCCCGACCGACACGGTCGGGCTATATATCGTGAGTTGAAAGCGATTCTATCCATGGAAACGGATCGGCGGGTAAGCCGGCTTCCAAGTTGTGGCGACGGACGTACTCGATGGTATTTATCAAATGCTGTTCGTCAAAAATATATTTCAAGAATCGTCGTGCTGTCCACAAATGCTGCGGCGTTGAGCGGCCGTGCTGCCTTCGCCAACCGAATATCGCTGCGGATGATTGGCGTTTGATCCATCCCGTGACTTTTTCAATCGGTTCGGAAAGCGGTGCGAACACCAGGTGTGCATGCGTTGACCTGATCGTAGCTGCCAGCACGCGATGGCCGTGGTTTCGACAAACTGTTCCGAACGCTTCCGCCGCCAGATCGATTTCGTGGGCAGACAAGCTTTCTTGATCGCCGTTCATGGCCTGCGAAGCGGTTTGATGCAGCAGCGGATCGGGGCCGATTAACTTTCCATTTCTCCATGAGCCTCGCGGATCGCCATGCAGCCATGTGCCATGCGTGGTTACCGTCCAGTGGATCGCCAGGGTATTGCCCATTACGATGTGTCGCCCTGGTATAGTCTGACGTGTCGGTTGGGCAAAATCATTTTCTCCCGACCGACACGGTCGGGCTATATAACATCATCCTTGGGCGTTAGTGGGGACGGAAGGATCGTCGCCGATGTTGATCCACAAGTGGACGTGCGGCGAGCCCCGGAAGTACCACACGAAGGATGGCCCTTCCAGCCGCCAGTTGTCCCACACGCCATCGTCGCCGAGGTCGCCGGCGGAATAGAACGCCAGCGAGCATTTTTCGACGCCCCCTTGCTTTTGCAAGCAGGCGCGCACGTCGTCGCTGTCGGCATTGCGATACGGCGAAAGCATCATCGCCATGGTTTTGTCGAGCTGTTCGCGCTGATCGTGCGTCAGTTCGCTCACCGGAATGCCGGCGAACATGCCGTCGGCGCCCCGGAAGCTGACCGACGATTCGGCCGGCAGCCGGCTTTGCAGCGCGGCTTTGCGCTGACGGCCGTCGAGCATGTCGAAAATTTGGTTTGCCGCCAGCGCCTGCGGCCAGAACACGTTGCCGGGGTGATCGGCCTTCTCGTTGAATCCGCTGGCCGCGTGGCCGTGAAAAACCGGCCCGCCGAAAGCCATGTGATCGATGCTGTGCCCGTCCACGCGCACCGTTAAGTGCCGGCCGGTCATGACCATCTCGAACTTGCCTTCGCCTGGGTGGCCGAACAGCGCGATGCTTTGCGAATGCCCGTAGCCGCCGCCGTCGTCCTGCAATTGCTTGTCGATTTTTGGAATCCAATCGGGCTGGAACAGCCCTTCGTAAATGGCGCGGATGATGTCCTGCTGGTCTTTGCTGTAAAACTCGCCGCCGATGACTGGCTTGGTGATGTTCCAGTTGTTGCTGACCCGGGTTCGCAAGAGGCCGCGGTCGTCGGTGTAATCCCAGTCGAAAGCCACGAGTTTGCGCTGCTCCGGCTGAAGCGAATCGTACAGTTGCTTGACGAGTGTTTCCGGGGCTTTCTTCGCAGCGTTTCCGTCCGTCGCTAAAGCCGCGGGAATGGCGGATGCGTCTTTCGGATCGGTGGCGCCGGTTTCGGCCGCACGGACAATGACATTGGGCAAACCCACCGCGCCGGCGGCAAAGGTGGCCGCCGCGGCGCCGGCGGTTTTGACAAAATCGCGCCGGTTAAAAAATTCCCGCAACGTGAGGAACTCAAAGCCCGATTCGCAATCGGGACAAACTCGGTTCGGTTGAGAATTGTTCTGATTCGCTTGAGACATGATGGGCACTCCTTTGTGTCGGCGGTCAGCGGCAAGCAGAAGGCAGTCAGCCGCAGGCGGTGAACGGGGAAGCAACTCTCCCGATCACTCATCACATTAGACAGCAATCAAGCGGAGATTGCAAATTTATCGGCATTACCGATTTTGGCAGTGCGGGCAAAAGAAGGTCGAGCGCTGGGCTTGCACCATGCGTTGGATGGCGCCGCGGCCGCAGGTGGGGCACTTCTGGCCCACATGATCGTAAACGCGGTGATGATTTTGATAGCCGCCGGCTTCGTTCAGCGCGTTGCGGTAGGTGCCGTCGGACAGCGTGGAGCCCTCGTAATAAATGGCATCTTCCAGAACCAAGTGCATGGCCGCGTGCAGTCGCAGCCACTGTTGGTTGCGCAATCGGTGGCAGCGCGCCGCCGGATGAATGCCCGCCACGTGCAAAATTTCTGAGGCGTATAAATTGCCGATGCCCGCAATCGCTCGCTGATCGAGCAGCGCCACTTTGATGTGTCGCCGACTGTAATGCAACCGCTGGCGGAGTTCGGCTGGCGTTATCCGCAATGCGTCGGGCCCAAGCGTTTTATTTTCACCCTGAAATTTAGCGGCGAATTCCACGGCCGAAAAAAGCGAAACCGAGCCTAGTCCGCGACGATCCCAAAATAGCAGGTTGGATTCGCCAGTCGATCGGGTAGGTGTTCCTGAGGCAGGCTTGAAAAGTCGCAAACAGAAGCGGAGGTGTTCTTGGGTTGGAGGATTCGTCAGCAGCACCAGTCCGGTCATACGTGGTTCAATGACAATCGCTTCTTGGCCACGGGCTTTGTATTGCCTGTCACCCAACCAAATGACCACGCGCTTGCCGGCGCGGTCAACCGCTACGATGGTTTTTCCTTCGATGCGGCGGCGGAACACATCGATCCGTGGGCGGATCGCAATCGGCCGTCGCTTGCACGGTGGGCGTTCGACATGTGCCACTTGGCGGCCGACTAGCGGCAAAATGCCGCGGCACATGGTTTCGACTTCCGGCAGTTCGGGCATGGTAAAAGTGAGGGGTGAGGAGTGAGTGGTGAGTTGTGATTCGTGAGGGGCGGTTTTAAGGCGAATCATGAACGACCGAACGGTTGTACATTCTACCGATTCACTGACCCAGTTCGTACGGTTAATCGCTGCCCGGTTGTTAAACCTTGCGGGCTTTGCCGTGAAACCGAGTGGTTCGGTTTATTCGGCAAGGTGGGGAAACTCCGCAGGAGACGGGCAAAATCGGCCGATTTGTAGCAAACAGGGACGCTTTGCGAGCCGTGATTGTGCGGTCTTGCGGCGTCCTCCCGCCAGTCACACCCGCCAGTAAATCCCACCGCGCGACCCACGCGCACCCCTTGCTGCCCGAGTTCTTTCCCGCCTGCGGCCACGGCTTTTCCCCAGAGCCGTGGCCGTTTTTCTTGGCATCGCCCATTTTTCTGCTGCTTATGGGCGAACCGAACTGCCGGGCCTTAGTGTCTGCCAAACGAATGCGAAATGTCTCTTGACCCCGTGCGACGGCCGCTAACAATAGAGTTTCAAGAATTCTGAACTGGGGAAATGGTAACTCAGGGAAAACTTTACCGGCGGCGTTGAATTTTATGGCCAAATTGAGCCAGGTTCCCAATGCGGTTGGCCGATTTGGCGAGTTCGGCGGTCGCTATGTGCCCGAAACCCTGACCGCCGCACTGGACGAACTGGCCGCCGCTTACGAGAAGGCCCGGGCCGACGCGGCGTTTCAGCGTGAATTGGATGACCTGCTGCGCAATTATGTCGGCCGCCCGTCCCCCTTGTATCATGCCAAACGTCTCAGCGAGCACGCCGGCGGAGCACAAATTTATTTGAAGCGCGAGGATCTGAATCATACCGGCGCGCACAAAATCAACAATACGCTGGGTCAGGCGCTCCTCACACTGCGGATGGGCAAGCAGCGCGTGATTGCCGAAACTGGCGCCGGCCAGCACGGCGTGGCCACCGCCACAGCATGTGCGCGGTTCGGCCTGCAATGCGTGGTGTACATGGGCGAAGAAGATATCCGCCGGCAAAAGCCAAACGTGTTCAGCATGCGATTGCTGGGCGCGGAAGTGCGGCCGGTCAGCAGCGGTTCGTGCACGTTACGGGACGCCATCAACGAAGCGATGCGCGATTGGATGAGCAGCGTTCGCACCACGCATTACATTTTGGGATCGGTCGTGGGGCCGCATCCGTTTCCGCGGATCGTGCGCGATTTTCAATCGGTCATCGGCCGCGAAACGGTGGAGCAATGCCGCACGCAAATTGGCCGTTTGCCAAATTTGGTGGTGGCCTGCGTCGGCGGCGGCAGCAACGCGGCAGGCATGTTTTATCCACTGGTGGAACACACGGAAGTCGAACTGTTGGGCGTGGAAGCCGGCGGGCGATCGGCCAAACCCGGTGATCATGCCGCACCGCTGTCGCACGGTTCTCCAGGAGTTCTGCACGGCAGCTACAGTTACGTGATGCAAGATGACGACGGCCAAACATGCGACGTACACAGTGTTTCGGCGGGGCTCGATTATCCCGGTGTCGGACCCGAACATAGTTTTTGGAAAGACGCCGGACGTGTGAAGTATACCAGTTGCCGTGATGACGAAGCGCTGGCGGCGTTCAATTTACTTGCCCGCACCGAGGGAATTTTGCCGGCCTTGGAAAGTTCGCACGCCATTGCCAAGGCAGTGGAAATGGCGGGCAAGCGCGGCAAGGACGAAATTGTCGTGGCCTGCCTTTCCGGTCGAGGCGACAAAGACGCGGCGGAAATTGCGCGGCTGCGGGGCGAATCGTTTGGGTAATAAACGACGGAAGAAGGTCGCGAAGATTCAATTACGATCCGTTGATCACCACAACATCAATCACGTCACGATAATTTACGAAGGTCGCGTAATCGTCATTTTCAAAGACCGCGCAGCTTCCACTGTTTCGGCCTGTGGCAATTTCATAGGAGTGTTTGACACGGACCTTGGAACCGTCTTTTAGCCGAATTTCAAACGGCGTGAAGGGCAACCGGTTTCGCCATTCAATCATTTCATTAGCAGTCATGAAACAGATCTCCTCATCGCGGGGCAATATCGGCTGTAATGATTTGTGAGACATTTCGAAGTGATACGACGCGCATTCGGTTGCCACTTTCGTAAATCGTGCACACAGGGCTGTTAGGGGTCACGGAAATCTCATGAGGTTGTTCCACGAAAATTGCCGCACCATCGCAAAGCCGAACTTCCAGCGAAGTAAATGGCGACCGATTCATCAATTGGATCAATTGGTTGGCCGTCATATACTGCCCCTGTAGCAAATGCGAGTCAACCAGTGAAGTATACCATTCCACGGACATTTAGTCATGTCGACCATTGACGAACTATTTACGGGCCTCCGCCGGGAAAAGCGCAAAGCGGTGATGCCGTTCGTCACGGCCGGCGATCCCGATTTGGATTTCACCGCCGCGTTGTTACAAGAATTCACACGCCGGGGTTGCAGCTTGTGCGAAGTCGGCATTCCTTACAGCGACCCGATTGCCGATGGCCCCGTGATTCAGGAATCGTACACCCGGGCCCTGGCGCACAAAATCAAGCTGGCGGAAATCGTCAAGTGTTTAAGCGGCGTGACGCCAACCTTGGCTGCGCCATTGGTCAGCATGGTCAGTTATGCCATCGTCTTTCGCCACGGGTTAAAGCAATACGTGGAAGACATGCAACGCGCTGGAATTGCCGGGGCGATTGTGCCCGATTTGCTGGTCGAGGAATCAGCGGAACTGGCGAAAATCTGCCGCCAGGCCGATTTCAGTTTGATCCAATTGATTACCCCCACCACGCCGCGCGACCGGGCCCTGCGAATTGCCGAGGCCTCCACAGGCTTCATTTACTATGTTTCCGTTACCGGCATCACCGGCGAGCGGCGCGAACTTCCGCCGGAGTTAATCGATAGCGTGAGCTGGCTGCGAGAGCAAACGCCGCTGCCCGTGTGCATTGGCTTTGGCATTAGCACGCCGGAACATGTGAAGTTGCTGGCGCCGGTGGCTGATGGCATGATTGTCGGCTCGGCGATTGTCCGCCGCGTTGCCGCTGCGGCGAACAAGCCTAAGCAGGCGGTGCTGGCCGACGTGGGGGAATATGTGGCCAGCTTACTGACGGCGCTTCAGTAGGAGGGGAATCGTTTCCGCGATTTTGGGCCGGCGAAAGGATTCGCCTCCTACAAACTTCAGGTCGGCGAAAGGATTCGCCTCCTACCAATTACAGACCGGCGAAAGGATTCGCCTTCTACAATCTGCACCGCTTTACAGCGCCGCCAGCAAATCGTCCAGCAAGGTCAAGTTGGGCGCGGTCAAGTCGGCCATTCCATTGTTGTCGACGGCGTAAATTGTCTGGCTGTAGATTCGATGTCCCTGTGAGCCAGGCGTGGGATATAGCGGCTGCAAGGAGAACACTGTGTAAATGGTGCTGTGAGAATTGGTCGTTCCCTGCAGCATCACTACTTGTCGATGGGCATGGTCGCTAAAATCCATCAGCGTGGTTTGCAGCACTGTTTTCAGATAGGCCGCAAATAAGTGGCTGCCGGAGCTGGAGGGCATCGGCTGATTCAGCGGCTGAAAGATGTGGTTGAAATCGTAATCGGCAATTTTATCGCCTTGAGCAACGCCATTTTGAGCATCGAAGATCCAGTGAATTCCCAAATAAACACGGCTCATCGCATTTTCTTCCGCCGCCGCGCTGAAGCTGGTAAATGTCAGTGGTCCGAAAGGCTGCCGCGCTGAACCGTCGCCGTTTTTGTTGATCCCGTTAAACTCGTCCGAACTGATGGTGAAAGTGATGTTGTCGGTGCCGTAAAATCGGGCCAACGTTTCAAACAGTGCCCCGCCGAAGGTCGCATGGCCTGAATCATACGAAGGAAACGGGGGCGTAAAATTCACTCCATCGCCAAAGCCATTGGTGGCTGGAGCACCCAGCGGGGTCCAAGTAGGGTCGCCCACGGTATTCGGATTGCCATCGTTGGCGCCGTCGCGGATGGCCACAATCGGCCGCCAAAAATCGTATTTATATTTGACGTTCCAACAGGCAATGCCGGCGTCCGCCAGGGCTACGTTAATCATGGCGAACATACGCGCATTCTGGTATTCCGTATTCCCTTCTTGCTGAGCCAATACCCGCGCAATTTGATTGTAGAACCGGGGCGGGGTTCCCAAGCCTGGCGTGCCGTCGTAAGCCCAGAAAATGCCAATGTCGGTTTCTTCGGCGGTGCGCGTGGTAGAATCCGCCGCGCCCAGCGACATGACTTGATTGTAGGCGTCGGTATAGGCTTGGCTATTGAGCACTGGCGGCGGCGGAACATTAAAATTGTTTACGTTGTTGATGCCAAACGGTGTGACTTTCCCCCAATCGGGGCTCAGAATACCTTGGTTGGGATGCAAAGGATCGGGCTGATGGTGTCCGGGAGCGTCGGTCAGATGGTAATTCATCATCACATTGGAGCGGTCGTTCGCCCGAACTGACAAAATCGCATTGGCTACGGTTTTGCCGAGTGCGATGCCCAGGTTTTTATCCGCTCCGTCGGCAATTTGTCCCAGCCTGGTGCTTAAGTCTGTGTCAAAGACTGTCGTCTGTTTGTGATACACATTGACGAGCGCGTCATGTGCTGCCTGCCCGACGGCGGCGTCGATGTTTGCGTTTTGCACGCCCACGACTTTGATTAAATACGGCTCGTACTGGCCCTCGATCGAATTGATGGCGTCGTACATGGCGACGCTCACAATGGCCAAAGCCCGCGAGGCGCCGGTGGGTCCCACGGCATCGGGCGAGCCATAAATGTTGCTTTTGTCGTCGGCTTCTGCCTGGAGCGCGATCGCATTCCAATACAAAATTGCATCAGTGCTGGCTGCCATCATGGCGCGCGGTTCAAGCTGTTCGAAGCGAGCGCAGCGGCTGTAACTCCGCTGCTTGATGCGCGCCGGGGCAGCCGACCGATGTTTTCCAGCCCCAACCGGAAACGAAAGCATTGGTGCAACCTCAAAGATGGCGATCCCGTTACGCACGCCATGCTAATTGGCGGCGCGGACCGTGTAAACTGCGATTGACGATGAGCGCCGTGATGCGGCTAATTTCGCGATTTAGCCGCTGTGCGGCCAGAGGCTGGCGGGTTCTTCGTGTGGTTGGCGGGCAGCCTTGAGCAAATCGATCAATTGTGCCAATTGCTCGCTGCTCAAATGTCCCAATTGCCGTTCGTGGCAGCGGCGCACCGGAGCGTCCAATTCGTTTAGCAATTCCAAGCCGGCTGGCGTAATGTTCACTTGCACCACGCGCCGATTGGCCGACAGCCGCTGGCGGGCAATCAGCCCGCGCTGTTCAAGTTTATCGAGCAGCCGGGTAATGTCCGGTGATCGGGAAATAAGCCGCCGGGCAATATCGAGTGTGGGCATTGGCTTGGAATGCTGGGCGCGCAGCAATCGCAGGGCGTTGTACTGCTGGGCCGTTAAGTAGAATTGGCCGAACAGTTCGTCTTCCACGGCCCGCAGCCGATCGTAGGTGCGCCACAAATTCAAATAGGCTTCCTGACGGGGTGAGTCGAAGGCGCGCTGGCGACGTTTAGCGGAAGTGGGCATGGGGCACGCTTCTGGGAGCGATGATAAAAAGTGTCGGCCGGCTCGCGCGCGGCAACCAACTAGGAGAAGGCCAGATGTGACAGGCCTTTCCACAACACTTGTTTCAACAATTCTGGTTGGAAAATCGCTGTTCCGCAATATGTTGGCCACTGTATATGATGGAGAAGAGACGCCGCCCACGCCGATTTTATTCCTGGAAATGCTATCCCATGCCACTTTATCCCCCTTCGACTTTTTGACTTTTCGAGCCCTTCACACCCCGTGTCTCCCAACCGTCCCCCCGAAGCACTGACTCGCTTTTTTGCCGGGCTCACCGAGTATGCATTTGAAACTCGGATGGGCGTGGCCGATACCCGGCTCATCGATTACCTGACCGACTTGTTGGTTCGGTTCGTCCGGTACGATGCGTTGCTCAGCCTTCGCAACCTGACCGGTCAGCGCTTGGACGCCGTGGCCAATATGCTGCTGGAGGCCGACGCCCGGATCGGCGATGCCCGGCGAAAGGCCCACCGGCACATTGGCGATTTTACGCTGTTTTGGACCGGCGTGTATCCAGAAACGCTGCGCAGTGCTCGCCACGGCCAGCAGCACGATTATTTCCAAGATTACTGCGAGCACGGCAAGCGGGCTTACTTCATCGCCAGCACCATACCGCAAGGCGAGCCCGACGACGAGGCCGAACTGCTCCAGCGCCTCAGCCATGAGTTCGATTTGTGCGCCTACGGCCTGGGGGAAGTCCGCCGCGAATGGGAACGGCGTGAGCCCGAAACCGGCGCCGGCCCGATTGTGCTGGAGTGAAATTCCGCCTGCGCGATTTCGCACAATCCATTTGCGTCGCTCAGTGTGCCGTGCGTGTTCGCTCATTGGCGGTGCTCAACGCCACTTCAATCATTAGATTCGTTTGAATCTTGCCACACGCCATAATTTTCAGTCGTGTATGATTGTGGTATAATGCGCCCGCACGATGCGTTTGGCTCTGTGCAGTCCGCCAGCAAATAGCTCATACGGGCAGCTTAAATCTGAATGCTTTGCGTCCTTTAGTAGTTGTAGGAACTTGCGAAAGCAGCTACTTGCTCCAGAAAGGAGTCTTAAAGCCTGTGCCGCACAAGGTTTGTCTTTACTCCAATATTTCGCAGTCTGCGGCGAACTACTGACTGCCGAACGTCGGCCCGTCCATTTCACGCGGATTACATTCAGACCGGGCCGCCGAGTCAGCGTCCACAAACC
>Ga0335083_10002974_pt1 | contig 22154 bp, 21 predicted proteins | sample Lox_Sample_42_FD_206716 | JGI IMG/M metagenome (GOLD analysis project Ga0335083, IMG submission 206716) | Soil microbial communities from Loxahatchee National Wildlife Refuge, Florida, United States - Lox_Sample_4.2 | ecosystem: Environmental > Terrestrial > Soil > Wetlands | place: USA...
GATATCTCACGAGAATTTCCCCAGGTTCACGGACCACGATCAAGGAATCGGAGGGTCTTACGGGCGGCTCGCTCTCCAGGCCGGAGGCGCCCAAGGTGCGGCAAGCGTCCCTTGCGCCCCCAATTCACAAGTCCCATTCCTAGGCGGAGGTATTGAGCGCCCGCGGGACCGAGTTGATCGCTTTCGCCGCTCCGCGCCTGCGTGCTCTTCGTGCCTTCGTAGGTTCGCGTAATGCCCTTGCTGCGTGCTTTCTGCTACTCTCCTCCTAGCCCTGTTGTTTGCTGTCGTTGGCTTTCCAAATCTGTTTTGTCGAATCGCGACCGGAGGAGTCTCTCCGGAATGTCGGGTTAGCGCGCCATGTCAAAAGCAAGTCAGCAGCAAGATGTGTCTGTATTGTCCGCAGCCAAGAACGGATTGGTCTATCTGACGCCCAACGACTGGGCGCTGATCGCGGATAAGGCCGTCCGGAAGCAGTTCAGGGCGGGCGAAGCCATCGTGCAGAAGGGGAAACGCACGTATGGAGTTTATCTGGTTCTGAAGGGCAGCGCCTCGGTGGAGATTCCCAAGCAAGGAGCGGCCTTGAGGGTCAGTCCGGGTGAAGCCTGCGGAGAGATTTCCTTTCTCGACGAACTGCCGGCTACGGCGAATGTAGTCGCCATAGAAGAGGTGGAAGCCTATTACCTGGACCGTCCGACACTGCAATCGATGTTCGAACTATTTCCGCATCTCGGTTCACGCTTTTACCATTCGCTGGCGGCGATACTATCGAGGCGGCTGCGGGAGTTGATTGGTCCCGTTGCCGAAGCAAAGGCAGTGCCGCAGAAACAAGGGAAGGATTGATCTCCGTCGGGCCGGTTCCTGGGCTGAGTATGCTAGCCTACAAGTCCAGAGTGGTTGCGCGGAAATTGCCACGGCTGGCGAACTCAGCGGCACGGAAGTCTCTTTTTGGTCGATCCCGTCAATCTACGACTGGCCCTGCTCTCGGCCGCGGTGCTGGGGTTCCGGCACGGCTTGGACTACGATCACATCGCCGCGATCACCGACATCAGCAGTGTGCAAGCCAGGCCTCGCGACGCTATGCGTTACGGGCTTTTGTATGTAGCGGGTCATGCGACAACTGTAGCTCTGCTGGGATCCGCGGCAGTAGTGTTTCGCATCGCGCTGCCGGCGGCCAGCGATCGCTGGGCGGAGCGGTTGGTTGGGATCACGTTGCTCGTGCTGGGTTTGTATGTGCTGGGGACATTCTTTCGTCCTTCGACCCACAGCCACGTGCCGCGGACGCGAATCACGCTGCTCATTAATGGGGCTCTATGGATCTATTGGCGGTTGAGCCTGATTTTTGGCGGGACGCGAGTGGAAGCTCCACAGGTCTTCAAAGACGGATACGGAACGAGTTCGACCTTTCTCGTGGGCGTGATTCACGGGCTCGGAGCGGAAACGCCGACTCAGATCTTGCTGTTTCTGATGGCGGCGAATCTGGGTGGAACAGCCGCGGGGTTGCTCGGGCTGCTGATGTTTATCGTCGGGCTGCTGTTCATGAACACGCTCATGTGCGCATCGGCGGCGGGACTATTCTCGGCGACGCTGGCACGACCGAATGCGCTGCGAGCGCTTACTCTGGTCACTTCGGCATACAGCATCGTGGTGGGAACCATTTTCTTGTTGGGATCAGCAGCCAAGCTGCCTTCCCTGACGGGCTGAACGGGGGCCGAAGAGGCTGGGCCGTGCCCTGCGCAATGCAGGCCGCCTCGATCGTGAATCGCGAGGCGAAGACCGAATCACTCCAAGCTTCTGAATCGACAGCCCTGCGAGGCATGGCGGGGCTTTCTTTGCATTGTGGGAGTTTCCTTTCGGAGGACTCTGCGTTACCCCGGTAATCTGACGGCGGGGATTACCGTTGACCCGCCCGGCACAGGCTCCTTAAATTGCCAACAGGGGGTTGTATGAAAGATATTCATGAGGTCCTGCGACAGAAGCAGGCGAAATACGCCCAGTTGGGCAAACAGATTGAGATGCTCCAGCAGGCAGCCGAAAAGCTGCGGGAAGTAGCTCCCTTGCTGGCCGAGAACGATGATGACGATAACGGGGTGCTGGCGGAAGTGGACGACGCTACTCTCCAGGGAGATTCGATGGCAGCCAAGGCGGGGGCGAGTTCGGGAAGCCCGGCTTCGTCTTCCAAGGGAGCGCGACCGACAGCTCCACGGTGGCCGTAATCGAACTGGTTCAGGGAACCCGACCCATCTATGACTCTTCAGGCGCTACTGGTTTCAACCGACGATTCCGCGGCAGACGTGCTGGGCAGAGTTCTGCCCGCGTTCGGGATTGCAATGGATCGCTCCAGCGATCCGGAAACCACACTAGCCCGAATCCAACAGCAAAAGTTTGAAGCTCTCATTGTCGATTTCGATAATCCAGAACTGGCGGAAAGCGTACTTCGGCAAGCACAGCTGCTGGGCACAAGTCCGCTGAGCGTGGCTCTGGTAGCCGACACCGCAAAAGTGCGGGGTATTCTGAGCGGCGGTGCGCATTTCGTTCTCTACAAACCGATTTCTGAGGATGCGGCAAAAGCCGGCTTGCGTGCGGCTGCGGCTCTGTTGAGCCGGGAGCGGCGGAGGGCGGTGCGAATTCCAGTGCAAGCGCCGGTGGAAATCACCCTGCCCGACCAGCGCAAGGTAGACGGCATTCTTCTGGACCTTTCCGAAACCGGTATGGAAGTATTGACGGCCGAGTCGCAGATTTCGGGGTCGTTGCTGGCGTTCAAGTTCCAACTCCCGGATACGAGCGTGGAACTTGACGCTCACGGGCAGGTGGCGTGGGCAAATGCGAACGGACAAACGGGCGTGCATTTCCTGGATGTCCCGGAGGCCGCGAAAGCCGAATTGAAATCCTGGTTGCAAGCGGCGGCTGCAACTGCCGGATCGAGTGAAGATGAAACAGTACCTCACTGCAAGCTGACCGATCTGAGTCTGGGCGGCTGCTACGTGCAGACGGATGCACCGTTTCCAGAACGCGCTCTGGTGGATCTGTGCCTGAGGGCTCAGGAACATGAAGTTCATACCGAGGGCATGGTCCGAGTGACACATCCTGGTCACGGCATGGGAGTCGAGTTCCCTTCCCGCACTTCGGAACAGCGGTCCCAGGTAGGCAACTTGATCGAGTTCCTGCGCAACTGTCCGGCGACGATGCTGGAACTGATCATTTCTCCGCGGGCTCTGGTGGCTGACCTCAAGCAGTTCGAGCCAGAGGACAAGAAGACGGAAGAGGCCGGCGACGAGTGGGAAGATCCGCTACTCGAGTTACTGCGCCGTGGAGCTTCGCTGCAACAGGACGAGTTCCTGGCAGAACTCCAGCATCAGAGAAGCCCGGAAGAAACTTCAGTCTAGATTTTCTATTCCACAACTCCTATCTCGTTAGCGCCGGCGCCGGCGTCTTCACCTCTGTCTTCATTTAGTCGAGTGCTCGATCTCTCGAAGAACAGCCTCCCGTGGCAGGTCATGGCAGATGAATCCTTGGTTTGAGGGTTTGGGCGGCAGCAGGCTGGAAGATTGAGAGGAAGCGGGAGGCTTTCGCGTGGCATAGGCTTCGGAAGAATCGAGGAACCTGTGCCCCGTCTTTGGCACCGGTCCCTCGAACCTTCGTGGTCTGTTCCACCCCAATGCGAGTACCTTAGCCGATCAGCATTGCGCAATCATTTCAGCAATGTTAAAAGTCCGTTAAAGTAAACTAGCTTCTCGCGCATGCGCATTCGCTTTCTCGCGGCAAAGGAGCAGGTCTGGGACAGACTGGCAGGACTGAATCTCCGCTGGCAGTACGGCGTGGTATGGGACTGCGGTGGGTGCCGTTGCTCGCCATCGCAGGTGCGGCCTTTGCGGTGGAGAGCCCCTTCTTTTTCTTAGGAACGCCTTCCGGGCACGACGTGGAGTTTCATTTGTACTCGTGGCTGGAAGTTCTGGGGCAATGGAAGCACGGCATTCTTTATCCGCGATGGGCTGCGCTCGCACATTTCGGCTATGGCGAGCCCCGGTTCCTGTTTTATCCGCCTGCCTCGTGGACCTTGGGCGCCGCCTTGAGTTCCGTTTTCCCGTGGAGCGTTGCATCCTGCATTTACATATGGATCGTGCTCGTGGCCGCCGGCATAGCAATGTTCATGCTGGCGCGACGCTGGCTCGGTCGCCAAGATGCGATGTTTGCGGCGGTGTTGTATGCAGTCAATCCCTATCATCTGGTGATCGTCTATTGGCGCAGCGCATTTGCGGAGTTGCTGGCGAGTTGCCTAGTGCCACTACTGTTGTTGTGTGTACTGAAGGCTGTGGATGTTGAGGAAAAAGAATGGCGGCGAGCGGTTGTGCCGTTGGCGCTGGTGCTGGCAGCAGCCTGGCTGACGAATGCTCCGGCAGCGGTAATGATCCATTATTCTCTGGCGCTGCTGTTGGTGTTCTTTGCCTGGCGGCAGAGATCGCCGCGGTTGCTGGTGGTGGGCGCGGGAGGGGTTGTGCTGGGCGCATGCCTCGCGGCGTTCTACCTTTTACCAGCGATTTACGAGCAGCGGTGGATCGATATTGCGCAGGCGGTGTCGCAGGGATCGCGTCCGGAGGATAATTTTTTGTTTGTCCGCACGAGCGACGCCGATCATGACGCGTTCAACCGGATTGTTACCTGGTTAGCGGTCTGGGAGATGGTCGTCGTTTGCGTTGCGGCCTGGAGGGCGCGACAGTGGCGCGAAATGCAGCGCAATCTTTGGGATGTTCTGCTGGCCTGGGCAACCGCTTGCAGCGTGCTGATGTTTCCGATCACTACAGTGCTGTGGCAAATCCTGCCAAAGATGCAATTCATGCAGTTTCCGTGGCGTTGGTTGCTGTGCCTGAGCATGATCTTTTCAATTTTCGTTACGATCTCGTTCACGTCGGGGATGCGACGCTGGTGGTGGCGGGCGGCGATTGGTGTGCTCTCAGGTCTGTTGATTGTGATGGCATGGCACCACGCTCAGGCCCCCTGGTGGGACAACGCCGGTGATCTGCGCGAGATGCAGGACAACATGGTGACCGGTGTGGGGTACGAGGGTGTGGAGGAATACACGCCAGTAGGAGCGGATCCCGCTGCCGTCGACAAAGATGCTCGCAATGTGACGGTTGATGGGGCGGCGCATGCGGCAATTCGCGTTCAGCGGTGGGACCCAGAGACGAGGGTTTTTACGGCGGAGATGTCGGGTGCCGATCAATTGGCGGTCAAGTTGTTCCGATATCCAGCGTGGCGGGTCCGAGTGAACGGGCATGTGGTGGAGACAACGGCGCGGGCAGATTCGGGACAAATGCTGGTTCCGGTTGGGGCTGGAATGAATCGGGTGGAGATCCAGTTTGTGCGGACTTGGGATAGGGCGGCGGGGGGATGGATTTCTCTGATCACCGCAAGCCTTCTGACTCTTTTCGTATTGACGAGCCGCCGGAGGACTTCAGACCTAGGACCTCAGACTTCGGACCTCAGACCTCGGCCCTCGACTATTTAGGTCAGAGGTCCGAGGTCTGACGACTGAAGTTGGAAGTTATGCGACGAATTCTGATTGCTACTTCGAATCCGGGGAAGGTGCGGGACTTTGCGGGAGCGGCCGCACCGCATGGGATTGAGATCGGAAGCATCCCGGATTTTGCTTCCCTGCCGGCCGTGGTTGAGGACGGGCTCACGTTTGAGGAGAATGCACGTAAGAAGGCGGAGGAATACAGCCGGCATGCGGCTGGCGAGATTGTTGTGGCCGACGACTCGGGGCTGGAAGTGGATGCGCTGAATGGGGCTCCAGGCGTACATTCGGCGCGCTACGCGGCTGATCAGCCACACCTGGCCAGCGAGAATACGGATGACGAGGCGAACAATGCTCGCGTGCTGCGCGAATTGCGTCGCGTTCCACCGGACAAGCGAACGGGGCGGTTTGTATGTGTGCTGGCAGCGGCGCGCGATGGTGAGACGCTCGCCACGTTTCGGGGGACGGCCGAGGGAATCATTCTTGATACTCCGCGAGGCACGGGCGGGTTCGGATACGATCCGCTGTTTTATTTTCCGCAGATTCAGAAGACCTTTGCAGAACTGAGCGCCGAAGAGAAGGCGCGGTATAGCCATCGAGGCGCGGCCTTTCGAACGTTTCTGGAGTGGTGCGACGCGGCTCCGGGCCAGCCGGATTGAGCGGTCCCGTGGCCACAAAGCAACCATCGGCGCTGATTTTCGATATGGACGGAGTGCTGGTCGACTCTGAGCCACTGCACAAGCGCGCGAAGGAGTTGGCGTTCGAGCGATTTGGGATCGTCGTGCCGGAACCGGTGTATGACAGTCATAAGGGTCGTCCCGACGAGATCGTGTTGCCGGAAATTCTCCTCGCAGTGGGAGCTACAGCAAAGCTGGCGGAGTTGTCGCGCCTGAAGCGTGAGTTCTACGAAGGCATGGAGCATGAGGTGCAGGCCGTTGCGGGAGCGGTCGATTTTGTGGTCTGGGCGAGAACACGCTATCGGATCGCGGTGGCAACGTCGGCGACGCCACGGAACCGTCGAGCTTCGCTGGAAAGGTTGGGCATCGGCGATCAGTTCGACGTGATTGTCGATCACGGACGTTCTGCGCGTCCGAAGCCCGATCCCGAGATTTTTCAGATGGCGATGAAGGACCTCGGTGTGGCAGCTGGGAATTGTTGGGTCATCGAGGATTCGTTAAATGGAATAGCGGCGGCGAAGGCTGCTGGGGCTGTGGCGGTTGCCATTACAACAACGTTTGAGGCCGCTAGGTTATCGGCGGCGGGAGCCGATGTGGTCGTGGGGTCGTTCACGGAACTGAGGCGTTTGCTGGAGACCGTCTAAGGCAACTGCCGAACCAGTAATGACACGAAGGGCCACGAAGGTGTGATGGGCACGCGCAAGGTCCTTCGCTCCGCTTGAGAGGCAGCTCCGCTCAGGATAACGCCGTCGGGAAGATTGGATCGTCTGTTCTTACAAGGGGTGACCACGTCGCAGGGCGGTAGTGGTGCAGTTTGAACTGCACCACTACCCGCAGGGCCCCTTCCTTGACTTCACTTCTCCCGGCACCGGATAATGAAAAGTTCTTTCCTCGGTGGCGAACAAATAAGCGGAACTCATAAGGAGCGATTCGTGGCGTCAGCCAGTTCTACTGCTCCCGTGGTAGCGCATGGGGTAGCCCCGTTGCGCGCTGGTCAGGGATCTTCGTTTCTATTGCGCCGGCTGCACTCCCTCTCGGGAATCGTTCCGGTGGGCGCATTCCTGTTCGAACATATTTTAGTTTCGAACTCGACGGCCATCACCGGGCCCGACGCGTATGCCCGCCAGGTGAGCTTTCTGGCGAACTTGCCGCTGGTATTCTTCCTGGAACTCTTCGGGATCTGGCTGCCGATTCTGTTTCATGCGCTCTACGGGTTTTACATCTGGTATCGCGGCGACGGGAACGCGGTTTCGTATCCGTGGAGCGGCAACTGGATGTATACCGCACAGCGCTGGACGGGCGGGATCGCCTTCGTGTACATCCTGTGGCACACATACACGATGCGGTTTACCGGAGTCGATCTGCACGACAACCCGATGGCATCGTTCGGCAAAGTGCAGGGCGAGGTGATGCACACCGGACTGTTCCTGTTCTACGTGGTGGGACTGGTGGCGGCTTCGTGGCACTTTGCTTACGGGATCTGGCTGTTCTCGGCGAAGTGGGGCATTGTGTCGGGGGATAAGGCGCAGAAAAGGCTGTTGCGCGTTTGCCTGGCGCTGTTCCTGGTGCTGTGCGCCGCGGGGTTGGCGAGTCTGTATTCGTTCCGCACGCGGCCGGTGGTTGTGGGTGGGGAAAACAGTGCGATGGTCGATACTCGCCAGGCGACATCTGCTTCTGCAAAGCAACTGCGGAAGAAATTAACCACAGAGGACACAGGGGACACGGAGAGGGCGACGGCGTCCGGAAGGCCGGTGCAATAAGATGGCGACTCCCAGAATCATTGTTGTTGGCGGCGGGCTCGCCGGCTTATCTGCGGTGATCAAGATTGCCGAGATGGGCGCGAACGTCGACCTGTTCTCGATTGTGCCGGTGAAGCGGTCGCACTCGGTGTGCGCGCAGGGGGGAATTAACGCGGCGAAGAACCTGAAGGGCGAAGGCGACTCGACGTGGAATCATTTCGACGACACGATTTATGGCGGTGATTTCCTGGCCAATCAGCCGCCGGTGAAAGACATGTGCGAGGCGGCGCCGGGGATCATCGATCTGCTCGATCGCATGGGAGTGCCGTTCAACCGGACGCCGGAAGGACTGCTCGATTTCCGACGGTTTGGCGGGACATTATTCAATCGCACGGCATTCGCGGGAGCGACTACCGGCCAGCAACTTCTGTATGCGCTCGATGAACAGGTGCGGCGCTACGAATCCGAAGGCAAGGTCAAGAAATTCGAGCACTGGGAGTTTCTGTCCGCGGTGCTCGATGGAAACCGTGTGTGTCGCGGCATTTGCGCGATGGACCTGCGGTCGATGGAAGTGCGGACATTCCCGGCGGACGCAATCATCATCTGCACCGGCGGCAATGGGGCCATCTTTGGCAAGTCGACGAATTCGGTGGTGTGTACAGGATCGGCGCAGTCGGCCCTGTACCAGCAAGGGTGCTACTACGCCAACGGCGAGTTTATTCAGGTACATCCGACGTGCATCCCGGGCGAAGACAAATTGCGACTGATGTCGGAGTCGGCGCGCGGCGAGGGCGGGCGCGTATGGGTGCCGAAGAAGGCCGGCGACAACCGCGATCCAAAGTCGATTCCGCAGGGCGAGCGCTGGTACTTCCTCGAGGAGTGGTATCCGAAGTACGGGAACCTGGTGCCACGCGACGTCGCGACCCGGGCGATCTTCAAAGTTGTGTACGAATACAACCTTGGGATTGACGGCAAGCCGATGGTGTACCTCGATCTCACGCACATCGACCGCAAGATTCTCGACCGCAAGTTGGAAGGCATTCTCGAAATCTACGAGAAGTTTGTGGGGGATGATCCGCGCGACACGCCGATGAAGATTTTCCCTGGGATGCATTACACGATGGGCGGGCTGTGGGTGGACTTCAAGCAGGCGACCAACATTCCCGGAATCTTCGCGGCAGGCGAGTGCGAGTACCAGTATCACGGGGCAAACCGGCTGGGCGCGAATTCGTTGATGTCATGCATCTACGGCGGAGGGATTGCCGGGCCGAACGCGGTGAAATATGCGCGGGGCCTGCAGGCCGTGTCGGATGGAAATGGATGTTTCGCGGCCGAGCAGAAGCGGCAAGAGGACATCAATTCGCACCTGATGAAGGCGGATGGGACGGAGAATCCGTTTAAATTGTGGCGCGAGATGGGTGAGCTGATGACGAAGGATTGCACGGTCATCCGCTACAACAAGAATTTGAAGCAGACGGATGCCACACTGGTGGAGATGCTGGAGCGTTTCGGCAAGATCAACTTGAGCGACCGCACGCAGTGGGCGAATACGACAGTCGTGTTTGCGCGGCAGCTCTACAACATGCTGCAACTGGCGCGGGTGATTGCGCAGGGCGCCGGTATGCGGGATGAATCGCGCGGGGCGCACTACAAACCGGACTTTCCCGAGCGCGACGACAAGAATTGGCTGAAGACCACGAAGGCGTATTTCGCGCCGGATGCGGATGAGCCGAAGTTCGAGTTCGAGGCGGTGGATACGTCGCTGATTCCGCCGCGGGCAAGGAAGTACTGATAGTTCTATCTCGTATTTGTCATGATGAGCGAAGCGAAGGACCTATGCAGTTTGGTGGTGCCTGCAGAGTGCATAGATCCTTCGCTTCGCTCAGGATGACAGTCGGTATTAAAAAGGCTAAAGGCTAAATGGCTGAATCTAGATCCGTCATCATCAAGATCAAGCGGCAGGCTACTCCCAGCTCCAAGGCTTATTGGGAGGAGTTCGCCGTTCCCTATCGGCCGAACATGAACGTTATTTCGGCGCTGATGGACATTGCCGCTGAACCGTCGACTCGTGACGGCAAGGCGACAACGCCCATCACCTACGATTCCAATTGTCTCGAAGAAGTGTGCGGGTCGTGCGCCATGCTGATCAACGGCAAGGCGCGGATGGCCTGCTCGGCTCTGATTGACAATCTGGAACAGCCGATTCGGCTGGAGCCGTTCTCGAAGTTCCCGGTTGTTCGCGATCTGGCGGTCGACCGCAGCGTGATTTTTGAGAATCTGAAGGCGGTCAAGGCATGGGTGCCGATTGACGGGACCTATGACCTCGGTTCCGGGCCACGCATGTCGGCGGCGGAGCAGGAAGCCGCGTATCCCATTTCGCGCTGCATCTCTTGCTGTTGCTGCATGGAGGCCTGCCCCCAGTTCAATGAAGATACCGGCTTCGTGGGAGCGGCGACGATCGCGCAGGTGCGGCTGTTCAATACGCATCCGACAGGAAAGGCGCTGGCGCAGGAACGGTTGGCAGCCCTCATGGGCGACGGCGGCATACAGGAATGCGGCTATGCCCAGAACTGCGTGGAGGTTTGTCCCAAGGACATACCGCTCACCAAGTCCATCTCGGAGGTGGGCGGGCAGGTCATGAAGCAGGCGCTGGGTGACCTGTTGCGGCGCTGAATTTTGTCATGGTTGTCCCAGAATTGTCACTATTGTCTGAGAAGCGTCCAACCGGACTCTTCCGCGCGTCATCCAAATCGGGCCAAGTCGTGGGTAGCTAAATAGATAGCGGACCCCTCGCCGACGCTCAACAATGGCCCGTCACTTGCCGATAGAACAGTTGGACATCTTCCTTGGTGAACGCACGGTAACCACCGGGAAAGGCTGCTTTGGGTACGTAAGTAATGGTCCGACAGCAGTCTTGGGTTGGGCCACTTGACACCATGGCTTAGAATAGCCGCTACTCACACAGCATTGGTTCGTGAGGGCGGCACTGGCGGGCCGATGCCTGCCCCAAACGGAAAGACTTGAGACACTTCGTCAGAATGCAATTCGGGTGGGTTGTCCTCCTAGCGATGGTTTGCGGGGGGATGTCGGGCAGCGCGTTTGCCATGCGCCGCTCGAACACGCACCACAAGCACTTCCGGTGGCTGCGCTGGAATCCGATGTTCCGCCCATCGCACGAATCGCTGCTGATTCAGAACGCAGAGATCAACCGGCTCGATCTGCCGCGCATTCAGAACGACACCGAACTGGAAGCTTTGAAAGCGGACGGTTCCCTGCTGGAGATTCGCTCGGGAGAGACGCTGCGCTTCGACCCTCGGCTGGATCCCTCGCGGCGGTTTTGCCGTCCGTGGACACTGAATTTTGTCGACGACCTCAGCCAGGCCTACTACAACCGGTTCCACGAACAGATACAGGTAAATTCGGCGGTGCGGACGGTTAAGGTTCAGAAAAAGCTGCGGCGCCACAACCGCAATGCAGCTCCGGCGGATGGGGATACGGCGTCTTCGCACCTGGCGGGCGTGACTGTCGACCTGCAACGGCGGGGCATGAGCAAGGAACAGGTTCGCTGGATGGAACACTACCTGTTCTACATGAAGGCTCTCGGGTTGGTTGAGCCGGAAGAAGAGCGGCACCAGTGGGTCTTCCATATCATGGTGAGCGGGCTCTACTCCAACTGGCGTGAGACGCAAGATATTATTCCAGTTGAGCGTCCTGACAGTGAGAAGCCAGAGACGCAGGTTGCGCTGGGCAGCGGGACGAAATAGAGCACGGATCAGGCTTCAAAGTTTCATGTTTCAAGGTTTCAGCGACTCCCTTCCTTACTACCACAATCCTCGTTACATCCTTTAGGATTCCCTTCTTATGATTGTGCTGATGGCCGGGCTACCCGGTTCAGGGAAGAGCACGCTGGCGCGCGCGCTGGCCGAGCGCACGTCCGGTCGGGTGATCGGCAAGGACGAGATTCGTCACGCGATTTTTTTGCCCTTCGAGATTGAATACTCCGCGCGGCAGGACGACTACTGCTTGCAGGTCATGCTCGAGATCGCGGGATATCTGTTGGAGCGGGATCCGGGGCGCATGATTTTCCTAGATGGGCGTCCGTTCTCGCGCAGATATCAGATTGAAAACGTGATCGCCGCCGCGGATTCGCTGAAGCAATCGTGGAGGATTCTCGAGTGCGTTTGCTCGGAGGAGACGGCGCGCCGAAGACTCGCGGCAGACGCCGAGGGCGGAGGGCATGTTGCGGGAAATCGAAACTTCCAGCTCTACTTCGAAGTGAAAGCGCGTTTCGAGTTGATCACGCGTCCCAAGTTCGTGATCGACACCGATGCCGCAATCGCAGGTTGCACGGAAGAGGGCCTCAAAGCCCTGCGCATGGCGTGAAGCAGAGATATCGCCATCTTTTCAGGTGACTTGAAGTCCGGCCAAAACAGGCGCCGCGCGTCGACCCGATAACGCGCGGCCAGGCCTTCCGACTTACCAGATCAGCGTGACGATACCCGTTTGCGCGATCGAATTTCCGTTGTGAATCAGAAATGCGTCAGTGGTGTCGACCTGGAGGTCCACCAAGTGGCTGTAATCCAGGTATAGGATGTGCGTACCCTTGGTTCCGCTGAAACCAGAGGTGATTGCCGCGGAAGCCGGCGACTCGACTCCGGTCCACTCCAGGAAACTGGACGGAACACGCAGCAGGCTGATGTGTCCTACTCCCCTATAGCCTAGGGTCGTTTGGACGCCCTGAACCAGGACTGGCGCGTTAGCAATCGGGGTAATTGCGCCCGAGCTTGCTCCGGCGGCAAGGTTGTAAGTGAAATACGATTCATTCGGCGTTGTGATCGTCTGAGCGGCGTGAACGGTGATGGCAAATGTGGTGAAGGCCACAATCGCTACCGCCAGCAACGTGCCGATGCGGGATAGAACTGTTCTCGACATAAGCATTGTCCTCCTCGAATCGTTCTGGAAAAAGAGTTCCAGGCAATGGCGAACAGCGTCTGGCTGGACGCTGACGTCGGGTTTCAGGTGAAGAGCCTAAAGGCTCGGCGGATGAGAGAACTTGTCAGGCATGAGCGCGGCCATGATCTTCCGCTGATAGAAAAAAGCAAGTCCGACCGCGCTCCCGAGAATGAGCAGGCTGGCGGCGACTTGCATTTTGCGTTCGCGATCGACGATTGCGTCCGGGTGAATTGGCGCCGAGGTGGCCGTAAGTGTCTCCGGCATGACGAAGGCGCGATGGTCGATCTTCAGGCGGGGCGCGAGGCTCTCGATTACTAAACCCGACGCGAACAAGATCCAGAGTAGGAGAGGCAGTCCTTGCGACCGCCACCTGTTTCTGCGGACAGAGACTGAGAGAAGCGATTGCTTTCGGGAGGCCATTTGTAAACCTCGTTGGATAGTGTAAAAAGCCTGTCCACCGTTTCGCTGGCCCATGAAAAAACGCAAAGCATATTAATAGGACTTGGTCCATCTTGCAAATTGGCTATACAATCTCTCCCTTGCGCAAGTCCCTATTGCAAACCTATGACCGTCTTTTTTCGTCTCCTGTGTATCCAGCTGGTTGTGTGTACTCTTTCGTTAGCCACAGCCCAAGTGCCGGACAAAACCGCCGCTACGCCGAATGCGGTAGTCAGCGCACGCGCGCAAAAACTTCATGACTCAGCCCTAGTGGTTGACACGCACGCCGATACGCCGCAGCGCTTTCTGGACCAGGGATTCGACATCGGGTCGACCGATCCCGGCGATATTGGGCACATCAGTCTCGACAAAGCACGCCGGGGCAATCTGGGGGCGGAGTTCTTCTCTATTTGGGTAGATCCAGAAACGAATCAGGGGCGGTTTGCTCTGCATACATTCGATCTGATCGATTCGGTGTATCAGCAGGCGGCGCGGCACCCAGACCGGATGATGATGGCGTATTCCGCCGGTGACATTGACCGGGCCCACAAGGAACACAAGCTTGCCGCGCTGATGGGAATCGAGGGCGGGCATTCGATTGAGAATGACATTCATCTGCTGCGCGATTATTACCGGCTGGGCGTGCGGTACATGACGCTGTCATGGTCGAATACAAACGAGTGGGCGGACTCGTCCGGAGATATTGACGATCCGAAGGTGCAGCACCACAACGGACTGACGGACTTCGGCAAGCAGGTCGTACTGGAAATGAACCGGCTGGGCATGATGGTCGACATTTCACACGTGGCTGACAAGACGTTCTGGGATGCGATTGCGACGACGAAAGCTCCCGTGATTGCATCGCATTCGTCGGCTCGCGCACTCGTGGATGCTCCGCGCAACATGACCGATGAAATGCTGCGAGCCGTCGCCAAGAACGGTGGGGTGGTGCAAGTCAACTTCTTCAATGGCTTTATCGATGAAAACTTTCGCAAGGCGATGCAGGCCCAGCAGAAGGATCAGGCAGCCGCGATTCAGAAGTACATGGATCAACTCAAGGCCGAAGGCAAGCCGGTGAACTATGTCGACGTCGACCGCATTGAGCGGGAGTGGATGGCGAAACTTCCGCGCCCGCCGTTGAAGTCCTTGATCGACCACATCGATCATATTGCCAAGGTCGCGGGGATTGATCATGTTGGGCTAGGGTCCGACTTTGACGGCGTGAGTGGAGCGACGCCGCAGGGGATCGATTCGGCTGCCGATTTGCCGAAGATTACGCAGGCACTGCTCGACCGGGGGTACAGCGCGGGGGACATTAACAAGATCCTGGGCGGCAACCTGATGCGGGTGTTTCGGGAAGTCGAGGGCGTGAGCCACGATATGCAGGCGGCAAGTGCCGCGAAGTAGGGGCGCTCCCTCGAGGCGATTCGGGCTGGGGAGGTTCAGACTGAGATCCTTCGCTGCGCCTGAAAGACGGCTCCGCTCAGGATGACAGAGCGCGTGATAAATCGCGGCACTCATTGTTACCCCGTGAGGAATCGATAAGGGCGTCTGTCGTACAATGCAACGTTGCGCCTGATTATGGAAAGGCGAAAGGTTCTTAGGGCAAGGAGTTCTATGCGGAAGATATTTGCGATATTAGCGACGTTGATCGCAGCCTCGGCGGCTTGGGGGCAGGCGAGTTCTGGGGCGGCGGCTCCGGCCGCCAAGAGCGGCACGGGCCAGTCGAGTGCCGCGGCAAAACCTGTTGTGCATGCAGCTACGAAACCAATAGCCATCATCAACACGACCGCGGGCAAGATGACTTGTACTTTGTTTCCCGACAAAGCGCCGATTGGGGTGGAGAATTTTATCGGGCTGGCGAGCGGGACCAAGGATTGGAAGAATCCGGTGAGCGGCGCGACGAAGCACGGGGTTCCTTTGTATGACGGCCTTATTTTTCATCGGGTCATTCCCCAGTTTATGATTCAAGGCGGCGATCCAGCGGGCACTGGCTCAGGCGCCGATCCGGTGAAGCCGTTCAAGAATGAAGTTTCGCCTGACCTGCTATTTGACAAACCCGGTCGGCTGGCTTATGCCAATGCTGGTCCAGACACGAACAGTTCGCAGTTTTTCATCACGGAAGTAGCGTTCACGGGGCAACAGGGTCAGATGCTCAACGGACATTACACAATTTTTGGGCAATGCGATGATGATTCCGTCGCGCTGGTGAAGCAGATCGCGGCTATGAACCGGGATTCGAATGATCGGCCCTATCGTCCGATCAAGATCATCCACATCACGATTGTGCGCGGTACAGGGACGGCTCCGAAACCGGGGGCGGGTACTACAGTGAAGAAACCTGCCGTGGCACCTACTTCAAAGGCACCGGCGACACCCAATTAACAGTTGTGGCGCTATTGAGTGCGAGGGCGAGACGCCTTCGCGACAGCCGGCGGGACGCCGGCGCTACTTACTTGAAAGGAATCTTATGACTCGACAACCTGGACTTTACGCTACGTTTGAAACCAGTGAAGGAACTATCATTTGCCGTCTGTTTGAAAAGGACGCGCCGAAGACTGTTGCCAACTTTGTGGAACTCGCCGAAGGCAAGCGGGAATGGACGCATCCTTCGACGCGCAAGAAATCAAAGGATCGGCTGTACGACGGAACGATTTTTCACCGCGTGATTCCCGACTTCATGATTCAGGGCGGCGATCCGCAGGGGACGGGCATGGGCGGGCCGGGGTATCAGTTCGAGGACGAAACTAAGGGATCGCCGCATAAGTTCGACAAGCCGGGCAAGCTGGCTATGGCGAATGCCGGACCGAATACCAACGGATCGCAGTTCTTCATCACAACGGTGCCGACGACATGGCTCACGGGGAAGCACACAATCTTCGGCGAGGTGGTTGAAGGCCAAGACATCGCGGAAAAGATCACGGGCGTGCCGCAAAACCGCCAGAACAAGCCGAACAAGGATGTGGTATTGAAGAAGGTGACAATCGAGAAGGTATGATCAGGGCGGGCTTGGCCGTTTCATTCACTTGCCCCACCCGCGCACGTACGATTCCCGTCTTGTGATCGGGCAAACATGATCGGTCAGACTATCTCTCATTACCGCCTCGTCGAGAAGTTAGGTGGCGGGGGCATGGGCGTGGTGTATAAGGCGGAGGACCTCAAACTTCGCCGCTTTGTTGCGCTGAAATTCCTGCCCGACGATGTCGCCAAAGATCCGCAGGCTCTGGCCCGCTTCGAACGCGAGGCCCAGGCCGCTTCTGCTCTGAACCATCCCAACATCTGCACCATTTACGAAATTGACGAGCATGAAGGCCAGGCATTCATCGCCATGGAGTTTCTCGATGGCCTGACGCTCAAGCACGCCATCGGCTCGCATCCGATGGAGAATGACAAACTCGTGAGCCTGGCGATCGAGATTGCGGATGCGCTGGACGCAGCGCACACCGAGGGCATCGTCCACCGTGACATTAAGCCCGCGAACATCCTCGTCACCAAGCGCGGCCGCGCCAAGATTCTCGATTTCGGTCTGGCGAAGGTCGCGGCGGGCCGAGGGGCACAGAAAACGCTCGCCGACAACGCGCAGACGCTAGACCAGGCGCACTTGACGAGCCCTGGCACGATGCTGGGTACCGTCGCCTACATGTCTCCCGAGCAGGTGCGAGGGCGCGAACTGGATGCGCGCAGCGATCTCTTCTCTTTCGGCGCAGTGCTGTACGAAATGGCGACGGGTGATGTTCCCTTCCACGGTGAAAGCTCGGCTGTGATTTGTGAGGCCATCATGAATCGCGCGCCGGTGCCTGCGGTGCGGCTGAATCATGAGGCGCCCGCGCGGCTGGAAGACATCATTAACAAGGCGCTGGAGAAAGATATCAACCTGCGCTACCAGCATGCCTCGGAAATGCGCAGCGACCTGCAGCGCCTGAAGAGGGATACGGAATCGGGGCGGAGCCAGTTGTCGGAAGTTGCTGCCCGCACGGATAGCGGCTCAGGCAATGCAGGTTCCGGGCAGCGCACCGCGGTTGCCGCGAGCAGTGCGGCGACTGTGGCCACTGCGAAGATTTCTTACGGAAAGATCGCAGCGGGGATCGCGGCGGTCGCGCTCGTGATCCTGGCAGTCCTTTACTGGCAGACACGGCGGCCGGCGAGGCCCGTTACGAGTTCCTCCGGCCCGCGCACCATCGCTGTGCTTCCTCTGCAGAACATGGGCGCGGACAAGGATCTGGATTTTCTCCGGCTTGGACTGGCCGACGAGATTGCGACCTCGCTGAGCTATGTCCGCTCGCTTACGATTCGTCCGTTTGCGACGACCAGCAAATACGATTCTCCCTCGCTCGATGTGCAGGAGGCTGGCCACGCGATGCACGTGACGGACGTGGTGACTGGGCATTTCTTGAAAGAAGGCTCCCAGTTGCAGATCACGCTGGAAGCGATCGACGTTGAGAACAATCGTACTGAGTGGCGCGACACGATGACAGTCGCCGCCCCGGACATGATCGCCATGCGGGGAGAGATCACGGCGAAGGTGCGGCAGGGCCTGGTTCCGGCGCTAGGCGCAGGGGCAGCCTCCGCGGAAGGCGCGACACGTCCAAAGAACGAAGAAGCATACGATCTGTATCTGCGCAGCATCGCGGTACCTCACGACCCTGCACCCAACCGGGATGCGGTTGCCATGCTGGAGCGGGCCGTGGGACTCGACGCCTCGTATGCGCCGGCGTGGAATGCCCTGGGGCGCCGTTACCATTACGACTCGGCTTATGGCAATGGCGGGGCTCCGGCTTTTCAGCGCGCGAACGCCGCGTTTGAACGAGCGCTGGCACTCGATCCAAACTTCATCGAACCGGCAGGGGAACTGACGGGGGCCGAAGTCGAACGAGGACAGGTCGTCAAGGCTTATCAGGATGCAAAGGCGCTGGTGGATCGTCATCCGGACAAGGCCAGTGCCCATTTTGCCCTGTCTTACGTGCTTCGCTATGGCGGAGCAATCGACGAATCCGCGCACGAATGCGATACGGCGCTGGCGCTCGATCCGGGGAATTATGCGTTCCGATCGTGCGTGTTCACATTCGAACAACTGGGCAACTACGCGCGAGCAATGGAGTTCCTCCAATTGGATTCGGGATCAGCCTGGGCGGCGAGCAATATGATCCGGCTGTACATTCGTGATGGAAAGCTGTCGCAAGTGCGGGATCTTGCGGAAAAGTTTCACGACGCGCAGTGGGGACCCGTGATGCTGGCGTGTGTCGATCATCCGGGCTCCGAGAACGCAGCGAAACTTGCACAGCAAGAAGCGGTCGGGGATTTTGCCGATCCGGATCCCGAAGTACATTACGTCGTTGCGAGTGACATCCTCTTTTGCGGGCAGAAGGAACTCGCGCTGCGGATGATCAAGAGTTCGATCGATGGGCACTTTTGTCCATATGAAGGTTTGCGGAATGATTCCATATGGAAGCCGTTGAGATCCGAGCCTGAGTTCAGGAACCTGCTCGCTGGGGCAAAGAAGTGCCAGGAGGATTTTCTGGCGCAGAGAGCACAGGGAGCACGATGATTGGGAGCGCCCAGCCAGATTCCGGCCCGAGGGAAACATAGAGAATTCCCCTCAGGGTTCTTACGGGTGCACACGAGCGCGAGGTTGTTCGACTGCGTTGGCGCCGGCTGTGCCGACGCCAACTTCGCTCAGGATGACAATCTTTAAACTGGTGCTTGGAATCAGACTCCGATTACTGCGCACAGTTCCTTCACTGCTGCGGCGCTCTTGTCTAAGCCTGCCTTTTCTTCGGCGGTCAGTTTGATTTCGATGATCTGCTCGATTCCCTTCTCACCCAGTTTTACGGGAACACCGACGTAGAGGCCGCTGATTCCGTATTCGCCTTGCAGGTAGGCGGCGCAGGGGAGAATTTTCTTTTTGTCCTTGAGGATGGCCTCGACCATCTCTGTTGCGGCGGCCGAGGGGGCGTAGTAGGCCGATCCGGTTTTGAGGTGCTTCACGATTTCGGCGCCGCCGTCACGAGTGCGTTGGACGAGAGCTTCGAGACGAGACTTCTCGATCAATTCGGTGATGGGGATTCCTGCGACTGTCGAGTAGCGTGGCAGCGGAACCATCGTATCGCCGTGTCCGCCGAGGACGAAGGCGGTGACGTTCTCGACACTCACTTTGAGTTCGTCGGCGATGAAGGCACGGAAGCGGGCAGAGTCGAGCACTCCGGCCATGCCGATGACGCGCTCGCGGGGGAATCCGCTGAGCTTGTAGGCCGCTTGGGCCATGGCATCAAGCGGGTTGGAGACGATGATGAGAATGCAGTTAGGCGAATGTTTTACGACTTCGCCGACCACTGCTTTCATGATGTTGTAATTCGTGTTGAGGAGATCGTCGCGGCTCATGCCGGGCTTGCGAGGAATGCCGGCGGTGATGACGACGATGTCGGAGTTGGCGGTGTCTTTATAGTCGTTGGTGCCGCTGACGAAGGAGTCGCGCTTCTCGATGGGCATCGCTTCAAGGAGATCGAGTCCTTTGCCCTGCGGAACGCCTTCGACGATGTCGATGAGTACGACGTCGGCGAGTTCCTTGGAAGCGATCCAGTGAGCGGCCGTTGCACCCACGTTGCCTGAGCCTACGATGGTTACTTTCTTGCGCATGATTTCCTCGTTCTGAAAAGAATCAAAGTCTTCACCACAGAGGACACGGAGGACACAGAGGAAATCAGGAATGCGGCTTGTTCTGTGTCCTCTGTGTCGTGTGTGGTTTAAAGGTCTATCTTGTCTCCGCCAACATTGCGCTCGAAGTCATAGGTGACTTTTTTCTGCTCGATGGTGCGCTCCATACTTTGTTCGATCAGGTCGGCAGCTTCGTTCCAGCCGAGGTGGCGGAACATCATGACACCCGAAAGGATCACCGAGCCGGGATTGATGACGTCTTTGTCGGCATACTTCGGCGCGGTGCCGTGCGTGGCTTCGAAGATGGCGTAACCGTCGCCGATGTTGGCGCCGGGAGCGATTCCGAGCCCGCCCACCTGGGCGGCGGCCGCATCTGAGATGTAGTCTCCATTGAGGTTCGGAGTAGCGAGCACGGAATATTCTTCTGGCCGCGTCACGATCTGCTGGAAGATCGAGTCAGCGATGCGGTCGTTGATCATGATCTTCTTCTTCCACGCGCCGTTGCCGTGGGTGGAATAGATCGCGTCGAGAACTCCTTTCACTTCTTTTTCGACGGCCTGCCGGAACGCCGGCGGAGCGAATTCCATGCCCGGCTCAATCAAATCGGCATTCTCGGCGACGCTCAAGCTTGAGTTGGAATCCTTGTTGCCGAGAATCCAACTCTCGCGTTCGGTAACGATCTGGTCGCGGAATTCGTCGATTGCGACTTCATAACCCCACTTGCGGAACGCACCTTCGGTGAATTTCTGGATGTTGCCCTTATGCACGAGCGTGACGCTCTTAAGGCCGTTGGCGATGGCGTGCAGGATTGCCATCCGGACCAGGCGTTTGGTTCCGGTGACGGAAATCGGCTTGATGCCGATACCGGAATCGAGGCGGATCTGTTTCTTGCCGCCTTTCAGCATATCTTTGTTGAGGAACTCGATGAGGCGGGCGCAATCGGCCGTTCCCTGTTCCCATTCGACGCCGGCGTAGACGTCTTCAGTGTTCTCGCGGAAGATGACGACATCCATACGTTCGGGATGCTTCACGGGCGAAGGAACTCCCTTGTAATACTTCACAGGGCGCACGCAGCAGTAGAGGTCGAGGATCTGCCTCAGGGCTACGTTGAGCGAGCGAATGCCACCGCCAACAGGCGTAGTCAGCGGGCCCTTGATCGCTACGCGAAATTCGCGGACGGCGTCGACGGTATCGTCAGGCAGCCAGGTATCGAACTTGGCCTTGGCTTTCTCTCCGGCGAAGACTTCATACCAGGCAACCCGGCGTTTGCCTTTGTAGGCCTTTTCCACCGCGGCGTTGAAGACGCGGAGAGAAGCCTTCCAAATGTCGCGACCGGTGCCGTCGCCCTCGATGAACGGAATGATTGGGTTATCGGGGACATCGTACGTGCCATTCGCATAACCGATTTTCTTTCCGTCCGCCGGGACTGAAACACCGTTATAAGAGCCAGCCATGTACAACCTCCGCTTATGAACGATTCAGGCTTGATCTGGAAAACTTACAATTATAAAGAACCAGGATGGAAACAACAGACTATTCTTGCCTTCCTGTGCCATAATTCCGTACTAATTCCGCGGGCTTGGCATTTGCCGAGGGGGTTTTATGAGTTCTCACGTTCACTTTCCGATGCGTGCGCTGGCAAGCTTCGTTTTTGCGGTATCGCTTTGCGGTGTTGCTTTCGCCGGAAGTTCTCCCGACCGCACGCAGTTCGGTCGCAACATCAGCGTTGGGCCTGGGGAAGAGGTTTCCGAAGTGACGTGCTTCGGATGCAGTGTGCGGGTGCGCGGCCACGTGTCGGGCGACGTTACGACATTCGGTGGCAGCGTCGTGGTCGAGGACCAGGGAGAGATCGGCGGCGACACTACTACGTTCGCTGGCGATGTTCGGCTCGACAAGGACGTGAAGGTCGGGGGCGATATCACGGTATTCGGAGGACGCCTTCACCGCGATGCGGCGGCTACCGTCGGCGGCGACGTGACCAATTTCAGCGGGACGGGCTGGCTGTTTTTGATCTTTGGACTGCCGCTTGTGATCCTGGGAGCGCTGCTGGCTTTGATCATTTGGCTGGTGCGGCGGATAACGCGCCCGCGCCCCGCGATGCCGGTAGCTGCGTAGGCCTGACGGCTGATTCAAAGCGCAATCACACGCAGGGATGGGCAGCCGGCTAGACGCCGGCGTTACAAA
>Ga0335083_10002976_pt1 | contig 22149 bp, 24 predicted proteins | sample Lox_Sample_42_FD_206716 | JGI IMG/M metagenome (GOLD analysis project Ga0335083, IMG submission 206716) | Soil microbial communities from Loxahatchee National Wildlife Refuge, Florida, United States - Lox_Sample_4.2 | ecosystem: Environmental > Terrestrial > Soil > Wetlands | place: USA...
GACAAGGCAGGTAATTTCACTATCCTCCATCAGTTCCAGGGGACGGATGGGGCTTCGCCTTCAGCGAGTTTAATACGAGACGCAGATGGGAACCTTTACGGCACGACCGCGAGCGGTGGAGACGAGAACTGCAGTCCTCCCGGAGGCTGCGGAACTGTATTCAAGCTGGATCCGGCCGGCAACCTGAAGGTGTTGCACCGATTCGAGGGTAGGACGGATGGCATCTTTCCGAATTCGGCATTAGTTCACGATCCTCAAGGTAATCTTTATGGCACTACGGCTGGCGGCGGCAACGGCTTCGGAACGATCTTCAAGATAGCCAGAAGCGGCAAAGAAGCTGTCATATACCGCTTTAACGGGTCTGCGGCCGGAGACGGTGAGTCCCCGGAGGCCGGATTAGTACGGGATACAGCCGGCAACATGTACGGCACTACAATCTTCGGCGGCACCAGCGGCCTCGGGGCCATCTTCAAAGTCAGTGCGACGGGAGTTGAGTCCGTACTCTACAGCTTTCAAGGGAGCGACGGAAAGCTGCCTGGGGCCGCGTTGACCTTCGACAAATCGGGAAACCTATACGGCACAACGGAAGAGGGCGGTAATCTCGCCGACTGCAACAAGGCCGGATGCGGAGTTGTTTTCAAGCTGGACAACACCGGGAAGGTGACCGTCTTGTACGAGTTTCCTGGCGGCGAAGTCGGGGGATTCCCCGCAGGAGGACTGATCCTGGACTCAGCGGACAATCTGTACGGGACCGCGCTCAATGGAGGCATTCTTCTTGACGCCGGAGTGGTGTTCGAACTCACTCCCTGATTCGTTCAAGGAAGAGAATCTGCGATTGCTACAGAGGAAAGTCCGCCCCACGACTCGAGTTTGCGGCTCATTCTTAAATCGCAATCTGCACGGTGATCTTCTTAATGCCGCAATTAGACTTGAATTCTGAACGAATCACTGGATTAACACTTGAAATTTTGGAACCTCCGGTTGCTAACGGGAAGGTAGATGCCATCATTACGTCTCACATTTTGAAGGCTCTGCTGAGCACTCGTCGCACACTAAGCGGATGCGAACAGGTTCTTAGCGCGTTGCTCCGACAGACACTCCGACCGACCGACAGTCAGTCGGATGAAGACCTCATCGAGGAATCGCATTGTTCGATTGCCTTTTGGACCCAATCAGCTGCCTTGTCGATTTCGCCGCAGATCAGATGAAAAAGCGCATCGAAGGGGGCTGCAATGAAGATGACGCTGGGCACCTCCCCATTGGAGGCGAACTATGCTTACGAAACGATTCACTGGGCGAGGAAGGCTCCCACAACTGCCACAACAAGTGCAATGACCGCCGCCCAAGCGATAATCGGTGCTACCCACTGGCTGATCACTTTACGACCTGTAGGGGCTGACTCCCAACTTCTGCACCTGCTCGGTGAATTCGCGTACAACCTGCGCAAACCTCGGCCCTTCAGCAGCCGAAACCCATTCCAAGCGAAAGCGCTCCTCTTCGATGCCGAAATCCGCGAGCATCAGGCGGATGGCTTCCGCGCGTTTTTCGGTTTTGTAATTGCCTTCCTGGTAGTGACAGTCTCCATGATGGCAGCCGCAGATGAGGACGCCGTCCGCCCCCTTGGTGAGCGCATCAATCACCAGGTTGGGGTGCACCATTCCTGAGCACATGACGCGGATGATGCGGATGCTGGGCGGGTACTGGGTCCGGGAAACGCCTGCCAAGTCCGCGCCGGCGTAGGCGCACCAGTTGCAACACAGTGCGATGATCGAGGGCTGAACGTATCGTCCATGTTCCCTACCTCTTGAGTCTCCCAGCGGAGATATTGCATTTAAGGCGCAGGGCTCGCGCTTTTGTCGCTGTCCGAGGGCTATCTGCCATCGAAGTGTGCTCTCAGAGCTTCGACGCATTGCAATTTCGAAAACCGGGCGAAGAGGGAGCACATAGTGATTCGATCTATGCCTGAGAAGTGCGACGGTCAGCCTCCCAGCATTGGCGTAGTATTTCACGCAAGGGAACGGCGTCTCGATTCCACTGAAGACCAGTGCTCCTGACGGGTCTTTATTCCGGCAGGCAAGCTCGGCCAGAGGCAATAGTTTGCTGACGGTCTGGAGCGGGAGCTTGTCGCTGAGCATATATGCGGCAATCGAATGCGAGACTTTATCCAGCACTTCGAAGCATTCGATTAACCTCTGTTCCTCAGGTGACCAGTCCATGACTGTATCCTTGTCTAGCCGCAAACGGCCCATTCTCGGCCCATCACGGAAGGCGTCCCGGAGCCCATAATGGAGCGCTGGGGTGACATCTTTGGCAGTTGTTGAGCGGGAATGCGACCTTTCGATGACACGCCCCGCAATATTGGCCCTCGATATTGTGAAACATCGAGAACTGGACCGTGCCCTTCGGGGTACTGGGGAATATTTCGGGGTGGCAGAGCTCACAGCCGTTCCAGATGGCATGCTTCTCGTGAGAAAAGCGGATAGGGTGAACCCACGAGTAAGCTGCTTTGATAGAAAAATCCTTCCGGCTCTGCATCGGCGCCTGTTTCACGGATAGACCTTCCACAAAATCGACAGGCTTGATAATTCCGGACTCCTCCGCCGCCCCCCAATTCACCCCGTAAATGCCTTTCGGGAGTTTTGCCGTAAACGTCTTGTACTCATATTTCCGTGCACGCTTCTTGCCCAGGGAATGGCATCGGTCACACTGCTGGTCATGAGCTGAATCGGAGCACGCAGCGAAGATGGGTTTTCCCTCAAACAACTTCTTGCCATCATGGCAGGCGCCGCAATGGAAACCTTGGCGGTTCGTGCTCGCGCTGATGCCGGTGGCCTTCGCCTCCATGGCAAAACCGACATCTACATGGCAGAGCCGGCAGGTGAACTTGGATCGGTGCAGCCAATGATCAAATACGACGGGACCGGGCTCAGTCGCCGAATAATTGTCAAGAATCACCTTGCCATACTCTGACGGTTCCGGTGGAGGTTTGGGCAAATAGACTTGGGCTAACGCGACATTTCCCAGAAGCAGGATTACGCAGACCCGCGCGAGTAGGACGTGCCTCCGCTCATTTCTTCTCTTTCCTTTTTGCATCGAGGACGTAGTCATAAAGGCCTCGGCATTTTCGTAGTCGTTCCAGGTAGACTTTCTTTTGCGATTCGTCCAGCTTTTCAATTTGTGGCCGCAGAGTGTCGCATCTCCGAATCAGATCCGTGAGTTCCTCCTGCGAGAAAGTCATAGCATCTTCGGTCTTCGCGCAAATGGCATCAAACTCCTTGTGCCAAGTCTCCTTCGCCGGTTCCGCTTGCGCAGCCGACGCCTGCCGTGGCCCGCCCCTACGCATGTTCCACAGGCCGAGGAGGCCAATGAATAGCAATACCGTGATAATCGTTGCCTGGAACTTCGCCTTTAACATGGAAGCCTCGGCTCAGGATACGGGTTTGGAATGGCAGCGCTGGCAATCAGTCAAAGGAAATGCAACCGTGGTATGGCACGCGCCGCAGGACTTTCCTTCAGATATGTCCACCATCGAGTACTTCACGGTTCCCCTTTTCACCCCCATGAATATATCTGGGTGGCAGAGCTCGCATCCGTTCCAGACCGTATGTTTCTTATGAGAGAAGATGATGTCAGGCATTCCCTCAACCTTCGGGTTGAGCGCGAAGTCTTTCTGCACGACGAAGGCATTTCCTTTTGAAGCGGAGACACCCTCGAGAAAACTTGCCGGATTGATGAGTCCCAACTCCTCCGATTTTTCCCAATCCACCCCGTTCCCGAAACGCTCCTTGGGAAGTGGCTGACTGAATTGGAAAAAGTCGAAATCAGATGCGACTTTCTGTCCATAGGAATGGCATCGGACGCATCTTTTCTCGTCATCCAAGTTCGCTCTCCTAGAGCAGGCTTGGAAGACCGTTTTTCCGTTAACCACCCTCTTGCCGTTATGACAGATACCGCAGTAATAGCCTCGCGCGTTGTCTGCGGCGGTGATGCCCGTAGCTCCCGCCTTCATCGCAAAACCGACGTCCACGTGACAGACTCTGCAGGTGAACATGGAACGGTGGATCCAATGTTCAAAGATGACAGGTGAAAGATTCGCCTTAGTAGAATAATTGTCGATGATGACGCGGCCGTACTCGTAAGGAAGTGGTCTTTTCTTCTTGACACCCATTTGGGATAGAGCTGAACCACAGAAAACGAGAATCAACACCAATACAATAAATATTTGTCTGTTCATCGAGAACCTCCTCCCGATTGAACTGGGCTTCTCGCATTCTGCCAGCGCCGACACACCCACGACAGCGCCGCTCCCTGGAAGCGCTCCTTGCGACGCACGAACCAAATCTATTTTCTCTTCAATCCTGATGCAGGTCAGTGAGTCTGATCACTGTTGCTTTGTTTCGATGTGATCGGCGTCACCGAGGCGGAAATGAATTGCGACACTCTACCGTGTAGCAATGCCAGCGATTCTCGAAAGGAGGATAATAGAAGTACTGGAGACAGTGAGGTTCCACACCACAGTTACGGGTTGAAGCTCTTCAGCCGTGCACATCCTGGTGCCGGGGGAAATAGCTCGTCATTCGCCCGGAGTCCGAATCGAGTACCTTCGGCCAAATCGACCGGTGCCGTGCAATTACTATTGCCTCCCAACCTGCTGCCGCAACTTTCTCCTCGAGATCGAGGACCATCGTAGCCCTTATCTCGTGATCCCTGAGGGCGGTGTACGTCGCATTCCAGATGGAAGATTTGCTGCCAAGTACCTAGAACGAGTTTGCCATCAGAAATGGGTACGGTGACCGATGGCCCGAGTAGTGTCGCCTGTAGGTGCGCATGCCCATTGCCGTCGTGCCAGGTCTGCTCATGACCGTAGCTGCGGCTGGGCGGAATGAGCTTGTCCAAAATGGCGGGCAGGTCATGCTGCAGTCCTGGCTCGAACTCAATCGTACCGATCGCCGCTGTGCTACCGACGTTGAAAATGTTGACAGTTCCCGTTTGGGTTCCCGAAGCGTTCACGACTGAAGTCACTTGCTCAGTGAGGTCGTGCATGTCGCCGTGCCCTTTAGTGGTGACAGAAATCTGTTGCTGATAGCTCATGAGATTGGGCGACCGCCTCACAATCCGTAAATATACACGGCTAATGGCGTGCCAGAGGATCTGCGGAGCCGCGACCAATGTCGGATCAATTTTCCCGGGTTCGAAATCATCAACGCTCATTCCAAGCGTAAAATGACCACGGTGCAGGGCAAATTGTCACTTTAGTCCGAAGAGCATCTGTGGAACTGCGACGCATAAGCGGACAAGGAAAACCCACCGTTGACCAAGAAGCGCGGGAATCCAGATTGGTGAAAACCGGATCTAAACGCCGCCCGTAACAACGGTCCGACGTCCTTCGAGGAAATCGTTAGGGAATTACGTTTGTCTCCAGCGGATTACCAGCATTCAACCCAGCTCAAGGCATGGGTTCAGAAGAACAAAGATCAGGAGTATGTTCCATCAGATCTGCTACTGCTTGGAATTTTGAGGTCAAAGGAGACTTGTGAGTCGCGGCTCGTGTCGACTTCTTCGACGCGGCTCGGAACTTGCCCTCCGCGGGTTTCGAGTCCGGGTTTAAGGTTTGCTGAAGATGAGTGCAAACCTTCCGTGGTTCCGTCCCACCAAAGCAACCTCGCTGAGCTTGCCCTCCGGACGCACCTCAAATTCTCGTCCACCCGGCCGCCTCCGGAACTTTGCCTGGAGCTTGTCGAGGTATACGTAGTAAACGGGTGTGATGTATAGCGTCACTACCTGAGAAAAGAGTAGACCGCCCACTACCGCCAGGCCCAACCCTCGCCGCGAGTCTGCGCCTGCACCAAAGCCAATTGCGATGGGCAGGGTTCCCATCAGGGCTGCCATGGTTGTCATCATGATCGGGCGGAACCGGACAAGCGCGCCTTCATGGATGGATTCTTCCGGGGGCTTTGCTTGTGTCCGCTCGGCTTCCAGGGCGAAGTCGATCATCATAATGGCATTCTTTTTGACGATGCCGATCAGCATGATGATCCCTACTAACGAGTAGAGATTCAGTTCCTGGTGGAAGAGGGTGAGTGTCAGCAGCGCCCCGACTCCGGCAGAAGGTATGCCGGAGAGAATGGTCAGGGGATGAATGAAGCTCTCATACAGAATTCCAAGAATGATGTAAATCACCAGAATCGCCGACAGCAGCAACAAACCCATGCCGGTGAATGAGTTTTGGAAAGCTTGAGCAGTTCCCTGAAACGTGCCTTGGATGTCTGCGGGAAGCACTCGAATGGCTTCGTGCTCGACCAGCTTTGTCGCGTCGCCCAGCGCAGTTCCCGGCTTAAGGTTGAAGCTGATGGTCGCCGCCGGCAACTGGCCAAGGTGATTCACCATCAGGGGGCCCACCGAAGGTATCAGCTTCGCGACAGTGTCGAGTGGAACCAGTTTGCCTGCGCTGGAACGGACGTAGAGAAGGGACAGCTTGTCAGGATTGTCCTGGAATTCCGGCAACAATTCCACGATCACGTAGTACTCATTGTTGGGCGAGTATATCGTGCTGATCTGGCGGGTTCCGTACGCGGAATAGAGAGCATCGGAAACCTGAGCTGGTGTCAATCCCAGTGCGTAAGCTTTGTCGTGGTCGACTTCCACAGTGAGCTGCGGGTTCATCACCTGCAGGTCACTGGTAACGTCCTGCAATTGCGGAAGGACGCGCAGAGCACTTTCCAGCTTGGGCGCATCCTGGTAAAGCTGTGTTGTATCGGGCGATTGCAGCGTGTACTGATATTGCGACTTGGTCAGCGATCCCCCGATGCGAATGGTCGGCGGAATCTGCATGAACACATTCAGGCCCGGAATCTGCGACACCTTCGGACGAAGTTCCTGAATCACCTCTGTCGCGCTCATGTGGTTGACACGATCTTTCTTGTCCTTCAGGCGAAAGAACATGCGACCCTGATTGATCGGATTTCCGATCGAAGACATGAGGTTCATGACATTGGGGTCGGACCCCACGACGGCAGCCACTTTTTGCTGCAGCTGCATCATGTCCTGAAAGGCAATTCCTTGTTGCGCTTCGGTGAACGCGAAGACCAGCCCTTGATCTTCATCCGGAATGAATCCGGTTTTCGAGATCGTGTACAGATAAAACGTTAGTCCGATCACAACGAAAGACACGATCAGGGTTGCGAACTTGTGCCGCAAGACTACCTTCAAGCTGCGGTCGTAACCATGCAGCCAGGCAGCGAAGACCCGCTCGGCGTAATTGAACAGCCGCCCGTGGCCCGACCGCTCCTGATGACGGAGAAATCGGCTGCAGAGCATCGGAGTCAGGGTGAGTGATACGAATCCCGAAACCAGGATCGCGGCGCCGATTGTCACCGCGAATTCATGCAGCAAACGTCCGATGATTCCGCCCATAAACAACAGTGGAATAAACACTGCGGCAAGCGACAGCGTCATCGAAAGAATGGTGAAGCCAATCTGGCTGGCGCCATCCCGGGCGGCTTGCTGAGGCGTTTTCCCCATCTCCATGTGGCGGACGATGTTCTCCAACATGACGATGGCGTCGTCGACCACGAATCCGACTGACAACGTTAGTGCCATCAACGACAGATTGTCGACGCTATAGCCCAGCAGGTACATCACCGAAAACGTCCCGATGATCGACATGGGCAAAGCCAGTGACGGGATGACGGTGGCGGAAACGTTGCGCAGGAAGATGAAGATCACCATGATGACGAGGCCGAGGGCCAGCACCAAAGTGAACTTCACGTCGTTTACTGACGCCCGAATAGAGACCGAGCGGTCATAAAGCGTGTCGATTTGGACCGCAGCAGGGATATGCTCTTGCAGCCTGGGCAGCAGCTTCTTGATGTTATCTACGACCGCAACGGTATTCGTCCCCGGCTGTTTTTGGATTGCCAGCACAATCGCCCGCACTCCGTTGAACCAGCTTGCAGTCTTGTCGTTCTGTACGCTATCCAACACGCGGCCGAGTTCATTCAGGCGGACCGGGGCGCCATTCCGATAGGCAACAGCCATCGGCCCGAACTGTTGAGCATTCATTCGCTGCCCGTTGGACAGAATCGTGAATGTGCGGTTCTGTCCATAAAGCGTGCCCGTGGGAAGGTTGGTGTTTCCCGATTGCAGCGCTGCGCTTACTTCGTCGATCCCGATCTGGCGGGACGCCAGAGCACTCGGATCGAGCTGTGCCCGCATGGCGTATTTCTGCGCCCCATACACCATCACCTGGGCCACACCATTCACCATCGAGACGTTCTGGGCGATGGTGGTTTCCGCGGCTTCGTCGACGTCGGACAGCTTCATCGTGGGCGAACTCAGCGCCAGGTAAAGGATGGGCGAATCGGCGGGATTCACTTTCTGGAACGTCGGCGGCGTCGGCATCTGCGGAGGCAACTGGCCTCCAGCCGCAGTGATGGCCGCCTGAACGTCTAATGCAGCGCCGTCGAGGCTCCGGCTGAGGTTGAACTGAATGGTGATATTCGTCAGCCCGAGGGAATTCGTGGACGTCATCGAGTCAATGCCGGCAATTGTCGAGAATTGCTTCTCCATCGGGGTGGCAACGGAAGAAGCCATCGTGTCCGGGCTCGCGCCGGGAAGGGAAGCGCTCACCAAAATCGTGGGAAAGTCCACATTCGGCAGGTCGCTGACGGGCAGCAGTTGATACGCGAAAACACCGAAGATCAGAATCGCGGCCATGACCAGCGTGGTCATAATGGGCCGATGGATGAAGAGCTCGGAGAGGCTCACAGTCCGCCTCCGGGAGGAGCCGTAGCTGGCTGAGTTCCAGGCAGTGTGTTTTGTATCATGACTTTTGCGTTCGGAGCCACCCGCAACTGCCCGCTCACAATCACCTGCTCACCGCTCTTCAGGCCGTCTGAAATGAGCGTGAGATTCTCATACACCCCCGTCGTCTTCACCGGCCGCGATTCAGCCGTGTTGTCGGGTCTGACGACGTACACGTATTCCCCTTGCTGTCCGGTTTGAATCGCTTTCGTCGGGACGACAACGACATTCTTCTGCGTAGAAAGCTCTAACGCAACATCCACGAATTGTCCTGGCCACAGACGTCGATCCTTGTTCTGATACGTCCCTTTCAGCTTGAACATACCGGTTGCTACGTCGACTCCGTTGTCAATAAACGTCAACCGGCCTTTGGCCGGATTCCCCGATTGTCCCTTGGGGATAGCCAGAACTTTGAGCTGCCCAGAAGTGAAGAGCTGCCGTACCCGATCCAAGTCGGCTTCAGGTACTGAAAAGGTTACGTAGATCGGCGTGACTTGATTCAACTGCACCAGATAGGGCGTATCGTTGGCCTTCACCAGATTGCCGAGATTGATCATCAATGCCCCAGCACGTGCATTGATGGGAGCATCGATGTCGGTATATTGCAGTTGAACGTGAGCGGCGTCGACGGCGGCCTTGTCTGCCTCCACTGCGGACGCATCGGCTTTTGCCTGCGCACGCAACTGTTCGGCTTGTTCATGGGACGCAACGCCCTCTTTCTCCAGGGTGGAGTAGCGGTCTGCTTGCATCCTCGAATTCTCCGCCTGTGCCTGATCGTGCTTCATTTGACCAATCGCTTTTTCGAGGTCCGCCTGGAAAGGACGTTTGTCCAGCTGAAACAGCGGCTGGCCCTCGCGTACATCTTCTCCTTCTCTGAAGAAGATCTTCTGGATTTGACCGTTGACTTGCGACCTGATCTGCACGGTTTGGTACGCTTCAACGTTGCCGATGGCTCGGATCTGGACCGGAATGTCTCGCCGGTCGACAGCGGCCACGACCACCGGTGCTGGTGGACGCTCCCCTGAAGCACCTGCCACCTGAACTTGGTCTTTGTTCTTGCACCCGGATATGAAGAGAACAGCGGTCAGGAAGAACAAGATCGATGACCGCAGTCGCTCGACAACGCGTCTTACGACAATAGGCTCCGGCACGAGGGATGCGCACATGATTCTATATTGCGGGTGCGCTCGGTTTTGCTCAGTGACTGCCATCACGGTGAGGTTCGTCGCTGGGTACCGATGTCCCAACCAGCACAAGGAGAGGACTCTGCACTCCGAGGACATGTTGGCGAGTTCGGAGAATACTCACCGCTGCGACGCTTTGACTTTGTGACTGCGAACGCGAACGAGTCTTGTGACGGAACTCACTGACCTGCGTAAGCCTATACGCTGACAATGTAGTGGGAGACTCCTTCTCTACCCGGAACGCTGGGAGGAGCCATTCCGGGAACCTTCCGCGCTTTGGAGTTCGAACCATGACGCTGGCGCGGTTCGTCACCAAGAACGCATTCCACAACAAGCGGCGCAGCATCCTGACGGTGTTGAGCATCGCATTCTCGCTGCTTCTACTGACGTTCATGATGACTTTGTGGCACGCTTTCGCGCTCGACGAAGGCAGCACGGAGTCGGCGCAGAGACTGGTGGTGCGGCACCGGGCCTCTCTCATGTTTACCCTGCCCAGCTACTACCGGGAAAAGATCCGAGCAATTCCGGAGGTGGTTGCGGTGGTGCCGCTCTCCTGGTTTCAAGGGATTTACAAAGACCAGAAGGCGGGAAATTTCTTTGCGCGCTTCGCAACTGACCCGAGAAACTGCGTCTGCGACAAGTCTCCTTAGCGTAGAGAAGCCGTCTTGGCCGAGGGAATTCTTCCTTGCGTGATTGAGGTCACAGAACAAAAACCCTGCACAAGAGAGAATCTGGCAGGGACGCGTGTCGATCCCAAACCGATCTCAAATGTGATGCTCGATCACAGTGGCGAGCCTTACAGACCCGAACGGACAGGTACTGCTGCCGTCCGGTGTTGAAGGCTGGCCCAGCGAACGCCATCTAACTGGAGCATGCCATGTCAAAGCACCCAGAACCTTTTAAAGATTCCGTCATTCCTATTGCTTATCTAAAGCCCGGCATTCGTAGGAAACATTTCTTGACCGATATCGCGGAATCGTTTTTCGGATTCTGCGAGAGAGTTCGTCCGAGATCCCTCCAAGACCCCGGCGGAACACCTCGCTTGGATCGTGGCTGGATCATTGCGAACCACAAGCTGGTCTCTTTCCACGCCGCCTTCCTGACCTCGTTGCTGAGCATTCCTCTGCATGTCGCGTCGAAGTTTGCCGTCATGCGGGAAATGTTTCTGAGTGTTGAAGTCATAATTTCTTCTGTGATGTGGTACGCCGCATGGCATACCAATATTGCCATCCACGAGATGGGGCATTACTTGACTGCAGTCAAAACCAACAATCTAAGACCGGAGCTTGAAGGTCCTGCTGAGAAAAAGTTGGCACAAGGCGCGGTTCGCAGATGGCTCTGGTATCTAGAGATGTTTGTGAAAATTCCGTATGGCGCCTTTCGAGGCATACACAAAGAAGCGGGGAGCTTCCATCCCGGCGTGAAGACGCAGAACCTCGCTGTCTCTGCCGCAGGGCCGGGCGCGAGCAAGGTGTTGAGCCAAATCACGTTCTTGCCGGGAATCATCCTCATCCTTCTTGGGCTGTACTTGGCGGTCCCAGCCTCGGTCTATATCGGAAGAGCTCTTTTCACAATTGGAGCAGTCGCTCTCCTCGATTTCTTGCTTTCGGATCCCGGGAAATACAAGGCGTTTCAGGCTAGACAAGAAGAGGCGGCTTCCAAAACCGCCGAAGTGAGGGCCGCAGAGCCCGCCCGGGAGACGGCGGAAACCCGCGCTGGAAAACCTTCCGAGCTTCGGCGCAAGCTCCGTCTGCACAGGCTCCAGGAGTTGGAACTTCCCGACGGACGGATCGTGTTCGCACCGTGGGAGTTCAGAAACTCCATCCAGGGAGGACGTCACACCGAAGAGATGGGCGGCAACCTTAGCTTCCAGGAGTTGATGTTCCTGCCCCTCACCGCCAAAGACTACATCGAAGCCCAACGCGTCATCAACATGCTTCAAAGCAGGGCGATTCAGATCATCCAAGATACGGAAGGGCTTAATTTCGTGGGCATCGGTCTGGAGGGTGGCATCGTCGCTTCCTACGCAAAGGAAGAATGCGACTCCCTCCCCGAAGAAAGAGCACTGCGGGTGGCGGTACAAGCCATTGAGGAATGCGGGTTCGTTCCTGATCGGGATGTTTGCCTCGCGCTCGATCCCGCTGCCAGTGAACTCAGCAATGCCTACCGCGAAAAGACTGGCGAGAAGGAGTCGATTGGCCAGTACCTCTTCTGGAGAGCTGAGGATCCGAAAGTTCTGAGCACCGATGAAATGGTCGATCTGTACGTTCGGTGGGTGAAGAAATACCCGATTGTTTCGCTCGAGGATCCCTTCGCAGAGGACGACTACGAAGGATGGAAGAAACTGATGAAAGCTCTTGACCAGGAAATCCTGATCATCGGAGACGACCTGGTTACGACCAAGGACTCGACGATTCAACGATGCGCCGAGCAAGGGCTCATTAATACTGCATTGATCAAGGCCAACCAGATCGGCACGCTCAGTGAGACCCTACTCGCCACTCGTATCGCCAAGCAGATGGGGCTTGCCCTGGTGGTATCTCACCGATCCAAATCTCCGAATGAGGTCATGGAAGCCGACATCAGTTTCGCTGTTGGTGCCCTCGGCCTGAAATGCGGCGGCGGCGCCAACACGGAGAGGCTGGTCAAGTACGGGAGAGTCGTCGAACTGATGGAAATGGCAAAGAAAGGCGTCAGAATTACACGCAAACTTGACCCCGATCTCATCATTTCCGATATCTCCGCTCACGAGGAACCAACAAACGCAGGAATCCCGACCGTAGGTGTCGTGCTGATGCTCGATAACGGCATGAAATTCTCCGCCGCCACGCCATTGGGGGTTTCGGCTGGGACAGATGAGGCCATTCACTTGGTCGACTGCATCATTGAGGAATGCCCGCTGACGCGGAAATTCTCCAAATATTTCGTCTACAAGGAGAAGGACAAAACATACCGCTTCTCTCCCGACATAAAAGCGGAGGCGATCACTAAGGAGAACCGCGAACTGGCCGACCTCTGGATTCGTGCGAAGCGCTATGGCGGCAAGGGTTGCCTGAACGCGGTGGCGAACGTGACGCAGGTGGTCGCTCCCCATTTCCTGGGGCAGAAGATCTCCTCACTCGGCACGCTTGCTGATATTGATCGCGAGCTCCTGTTGATGGAGTTGGACTTGGCTATAAAACGGGGCAAAATCAGTTCCAGCGCCTCGGCCGAAGACAGAATCCAGATCATGCAACGAAAGGCGAATCTGGGCATGAATGCGATCCTCTCGTTGTCGCTGGCGCTTGGGCGTTTAATTGCCGCACGCGATGGCAGGGAACTTCCCGACGTGCTGCGAGAGATGGAGCCAATCCTCGAACGCGATTACCTGTATGGGATCAAGGCAGCCGCGCCCGTTCCTGCAGTCCGTGAAGAGGAACACGCACTGGCTTAGTTTCTTCTGATGGGTCTCTATGAGGTGATATCCCGCAACAACGGGGTATCACCTCTTCTGCTTGTCAGACCTCATCCGGCTGCGGGATGGACAGATTTTCTTCGCGACAGATTGTCTCCAACTGCCGCACGGACCAGACGGCATTGAAATTGTAGAACGCGCGGTACGGCTGCTGTAAGAGCTCTAGCACTTTTGCACATTGGGGATCGGTCCACTTCGGTAAGCTCTCCCTGACCTCTTCGAGCCTCACGCCGCTGAGTTTCAAGGTGATGAGCGATTGCACATTTCCCGGATGAAGAGACAGCTGGTCCAGCCCACCCTTCAGAATCTGTTTTCGAGCCATGAGCACTTTTCTCTCGCCCACGTTATGTAGTACCTGCATGTATTTCTCGAACAGCACCCACTCATTCACCAAGAGTCCAATTTCGGTTGGAGTAAATGCCTTCCAGAAGGCGGCGGGATAGCGCATGCACAGAAATCGACCGAGCATAAACGCTCCCGCCTCGTATCCGGAGATTTCCTCACGCGAGCATTTGGCCAGGGCGAGCTTGAAAAACCTGATCTTGCGGTCCAATGTGAGCATTTCGAAGACGTTGCTCTGGCCCAAATGATCCCCGATGTCGCTCTTGAGAACCTCCTCCGTGTACAGTGTTTCGCGCTCATCAAACCAGCCATTGACCAGTCTGCCGGCCTCATGGGAATCGCGCCGCAGTTCAAAATTCACTAAGCGCGTGACTTCACTAAGGGTGGAGGTCTGATCACCTGCCAGTTCTTTAGTGAGTTGCTGGTAGTACCGGTAGGCATACGCAATCGAAGCGAAGGTCTTTCGTTCGTCTTCGTCCAACTGGACTGGCTCTCCCTTTATGTAACGCAAGAGCCTGCCAGGTGCGAACTTTGCCTCTCCCAAGTAAAGAGTGCGTCGCCTGGAGGACAAGGTGATCCAATCCCCTTCCTGGACTTCATGGCCGTTGGAATTGACGAGGCGTCCGTCCTGCCGCAACTGCACGCCGTTTTTCTCAAGGCTCAACAGGGCCGGTATTCCTAGGCTATGGCAAATCGTGACCACATGAATCGCGGCGGAGGTCAGGCTGATGATCGCGTCCATTTCGCGCATCACAACAGTGTCTGTGGGAACAAAGGTCGTCTTGCAAAGGCACACCTTCTCACCCATGCTCTTGGCTTTCAAGGCCGCTTCACCCGTGAAATAGACCCGAGCCGATACCGCCGATCGAGGCAGGACAGAGACGCCATAGCAGAAGGGATTGAGCTTGTCGAAGACTTCCTGGTCGATCGTGTCACTCGTGAGCTGCTTGATGTGGTAGGGCCGAATGAGTTCGGCGACTCGTCGTCGCGATATCGTGCCAGACTTATGCATGTCCACGACCGCCGTGAAGGCGGCTCGACCGGCCATGGCAGTCTCATTGAGCTGGAGAAGCGCAAACCATTGACACCTACTGGTCGCTTCCACGGCGAACTCTATGGTCACTGGAGCTTCAAATTCTCTTTCGAGGTCGGGAAGATGAGGCGCGAAATGATAGACCGCCGGGAAGAGCTCTTTGATAGATTCCCGGTCATCGAAGGCAGTGGATTCGATCTCCGCTGAGCCCGTCATCATCTCCTCGCCGAAAATATTGTGGGCAGTTTGGAGTTCGATACCAGTTCCCGTCTGTGTGTGGCGGCTGCAGATGACTCCGGCATAGGCGCTCTCGTGTCGGACAGTGCAAATCATTTTCTGCAAGATGAGACTCGGGTAATCGTCGGTTCCGCGGCAAAGGGTCGCTACGAGCTCTTGATTCTCTTCGAAGTCCTTATAAGCCTGTTTGGCAAAGAACAGCACTTGTGCAAAGGGATCTTCGATGAGTTTCCCGTCAGTTTTCGCGAGGATACCAGTCAACTGCTCCACCAACCGATCGACCTCGTTCGCAGGGAGGTCGGTCCGGATGGCGCTGAGGATAGTGGCATACCCATCCCGCTGGAGCAAGCGGCAGAGATTCCTCAAATTATTCAGGAACATCTTGCGAGCTGGGACCCTGCCATACATTGTTTCCAAGCCCGGCAACGTTCTCTCTGTCACTCCCACATTGAGGTAGGTGTCCATGACTCCAGGAATGTAGTGACCGGTCGCACAGCGGATAGCGAGGACAAGAGGGGTTTTGGCATGGCCCATGTGCTGCATGGAAACGGCCTCGAGCTGGGTGAGGGCGTCCGCGAGATGCGTCTCAAGGTGTTGAACACGATCTTCGTAGCCCTGCGCAGTCAGCACGACGAATTCTGGCACGGGATAACCGAGTTGGCACAGCTTCAGGAGTGTGAACGCTTTTTGACTGATGGCTTGCTCGGAGTGGGACTGAGAGCTGGTACAGGGAACTACAAAACGGCTTTCGGAGGGTTGAACTCGCCTCGCTTCCTCGAACGAATCCTCCTGCGCCAGGCGTAGCTCAGTTACAGCTTTTAGATCTCCCCGGCGGGCGTCAAGAATCAGGGAAACATACCTTTTCGCTTTATCTATGTCATCGTCGTAGAGCAGAGGAATATCGGACTCGCTGACGACGATGCTGCTGATTGTGCCATCCCGCAACTCGAAGTCCACGACGGGAGGTGAGTATCCAGGTGGATTCGGAACTGCGCTTTGTTTCCTCGAGCAGTACGGGCCCCTTTGGGGCAGGAGGCTTCGCCGACTAAAGTAGTTTCCGCGGATTCTGAAGTCGCGGACGTCCGTCGCTGTGATGGTTCCCATAGGTTGTAGGGCGCCCTCGGTCCTAGAACTACAATCCATTCCTCAACCCCCGGAGCCTGTCCCCGGTGGTTGCCATTAGATGTACTTCAAAAAGACTCCTGTACCCTCTTTCTCTTCGGCGACTCCGCACAGTGGAGTCATTCGAAGGACACAATCGCGAAGTACAGTCCCGCAAAGAACAACACTAAAACGACCGCTATGCTCGCGAAACGGACTAGCTGCGAACAAACGTAGGACGGCCGCCTTCAGTGCTCTCGATTTGTTCGTCTATGGTCTGAAACATGGCTGCTGACTCCATCGCTCGCCCAAGCTACGCCTTGGTCGTACAAGCGTCGACACCGGCCCTTATACCGACTGAAAGCACGACGCTCCACTATCAATGTTCCGCCAACTGACTCGCGCTTTCTGTGCGCAAGATCACTCGGTTTCGCCCGAAAGTGAAACCCATCAGTATCGACGAAAGTACGGCCCCGGAAACGTATGCGAGGCAAGCTGTGACAGATCGGGCTGCAGCTCCGCATGCGGCTGCGGGATCCCGCCATACGGAAGCGCGTTAGGCAAGACATGCATTCCGACAAGTGCGACAATGCATTTCTCTCTCCCGGATCACCCGATCGGATTCACTTGATCGGCTTTAAGAGTGACAAGCTGAAGCCATTGACTGGCAAGACGCTTGCTGACGTTGCGAGCATGCGGCACTCTACAGCCGGAAGATACAGCGATGGATCTCGTGGTTGAGGACGATTAGCGCGTGGGAACCGTTTATTTCGACATGAGCGAAGACAATATCCCCAAGATAGTGCTGCCGTGGATGAGCTTCGGCTCGGACTATTGGCCCGAGGGAGTCGACGGCGTGTTCCTCAAATTCGGCTTGCATCCGCGCGCCTTTGGAGACTTTGCCCGCGTGTATGCGCGCTATGTGCGCGACGAAAAACTAATGACGAGTTCCTGACCTGAGAGATTACAAGCGAGCCCGGGTTGGTTGGAAAAGGCAAACCATTCATCGAGAGCGAAATGGCGCTCTTCTAAGAGTGCTCGCTGAAGTGTGCGCGAAAAGTGCTTGACACCGCCGACATTGTAAGAGAGGCGATTTTTCGACACTAGGTCCCCGCCCTCGGTGCTCTTCCCGGAACACTCGCCACAATAATGGGTGACTGGTGTCACTGACATTAATCAGCCCTGCGCGATAATGGTCCTGTAAAATCTTCTCGCTTCCCGAAGAGCCTTCCCACCCCGCGGGACGCAACACCCCTCAGGCGAGAAAACACTGAGGATCAATTCGGTGATTATCAATCTGCTTGTGATCACGTTGCTGTTGGCGCTCACAGTGGCTGGCCTAGTGGCTTGGTTCTTTCGCAAGTCGATTAGCACCATCATGAACCGTATTGTCGGCGATCCGTTAGCCTCCGCGTGGGTGAAATACCTGTTGGTTGCAATTGTGGTAGTCGGCGTAGGTGGCGGCGTCCGTCCGTGGGACTATGAAAAGTACATCACCGCAGCGAAAGATCAGCCCCTGCTGGTCTTGAACTCCAACCACTGGATTCTCGAACTCTACCGCACTGCGATCGGGACCGCAGAGGCCATAATGTGGATGCTGCTTGTGTTCTTTGTTTTTGCGCTTATCGCCTATGTGCTGTTGCGAGGGGCGGAATTGAAACAAGGGAAGTAGCAGCTCGAATAATGGGTTTTGCGTTGTTCGGTTTCGCGAGTAGATGGGCCTTTCCTACTGCGGTTTGACGAAACCGCATTACAAAAGGGCGCCCCTTTAGGAGTAGGTTGTGATCTCGCATCATGACCTACGAAAGGAGCACCCTCGTGAACGATGAAAAGTGATCTATTGAGTAATATCAACTTATACTTTATATTACTCATATGCGATTTGTTCCGAGGCGAGAAAACAGTATTCGTATTTGAGCCGACCAATCTCAGAGTTCACGACAATTACGAGAATCACCGCCAACATCACCGCGTACTCGGCGATGTCCTGGCCCTTTTCTTCCGCCCTGAGACTAGCAACCGGAACACTCATATTTTTTCCTTAACGTCACGTGTTGCTCAGGGCAATCACATTAATCTCATCACGAACTGGAAGGACCGCAGTGACCAGGATCACTATCGTTACGGAATGCTTCGATTTGGTTCACGATGATGTCGTTGTGCCCCCGTTCTCGCAGCACAACGAGCTGCTGGTTGGGAAAGCGGGGCAGCAGCTCCCTCCGCGTGTACTCGAGCGGGCTGGAGAAATCCACCGTCCCGTGTAGCAAAAGCGCCTGCACCCGCGTTGTCCCTCGGCGCCATCATCCAGCGCCCGGCAAAGACGTCCTTGCGCATTTGGGACATCTGTCCTCCTGCCTATGGGTACGATGCACGGAGTCCGCACGCACGCAGAAGACTCCACACCGTGGACATCCTGGAGTGACGGCTGCGCGGAGAGCTGACTCTTCTCCGCTTCATTTTGCTTTCTTCTTGGACTGACGAACGGCTTCCATGGGGTGCGAGAACCATTGCTCAGGAGTCGAGCGCCCACTCACCCGTGCGGTAAATGCGGAGTTTACCTGGGCTTTTCGCCGAGCCAACATCCTGGCGGCAGTCACCTCGGACAACGCTTCACCCCGACTCGAAAATTGTCTCTGCATAGTTCCTCCCGCCCGCTCGATGCGGGCGTCACCAGATTGTTGCCAGGCGGAGAGTCGTCGAACCTAGCGCTTGTACCCAATTTTGCGCAACAGGTCATGCCGCCAGGCAATCTCGGCTTGTCCCTCTATTCCTTTTGGCGAACTCCCGTCAATCACCCCCAAAACTCCCCGGCCTTGCTCACTCTGGACAACAATGATTTGGGCAGGGTTGGCAGTTGCGCAGAAGATCGAACAAACCTCGGGAAGGTTGCGAATGGCCGGCAAGACACTGATGGGATAAGCATTCTGCATGACCAAAACAAACGTATGGCCTGCGCCCAGAGCTTGGGCGTTGCGCACAGCGCAATCCCGAAGGCTATCGTCGTTTCCCTCCGAACGAGTCAGACACGCGCCTGAGCTCTCGTTGAAAGCGAGGCCAAACCGAGCCTGCGGCACGGTCGTGCTCATCGCTTCGTAAAGATCTTCCACGGTCTTGATGAAGTGTGCTTGACCAACAACGATATTGGCGTCTGCCGGGAACTCCATCGGGATGGCCTTGATCTCGAGCATGTCACCCTCCGCGCAGCACACAGAGAATGTTTCTCACGCGATCCGCTTATGATCGCTGTGTACCCGTTCCAGATAGCGCCCGGTCCGCAGATCGACGCGTACGCATTCTTCCGGTGCAATAAACAATGGAACGCGAATCGCAGTGCCGTTTTCGAGCGTCGCTTCCTTCCAGGCACTGTCTTGTTGGGAATGCGTGGGTGGCGCAGTCCGAACGACTTGAGCTTCCACAATATCGGGCACGACGGCATGGATGGGCTTCCCTTCAAAGAATTCCAGCGGCACAGTCGCTCCCGATTGCAAGAAGTTCACTGCAACTCCCAGAAGTTCGACCGGAACTTCAATCTGTTCAAAAGTTCCCGGATCCATGAACGTGGCTGTCTCGCCCGCACGGAAAAGGAATTCCATGTTCCGCCGCTCTACTTCCAGTTCTTCCACATGCTCCTGAGGCCGGAAGCGAGCTTCCCAGAGCCGACCCGTAGCCACGTTGCTTAATTCAGCCTTTACGACGCCACCCAGTTTTGCGGCCGCCGCCTTGGTCTCGACTTTCAAGACTCTATAGATCTGGCCTTCAACGCGGATGACCTTTCCCTCCGCTAATCCTGAAGCAATACCCATATCGGCCTCCTGTGGGCAAGAGTGAGTCCATGTTTTCGGCTTCGCGGGGCATGGGAGAAATGTCGCGCCGAGCACGGGCAGACACTCACAAGATGCCCTCACTCGACATCACGCCGCTGCTGCGTGACGTGCCTTATCTTCGGGTGTTTCGATATCCTCCAGTTCCTGCTTGCGATGCAGAAACACGTAGGCCGCAAGAAGCGACAGGATCAACAACGCCAGGACCATTACCAGCAGCGCGAAGACGGTCATGTTGTGGACTGGCCCGGTGACCTCCCTGGCTTCCTGGCTGGCCAGCACAATCCAGGGCAGATTTGCGTAGGCTTCCTTCAGACCGGTATCGGCGAAGCCGATCAGGTAAGCCTCCCCATTCGACAGCGTCGCAAACATGTAACCGGCTCCTCGGCCGCGCAAACTTCCCAGGGCGTCGTGGATGGCAGCGATCTCTTCCGATTTGACCTTCATCGCAGGAGTGACACCCGGCGCCTCAATCACGGTTCCGTCCTCCCGCGCCAGGAACAATCGCCCGGTACGGCCGATCTGCCGACGATTAAGCTGGGCAAAAAGCGGCGAGATGTCGACCGTGGCGGTCACGGCACCGATAAGTCTCCCGGTCCCCTCTTGCAGGATGGGGTAGGCAACGCTGATGTAGTAGAGACGGCTCTGGTCGTCATAACGCAGATCCGACAGATTGATTGCGCCACTGGCCCCGGAAGAGAGCACCCGCCAGACTTGCTGGTCCATCTGAGAGTAGTGTGCCGGTCGATCCGTCGCCGCGACGGTAGCTCCGTTGACGTCCGCAACCGTGATCTTCAGCAGCGTGGGATCGAGTTCACGCACTCGCCGTAACTGTTGGGCCAAGTCAGAGGTGAGGATCTTCGCCGACAATCCATCCGTCTGCGAACTTTCCCAAGTCTGATCAATGGCATCAATCTTGGAGCGCACTGCATCTTCCGACAAGCGTTCATATTGCCGGTTCGCTACAGTAACTGCCTGTACGGGACCCGGCGCGTTGGCGATCAAACTGACCTCTCTCACACACCGGGCAATGAATTCAGATGTAGATTCTGCAGCGGTAAGTGTGAGCGAGCGAAAGTTCTCACCGCTCGCCTGCCGTATGTGACTGTCTCCTTGCATGGCCACGTAGAAGCCAAAAACAGTGAGCGGAACAAGAATCAAAATGAGGCCAACGAGCAATTTTTGGAGAGATGTGCGGAATTCCAAGCTATCGAGGGGCATGGGGTTACCTCCTCATTCTTGCCGTGGAGAAAGCCACGGCACGATGGCCGCCTCTGAAGGGATCCGGCGGCAGAGTATTAACGATCAAGTTAAAGTTACTTCTGTAGGATCGCTTCGTCTGTGATGGGCCGCACAACGGACGGTGCTTCTATTCTGTTTCGGGCGAGGTGGTTAAGGCAGCTGCACATCCAAGGCATCTCGTGCGAGCTGACGTCGCGGACCGTGAGTGCGCTTCCGTCCGGGGCCACGCCCGACCAGGGCCCCCAGACACCCACGAAACGACGCAGATCGTCTCAGGGAAGAAAACGTTCGGAGCGGGTCGCACCGAGTTTAAGGCCGTGCATCGAAGGTTCAGCCGTAAGGAAACGTTCAATGTAGATGGACCTGCTGTCTCGCGCCCAAACGGGATAACCGATAGTTCCGTCTTCCGCGCGAAGCCAATCGGACCATTGACGTGTGGCGACATCGAACAACATCAGTTTTCTCGAATCCGAGGTGAGTGCGGCGATGTAACGGCCGTCGGGAGACCAGCGCAGGCTGAACATGCCCTGTGAGCCAGGAACATTACGGGACTCGTGGGTCGTGAGATCGAAGATCTGAATCTCCAACTCACCCAGGTCCACTCCGTAGGAAGGCCGACCGGAGGCGATCTGCTTGCCGTCGGGCGACCATGTGGCGTCTGCTTCCTGGCGATCTTGAGGAAAGAGTTCCAGGGGCGTGCCGCCTTGATGTCGCGGTGAACGATGCCGCGGGCGTGGGCCGCATCGAGTGCGTCCGCGATCTCGATGGCGAGTTCCAGCATGCGGTCCAAGTCGAGAGGCGCACCTTCGAGCACCTTGCGCAAGGAATGCCCCTCGAGGCATTCCATCGCAATGAACAGATTCCCTTGCTGTTCGCCGACTTCGTAGACCGTGCAGGTGTTGGGATGGTTCAGGGCGGAAGCGGCGGGAGCCT
>Ga0335083_10002980_pt1 | contig 22130 bp, 18 predicted proteins | sample Lox_Sample_42_FD_206716 | JGI IMG/M metagenome (GOLD analysis project Ga0335083, IMG submission 206716) | Soil microbial communities from Loxahatchee National Wildlife Refuge, Florida, United States - Lox_Sample_4.2 | ecosystem: Environmental > Terrestrial > Soil > Wetlands | place: USA...
ATCGTTCGGTGGCAGATAGTGAAATCGTTAGGTGCCGGAGAGCCAGGCGAAGCCCCAGGGAGGCAACTCGATCCGGCCGCCTGCCAGCTCGAGGCGGCCGGTGCCCGGGGGCACCGTGCCCGGGGGCACGGTGTCCGAGGGCACGGTGTCCGAGGGCACGGTGCTCGAGTGGACGAGGACGGGCTGGTGGAGGCCGGCCCGGGCCAGGACCTCCGCGTCGGCTGACTGGGTGACGTCGCTGAAGTTGGTCAGCGACAGGAACGGCGCGCTGCGCGGGTGCGCCCGGCGGTAGGCCAGCACGCTGGGGTGGCCGGCCGGCAGCACGTCGGTGCTGCCGCCGGCCCGCAGCGCGAGCAGGGAGCGCCGGGCCCGGGCCAGCCGGCTGATCGCGCCGAACACCCGGCCTTCCAGCGAGCTCTCGTCCTGCCGCCGGCCGGCCGCGGCCCAGTCCATCGGCGGCCGGTGCATCCACCGGTTGTCGTGCGCGTGCTCCGGGTCGGCGGCCCACCCGGGGTCGTTGCGCAGGGCCAGTTCGTCGCCCATGTAGATGAGCGGGATGCCGCCGAAGGAGAAGGCGATCGCGTACATCGACTCCAGGCGCCTGATGGCGGCGCTGAGGCCGCCGGGATCGCCGGCGGCGAGCGCCGCCTCGATGCCGCACAGCGACGCGGCCATGCCGGAGGTGCGGGCGTCCCCGGTGGCCGGGTTGTCCTGGAACCGGGCGCCGCGGCCGAACGAGCCGGGGAAGTCGCCGGCGTAGAAGCCGGCCAGGAACCGCCGGTGGGCGGGGCCGTCGACGCCCGCGGCCGCGGCGTCCTGGTCGGAGACCGCCCAGCCGATGTCGTCGTGGCAGCGGACGTAGGTGACCCAGGAGGTCGGCGCGGGTGCGGGGCGCCGCCGGGACAGCGCGTGGGCGGCCAGCCGGACGTCGCGGGCGGCCAGGCTGGACCAGAGCATGACCATGAGCTGGTTGTCGTAGGCCAGGTCGCACTCGGGGCGGAACCGGTCGTGCGCGCCCAGGTACTGGGCCAGCAGGTCGGGGCTGACGATCGCCTCGGCCTTCAGCGCCAGGCCGGGCGCGGCCAGCCGGGTCAGCGCCCGGAACGCCTGCACCAGCAGGTGCGCCTCGGGCTGATTCTGGCAGTCGGTGCCCATCCGCTTCCACAGGAACGGCGCCGCGTCCAGGCGCAGCACGTCGATGCCCCGGTTGGCCAGGTCGAGCATGGTGCGCAGCATGGCCCGGAACACCGCCGGATTGGCGTAGTTCAGGTCCCACTGGTACTCGTGGAAGCTCGTCCAGACCCAGCCGAGTCCTGGTACTTCGGTGAAGCTCCCCGGCGCGATGTCGGGGAAGACCTCGGGCAGGGTGCGCTCGTAGGCGTCGGGTTCGGTGCGGTCCGGGTAGACCAGGTACATCTCGCGGTAGCCGGGTTCGCCCGCCACCGCCTTGCGGGCCCATTCGTGCTCCCGCGCGGTGTGGTTGAGCACTAGGTCCACGCACAGCGCGATGCCGCGCTGGTGCAGGTCGGCGGCTAGGTCCCCGAGGTCCTCCATGGTGCCGACGCGGGGATCGGTCTGACCGTAGTCGGCCACCGCGTAGCCGCCGTCGCTCTCCCCCTCGCGCGGCCGCAGCAGCGGCATCAGGTGCAGGTAGCTGACGCCCAGTTCGACCAGGTAGTCCAGGTGCTCGCGGACCCCGCGCAGCGAGCCGGCGAACCGGTCGGCGTAGCAGACGTAGCCGATCATGCGGGACCGCTGGAACCAGGCCGGGTCGATCTCGCGGCGCCGGTCGAGGCGCCGCAGTTCAGGCGGCCGGGCCGCGGCCGCCTCCAGCGCGTCGAGCACGAGTTCGGTGGTGAGCTTGCCCACGTCGGTCACGTCGCCGTACAGCCGACCGAGCGGGCCGGTGATGTCGAAGGTCAGCGTCTCTAGCCGGGTCAGGAACGCGTCCGCCTCCGCCGCACCGAGCCGGGATCGCGCCTCGTCCTCCACCGTGCCTTCTGCTGGGCCTGTCACGGCGCATAGCCTAGCGACCGGGGTGCTTGCCGCCCATCAGCCGCCTGAGCCGCAGGATCTCGGTGTCCCTGGCGTCCAGCACCGGCTCGACGACGTTCATCGCGGCGTGCACGGCGACCTCGGGATCACCGGGAACGCCGTAGCGCAGGAAACTGCGCCCGAGCGCCCGCCGGAGTCTCTCCGCGGTAACGGCCAGCAGGTCGGGAGTCTCCTTGGGCGCTTTCTGCGAGCGCCGGGGCGGACGAGCGGGCGGCGGTATTCCTTCTGGGCTATCCGGCACCGCGAACAGCGGTGTCATCGTCCCCGGCTGCGGCTGAGTCCGCGGGTCCGGGGCGGTGCGCCGCCGCTTTGGTATGGTCGGCTCCGGGAGCATTGGCGTGACCTTCCTGGCAAAGGATTGTCGTCTCAGCGCCAATGCTCCCCCTTTGTTGCCGTCAACACATATATGTCCAGGTCGCACGGCGTGTCATCAATACTGCGCAGGGTGCTTTCCGGCACCTGACAGGCATATTCCGACGGTAATTCCTATCGAATATTTGTGCGTACGAACACCGTTAACCCAGTCGCGGCTAAGCGGTCACCGAGCCGGGCTCGGCGCGCCGGGCGATTTCCACGTGCGGCCGGGAAAGCCATATCGCCCACTCCGCGCTGATCTCCCCCGCCGTGGTGAGCAACGCCGGCAGGTGGTCGTGCAGGAGCCGCTGGGTGGTCGTCTCGGCGGCATGCACGGTGACGTTCATCGCGGCCCGGACCGTCCCGGACCCGTCCCGCACCGGGACGGCCACCGAACGGACCCCGGGCGCGAGCTCCTCGTCGGCCAGCGCCCAGCCCCGCGCCCTGATCTCGGCCAGCTCGTCGCGCAGCGGCCCGGCCTGGCGGCCGATATACGGTGGCAGCCCGGACCGGCTGGGCTGGGCGATCACGGCCGCGACCTGATCCGGGGGCAGGGCCGCCAGCAGCACCTTGCCCTGCGAGGTCTGCACCGCCGGGAAGCGGGTGCCGATGTCCACCCGCAGCGCGATCAGCTTGGGCACCGAGACCCGGGCCACGTAGACGATGTCGGCGCCGTCGAGCTGGGCCATCGAAGACGACTCGCCGGTGCGGGACACCAGGGCCTCCATGTGCGGCCTGGCGATGTCCCACAGGCCCAGCGAGCTCACGTAGGACATCCCCAGGGACATCACCTTGGGCGTCAGCTCGAACGTCCCGGCGCGGGACCTGACGTAGCCCAGCTCCTCCAGGGTGAGCAGCAGGCGGCGGGCGGTGGGCCGGGCCAGCCCGGCCGCGCCCGCCACCTCGCTCAGCGACATGCCGCGGTGGTCCGCGCCGAACGCGGCCAGGATGTCAAGCCCGCGGGCCAGCGCCTCGACGAAGTCCGGCCCGTGGCCGCGTCCCGCCATGCCGCGCTATTCCTCGCCGAACAGGCTGCCGCGCGCGCCGTGCGTCGACTCGGACTTGTACTCCGTGTACTGGTACGGGTTGTCGAGCACCTCGGAAGTCGGCAGGTCCGGGTTCATGCCGGCCGCCCAGGCCTCCTCGCCGAGCTCGGACCGCAGGTAGCCGACGGTCGCCTCGACCGCGCTGCGCACCGCGCCGAGGTCGGCCCCGACCAGCTGGTTCTCGTGCTTGACGACGCGCCCGTTCACCAGCACGGTGTGCACGTCGCCGCGCTGGGCCTGGAAGGCGACGTGACCGTACGGGTTCACCAGCGGGAACGACACCGGCGAGGCGTCGTTCTTGATCAGCACGACGTCGGCCTTCTTGCCTGGCTCCAGGCTGCCGAGGTCGTCGCGGCCCAGGGCGCGGGCGCCGCCCCTGGTGGCCCAGTCGATCACGTGCTCGGCGCGCAGCTTGTGGTGAGTGACGGTCTCGCCCTTCATGTGCGCCTCGAGGTGCTCGCGGGCCCGGTCGGCGCCGAGCGTGGTGCGCATGGCCGAGAACAGGTCGCCGCTCCACCACACGCTGGTGTCCATGGACAGCGCGACCGGGATGCCGTGCCGGCGGACCTGCCAGGTGGGCGGGTAACCCTGTCCCGCGCTCTGCTCCGACTCGGTCGACACCGAGATGGTGCCGCCGGTGGCCGCGATGCGCTGGTAGGAGTCGGTGCTCAGGGTGGCCGCGTGCACGTAGACGGTCTCCGGGTGCATGAAGCCGTTCTCGTGCATCAGCCGGATGCCGTCGTCGTTGGTGGCGCCCCACACCCCGGCGTGGGTGGTGACGGCCAGGCCGAGGTCGCGCGCTACCTCGAACGCCGCCTTCTCGGGGAAGGCCGGGTCGCCGGTGACGTCGAAGGCGAGCTGGAGCCCGAGCAGGTCCGAGGCGGGGTGCCGCTCGAAGAACGACCGGACGGCCGGGTCGGCGGTCCACTCCCACGGGCCGGCCTGGATGTTCCCGTAGGCCAGCACGAACCGGCCGGGCACCGCGCGCAGCGCGTCCACGGCGGCCTCGGCGTGGTCGGGGGTGTGCAGGTTGTGCGACCAGTCCACGGTGGTGGTCACGCCGGCCTCGAGGGACTCCCAGGCCGAGACGGAGTTGCCCGCACCGATGTCCTCGGGACGGAACTTCCGGCCGTGCTCCAGGTAGTTCCAGACGAAGTACTGGGTCAGCGTCCAGTCGGCACCGTAGGCGCGCATCGCCGTCTGCCACATGTGCCGGTGCGTGTCGATCATCCCCGGCATCACGATGCCGCCGCTCGCGTCGATCTCGAGCGTGCCCTCGGGGACGTCCAGGCGGGGTCCTACCGCGGCGATCGTGTCCCCGGTCACCAGGACGTCGGCATCGGCGAGGACCGTGTGCGCGTCGTCCATGGTGAGCACCGTGCCGCCGCGCAGGACGACCGGATGGCCCTTCGCGAACTCGTCGGGATTCGCCATCGAAACCTCCGGGTATGTTCACGCGGACGAGCGTCCGCTGCACGATCGCATGAGCAGTTGGTGTTACTGTCGGCCATCCCCGTTTGGTATGTCAAGGTTTGGAATTTGCTCTTGACCTTGACAGGAAGCAGCTCGGCCCTAGGCTGGACACATTGTCCGTATAGCGGACAAAGCTCCGACGAAAGGACGACCGCGGATGACGGAGGCCCGAGGGGACGCCGGACCGCTGGCCGGGCTGCTGGTGGCGGACTTCTCCCGGATCCTGGCCGGGCCGTATTCCACCATGCTGCTGGCCGACATGGGGGCCGAGGTGGTCAAGGTCGAGGGCCCAGGCGGGGACGACACCCGGACCTGGCAGCCTCCGGTCAGGGACGGCGTCTCCACCTATTACCTGGGTGTCAACCGCAACAAGCGCTCGGTCAAGCTGGACCTCAAGGATCCTGGCGACCTGGCCCTGGCCCATGAGCTGGCCCGGCGGGCCGACGTGCTCATCGAGAACTTCAAGCCGGGCGGGCTGGCGCGCTTCGGACTCGACTACGACGCCGTCGCGGCCGCCAACCCGGCCGTGGTGTACGCCTCGATCAGCGGCTTCGGCAGCGGGCCCAAGGGCGCCGGGCTGCCCGGGTACGACCTCATCGTCCAGGCGGTGTCGGGCCTGATGAGCGTGACCGGCGACGCGGAGGGCGAGCCGTACCGGGCCGGCGTGGCGGTGTTCGACGTGATCTCGGGACTGCACGCCACCATCGGCGTCCTGGCCGCGCTGAACCACCGGCACGAGACCGGTCAGGGCCAGCACGTCGAGATCAGCCTGCTGGCGTCGGCGATGTCCGGCCTTGTCAACCAGACCAGCGCCTACGTGGCCGGCGGGGTGGTCCCGTTCCGGATGGGCAACAGCCACCCCAGCCTGTTCCCCTACGAGCCGCTCCCCTGCGCCGACGGCGAGCTGATCATCACCGCGGGCAACGACCTCCAGTTCCGCAAGCTGGCCCAGGTGCTCGGCGTCCCCGAACTGCCCGACGACCCGCGGTTCGCCCGCAACGAGGACCGCACGGCCAACCGGGAGGAACTGCGCCCGCTGCTGGTCGAGCGGCTGAAGACCAGGCCCAAGATGGAGTGGTTCCGCGAGCTGACCGGGAACGGGGTGCCCTGCGGGCCGATCAACACCATCGACCAGGGCGTGGCGTTCGCTGCGGAGGTGGGCCTGGATCCGGTGGTGACGGTAGGCGAGGGCGAAGACGCGATACCGGTGGTGCGGCACCCGATCACGTTCTCCGCCACCCCGGCCAGCTACCGGCTGCCGCCGCCTCGTCTTGACCAGCAGGGCGACGAGATCCGCCGGTGGCTGTCTTCGCCTGATCCGGAGGATGCCACGTGAGTGACGGCCTTTCCTTTCCGACCTCGCTCGGGACCTCGTCGGCGGACCAGATCAGGCTGCTCGGGCAAGACCTGACCGCGGACCTGATGGGCAAGGTGAGCTTCGGCGAGCTGGCTTTCTGGCTGGTCACGCTGCGCCGCCCGACGCCGTCCGAGACGCGGGTGTTCGAGGCGGTGCTGGTGGCGCTGGCCGACCACGGGTTCACCCCGACCGCGATCGCCGCCCGGCTCACCTACCTGTCCGCGCCTGACTCGCTCCAGGGGGCGATGGCGGCCGGGCTGCTCGGCGGCGGGTCGCGGTTCCTCGGGGTCACCGAGGACTGCGGTCTGTTTCTGCACGAGGTGCTGGCCAGGCTCAACGGCACGCTGCCGACCACTGACGAGGGCTGGGACGCGGTGGCGCTGGCGGCCGTCGAGCGGACGCGCGCTTCGGGGCGCTACGTCCCCGGGCTCGGTCACCCGGTGCACAAGGTGACCGACCCGCGGACGCCGGTGCTGATCCAGATCGCCTCGGAAGAGGGGCTGCGCGGGCCGCACCTGCGGCTGTTCGAGGCCATCGGCCGGGTGCACGAGCAGGTGCTCGGCCGCCGGCTGCCGCTCAACGGCGCCGGCGTCTGCGGCGCCGCGCTCGCCGACCTGGGCCTGCCGGTCGAACTGCTGCGCGGCTTCGCGCTGCTGGCCCGGGCGGCCGGGCTGCTCGGCCAGATCGCCGAGGAGCGCCGCCGCCCGATCGGCATGGACATGTACATGGCCGTCGACCGCAACGCGGTCTACGTCGATCCGTCCGACTCCGTCGATTCGCCTGATTCTTAGGAGAGCCGTATGGCCACCGTCGCCGCGGTCATCGCCTCGACGCATCATCCCTTCTACCTCCGCGCGAGCACCTCGACCGGGGCGGACCGGCCGCCCTTCGCCGACGAGTGGGTCGCCAAGATCGAGGCGTTCAGGGAGACGCTGACCCGGGCCCGTCCCGACGTGCTGGTCATGGTGGGCAGCGACCACTTCCACCAGCTGTGGCTGGACAACATGCCGCAGTTCCTGGTGGGCAAGGCGCCGTTCTTCGACGCCAACTGGTACAACGAGGAACGCGAGTTCGGCCTGCCTCGCATGCGCCTGGCGGGTCAGGAGGACCTGGCTGAGTATGTGTTGCGGGAGGGCCTGGACTCCGGCTTCGACCTGGCGTTTTCTAACGAGCTGCGGATCGACCACAGCGTGACCTGCCCGATCATCACGCTGCGGCCGGAGGCGGACCTGCCGATCGTGCCGGTCTACACGAACATCTTCGCGCCGCCGCTGCCGCGCCCGGCGCGGTTCGTCGAGCTGGGCCGCGCGCTGCGGCGGATGGTCGAGGCGTGGCCCTCGGATCAGCGGGTGGCGATCATCGGGACCGGGCACCTGTCGCTGGAGCTGGGCGGGCCCCGGCAGTTCGGGCCGCACGGCCCCGATCCGGAGTTCGACCGCAAGGCGGTGTCCTGGATCGCCAACGGGGACATCGACGGCTGCCTGGCCGAGGTCACCCTGGACAGCCTGCACTCCCCCGGCAACGCCACCCACGGGTTCATGGACTTCATGCTCATGATGGGCGCGGCCGGCGACGGCGTGAAGGCCGACTACACCGACACGCTGGACCTGTTCCACACCATGGAGGCCTACTTCACCTGGTACCCGTCGGGGGATGCCGCATGAGCAAGTACCTGCTGGACAAGTTCCTGTACACGGTGGACAGGGATCCTTCGCTGGTCGAGCGGTACCGGTCGGATCCGGCCGGGACGGTGGAATGGTGGGAGCGGGAGATCGCGAACTCCATCCTCAACTGCCACGGCTCGGAGCGGTCGACCTGGCTGGCGTTCTCGGACGCTGAGCGTTCGGCGCTACGGTCACATGATCACGTGACGCTGTTCCAGCTGGGCGCGCACCCGTTCCTGACGCTGACGCTGTTCATCGCGATGTTCGAGCGGGACCACGGGCCGCTGGAGTACCAGCTGGCCTACGCCCGGGCCATGGACGGAATTACGCTCCCCTACCCGGATATCGCCACTTAGCAGCCACGCACTCCATACGACCGCGGGCGGCGGGAACGGCGTACCGCTGGTCACTTCAGCATCACAGACCCCGGCCGGGAGCGGAGAAACAGCGCCAATTGCGCATGATTGTGACAATGTAAACCCCCTAGGGTATTCATTGCCACAATCACGACATAACTGCAGGCACCCAGGTCAGGACATCGGTTCGGTTATGCTGCCGGTGCCCGGATTCGCAGGGATCCGGGCACATCGCGGAGGTGCCTATGCCTTACCGGGTGGTGGTGATCGGCGCCGGATTCGGCGGGATCGGGATGGCGATCGCGCTCAAGCGGGCGGGGCTGAAGAACTTCGTGGTGCTTGACCGGGCGGATGACCTGGGCGGGACCTGGCGCGACAACAGCTACCCGGGGCTGTGCTGCGACGTGCCGTCGCACCTGTACTCGTACTCGTTCCGGCCGTGGCGGTGGAGCCGGCGGTTCCCGCCGCGGGAGGAGATCCTGGGCTACCTGTACGCGCTGGCGGACGAGCACGACCTGGGGCCGCACCTGCGCTTCGGCCGCGGGGTGACGGCGGCCGAATGGGACGAGCAGCGAGCGCGGTGGAACCTCACCACCAGCGACGGCGGCACCATCACGACGATGGCGGTGGTCTGCGCCACCGGGCAGCTCGGCCGCCCGGCCTGGCCGGACATCCCCGGCCGGGACGAGTTCGCCGGCCCGTCGTGGCACTCGGGCCGCTGGAACCACGACGTCGGCCTGGCGGGACGCCGGGTGGCGGTGATCGGCACCGGGGCCAGCGCGATCCAGTTCGTGCCCGAGGTCGCCAAGGTGGCCGGTCACCTGGACGTCTACCAGCGCACCCCGCCCTACGTGCTGCCCAAGGCCGACCGGCCGTACCGCGGCGGCGAGAACGACCTGTACGAACGGCTGCCGGTGGTACGCAAGGCCGACCGGCTCCGCATCTTCCTCTACGGGGAGTTGCTCACCAGCGGCTTCGTCGTGTCGCCGAAGCTGCTGGCCGGGCCGATGCAGCTGTGGCGGCGCCAGCTCGACGCGCAGATCACCGACCCTGACCTGCGCGCCAAGTGCGTGCCTGACTACGTGATGGGCTGCAAGCGGGTGGTGTTCTCCACCGACTGGTATCCGGCGCTGGCCCGGCCCGACGTCGACCTGGTCACGGACCCGATCGAGCGGATCGCCCCGGACGGGGTGGTCACCGCCGACGGCACGACGCACCCCGCGGACGTGATCGTCTACGGCACCGGCTTCAAGGCCTCGGAGTTCCTCACGCCGATGGAGGTGACCGGCCCGGGCGGCCGCGGCCTGCACGAGACCTGGCGGGACGGGGCGCAAGCCTACCTGGGCATCACGGTCTCCGGCTTCCCGAACTTCTTCATGCTCTACGGTCCGAACACCAACCTCGGCGGCAACTCGATCATCTACATGCTGGAGAGCCAGATCGGCTACGTGCTCGGGGCGCTGCGGGCGCTCAAGTCCGAGCGCCTGGCCTGGATCGACGTGCGTCCCGAGGTGCAGGACGCGTTCAACGACTGGGTCCAGTCGGCGAGCCGGACGTCGGTGTGGGAGACCGGCTGCCACAACTGGTACACGACCTCAGGGCGCAACACCAGCAACTGGCCCGACTACACGTTCAGGTACCGGCACCGCGTCCGGCGGTTCGACCTGGCCGCGTACCGGGTCCTGCCCGAGCGGGCGGCCGCGCCGGTGGGCGCCGCATGACGGGCGGCGCGGTATGACGGGCGGCGCCGCATGACGGGCGGCGCGGGATGAACGCCAAGGGCGGCCTGGACGGCGGCCGCTCTCGCCGGGGGCCACGAGTGCCGCCCGACAGCGCCGTAGCCCAGGCCGCCTGGTTCACCGCCCGGATGACAGCGGACGGCTAGGCCCCGGCCGCCCGCCGGGCGGCCGCCGCCTGGCGGGCGGACGCCAGCCGGTCGACCGTGCCGCCCACGGCCTGGCCCGTGCCCGCGCCGACCAGCGCGCCGATCACGACGTCACCCGGGTAGTGCACGCCGGTATGCACCCGGGAGTACGCCACCGCCGCTGCCAGGAACCGCAGCGCCATGCCGAGCCAGGGCTCGTCCCGGCCGATGGCCGCGGCGAAGGCGAACCCCGCCGCCGCGTGCCCCGACGGGAACGACGCGGAGGCCGGCATCCGCACGTTCCGCTCCTCCGGGACCCCGGCGTCGGCCCGGTCCGGCCGGCGCCGCGACCAGGCCGACTTCGCGACCAGGTTCACCAGCGGCGACGTCACGGCGATGGCCGCCGTGCCGCGCACCGCGGCCCGGCGCCCGGCTGGGCCGCCGAGGCTGCCGAGCCCGGCCGCGATCACGAACCAGAGGACGGAGTTGTTGGCGGCGTCGGAGAGCCGGCGCAGCGGCGCGTCGAGCGATGGGGTGGGGGTCGTCGCTACCGCTGCGAAAACCGCCCGGTCCACGGCATCCAGCTCCCGCAGCCCCGCGGCGGCCCGCTCGCGGACCGGGCCGCCGCGCCGCGCGAGTTCGTCAGCCAGCCGCCGCGAGAGCGTCCCGGCGGCGCCCGCGGCAGGCTCGCGGGAGCTATCCGGCTCGGGCGCCGGAGCGCCCGTCTCCGCTACCGGGGTGTCCGGATCGGCCGCCGGAGTGTCCGGTACGCCCGTGGCGTGGTCCGGGTCCCCGGGCATGCGGGTACTACCCGGCAACAGTCTCATCGCCGTGCAGAGCGTCCTGGAGTTCCTGTTCGGTTTCCTTGGACAGGGAGGTCTTCAGGACCGTGCCGCCGTACTTGCTCATCGCCTCGACGGCCTTGTCGGGGGTCACCTTCTCCAGCATCAGGAACAGCGCCGAGTTACCCGGCTTGATCATGCCACGGACCTGCTCCTCGAATTGCTTGTCGATGCTGGTCTTGGTGAACTTGCCCATGAGCGCACCCATCCCGGCCCCCACCGCCATCCCGAGTACCGGGATGAAGAAGAGCAGGCCGAACAGGAACCCCCAGAACATGCCCCAGGTGGCTCCGCCGCCGACCAGGTGGTGAGTGGTGTGGACGTGGTAGCTGCCGTCGTTGTCCCGCACGATCACCGCGATCGCGTCCGGCTGGATGATGAGATCCTGGGCCAGGCGCCGGGCCTCGTCGGCGGCGGCATCCGCGGTCGTCATGTCCGGGTATCCGATGGCGATCAGATCAGACATGGAAATTCCTTTCTGTGGTGGTTTCCTGGTTTGCTGGTCAGGGTTGGCTGCCTTCGTCGGCTATTTCGGCCATTTCGGCCTCGGCCACCGCGATGGCGATGCCGAGAGCGCGCAGGATGTGCCCGCCGGCCGACATCACCCGGGGACCCCCGGTGACCGGGGCCACGGCGATCATCACGCCTTGGATGTCCTCGGTGGTCAGGCCGCTTTCCTGGATGGCGGAGGCGCTGGCGAAGTAGGAAATGGGTGGCGCGTCCACCGCGACCATGGCGGCCAGCCGGGCGAGCATGTATTCGCGCGGCGTCAGGGAGTTGTGCTCCACCGAGGCGATGGTCATGTCGGCCAGCGTGTCGAGGACGGGTCCGTCAGTGCTCATGAATTCCTCCAGTGATGAGTGCGGCCGGCCAGTGCTATCCGAGGGTGGCGACGAGGACGGCCTTGATGGTGTGCAGGCGGTTCTCGGCCTGGTCGAAGACGATGCTGGCGGGCGAGCGGAACACTTCGTCGGTCACCTCGAGACCCGAGGTCATGCCGGTGTGCTCCATGATCTCGCGCCCGACGACGGTGTTGGTGTCGTGGAACGCCGGCAGGCAGTGCATGAACTTGACGGCGTGGTTCCTGGACTTGCGCAGCAGGTCGGCATTGACCTGGTAGGGGGTGAGCACCCGGACCCGTTCGGTCCAAACGTCCTTGGCCTCCCCCATCGACACCCACACGTCGGTGTGGATGAAGTCGGCGTCGGCGACCGCCTGCGCGGGGTCTTCGGTGATCGTGATGCGCGCGCCGGTACGCCCGGCGATGTCCTTGGCCAGGTCGGCCACGTCCTTGGGCGGGTGCAGCTCGGCGGGCCCGGCCAGGCGGACGTCGCTGCCCATGAGCGCGCCCATGACCAGCAGGGAGCGGCCCATGTTGAAGCGGCAGTCGCCGACGTAGGCGTAGGCGAGCCGGTCATAGGGCTTGTGGCTGGCCTCGTGCATGGTGAGGAAGTCGGCGAGCATCTGGGTCGGGTGCCATTCGGCGGTCAGCCCGTTGTAGACGGGCACGCCGGCGTGCGCGGCGAGTTCCTCGACGTCGGCCTGGGCGCTGCCGCGGAATTCGATGGCGTCGTACATCCGGCCCAGCACGGAGGCGGTGTCGGCGATCGATTCCTTGTGCCCGAGCTGGGATCCGGACGGGTCGAGGTAGGTCACGTGGCCGCCCTGGTCGTACGAGGCGACCTCGAACGCCGACCGGGTCCTGGTCGAGGTCTTCTCGAAGATCAGCGCGATCTCCTTGCCCGCCAGCCGCTGGACCTCGGTGCCGGCGTACTTGGCCAGCTTGAGCGACTCGGACAACTTGAGCAGGTAACGCAGCTCGGCCGGGTCGAAGTCGATCTCCTTGAGGAAGCTGCGGTTCTTCAGGTTGTACGACATGCGGATCTCCCGGAGGCTCAGAACGCGGAATCGCGTTGCAGGGGGCAGGTCATGCAGTGTCCGCCGCCGCGGCCCTTGCCCAGCTCGAACCCGGCGATCGGAATCACCTCGATGCCGGCCTTGCGCAAGGCGGCGTTCGTGCCGGTGTTGCGCTCGTAGCCGATGACCACGCCGGGTTCGAGCGCGACGACGTTGTTGCCGTCGTCCCACTGCTCGCGCTCGGCTTCGAAGGAGTCACCGCCGGTCTCCACCACGCGCATCGTCTCCACGCCCAGCGCGGCGGCCATCACCTCGGGCAAGGACCAGGTCTGCTCCTCCACGACGAGGTTCTCGGCCGAATCGCCCGGGCGGATCGCCCAGGTGCGTGCCCCGTTCACCACCTGCGGGAACAGCGTGACCAGGTCGCGGTCGCACATCGTGATCACGGTGTCCAGGTGCATGTAGGAGCGTGACTTGGGCAGGTGCACGGCGAGTACCATCCGGGCCGACCCGGCCCGGAACAGCGACCGGGCGATCCACAGCACGGCCTGCGGAGTGGTGCGCTCCCCCATGCCGATCATGACCGCGCCGTTGCCGATCGGCTGGACGTCGCCGCCTTCGACGTGGCAGCGTCCCCAGTCCTCATCGGCTCCGCCCAGCCAGATCGGGAACTTCTCGGCGGCGAACATCGGGTGGAACCGGTAGATGGTCTCCATGATCATCGTCTCCGGCTTGCGGGCCGGCTTGGTCATCGGGTTGAGGGTGACCCCGTCGTAGATCCAGCACGACGGGTCCCGCTGGAACAGGAAGTTCGGCAGCGGCGGCAGCAGCATGCTGGTCGGGTCGGCGGACTCCCACACCAGCCCCACGTCCTGCCGCACGTCGGCCTTGGTGATCCCGCCGATCAGGAACTCCGCCACCTGCGCCGGGTCGGCCGACCCGGCCCACTCGCGGGCCCGCTGCGCGGCGACGATGCCGACCTGGCGCTCGTTCAGGATGTGGCCGCATACCCAGTCCCTGGCCTCGGCCTTGGCGAGGGCCTGGGCCAGGAGGTCCCTGGCCTCGAACACCTCGACCCCGCGATCGCGCATCACCTGGCAGAACATGTCGTGCTCGGCCTCGGCCCGCTCCACCCACAGCACGTCGTCGAACAGCAGTTCCTCGGCGTTGGACGGGGTCAGCCGGGCGTGTTCAAGCCCTGGCCGGTGCACCATGACTTTGCGCAGCTTCCCTACTTCTGATTGCACGCCGAACGGCATGGCGATTACCTCGTTTTCTCGGTGTTGGGTGCGGAACGCCGCCGCACGGCCTTGCGGATTTCGGACGCGACGACGATGGACAGCGCCACGGCCACGCATATGAGCCACTGCCGGACATCAAGGCTGGTGGTCTTCAGGAATTTCTGGAGGGGACCGAAGACGGTGGTCAGGAGGAGCGTCAGGACGGACACGGCGGTCGCGATGGTGAACTTGGAGTCCGAGAAGGTATCCAGGCTGAACGCCGTCCGTCGTTCGTCCCTGGCCTCGATCGAGAAGAACAGGGCGTAGAGCGAGAACGTGACGACGGCCATGGTGTGCGCGATCGTCTGCCGGTTTGCGTGCTCGGCCCAGCCGGCGACGCCGAGCGTGCCCGCCCCGATGACCAGCCCGACGGATATCAGCCAGTAGAACCCGTTCCGGGTCAAGATGGGCTGCTCGGGCTGGCGGGGCTGGCGCTCCATCAGGCCCGGAGCCGGTTGCCCGTAGCCAAGACCGACCGCCTGGAACAGCAAGGTGGTGAAGTTGATCCACAGGGTCTGAAGGGGCAGGAACGGCACGCCGCCGGCGATGTTGAAGATGCTGGCGCCGAGGAAGGAGACGATGAAGCCGAACAGGCAGCCCATCTGGAACCGGACGTACTTGACGAGGTTGTCATAGAGCCCGCGGCCCAGTTCCACGGCCTTGACGATGGTGGAGAAGTTGTCATCGGTCAGGACCATCACGGCGGCTTCCTTGGTCACCTCCGTGCCCGTGATCCCCATCGCGACCCCGATGTCGGCCTTCTTCAGGGCCGGCGCGTCGTTGACGCCGTCGCCGGTCATCGCCACGATGTGGCCCTGCCGCTTGAGCATGTCAACGAGCCTGACCTTGTGCTCGGGGGTGACCCGGGCGATCACGCCGACCTCGTCGATGCGGTCGAGCGCCTCGTCGTCGCTCATGGCCCCAAACTCGGCGCCGGTGATGACGGTGCCGTCGATGCCGAGCTGGCGGGCGATCGCGGCCGCGGTGACGGCGTGGTCACCGGTGATCATCCGGATCCTGATGCCGGCCTTCTTCGCCGTCGCGATGGAGTCCTTGGCGGTGGGACGGGGCGGGTCGACGATGCCGACCAGCGCGAGCAGCTCGAGACCGTCCACCAGCGGGAGGAGGTCGGCGCCGGGGTCGAACGCGGCCGGGTCGAAGTCCTTGCGCGCGGTGGCCATCACCCGCAGGCCCTGTTCGCCCAGCCGCTGGTTCTCGGCCAGGTACAGCTCGCGGAACCTCCCGTCGGCCGGTACCGGCCCGGCGTCGGCGTCGAAGACCGTCGCGGCCCGGGCAAGGAGCTGGTCTGGCGCGCCCTTGACGAAGCAGCGGATCACCTCGGTGCCGGACGGGTCGGTCATCTTGTGGAACGTGGCCATCAGCTTGTAGGCGGCGTCGAACGGGAGCTCGGCGATCCGCGGGTACGCCTGCCGGGTGGAGACCGCGTCGATGCCGCCCTTGGCGGCCAGCACGACCAGCGCGCCCTCGGTGGGGTCGCCGATCAGCTCGCCGTTGCTGAGCACCGCGTCCGAGGCCAGGACCATCGGCAGCAGGAACTGGTCCATCGGGACCTCGGCTTGCCCGGCTACGCGCTTGATGCGGCCGTCGGCCGAGTAGCCCTGGCCGTCGATCGCGTACCGGCGGCCGACCACCGCCATCTGGACCGCGGTCATCTGATTCAGCGTGAGCGTCCCGGTCTTGTCCGAGTTGATCGCGGAGGTGGAGCCGAGGGTCTCGGTCGACTGGAGCCGTTTCATGATCGCGCCGACCCGGGCCAGCGCCTGGGTCCCCGAGGCCAGGATCGCGGTGACCACCGCGGGCAGGTTTTCCGGGATGGCGCCGATCGCGAAGGCCACGCCCGCGGTGAACACGGCCGAGAACGTGTCGCCGCGGGCCAGGTTCAGCGCCATCGACACGATCAGCGCGACACCCGCGATCCACAGGATCTGGTGCGTGAGCTTGTCGAGCTGGCGGGTCAGCGGGGTCTTGGCCGCCTGCTCCGCCTGGAGCATCCCGGAGATGTGGCCGACCTCGGTCGCCATCCCGGTCGCGGTGACGACGAACTCGGCGGAACCGCGGGTGACGTTGGTGTTCATGTAGACCATGTCGGTCCGGTCGCCCAGCGGCGTGTCGACACCCGCGACCGGCTCCGTGCCCTTGGAGACGGGCAGGCTCTCCCCGGTCAGCGCGGACTCGGCGATCTCCAGGGTCGCCGCGCGCAGCAGCCGCCCGTCGGCCGGGACGATGTCGCCGGCCTCGATCGCGACGATGTCGCCGGGGACGAGCTGCTCGGCCGGGAGCTCCTGAAGCTGCCCGTCCCTGATGACCCGGGCCTTGATGATCATCATCTGCTGGAGGGCGGAGACGGCGGCGGCGGCCTTCCCCTCCTGCTGGAGGCCGAGAACCGAGTTGAACAGCGTCAGCAGGATCAGGACGATGCCGGTCTCCCACTCCTGGAGCAGCAGGCTCACCAGGCCGGCGACCAGCAGGACCAGCTGCATCAGGTCGGTGTACTGGCGCAGGAACGCGCGCCAGCGGGGCTCCGCCTGCCCCGCGTCGAACTTGTTCATGCCGAACCGCTCGGCCCGCTCGGCGGCCTCGGCCGGGCTGAGCCCGAGGTGCTGGTCTACCGCCTCGGCCGCCAGGACGCTGCCCGCGCTCAGCGTGTGCCACACGTGCCCGTCGGCGGACGCCAGCCCGGATGCGGGCGCCCCGGCCGGGGATACGGGTGCTCCGGTGGGAGTGGTCACAGGTCTTCCTCCACGACGTTGCCTAGCGACGTCACCGGTAGGACGGCGTCGGCGGGGGCGGCGTCAGGTGGCGGCGCTGCGCCAGGTAGACCGGGATGCCGAGAGCCAGCGCGCCGCCGGCCAGGAAGAACGGCGCCCAGTAGACCCAGAAGCTGTGGCCGGTGTTACGCGAGTACCAGATGAACAAGATCGAGAACACCAGCGACAGCACCGCGACGATCATGTCCCGGGCGAACCGGGGGGTATGCATGGTCTTGTGGTCGATCCACCGCCACTTCAGCTGGGCCAGCGCGGAGAACCCGTACGGGATCGCGGAGGTGATGCCGGTCATCAGGACCAGGGTGGTGAACACGGTCGCGCCGCCCGAGCCCAGGTAGTTGATGGCCATCGCGATCGAGGCCAGCACGGTGGAGGCGATGATGCCGTAGGCCGGCACCCCCCGCTTCGACATCCGCTTGAACTGCGCGGGGAACAGGCCGTCGTCCGCGGCCGCCAGCGGCATCTCGGCGCAGATCATGATCCAGCCGTTCAGCGCCCCGAGCCCGGAGATGATCACCGCGACGGCCAGCACGTTGCCGACCCAGGTGCCGCCGAACATCGCGTTGGCCACGTCCGAGAACGGCGCGGTCGCGTCGGCCAGCTTGGACGTGGGCAGGACGCCGAACGCGACGACGAGCGCGAGCATGTACACCACCGCGGTCGCGATCGTGCCCAGGATGGTGGCCCGGGGGACGTTGCGGTCCGGGTCGCGCACCTTGGCCGCCGCGACCGCGGCGCATTCCACGCCCAGGTAGCTGAACAAGGCGATGGCCATCCCGCCGCCGATCGCGCCGATCGTGCTTTCCTTGCTGACGTTCCAGGGGGTGAAGTTGGCGCTGCTGATGTAGAACAGGCCCACGATCGCGATGAACGCCAGCGCCACGAACTTGATGACCGTGGTTATCACCTGCACCGAGCCCATGTTCTTGGTCCCGGTCAGGTTGATCAGCGCCGGGATCCACAGCCCGGCCAGCACCAGCAGCACGGTGATCCACTTGGTATGGCCCTTGTTGATGAAGTGCTCGACGTAGAGCACCCAGCCGACCGCGATCGCCGCGTTGCCCGCCCACGCGGTGATCCAGTAGGACCACGCGTTGGCGAAGCCGAGCGGGTTGCCGAACGCGACCCGCGCGTAGGCGTACGGCCCGCCGTCAGCCGGCAGCCGCCGCGACAGCGCAGCGAACAGCAGGGCCAGGGCGAGCGCGCCTACCGTCGTCAGCGCCATCGAGACCAGGGTGATCGGGCCGTAGGCGGCCAGCGAGGTGGGCAGGTTGAAGATGCCGACGCCGATGATGCTGCCGACGATCAGCGCCATCGCCGCGGGCAGGCCGAATTTCGGCGCCTCGTCGCCTCCGGCGGGCTCGCTGGCCGCGCCGGGAGCCTCCGGGGGGATATGAGTCTTATCCGCCATTTCTAACTCCCAGCCAATAGGCGGTAGCGTGCGGCTTTCTCCGGCGGCCCGTAGGGTGCTGCTTTCTCCAGGCCCCGGCGGCCGGAGACCGCTCGCTTCCCGATCCTGCCCGCGGCTTAACGCAGGCGTCGTCACCCTTCCGGGGGTGAATTCGTGCCTATTTTTGGCTTTACCGATATTCAGCGGAAGGGCTTTGTAGATTGAAATTCACATGCTATTCATTTGTCGTTCATATACCGGTTCAGCCGTCGATGTTGTCGCGGCTGCCGTAGGCGCACAGGCCCCACAGCGCCACGACGTCCACGGCGATGATCATCAGGGACCAGAACGGGTAGGCCGGGAGGAAGAACATCTGGCCGATGGAGTTCAGCCCGATCAGGGCCACCCCGGTCCAGCGGGCGATCTGGTTGCCGGCCAGCACCCCGAGGGAGACGATGACCTGCAGGCCGCCCAGGATCAGGGCTACCCAGCCCCAGGTGCGCAGGTCACCGAACACGAAGCGCGCGTTGCCGATGAACACGCTGGACCGGGCGACCGCGGCGATGCCGTCGATGAGATTGAACAGGCCGAGCATGCCGAGCAGCACCGCGGCGAACACGACCATCCCGTAGCCCTCACCGCGGCCGGTGTCCCTCGCGTGTCTTACTGTTGCCGACGTCATGACGTCCTCCAGGTCAGAATCAGCCGAACTCCTGACCTCCAGCGTTCCGGCCGCCACCACGAGCCGCGTCACCCACGGCCGGGTGAATTGCGGGGCGACCCGGTGAACGCGGGCCGGCTACGGCCGCGCGCCCAGCGTCACCGTGGTCTTGGTCGCATGGCCGTCTCTGGAGTACTCGAGCGGGACCGTGTCGCCTGGCTTCTTGGTCAGGGTCAGTTCCTGGAGCTGGATGTTGCTCGTGGCCGGCTCACCGTTGATGCTGGTGATCACGTCCTCGGCCCGCAGCCCGGCCTGGGCGGCCGGGCCGCCGGGCGTCACCGCCCTGACGAACAGTCCCTCGGGCAGCCCGGCCTGCTCGGCGGCCACGGGCGGGATCGGCAGCGTCTCCAGGCCGAAGAACGCGTGGGTCACCGAGCCGGTGCTGATGATCTCGTCGGAGATGGTCTTGGCGAGGTCGACCGGGATGGCGAATCCCAGCCCGATGCTGCCGCCGCTCGACTCACCGGACGACGTCGGCACGGTCGCGCCGGCCGTCGGTACCCCGATGAGCTGGTCCGAGCAGTTGACCATGGCGCCGCCGCTGTTGCCCGGATTGATGGAAGCATCGGTCTGGATCGCCGACACCAGCAGCGCGGTGGAGTCATTCTCGCCGGGGACCTGGATGGTCCGGTCCAGCGCGCTGACGATGCCCGACGTGACCGTCCCTGACAGGCCCAGCGGGGAGCCGATCACCACGGTCGGCTGGCCGACCTTCACCGAGGAGGACTCGCCCAAGGCGATCACCTTCAGCTTGGCGGAGGTGTCGACCTTGATCACGGCGAGGTCGGTCATCGGGTCCCGGCCCGTGATCGTCGCGGGCGCGGTCTGCCCGTCGGCGAACTGCACGTCCACCGAACCGCCGTCGGCGGCTACGGCGATGACATGGTTGTTCGTCAGGATGTAGCCGTCGGACTTGATGACCTCGCCTGATCCGGTGCCGCCCTCGCCCTGGCCGCGCGCGGAGATCGTCACCACGGAGGGAAGGACCTGGTTGGCGACGGAGGTGACCTCGCACGCACTGACCGTAGCGGCACTCGGCGTCGCGGCGGCGGTCGAGGCCGACGACTTCGTCACGCCGACGATGACGCCGCCGATCACGCCCCCCACGACCAGTGCGGTGCCGAGCGCCGCCCACGGCAGCCACCGGCGGCTGTTCTGCCCGTGCTTAGATGCGTTCACATTGGCTCCAGGTGCCGCATTCGATATCGCAGTCAAGCACCGCCGCCGCCTGGCCGGCATCACACCGCGAGGATGAAGCGGAACCGGGGTCCAGGGCCGCGGCCCGGGACGGGCGGGCCGCGGCCCTGGACGGGCGGATGCGGGTCGCTAGGTCCGGTGCAGGCGACGCCGCGCTATGTACTTGCCGAGTTCCCAGAGCAGCAGGAGGGCGAGGGCCGGGATCAGGGCCCAGCCGAACTGGCGCAGGTTGAGCTGGGTCGTGCCCAGCAGGCGGTTGAAGACGTCCATCTGGGTGACCAGCACGGCCAGGACGAACTCCCCGAGCATCGCCCAGTTCATCTGCTTGCTGTCGAAGGTCGCGGTGGTCAGCACCGTGCCGGTCTCGCTGCGGCACTCGACCGCGGCGACGATCAGGCACAGCGCGAAGGCGGTGAACGCGATCGACTGGCCCACGTGAACGCTGCCGAAAAGATGCTGGCCGACTGAGATCATGGACAGCAGTCCGATCGTGATGGCCAGTCCGGACAGCCCGACTGTGACTATCACCGACCTGGTCAGGACCGACTCGCCGCGGGGCCGTGGCCGACGGGCCATGAGCCCCGGGCTCTCCTTGTCGAAGCCGAGCGCGAAGCCGAACGGGGCGTTGACCACGAAGTGGATCCACAGCACCTGGGGCGGCGTGAACGGCTCGCCCGCGGCGATGTTGAACAACGTCGCGCCGAGGAAGGTCAGCACGAAGACGACCAGCAGCACCAGCACGAACCGGATGTACTTGGTCAGGTTGTCGTAGATCTTGCGGCCCTGCTCGACGGCGAAGACGATGGTGGCGAAGTTGTCGTCGGACAGGATCATCCGGCCGGCGTTCTTGGCCACCTCGGTGCCGCTGCCCATGGCGATCCCGATGTCGGCCGCCTTGATGGCCGGGGCGTCGTTGACGCCGTCCCCGGTCATGGCCACGACCTCGCCCTTCTTCTTCAGGGTGTCGGCCAGCAGCACCTTGTGCTCGGGGGCGACCCGGCCCACCACCCCGATGGAGTCGATGCGGTCAAGCCGCTCGGATTCGGGCAGGGCGGCGAAGTCGGCGCCCAGGATGGCCTCGCCGTCGATGCCGAGCTTGGTGGCGATGGCGGCCCCGGTGGTCACGTCGTCGCCAGTCACCATCCGGACCCGGATGTGGGCGGCCTGGGCGCTGGCCACCGCGTCCCTGGACTCGTCGCGGGGCGGGTCGACCATGGCGACCAGGCTGGTCAGCTGCAGGTTGGTGACGTAGCCGAGCAGATCGCCCTGGGGGTCGAAATCATCCGGGTCAAGGTCCCGGACGGCGGCGGCCATCACCCGGTGGCCCTCGCCCTCCATGCGTTCCATGTGCGCCTGGTGCTTGGCGCTCAGGTCGCTGTCCCACGGAAGGCTGGTATCACCCGACCGAGCCGTGGCCGCCCGCGACATCACCGCGGGCGCGGCCCCCTTGACGAAACACCGCACCACCGGGCGGCCCGCCGCGTCGGTGTCGCTGTTGAAGGTCGCCATCAGCTTGTAACCCGGGTCGAACGGCAGCGTGGCCAGCCGGGGCAGCCGCTCACGGGTGGCGTCGATGTCGAGCCCGGCCTTGTGCACCAGCACCAGCAGGGCGCCTTCAGTGGGGTCTCCCACGACCTTGCCGTCGACGAGCTTCGCGTCGCTGGCGACGCAATAAGGCAGGATAACCGCATCATCGATGGCACCGGCGCGGCCGGCGGCATGGTGGACCTTGCCCTCCAGGCCGTAGCCGATCCCGGAGATCGTGTAGCGATCGGCCGGGCTGACGACCTCGACCGCGGTCATCTGGTTCATCGTCAGGGTGCCGGTCTTGTCGGAGTTGATCGCCGAGGTGAACCCCAGCGTCTCGACCGAGGGCAGGTCCTTG
>Ga0335083_10002981_pt1 | contig 22128 bp, 20 predicted proteins | sample Lox_Sample_42_FD_206716 | JGI IMG/M metagenome (GOLD analysis project Ga0335083, IMG submission 206716) | Soil microbial communities from Loxahatchee National Wildlife Refuge, Florida, United States - Lox_Sample_4.2 | ecosystem: Environmental > Terrestrial > Soil > Wetlands | place: USA...
CAGCGCCAATGTGCCCTCCGAGGAGCTCAATGTCGGCGGCGGGCGCATGATGCATGTGCCCAAGAGCCTGAAGGGCGTCGCGGTCTTCTCGTTCAAGCGGCTCTGTGCCGAGGCCCGGGGCGCGAGCGACTATCTCGCCATCGCCCGGCGCTTCCATACCGTCCTCATCGTCGGCATCCCCGTGCTGGGGCCGGAGAACCGCAACGAGGCCGCGCGCTTCGTGACTTTGATCGACGCACTCTACGAGCATAAGGTCAAGCTCATCGCGGGTGCCGCCGCGGAACCGCAGAATCTCTATCCCGAAGGCGACGGCAAGTTCGAGTTCGAGCGGACCGTCTCGCGGCTCATGGAGATGCAGTCGGAAGACTATCTCGCCGAGGGCCATGGCGGCGCGCACTAGCGTATTAGCGCACTAACGCTCCGGCTTCCGCGCGGCTCGCGAACAAGCTATAGAGGTCGCAAACGGGGAGAGCGCCGATGATCGTCACCACCACCGAGAATGTTCCGGGTCACACCACCGTCCGCACGCTCGGGCAGGTCTTCGGCGTCGTCGTGCGCAGCCGGGGCCTGGGCGGCAACATCATCGCCAGCCTGCGCTCGATCGTCGGCGGTGAGATCAAGGAATACTCCCAGCTCGTCGAGGACGCCCGCCGCCACGCCATCGATCGCATGGTCGCCAATGCGACGGCGATGGGCGCCAATGCCGTCGTGATGATGCGCTTCGACAGCGGCGAGATCGCGCAGGCGATGAACGAGGTCGTGGCCTATGGCACCGCCGTCATCATCGACCCGCCCGCGCAATAGGGAAACGGCTCATGATGCGGCTCATCCTCTCGGTCCTGACCGTCTGCTTCGCGCTGGTGGCACTGCTCATCGTCGTCAACCAGCCGGCCGCCTGGCCTATCCTGCTCGTCGCGGGGCTTCTCCTCACCGGCATCATTTTCGAGCAGCTGCGCTATCGCGGCCGCGCGACCGGCGCGGGCGGGACCTGGAACCCCACCTCCGAGCGCTTTCTCGACGATATGAGCGGCCGGCCGGTCACGGTCTGGTTCAACGCGGCGACCGGCGAGCGGCTCTATGTCGAGGATGGCGAAGCGCCGCCGCGGTAAAAAATCGCCTTACTTGCAATTGCGAACTATTATCAAATAAAACTGGTTCTTCGCGGCTTCTTCGCATTGAATCGGTAACCAATTCGCCCTATGGCGCCCACAACCTCCCTCCCTTCAGGAGATCAAGGCGCATGGCCCGCAAGAAGATCGCCCTCATCGGCGCTGGCAATATCGGTGGAACCCTCGCGCATCTCGCCGCGCTCAAGGAACTGGGCGACATCGTCCTGTTCGACGTGGTGGAGGGCGTGCCGCAGGGCAAGGCGCTCGATCTCTCGCAGTGCGGCCCGATCGAGGGCTTCGACGCCAGGATCACCGGCACCAACGATTATGCCGACATTGCAGGCGCGGACGTCATCATCGTCACCGCCGGCGTCGCCCGCAAGCCGGGCATGAGCCGCGACGACCTGCTCGGCATCAACCTCAAGGTCATGAAGGCGGTCGGCGAGGGCATCAAGGCGAACGCGCCCGACGCCTTCGTCATCTGCATCACCAACCCGCTCGATGCCATGGTCTGGGCGCTGCGCGAATTCTCGGGCCTGCCGACCAGCAAGGTCGTCGGCATGGCGGGCGTGCTCGACAGCGCGCGGTTCAGCCATTTCCTTGCCGAGGAATTCCAGGTCTCGGTCAAGGATGTGAACAGCTTCGTGCTCGGCGGCCATGGCGATACCATGGTGCCGGTGGTCCAGTACTCGACCGTGGCCGGCATTCCGGTGCCCGATCTCATCAAACAGGGCCGCTCGACCAAGGAGCGGATCGACGCCATCGTCCAGCGCACACGCGGCGGCGGCGGCGAGATCGTCGGCCTCCTCAAGACCGGCTCGGCCTATTATGCGCCCGCGACCAGCGGCATCGCCATGGCCGAGGCCTATCTCGGCGACCAGAAGCGCCTGCTGCCCTGCGCGGCCTATGTCGAGGGCAAATATGGCCTCGACGGGCTTTACGTCGGCGTGCCGGTGATCATCGGCAAGGACGGCGTCGAGCAGATCGTCGAGATCGCGCTGGACGCCGAGGCCAAGGCGAACCTCCAGACCAGCGTCGACGCGGTCAAGGAGCTCTTGGTGGCCTGCAAGGGCATCGAGCCGAGCCTGGCATAATGCTTGGGGTCGCCCTGATGGCTTTGGCTGGCGCGGCTGCGCCGACCGCTGTTTTGCCGCTCGACGACATATTCACGACGTTCGACCAGATTTGTATCGGGCATACCGAGCTGGCCGACCAGAAAAAGGCCGCCGAGGCGCTTCCCAATGTCGTCAAGGAGGTTCGTCCTCGCCGCGACGAGAAAACCGGCGAAGAACAGTATCCCGCGACGATTTATCACGGCATCGGTTTCCAGGTCGGCATGATCGGATATTCCGAGAACGCCACTTGCTATGTGACCGCTCATATCGATCCAGCCATGGACGCCGACGGGCTTCGCGATGCCGTGGCTACGAGATTTGCCGGCAAGCCGCACAAGGCGGCCGCCACCAAGAATTTCTACCATGGCGGTTGGGTCACCAAGGACCAGGCATTCGAAATGGAGTGGCAGCACAAGGACGATGGCATCGTCGCCCTGCTCTCCGTCAGAAGAAGGGACGGCTTCACCAAATGAGCATTCTCGTCGACAAGAATACCAAGGTCATCACCCAGGGCATGACGGGCGCCACCGGCACCTTTCATACCGAGCAGGCGCTGGCCTATGGCACGCAGATGGTCGGCGGCGTCACGCCCGGCAAGGGCGGCACGAGCCATATCGGCCTGCCCGTCTTCGACACGGTCGAGGAGGCTGTCGCGAAAACCGGCGCGACCGCCAGCGTCATCTATGTGCCGCCACCGTTCGCCGCTGACTCGATCCTCGAAGCGATCGACGCGCAGGTCCCGCTCATCGTCACCATTACCGAAGGCATTCCGGTGCTGGACATGGTGCGGGTGAAGCGCGCGCTCTCGGGCAGCAAATCGCGGCTCATCGGCCCCAATTGCCCCGGCGTGCTGACGCCGGACGAGTGCAAGATCGGCATCATGCCCGGCTCCATCTTCAAGAAGGGCTCGGTCGGCGTGGTCTCGCGCTCGGGCACGCTGACCTATGAAGCGGTGTTCCAGACCAGCAACGCCGGCCTTGGCCAGACCACGGCGGTCGGCATTGGCGGCGACCCGGTCAACGGCACCAATTTCATCGACGTGCTCGAACTGTTCCTCGCCGACGAGGCGACCAAGTCGATCATCATGATCGGCGAGATCGGCGGCAATGCCGAGGAGCAGGCCGCGCAGTTCCTGATCGACGAGGCCAAGCGCGGCCGCAAGAAGCCGATGGCGGGCTTCATCGCCGGCCGCACCGCGCCGCCGGGGCGCCGCATGGGTCATGCCGGCGCCATCGTCTCGGGCGGTCAGGGCGGCGCGGAAGACAAGATCGCGGCGATGGAAGCCGCCGGCATCAAGGTCGCGGCGAGCCCCTCGGAACTGGGCACGACATTGCTCGAGGTCCTGAAGGGTTAATCATGGTTAGCGGGCCGTTAACCATTCATCTGTAGCGCAGATGTGGGGAGGCCCGTCCGGGGCATGAGCACCGGACACACGTGGCAGAGCGAAGGATCAGGCCATGGGGTTTGAGAATCAGGATTTTCTGGGCGGCTCGGAGGTCGAGCAGGGCCCGAGCTGGCAGCAAAAGGGCTGGCCGCTCGACACGACCGACGATCTGACCGCGGCGCTCGATCCCACGCAGATGCAGCTCGCCATCAAGGCCGCCGCCGTGAAGGCCGGCGCGCCAGTAGCCGAAGCCGATATCGTCCGGGCCGCGCAGGATTCCATTCGCGCCATGATGCTGATCCGCACCTATCGCGTGCGGGGGCATCTCGCCGCCGATCTCGATCCGCTCGGCCTTTCGCATCATGACGTGCCCGCCGACCTGACGCCCGAATATCACGGCTTCTCCGGCGCCGACCTCGACCGCAAGGTCTATATCGGCGGCACGCTCGGCCTCGAATGGGCCACGGTGCGCCATCTCGTCGAGATCCTGCGCGCCAATTATTGCGGCCATGTCGGCCTTGAATATATGCACATCTCGGACGTCGAGGAGCGCCGCTTCCTGCAGGACCGCATGGAAGGCAAGGACAAGGCGATCAGCTTCACCGAAATGGGCAAGAAGGCGATCCTGACCAAGGTCGTCCAGGCCGAGCAATATGAGAAGTTCCTCGGCCGCAAATATGTCGGCACCAAGCGCTTCGGCCTCGACGGCGGCGAGTCCATGATCCCCGCGCTCGAAGCGGTCATCAAATATGGCGGCCAGGTCGGCGTGCGCGAGATCGTCTATGGCATGGCCCATCGCGGCCGCCTCAACGTGCTCGCCAATGTGATGGCCAAGGGCTTCCGCGTCATCTTCCACGAATTTTCGGGCGGCACCGCCAATCCCGAGGATGTCGGCGGCTCGGGTGACGTGAAATACCATCTCGGCACTTCGACCGACCGCGAGTTCGACGGGATCAAGGTCCATATGAGCCTCGTCCCCAACCCCTCGCACCTCGAAACCGTGGACCCGGTCGTGCTCGGCAAGGTCCGCGCGCAATTGACCTTCCGTGACGATCTCGAGGCGATGGACCAGGTGCTCCCCGTGCTGATCCATGGCGACGCGGCCTTTGCCGGCCAGGGCATCGTCTGGGAGACGCTCGGTTTCCAGGGCATTCGCGGCTATGCGACCGGCGGCTGCATCCACTTCATCGTCAACAACCAGATCGGCTTCACCACCTCGCCGCAGTTTGCGCGCAATTCGCCCTATCCGTCGGACGTGGCCAAGGGCGTGCAGGCGCCGATCTTCCATGTGAATGGCGACGATCCCGAAGCGGTGACCTTCGCCTGCAAGATCGCCATGGAGTTCCGCCAGAAGTTCGACAAGGACGTGGTGATCGACATGTGGTGCTATCGCCGCTTCGGCCACAATGAAGGCGACGAGCCCTCCTTCACCCAGCCGCTCATGTATGCCCAGATCCGCCAGCATCCGCCGGTGAGCGAGGTCTATGCCGCGCGCCTCCGCCAGGAAGGCGTGATCGACGACAATTTCCTCCAGCAGACGACCGACGAGTTCGTCGCCCATCTCGAGGAGGAGTTCGAGGCGGCCAAGAGCTACAAGTCCAACCAGGCCGACTGGTTCGCCGGGCGTTGGTCCGGGCTGCACCAGCCCGCCGACATCGAGACGGCGCGCAAGAATGTCGAAACGGCAATCTCGGGCAAGCTGTTCGAGAGCCTGGGCCGGACGCTGACCACCGTCCCCGACGATCTCAACGTCCACAAGACGCTGCGCCGCATCCTCGAAGCCAAGGGCGAGATGTTCAAGACCGGCGAGAATTTCGACTGGGCGACCGGCGAGGCCCTCGCCTTCGGGTCGCTGCTCTCGGAGGGCTACGGTGTTCGTTTATCCGGCCAGGATTCAGGCCGCGGTACGTTCAGCCAGCGCCATTCGGTCTGGGTCGATCAGGACACCGAGCGCCGCTATATCCCGCTCTCGACCGTGCCGCATGGCCGGTTCGACGTGCTCGACAGCCCGCTCTCCGAATATGGCGTACTCGGCTTCGAATATGGCTATGCCATGGCCGACCCCAAGAGCCTGGTCATGTGGGAAGCGCAGTTCGGCGATTTCGCCAATGGCGCGCAGATCATCATCGACCAGTATATCGCCTCGTCCGAGAGCAAGTGGCTGCGCGCCAACGGTCTCGTGCTGCTGCTGCCCCACGGCTATGAGGGCCAGGGACCGGAGCACAGCTCGGCGCGCGTCGAGCGCTTCCTGCAGCTGTGCGCGGAAGGCAATATCCAGATCGCCAACTGCACGACGCCGGCCAATTATTTCCACATCCTGCGCCGGCAGATGCTGCGCAGCTTCCGCAAGCCGCTCGTCATCTTCACGCCCAAGTCGCTGCTGCGCCACAAGCTCGCGGTCTCGAAGGCCGAGGACTTCATGGGCGACAGGCATTTCATGCGCATCCTCTCGGACATCAATCCCGCGCCGGACGAGAAGACGAAACGGCTCGTACTCTGCACCGGCAAGGTCGCCTATGACCTCATCGAGGCGCGCGATGCCGCCGGCGACCAGGATGTGCAGATCGTCCGCATCGAGCAGCTCTATCCCTTCCCGACCGAGGCGCTGGCCATCCGCATCGCGCGCATGACGAAGCTGGAGACCGTGGTCTGGTGCCAGGAGGAGCCGCGCAACATGGGCGCATGGTTCTTCGTCGAGCCCTATATCGAGCAGGCCCTGGATGCTGCCGGCAAGGCGCCGATGCGTGCCCGCTATGCCGGCCGCAAGGCCGCGGCGTCGCCGGCGACCGGCCTCGCCAAGCGCCATGTCGCCGAGCAGGGCGCGCTGATCGCCGATGCGCTCGGCCACAGCGTCCGCACCGAAATCAAGCGCCAGAAGAAAGGCTGATCCATGGCGACGGAAGTCAAAGTACCCGCATTGGGCGAATCCGTGACCGAAGCGACGGTCGGCCAGTGGCTGAAGAAGCCAGGCGACGCTGTCGCCGTCGACGAACCGATCGCCAGCCTGGAGACCGACAAGGTCGCGGTGGAAGTGCCTTCGCCCGTCGCGGGCGTGATGGGCGACCAGCTCGTCAAGGAAGGCGATACGGTCAATGTCGGCGCGGTCATCGCCACGGTCGAGGCCGGCGGCGCCGCTGCCGCCAAGCCGGCCGCCGCCGCGCCCGCGCCTGTTGTCGCTGCGCCGCCGCCGGCTGCTCCGGCACCGGCTGCGGCTCCAGTCCAGGCAGCCGCGCCAGCCCCGACGCCCGTTCAGGAGCCCGAAGTCGCCGGATCGGTGACGCTCTCGCCGGCCGTGCGCCGCCTCGTGCTGGAACATGGCCTCGACCCGACCCGCATCGCCGGCACCGGCAAGGACGGCCGCCTCACCAAGGACGATGTGATGGCCGCCATCACATCCGGCTCGGCTGCCGCTGCCTCGGCACCCGCTGTCGCCGCCGCCCCCTCCACCGCATCCGGCCCGAGCCGCGCGCAGGAACGGGTCAAGATGACGCGGCTCAGGCAGACCGTCGCCAAGCGCCTTAAGGAAGCGCAGAACACCGCGGCGATCCTCACCACCTTCAACGATGTCGACATGTCGGCGGTCATCGAGGCGCGGACGAAGTACAAGGACCTGTTCGAGAAGAAGCACGGCATTCGCCTGGGCTTCATGGGCTTCTTCGTGAAGGCCGCGTGCATGGCCTTGAAGGACATTCCCGGCGTCAATGCCCAGATCGAGGGCGACGAGATCGTCTATAACGACTTCGCCGACATCTCGGTCGCGGTCTCGGCGCCCAACGGCCTCGTCGTGCCGGTGATCCGCAATGCCGAGAGCATGAGCGTCGCCGAGATCGAGAAGACCATCGCCGACTTCGGCAAGAAGGCGAAGGACGGCACGCTGACCATGGCCGACATGGCGGGCGGCACCTTCACTATCTCCAACGGCGGCGTGTTCGGCAGCCTCATGTCGACGCCGATCATCAATCCGCCCCAGTCCGGCGTGCTCGGCCTCCATCGCATCGAGGACCGCGCCGTGGTCGTGAACGGCCAGGTCGTGGTGCGTCCGATGATGTATCTGGCGCTGAGCTACGATCATCGCCTGGTCGACGGACGCGAGGCGGTCACCTTCCTCGTCGCGATCAAGAATGCGATCGAGGACCCGACGCGGCTGCTGATCGATCTGTAAGGCTTCAACGCCGAGCGCTCTAAACTGACCTGTGCTCCTGCGAAGGCAGGAGCCCATTCAACGGAGACGAGAACACGAAACGGGGCTTCGTTTACATCATGGCTAGCGGGCGCAACGGCACGCTCTATCTCGGGGTCACCAGCAATCTCGTGCAGAGATGTCACCAGCATCGCGAAGGAATGATCGACGGCTTCAGCAAGAAATATGGCTGTCGTCAGCTTGTTTGGTTTGAGGTTCATGACGATCTGCAGGAAGCGCGGCTGCGCGAGTTACAGATCAAGAAATGGAAGCGGGCCGGAAAGTTCGTCTCATTCAGGAGAACAATCCTGACTGGCGCGACCTCTGGCTTGATATCGCGGCGTAGCGATGGGTTCCTGCCTTCGCAGGAACACAAGCTAGAGCGCAGTGGAGTGCGAAATGGCAGACCAGTTCGACTATGACGTCCTCGTGATCGGCTCAGGGCCGGGCGGTTATGTCGCCGCGATCCGCGCCGCGCAGCTCGGCCTCAAGACCGCCTGCGCGGACAGCCGCGAGACGCTGGGCGGCACCTGCCTCAATGTCGGTTGCATCCCCTCCAAGGCGATGCTGCATGCGTCGGAATATTATGACGCGGCGGCCAATGGCGGACTCGCCAAGCTCGGCATCAAGGTGAAGCCCGAGCTCGACCTGCCGACCATGCAGGCGCAGCGCGCCGACGCGGTCAAAGGGCTGACCGGCGGCATCGAGTTCCTGTTCAAGAAGAACAAGATCGACTGGCTGAAGGGCCATGCGAGCTTCAAGGACGCGCATACGGTCGAGGTCGCGGGCAAGAGCGTGACCGCGAAGAATATCGTCATCGCGACCGGCTCGTCGGTCACGCCGCTGCCCGGCGTCGAGGTCGATAACGACAAGGGCATCATCGTCGATTCGACCGGCGCGCTGGTGCTGGACAAGGTGCCCGCCTCGATGGTCGTTATCGGCGGCGGCGTGATCGGCCTGGAATTGGGCAGCGTCTGGCGGCGGCTCGGCGCCAAGGTCATAGTCGTTGAATTTCTCGACCAGATCCTGCCCGGCATGGACGGCGAGGTCCGCAAGGAAGCCAACAAGATCATGCGCAAGCAGGGGATCGAGTTCAAGCTCGGCACCAAGGTGACGGGCGCGAGCGTCAAGGGCAAGAAGGCGACGCTGACGCTGGAGCCCGCGGCCGGCGGCGCTTCCGAAACGCTCGAAGCCGATGTCGTGCTCGTCTCCATCGGCCGCCGCCCGAACACCGAAGGGCTGGGCCTCGACAAGATCGGCCTTGCGACCAACAAGCGCGGCCAGATCGAGACCGATCACGAATTCGCGACCAGCGTCCCCGGCGTCTGGGCGATCGGCGACGTCATCCCCGGGCCTATGCTCGCCCACAAGGCCGAGGATGAGGGCATTGCCGTCGCCGAGAATATCGCGGGGCTGACCGGTATCGTGAACCATGATGTGATCCCGAGCGTGGTCTACACCATGCCGGAGATTGCCGGCGTCGGCCTCACCGAGGAAGCCGCCAGGGAGAAGGGCGAGATCAAGGTCGGCAAATTCCCGATGCTCGCCAATTCACGCGCCAAGACCAATCACGAGCCGGACGGCTTCGTGAAGGTGATCGCGGACGCGAATTCCGACCGCGTGCTCGGCGTCTGGATCATCGCCTCGGTCGCCGGCACGATGATCGCGGAGGCCGCGCTCGGCATGGAATTCGGCGCGACCAGCGAGGACATCGCTTACACTTGCCACGCGCACCCGACGCACAGCGAGGCAATCAAGGAAGCGGCGATGGCGGTACTCGGCAAGCCAATCCATATTTGACCTCTCTTAGCCCCTCCTCTTCAGAGGAGGGGTTGGGGTGGTGTTTTTCGCCCAACGCCGCGCGGCCTCAAACTCGCTTCGCTCGTCACCCACCCCCGTCCCCTCCCTTGAAAGGGAGGGGTGATTTTTTCATTTCCCCCGCTTCGCCCTGACCGCGTCCATCCACCATTCCAGCTCGTCGGCGAAAGCCGGGAAGCTGCGATCGAGCGCCGCGCCGCCCTCGCCGATCGGCTGCCAGTCCTCGTCGAGCACGGTCGAGATCGTGCCGACCGTGATCGTGCTGGGAATGACCGCCATGCCGAGCTCGGTCAGCGTCGCGTGCCAGGCGCTGTTGGATCGCGCACCGCCGAGACGCCCCGCCGAGTAGCTGACGATGCCCGCCGGGCGCCGCACGAACTCCTTGAAATAATGGTCGACCAGATTCTTGAGGCCCGGCTGCATGCCCCAATTATATTCGCCGCAGACGAACACATAGCCGTCCGCCGCCTCGATCTTGTCGGACAGCTCGGCCATGGCGGGCGGCGCCGTGCCCGGCTCATATTCGAAATAGCGCTTGTCGAGCATCGGCAAATCGACCGCCTTCGCATCCACCAGCTCGACGACATGATGTCGCGCAGCGAGATTGCAGACCATGTAATTGGCGAGGCGAATGCCGGCGCGGGCCTCGCGATAGGAGCCGTAGAAGACGAGGACGGATAATGGCGGCGATGTCGACATCGTTGAGCTTCCCTGTTGCGGCGCGAGTCGGGGTGCGATCCTAGCCGCGAAGCGCGCGGCCGTCTCGACAGTTCCCTGCTCAAACGTCTAATCCGTTGCCATGCCTCTCCCCGATCCCCCACTGACCACCGGCGCGATCCTGACCGCGCTCAACATCCTCGGCACGGCGGTGTTCGCCGCATCGGGCGCGCTCGCCGCCGCGCGTCTGAAGCAAACACTCGTCACCTTCTCCTTCTTCGCGCTGGCGACGGGCGTGGGCGGCGGCACGGTCCGCGACCTGCTGATCGGCGCGCCGGTCTTCTGGATCCACGACATTTCGCAACCGATCATCTGCCTCGGCGCCGCGCTCCTGATCTATGTGACGCCGGGCCGCTGGTGGCGCCTGCGCGCGCTCGACTGGCTCGATGCGGTCGGCCTCGCCGCCTTCGCCGTGTTCGGCACCGCCAAGGCGATGGGCTATGGCGTCCACCCGTTCATCGCCGCCTTGATGGGCGTTGCGACCGCCTGCGTCGGCGGCATCATCCGCGATCTCCTCGCCGGCGAGCCCTCGATCCTGCTGCGTCCGGAAATCTACGTGACCGCCGCCGCGCTCTCGGCCGGGCTCTATGCGCTGATGGTCGCGCTCGGGGCGCCGACAGCGATCGCCGGCGTCGTTGCGGCGCTGGCAGGATTTGGCCTGCGGGCACTGGCCATCGGCAGGGGATTGGCGCTACCCTCCTATCGCAGCCAGGCAGGCGAGCAGGGGACAGGCGCATGAACATTCCCGAGGACATCTTCACCGAGCAGGATGCCGATCCGGACACGCTCGCGCATCTCGGGCCGCTGCGCCGCCTCGCCGGCACCTGGGAAGGCATGAAGGGCGTCGACATCAATCCCAAGGCGGACGGCCCCGAGCAGCGCGACTATTTCGAGCGCATTGTGATGGCGCCGATCGACGCGCAGGCGAACGGGCCGCAACTGCTCTATGGCCTGCGCTATCATGTCCATATCGGGACGACCGAGGAGGAAACGACCTTCCACGACCAGACCGGCTACTGGCTCTGGGAGCCCGACACCGGTCTCATCATGCAGACGCTGTCGATCCCGCGCGGGCAGACGGCGCTGGCTGGGGGTCATGCCGCTGCCGATGCGAAAACGCTGGTCGTCGAGGCGAAGCGCGGCGCCACCGACTATGGCATCTGCTCGACGACCTTCCTGGAGCTGGCCTTCCGCACCGATGCCTACAAACTGGAGGTGACCTTCCACGACGATGGCTCATGGAGCTATGTGAGCGACACCACTCTGATCGTGCGTGGCAAGGATCCGTTCCTGCACCGCGATCGCAATCGCCTGACCAAGGTCGCCGAGCCCGATCTCAATCCCTGGTTGAAGAAAGTGCGGGCCGACGGCACGAAACCCGGCTGAATCGCCGAAGGGATGGCAGGGAGTCAGGCTCTATTCACCTGCGACAGGCATGTTGCGATCATGCCGATCCGGTCTCGCAACGTTGCGTTCAAATCCCTTTCGGTCCTGCTGGCCCTGTTGGCGCCTGCCGGCGCGTTCGCCGCCCTGGGCGGCAAGCTCGCCAGCGTGCAGGATGATGTCGCCCATATGGGCGGCACGCTCGCGAGCCACGCCATGTCCGGCTATACGCGCCATGATCTCGGCCGCCGCAACAGCGGCGCCGTGCATGAGTTCACCAATGCGCAAGGGGCGGTTTTCGCGGTGACCTGGTCGGGGCCGGGCAAGCCCGATCTGCGCCAACTGCTCGGTTCCTATTTCAGCACGATGCAGGCGGCGGGCGCGCCGAACGGCCGCCAGCTTCACGGGCTGCGCCGCCCCACCATGGTCGACAGGTCGGGCGTCCGGATCATCCAGACCGGCCATATGGGCTGGTTCCGCGGCATCGCCTATGTGCCCGCCCTGGCGCCGGCGGGTTTCGACCCCGGCACGATCGATCCGAACGCATGACGGCCCCCCGGACATTGTGCGCCCTGCTGGCGCTGGCCGCGCTGGCCGGCTGCGGCGGCGATTCGAGTTCGCCGGGCACCGGCATCATCGGCCAGGGCGGGACCGGCACGCCGACTCCGACGCCCACCCCGACGCCCACACCAACTCCCACCCCGACTCCGGTCGACAATGTCGCGACCGTGACGCTCGACGAGGGACCGGCAGCGCTCCAGGCCGGCGCCAACGGCTATTCCGCCTTCAACGAACCCTATGTCACCGTGACGATCTGCGCGCCCGGCTCGACCACCGTCTGCCAGACGATCGATCATGTCATCCTCGACACCGGCTCGGTCGGCCTGCGGATCATCAGCGCCGCGCTCGATCCCAGCCTCGCCGCCGCACTGCCGAACGAGAAGGACGGCTCGGGCAATGCGGTCGGCGAATGCTATCAATATGTGAACAGCTACGTCTTCGGCTCGGTGCGCACCGGCGATTTCCAGATCGCGGGGGAGAAGGTCGCGAACATGCCGTTCCAGCTCATCGGGGACGGCGGGACCTTCGCGGCCGCGCCGCCGAGCTGCTCCTCCGGCGGCGGCACGGACGTCGTCACCGTCCAGGATTTCGGCGCCAACGGCATCATCGGGATCGGCACCACCACGACGGATTGCGGCACCTATTGCACCGTCGATGGCGGCTCATCGGCCGCGATCTACTATGATTGTCCGACCGGCAGTTGCAGCAGCATCATCGGGCGAGCGTCCAACAGCTCGGCGCCGTTCGAGCAGCTTCCCAATCCGGTGGCGGCCTTTCCTTCGGACAATAACGGCACGATCGTCACCCTGCCCGATGTGCCGCAGGCCGGCGTGCGCACGCTCACCGGCACGGTGACCTTCGGCATCGGGACGCAGTCCGACAATGCGCTCACGGCAACGACCATATTGCCCGCGACCTCCTCGTCGAACCGGCTTGGCCCCGGCGTCTTCACCGTCACCTACAAGGGCAAGCGGCTGACCCAGAGCTTCGTCGACAGCGGCAGCGACGAATATTATTTCATCGATTCGACCATCAACATCTGCTCCGAATCGGGTCTCGACATCTTCTATTGCCCGCCCACGCCGATGACGCTCTCGCCCAGCTTCGCGGCATCGGGCGGCGCGAACGTGGCCGACAATTTCACGCTCTACAGCCCGCTCGATGTCGCCTTTTCGTCCAATGTCGCGCCCGGCCTCGGCATCGATCCGGCGCTGGTCACGCCGCCGCTCAACTTTTCCAACAGCTTCGACCTCGGCATTCCGTTCTTCTTCGGCCGCTCCATCTTCACCGCGATCGAAGGCCGCGCCGGCGGGGGAACGACCGGACCCTATTTCGCCTATTGAGCGGTTCAGGCGCGTTCAGGCGGGCGGCTTTCACCGCCTCCCCCATCTTATGACGACCCACAGGAACGCGATCAGAGCTGGCCCGATTGAGAGAAGCCCGATCCCTTGCAGGACATACTCAACAGCATCCTTGATGGCCGGCGCCGTGCTTGGCTGGATGTCCAGATAGGTCGCAAATCCGAGAACGGCTGGAAGGATCAACCCCGCGACCGAACCGGGCGCGCCGGGAAAGCGCCAGGCCACCTGAAATTGGGCGATGCCTGCCAGCAAACACAGCGTCCACCATCCGGGGATTTCCGCCCACCCGAACCGTCCCGGCGGACCGGGATAGTCGGCAATCAGAAAGGAGCCCCAGAGAGCGAGCAGAATCAGGGCTACGTAGCCCAATGCCGGGATCGAAAATCCGGCGCGATACCGAGCTGGAAGCCGATGTTGCTTGCCATCCGAGCTCATCCCGGCGGCGCGCCCTCGGCATGGCCGGGCAGATCGTCGCCCAGGTCGACCCAGGCCTGCTTGCTCGACATCCAGATCTGTTCAGTCGGGCTGAAGCGATCCGGATCGTCGAGGCTGCCCATGGCGATCCCGATCCGGTTGGCATCGGCGCGCTCCGAGAACAGCGTCGTGCCGCAGCGCGTGCAGAAGCCGCGCCGCACCGGCGGCGAGCTATGAAACCAGCCGACCGGCCCGCTGATCGTCAGCGAGTCGAGCGGGACGCGCACGCGCGCATAGAAAGCCGCGCCGGTCGCCTTCTGGCACAATTTGCAATGGCAGACCCGCACATCGAGCGGTGCCGCCTCCGTTTCATAGCGGCAGGCCCGGCACAGGCAGCCGCCTGTGATCCGCTCGGCCATGGCGCCTAGAGCGCCTTCACGAACGCCGCCAGCCGCGCCAGCCATCCGGCATCCTTCGCCGCCTCGGGCGCCGGGACCGGCGCGCCGAAGCCGCGGCATTCGAGGCAGTCGGCGCGGACCGCCGGCCCTTCGACCAGCGCGCGCAGGTCATGGAGCGCCCGCGCGGTCCATTGCCGCTGGCGAAGCGCGGTGAGGCTGAGCCAGTCGCGCGGCGCCGCGGTCCTGGCACCGAGACGCGTCTCCTCGTCGCCATCGTCCGCGCTCAGCATCTGCAGGACGCGCGAAATACGGCTTCCCTCCGGGTCGAAATAATGCGGCCCCGCGTCCGATCCGGAGAGCTTGGCGCGCTTTGCCGCATCGGCAATCGCATCCTCGATCCCGCCGAAACGGTCGACCAGCTTCAGTTGATGCGCGGTGCCGCCGACCCAGACGCGGCCCTGGGCGATCTCGTTCACGCGCTCGGGCGTCAGTTTGCGCGCGTCCGCCACATGACCGATGAAGCGGTTGTAGATGTCCTCGACGCTGGCCTGGGCCATGGCGTCATATTGCGGGCTGATCCCGCCGACCATATCGGGCTGGCCGGAATAGGGCGTGGCCTGCACCTGCTCGCTGGTGATGCCGATCTTGGCCAATGAGGTCTCGAAGCTCGGCACGATGCCGAACACGCCGATCGAGCCGGTGATGGTCGCCGGTTCGGCATAGATGGCATCCGCCGCCGTGCTCACCCAATAGCCGCCCGAAGCCGCGACATTGCCCATCGAGACGACGATCGGCAGGCCCTGCGCCTTGGCCGCCGCCAGCGCGGCGCGGATATCCTCCGCCGCCGCCGCCGAGCCGCCGGGCGAATCCACGCGCAACACCAGCGCCTTGATGTCATCGTCCGCCGTCGCATCGCGAATGAGTCCGGCGATGGTATAGCCGCCCGCCGTGCCCGGAGGCGCGTCGCCGTCGACGATGTCGCCCGCCACCGTGATGACGCCGACGGCGCCGTCATTGCCCGGCTTGTGACGCTTCAAATAGGTCTTGAGCGGGATCGAGGCGAAGTCACCCTCGCCGCCGTCCTTGTCCTCACCGGCGAGGTCGGCGACGCGCTTGCCGAAGGCGATGTCGTCGCCCAGATGATCGACCAGACCGAGCTTGATCGCGGTCTGCGCCATATCGCCGTCATTGGCCTTCACCGCCGCCAGCGGATCGGCAACATAGTCCTTGATCTTCGCTTTCGCCCGCGCCTGCGTCACATTGGCGAGCCAGTCATCCCACAGGGCCGCGACGAGTTGCCGGTTGGACTCGCGCGATTCCGGCGACTGGTCGGCGCGGATATAGGGCTCGACCGCGCTCTTGTACTTGCCGACGCGATAGACGTGGATGTTGGCGCCGATCTTGTCGATCAGTCCCTTGTAATAGGTGATGGTGCCGCCCGGGCCGGTGACGCCGACCATGCCGATCGGCGAGAGCCAGACCTCGCTGGCATGGGCCGCGAGCATATAGCCGTCATCGTCATAGGTGGAGGCGTGAACGAGAACCGGCTTCTTCGCCTGGCGGACCTTGTCGAGCGCCGCGCCGATCCGCTCCATCGCTACCTGGCCGCCGCCGCCGAAACTGTCGAGATCGAGCACCACCGCCTTGATCGCGCTGTCGTCCGCCGCGCGCTCGATCGCGTGGACGACATCGCGCAGGCGATATTCATTGGTGGTGCCGCTGCTGGAGAGCGCGGTGATCGTATCCGCCACCGAGGGCTGCTCGACCACCGGCCCATCGAGCTGAAGCAACAGCGCGCCGGTGCGCGGCGCCTGTTCGACCGACCGCGCCTGCTTGATGGCGGCGAAGAGGATCAGGAAAAAGCCGATGAGGAAAAGCAGGACCATGAGGTCCTTGATCGCAACGACGAGCTTCCAGGCGCTTTTGGCGAAATTCACGAGCAGCAATCCTCCGTAGATGCGCTCTCGCTAGCGCATCTTTGCCGCCGATGCACGGGGCCAGTTTTCTCGGTTCGTCTCCGATTGTCGCTTCCCTAAAGCGCCGAGCGCGCCTATCCGGGCCGGCTTTATGTCCGACGCCGCCCCTCTCTCTCCCTTCCGCGCCGAGCTTTCGGCCACGCTGCGGCTTGCACTGCCGCTGGCGGGGGCGAGCCTCATCCAGATGGCGATCAACGCGGTGGACGTGATCTTCGTGGCACGGCTGGGCGAGGCGCAGCTTGCCGCCTCGACGCTCGGTATCGCCGCTTTCGCGCTGCTGGTGTGGAGCTCGACCGGCTTCATCGCACTGGCGCCGATCGCCGCGGCGGAGCTGGGGCGCAGGAGCCATGCCGTGCGCGAGGTGCGCCGCACGACGCGCATGGCGCTGTGGCTGACCATCGCGATCGGCCTCGCGCTGACCATCATCTTCCAGTTCGGCGAGGTGATTTTCCGTGTGACCGGCCAGCCGGCGGAGCTCGCCATGCACGCCGGCAGGTTCCTTTCGGTGCTGGCCTTCGCGATCCTGCCGCTGCTGCTCGCCATGACCCTGCGCCAGTTCGTCTCGACGCTCGACCGCGCCGTCTTTGCGAGCTGGATCAACGCCATCGCGCTCGGCACCAACATCCTTGGCAACTGGACCTTCGTCTTCGGCCATCTCGGCTTTCCCGCGCTCGGCCTCACTGGATCGGCGCTCTCCAGCGTCGTGACGTCATGGGGCATGGTGCTGGCCTATGCCGTCGCGATCCGGTGCGACCGGCGGCTGCGGCGCTACCGGATCATGGGACGCTGGTGGCGCCCGGAATGGCAGCGGCTCATGGAGATGGTCCGCCTCGGCGGCCCGATCGCGGGGACGATCCTGGCTGAAGCGGGCCTGTTCGGCGGCGCGGCCTTCCTGATGGGCCGCATCGGCCAGGCGGAGCTCGCCGGCCATGCAGTGGCGCTCCAGGTCGCCGCGCTTGCCTTCCAGGTGCCCTTCGCGGCGGGGCAGGCCGCGACGATCCGCGTCGGCATGGCTTATGGCGCACGCGATCCGGCTGGCATCGCCCGCGCCGGCAACGCCAGCCTCATCATCGGCATCGGCTTCATGGCGACGACGGCATTGGGCATGGTCCTCTTCCCGCGCCTGATCCTGTCCGCCTATGTCGATCTCGACGCACCGGCCAATGCCGCGCTCATCGCCCATGCCACCCAATATCTGATGGTCGCGGCCGCCTTCCAGCTGTTCGACGGTGCGCAGGCTGTCGGCGCGGGCGCGCTGCGTGGCCTGCAGGATACCAGGTGGCCCATGGCCTTCGCCCTGTTCGGCTACTGGCTGCCGGGCATGGGGACGAGCATCGCGCTCGGCTTCTTCACGCCGCTCGGCGGGCTTGGCGTCTGGTTCGGGCTGATGGCGGGACTGGTCGTGGTCGCGGCGCTCATGCTCCAGCGCTGGTTCCGGCGCGAGCGGCTCGGGCTCGTTCCGCATGGCGGCGCCGCATAGGACAAGCTGGACGGTTTTTTATAACCAGATGCCGCTTTAACCTTGTCCAGCCCTTGACCCGCCCGACAAGAGGCCCATATGGCGCCCGTTGGCACTCTCCAGGGGGGAGTGCCAGCAACCGATTCACGTGCGGGGAGCGAGCGCTATCTAGGGAGGGCTGAAGTCGCCGGCAAGAGTGCCGGAGGGACTCATTTCAGCGCAGGCCCGACGCAAGCGATCCGCGCCACTTTGGAAAGGACTTGGATCATGGCATTTCGTCCGTTGCACGATCGCGTGCTCGTTCGCCGCATCGAGGCTGACGAGAAGACCGCCGGCGGCATCATCATTCCCGACACCGCCAAGGAAAAGCCGCAGGAAGGCGAGATCGTCGCCGTCGGCACCGGCAACAAGGCCGATGACGGCAAGGTGACCCCGCTCGACGTCAAGGCCGGCGACCGCGTGCTGTTCGGCAAGTGGAGCGGCACCGAGGTCAAGGTCGACGGCGAAGACCTGATCATCATGAAGGAAAGCGACATATTGGGAGTGATTGCCTGAAGGCAATCACGGACATCCTGACGAAAGTCAGGATCTCGGGAGTTCAAGCGGTTCGCAGCCGCACGAGATCCCAGCTTTCGCTGGGATGACGAAATAGAGGAAGGACAAGAAACATGGCAGCCAAGGACGTCAAATTTTCGCGCGACGCCCGTGAACGCATCCTGCGCGGCGTCGACATCCTCGCCGACGCGGTGAAGGTCACGCTGGGCCCCAAGGGCCGCAACGTCGTCATCGACAAGAGCTTCGGCGCTCCGCGCATCACCAAGGACGGCGTCACCGTCGCCAAGGAAATCGAGCTCAAGGACAAGTTCGAGAATATGGGCGCGCAGATGGTGCGCGAAGTCGCCTCGAAGACCAACGACATTGCCGGTGACGGCACGACCACGGCGACCGTCCTGGCGCAGGCGATCGTCCGCGAGGGCATGAAGTCGGTCGCGGCCGGCATGAACCCGATGGACCTCAAGCGCGGCATCGATCTCGCCGTGACCAAGGTCGTCGCGGACCTCAAGGCACGCTCGACGCCGGTCGCCGGCTCTTCCGAAATTGCCCAGGTCGGCATCATCTCGGCCAATGGCGACACCGAAGTCGGCGAGAAGATCGCCGAGGCGATGGAGAAGGTCGGCAAGGAAGGCGTGATCACCGTCGAGGAAGCCAAGGGTCTCGAATTCGAGCTCGAGGTGGTCGAAGGTATGCAGTTCGATCGCGGCTATCTCTCCGCCTATTACATCACCAACCCCGAGAAGATGCAGGTCGAACTGACCGATCCGTACATCCTCATCCACGAGAAGAAGCTCAGCAACCTCCAGTCGCTGCTGCCGATCCTCGAGGCGGTTGTGCAGTCGGGCCGTCCGCTCCTCATCATCGCCGAGGATGTCGAGGGCGAGGCCAATGCCACGCTCGTCGTCAACAAGCTGCGCGGCGGCCTCAAGGTCGCAGCCGTCAAGGCGCCGGGCTTCGGCGATCGCCGCAAGGCGATGCTCGAGGACATCGCGATCCTGACCAACGGCCAGATGATCTCGGAAGACCTCGGCATCAAGCTTGAGTCGGTCACGCTCGGCATGCTCGGCCAGGCCAAGCGCGTCACCATCGACAAGGACAACACCACCATCGTCGACGGTGCCGGCGATGCCGACGCCATCAAGGGCCGGGTCGAGCAGATCCGTGCGCAGATCGAGACCACCACGTCCGACTATGACCGCGAGAAGCTCCAGGAGCGTCTTGCCAAGCTGGCCGGCGGCGTGGCCGTCATCAAGGTCGGCGGCGCGTCGGAAGTCGAAGTCAAGGAGCGCAAGGACCGCGTCGACGACGCACTGCACGCCACGCGCGCTGCGGTCGAGGAAGGCATCGTCCCCGGCGGCGGCACGGCTCTGCTCTACGCCACCAAGGCTCTCGAAGGCCTCAAGGGCGCCAATGACGACCAGACCCGCGGCATCGACATCATCCGCAAGGCCATCGAAGCGCCGCTGCGCCAGATCGCCCAGAATGCGGGCGTCGATGGTGCGGTCGTTGCCGGCAACCTGCTGCGCGAGGGCAATGTCGATCAGGGCTTCAACGCCGCGACCGACACCTATGAGAACCTGAAGGCGGCCGGCGTCGTCGACCCGACCAAGGTCGTGCGCGCGGCTCTGCAGGACGCGGCTTCGGTCGCCGGTCTGCTCATCACCACCGAAGCGACCATCGCCGAGCTGCCCGAAGACAAGGCAGCCCCGGCCGGTATGCCCGGCGGCATGGGCGGCATGGGCGGCATGGATTTCTAAGTCCCTGCTCAGTCAGTTGAAGAAGGGCCGGGGGAGCGATTTCCCGGCCCTTTCTCTTTGCGCATCCGCGCCGCTCACGCGGCTTATCATTTGTGCGGGCGCGATTTGCGGCTATGGATGGAGCATCCAGGCCCTCGGGCCCGCACAAGATACGAAAGACCGTGATGATCCGACCCATATTGGCCGCTGCCCTGGCGGGTAGCGCGCTTGTCACTATTGGCGCCAGCGCGTCCTTCGCCCAGCCCGCCGCCGCCCCGACCGTCAAGCCGGCCTATGGCACTTACGGTTTCGACACGAGCGGCATGGACACCAGCGTCGCGCCCGGCGATGATTTCTACCAATATGCCGACGGCACCTGGGCGAAGAACACGCCGATCCCCGCCGACCAGTCCAATTACGGCATGTTCACCGTGCTCGACGACCTGTCCAAGGCCCGCACCAAGGACATTCTCGAGGCGGCGAAGGGCGACCCGGCCAGCAAGATCGGCCGTGCCTATGCCGCCTATCTCGACCTGCCCAAGGTCGAGAAAAGGGGCCTGATGCCGGTCAAGCCATGGCTCGCGCAGATCAAGGCGGTGAAGGACAAGACCGGCTATGCCGCCATCGTCGCCAAGGCCACGCGCAATGGCATTGCGGTGCCGTTCTTCGGCGCCGTCAACCAGGACGACAAGGCGCCCGACACCTATATCTACGAGCTCGCCCAGGGCGGTCTCGGCCTGCCCGACCGCGATTATTATATCGATGCCAGCGCGCCGATGGCCAAGATCCGCGCCGAATATCTCACTTATCTCGAGAAGATGTTCGCGCTGGCCGGCGAGCCCAATGGCGCCGCCCGGGCCAAGGCGATCCTCGCTTTCGAGACCGCAGTGGCCAAGGCGCACTGGACGCGCATCGACAGCCGCGACGCCGACAAGACCTATAACAAGATGACCGTGGCCGAGCTTATCAAACTGGCCCCGGGCTTCGACTTCGCGACTTTCCTCAAGACCAATCACATCGCGATCACGTCGCTGCTGGTGAACCAGCCGAGCGCGATCAAGGGCGAGGCCGCGCTCATCGCCAAGACGCCGCTCGCCGTGCTCAAGGACCAGCTGCTGCTCCGCACGCTCAGCAACTATGCCGACTATCTGCCGGAGAAGATCGCGACCACGGACTTCGCCTTCTACGGCACGGCCCTCTCCGGCACGCCGGAGCGCGAGGCGCGCTGGAAGCGCGCCGTCGAGTTCGTGAAGGGTTCGCTCGGCGAGGAAGTCGGCAAGGTCTATGTCGCGAAATATTTCCCGCCCGAGACCAAGGCCGCGGCCGACCGGATGGTGAAGAACATCATCGCCGCCATGGGCCGGCGCATCGACGGCCTCACCTGGATGAGCGCCGAGGCCAAGGCGCGCGCGCATGAAAAGCTCGCCGCCTTCAGGCCCGAGATCGGCTACCCGGACAAGTGGCGCGACTATGGCGGGCTCACGATCAAGTCCGACGACCTGTTCGGCGACGCATGGCGCTCCAACCAGTTCGACTATGACTATAATCTCGGCAAGCTCGGCAAGCCCATCTACCGCTGGGAGTGGGGCATGACGCCGATGGAGGTCAATGCCTATGCCAGATTCAGCATGGTCGAGATCGTCTTCCCGGCCGCGATCCTGCAGCCGCCTTTCTTCGATCCCAAGGCGGACGATGCGGTCAATTATGGCGGCATCGGCGCGATCATTGGCCATGAGCTCAGCCATCATTTCGACGACCAGGGGGCCAAATATGACAAGACCGGCAAGCTGGTGCAGTGGTGGACGGACCAGGACGTCAAGAATTTCAAGGCGCTGACCGACAAGCTCGTCAAGCAGTTCGACGCCTATGAGCCGCTGCCGGGCGAGCATGTCCAGGGCGCGCTGACGCTGGGCGAGAATATGGCCGACCTCGCCGGCCTGACCGTCTCCTGGGACGCATATA
>Ga0335083_10002982_pt1 | contig 22123 bp, 20 predicted proteins | sample Lox_Sample_42_FD_206716 | JGI IMG/M metagenome (GOLD analysis project Ga0335083, IMG submission 206716) | Soil microbial communities from Loxahatchee National Wildlife Refuge, Florida, United States - Lox_Sample_4.2 | ecosystem: Environmental > Terrestrial > Soil > Wetlands | place: USA...
TGGCGAGACCCCCGCGGCGTCGGCAACCTCCCGGATCGTCACGCGCTTGGCGGGCGGGCTCACGCAGCAAGGGTAGACGGGTTGGACCGTGGCTCTGGCACGAGATTTGCAGATATCTGGTGGCGGCTCGGGGCGCATGGTTGACAAGCAACTCCTTAACCGCTTCACTTAACCGGTTCATGAACCGGTTAAGCACGGATACGCCCGTTATCGACGTGCACCAGCACGTGTGGCCGGAGCCCTTGATCGACGCACTGCGGGGTCGCCGAACGCCACCGCGAGTGCGCCGCTGGACCCTCGAGCTCGCCGGCGAGCGCGACTACGAGGTGGATCCTCGCGACCACGACCCCGCCGAGCGGGCCGAGCTCGCACGACGCGACGGGCTCGACCTCGCGCTGGTGTCGCTGTCGAGTCCCCTCGGCATCGAGTTCCTGTCTCCGGAGGAGGCGGGCGAACTGATCGACGCGTACCACGAGGGAGCCCTGGCGCTGCCCGACCCGTTCGGCGCGTGGGCGGCCGCATGCCTGACCGACGTGGATGCCGCCGGGCTCGCGAAGGAGCTCGAACGCGGGTTCATCGGACTTCAGTTGCCTGCGACCGCGCTGCTCGACGCCGCCGGTTATGAGAACGCCGGCCCGCTGCTCGAGGTGCTCGAGGAGGCGGGCCTGCCGCTGATGGTCCACCCGGGACCCGCGACGCTCGCCGGCGCGACGACGACCGACCAACCACCGTGGTGGCCGGCGATCGTGATCTACGCCCAGCAGATGCACGCGGCCTGGTTCGCGTTCCGCGTGCACGGCAGGCCGCGCCACCCGCGGCTTCGCGTCTGCTTCGCGATGCTGGCCGGACTCGCCCCGCTCCACAGTGAGCGGGTCGCCGCCCGCGCGGGCGACCGGAGCGTGGTCGACCACGACGTGTTCCTTGACGTGTCCACTTACGGCACACGCGCGGCCGACGCGACCGTGCGGGTGCTCGGTATCGACGCGCTCGTGAACGGGTCGGACCGGCCGTATGCCGATCCGGTGTCGCTCGAGCTCGGGCCGGCAGCGCTGCACGCGATTCGCAGCGCCAACGCCATGCGTCTGCTCTATCCCAAGGAGGTGTTCGATGATCTGGCAATCGCTTCCCGCGCGTAACCTCGACCGCACAGAGCTACAGGCGCTCGTCGATGAGCTCGCGAACGAGCCCGATCGGTGGCGAGAGCACGTCGCATTCGAAGGCGGTCAGCGGCATTACGTCTCGCTGCACCGGGATGAGTACGTGGACATATGGCTGCTGTGCTGGGTGCCCGGCGACGACACGGGCTGGCACGACCACGACATCTCCTCGGGCGCGGTTCGGGTCGTGCGGGGCGCGGTGCGCGAGTCGAACCCCCGGATCGGGGGCGATCCGGCGGTCCGGGTCGTCACCGAAGGCGGCTCGTTCTCATTCGGGCCCGAGCACATCCACCGCCTCGCAGGCGAGGACGAGCTGGCGATCTCGATCCACGCCTATTCGCCGCCGCTGTGGCGGCTCGGGCAATACTCGATCGACGACGACGGGGTGATGCGCCGCGCGTCGGTCAGCTACGCGGACGAGCTTCGTCCGCTCGAGGGGAGCCTGGCCGCGTAAGCCGGGCCACGATCTCGCCGAACGCGCGATCCGCCAGCGCCTGCAACTCGGAAAGCGTCAGCAGCTGGACCGGATGGGGGACGAACACCATCCGGTAGTCGGGCATCCCCAGCACGCGCGCCTGTTCCAATGCCTCGTCGACGAACGGCTCGGTCGCAACGGCCGCGGTGGCTATACCCAGCCGTTCGAGCTCAACCATGTCGCGCACACTGCACGACGTGCACGAGCCTCAATCGGCGAGGCCCTCCACCGCGAGGTCGCCGCGGTCGGCGATCCGCCGCACGATCTCCGGGCTGGCGGGCTTGGAGAAGATCTCCTTGACGACGCGGAACGTCTCGGCTCCTCGGGCGTGGAGCAGCTCCTCGATCCGATCGAGAAATTCGTCGCCGCGGCGCTTGGTGATGTCGAGCAGCGCCACCCGCGCTCCGATCAGATCCACCGGCCGGGGGGCGAGCGGCTCGGTTGACCGCCGGCGCTCGTCGAATGGACTCACGTATTCCACTGGACCTCCTTTGAGATCGGCTCGGTGTTCATCCCGAGGCACGGGCCGAAGACCGCCGAGTAGCGGCCGGCCTCGCCGCCGGCGACGACGATCACGATGTCGTCCGGGCTGTCCCACTTACGGACGTGTTGATCGTCGGGCGCCGCGTTCACGAGCGGCGTCGCCTCGCCCCAGCGCAACGAACCCGCCGAACGAACGACGGTTGAGAACATCTCCTCACGCACGCGCTCCTTGCTCCAGCCCCACTCGGAGAACGAACGGGCGTGCTCAGGGCAGATGACGAACAGCGAGACCCCGCCGAGCGGCCACCAGTTCGGGCTCCAGGTCGCGGCCGCCGCCTCTCCCAACACCCGCGCGAGCTCCTCCGGGCCGGTGCTCCGGTGGTCCGAGATCGACAGCGGCGCATCCGCGCCGATCACCGTGACGACCGACGACGACTCGGAAAACCCGCGCGAGGCGTGGAGCGGCTCCCATGGGCTCACCTCCTCGTCCTCGGCGAAGCACATTGCGACCTTGCCGGGATTACCGAGCGTCGAGCGGTCGAGCCGGCCCGGGTACCCGCCGCCGGTGAGGCTGACCACGAGCCGGAGCGCACGCCCGATCGTCATGTTCGCCCTCCACCCCGGGCCGAGCGCGCCGACGGAGCCGTTCAGCCCGATCGCATCGCGCACGGGTCCGTTGACCACGAGCACCTGACCGCAGGGCTGCGTGGTCACCGCCTGGCCGCCGACGTTGAACGCCGGCTCGAGAACCGCCTCCACCGCCGCAACCACGACCGGGAAGTACTCGGGGCGGCACCCCGCCAGCACCGCGCACGCCGCGACTCGCTCCAACGTGACCCGGGCCATCGCGGGCGCCATCTCGCCGAGCAGCCGAGACGGATCGCGCCCGCCGAGCATCGCCTCCACGCGTTGAACCGTCGGCGGGATCACCGGCAGCCCGTCGGTCCACCCACGCTCGAACATCTCCTCGAGCTCGTCGTACCCGGCGCCGTCGAGCAGCCGCAGCTCGTCGGGGTCGTAGGTGTTCTTGGCCGCACACCCCGGTTTGCGCAGTGGCGGCTCGTCCGTGACCGGGACGGACAGCAGCGTCCGGAGGCCGGCGGCATCCCAGCCGACCACACGCCCGGCCTCGCGTCCGTCCCGATCGATCAGGACCGACGTCGGCAGGCTCTCGAGCCCGTAGGCGCGCGACGTCTCGTATGGCGAGGGCTCGGACAGGACGACGCCGGCGAATGCCGTCCGCCGCGCGACGCGTGCGGCCACCTCGAGCGGATCTTCGAACACCGAGGCGACGCGCACGCCGGCGGCCGTCAGTTCGGGAACGACCGGGGCCAGCCGACGAAGGGTCAGCGAGCACGTCGGGCACTCCTCGGACACGAACAGGAGAAGCGCGGGCCCGCGCTCGTGGAGGCCGGCCAGGCGCACGGCATCGCCGGTCGTGGACGGCAGCGAGAACTCTGGTGCGCGTGTGAGGGTCGTCACGCCGCGGTCAGGGTAGGCGCCTCGACGCGGCTCGCGACGACCTTGCCGCCCTGGGCGACCATCCAGATCCGCTCGGGGTCGCACAACATCCGCACATCGTCTAGCGGATCGCCGTCGACCACGAGCAGGTCGGCGACCGCTCCGGGGGTGACCGTGCCGACCTCTGAGGACAGGCCGAGCGCCGTGGCCGAGCCGAAGGTGGCCGCGGAGATGCCCTCGAGCGCCGACAGCCCGCCGTCGACCATCCGCACGAGCTCGATCGCGTTGTCGCCGGGCGGCCCGCTGTCGTGGCCCATCGCGATCGTGACCCCCGCTTTGCGGGCCGCCGCCAAGGTCGTGTATGCCTCCTCGCGCTGGCGCTTGGCCTGCTCGACGAGCGCCGGCGGGAAGTCCTCGGTGAAGCGATCGGCGAGGTCGTGGAACGTGCTCAGGGTCGGGACGAGTACGATCCCCCGCTCGGCCATCTCCTCGAGCAGCACCGGTTCGCGATGGAGGGAAAGGCCGTGCTCGATGGTGTCGACGCCCTCGGCCACCGCCAGCCTGGCCCCGGCCAACCCCTCGACGTGGGCCGCGACGCGCACTCCGAGCCGGTGGGCCTCGTCGACGATCGCCGCGAGCTCGTCACGCGTCATCTGGGCCGGCTCCGGGTCCTCGGCCAGGACCGAGCGCGCGCCCGTCGCCATCAGCTTCACGTAATCCGCGCCGCGCCGAAGCTGCTCGCGGACGGCGCGCCGCATGTCGTCCGCCCCGTCAGCCTCGCGGTACATAGTCCCGAAGATCGCGCCGCCGGGCGCGGTGGCCGAGATGATCCGCCCGCACGACAGGATCCGCGGGCCGGGAACGATTTCGAGCCGGACGGCGTCGCGCAGGGCAATCGCCTCGTCGTCGTAGCTGCCGACGTCCCGGACCGTGGTGATGCCGGCGGCCAGCAGCACGCGGGCGGTCTTGGCGAGGATGAAATAGCCGAGCTCGCGCGGGCGCGGGAGCTCGCCGTGGAGCTCCGGCCGCGGACCGAAGCCGGGACTTCGGAACACGTCGCTCGAGAGGTGGGCGTGTGCGTCGATCAGCCCCGGCATGACCGTGCGCCCTTCGACGTCGAGCGCGGAGTCCTCCGGCGGGAGCTCGCCGACTTCGGCGATCCGCCCGTCGGCGATCCGCACCGCCGCGCGCTCGAACGGTGCGCGGCCGGTTCCGTCGATCACGCGGGCGTTCGTGAGCAGCATCGGTCGCCCCACCGTACATCAAGGCGCCGGCGCGGCTAAAGCTTCGTTAACTTGACAGGCGCGGTCCGGGTGTGAAAGAAACCTCCTGATCCATCGGCTGAACGCCGTTCTACCTGCGGATCAGAGGAGAGATGGAAGCCGCTATTGGGTACCAACCGGCGCGCCGCCCGGGCGCCGGATCGCCGGGCATCTCCGCGGTCCTCGATGTCCTCGAGGTTCTCGACCGCCAGGGGCCGACGACCCTCGCCGACCTGGCCCGCGAGACGGGGATCGCCAAGAGCACGCTCCACCGGGTCTGCTCGATCATGTTCGAGCGCGGCTGGGCGGCCCGCGACTCGGGCACCGGCCACATCGAGCTCGGGCCGAGGGTCGCGTGGCTTGCGCACACGGCGCCGGTCTCGCCGCTGGCCGCCGGGTTCCACGGCGTCGCGCGTCGGCTCGTGGCCCGCTACAACGAGACGACCTGCCTTACTGTCCTCGACGGGCGGGAGAGTGTGTTCATCGCCAAGGAGGAAACAACGCATCCCGTCCGTCTCGTCACCGCGGTCGGCAGCCGTCTGCCGGCGTTCGCGGCGGCCTCCGGACGGGTACTGCTCGCCGATCGCCCAGAGCACGAGGTCGCAGCTCTCTACGACGGCTGCGAGCTCGAAACGCCGACGGGTCGCAAGCTGGCCGGACTCGACGAGCTGTTCGCGATCCTCCGCGAGGCGCGGCGCCGCGGTTACGGCGAGAACATCGATGAGACCGCGCTCGGCCTGCATTGCCTGGCCGTTCCCGTCGGCCCGCCGGGCAGGGTGGCCGCGGCAGTCACCCTGTGCGTGCCCACCGGCCGGATGAGCGCGGCCCGCAGGCGCGAGATGCTCACCGAGCTGATGCACGCCGCGCGCGACATCGTCTCCGCCCCGCGCAACGGCAGCGCGCCCTCGCTCCCGGGCGATGGTGGTCACGCCTCGTCTGCGAATACTTCACCAAATCAATCAAGTAAGTTAGACATCATGGCGACGTCCGCTCCGGGCTATCGGGGACGGCGCCGGCTCAACTCCAACAGAAAGGTGGCTCCATGAGTGAGCTGGACCGGCTCCGCGAAGGACGCACTGAACTCGAGAACCATTACATCGACGAGCTTGTCTCGGGGAACGTGAGCCGCCGTGACTTCCTGCGCCGCGGAAGCATGATCGGCATGTCGGCACCGCTGCTCGGCGCGATCCTGGCGGCCTGCGGCGGCGCCAATAACAACTCGCCCTCGGCGACGACGTCCGGCACGGGCACCGCGCCCGCGGCCGGCGCGCCGAAGAAGGGCGGCACGCTGAAGGTGGCGACCCAGGCGCCCTCGGCCCAGGTCAACCCGTTGACCGTGTCCGACTCCGGCGGTCTGGCGATGCTGAACCAGACCGGCGAGTTCCTCGCCTTCGACAACAACCTCAAGCTCATGCTCGAGCCGATGCTCGCGTTGAGCTGGAGCCCCAACAGCGACGGCTCCGTGTGGACGTTCAAGCTCCGCCCGGGCGTGACGTTCCACAACGGTCAGGCGATGACCGCCGACGACGTCGTCTACAGCCTCCAGCAGTACTCCGACCCGAAGAACGCGTCCAATGCGCTGTCGGCGTTGGGGGGCGTGCTGCTCCCGAGCGGCGTCCAGAAGGTGGATTCGATGACGGTCGCGTTCCATCTGGAGGCTCCCGTCGGGAGCTTCCCGTACCTCGTCTCCTCGGACAACTACAACGCGATCATCGTCCCGAAGGGCACCGACTTCAGCAAGTGGCAGAGCACCTTCATGGGCACCGGTGCGTTCAAGCTCAAGAGCTACACGCAGAACGTCGGCGCCCAGTTCGTCGCCAACCCGTCCCACTGGGGCGGCGCGCCGTACCTCGATGGCACCGACTTCACGTTCTACACGAGCCAGCCGCCCCAGATCCTCGCCCTTCAGGGCGGTCAGGTCGACGTCATCACCCAGTTCGTCGTGCAAGGGGCGCAGGGCCTGCTCAACAACTCGAGCTTCACGATCATCACGCTGAAGTCCTCCAACCATCGCGAGCTGTCGATGCGCAACGATCAAGCGCCGTTCACCGATGCGCGTGTGCGCCAGGCCGTCGCGCTCACGATGGACCGGCCCGGGATGGTCGCCGCCCTGCTGGCCGGCAAGGGCCTGCTCGGCAATGACAGCGCCTTCTCGCCCGTGTTCCCGTCGACGAACACATCGGTCCCCCAGCGCACCCAGGACATCGCCAAGGCCAAGCAGCTGCTGACCGCGGCCGGGCATCCGAACGGCTTCAGCGTCCCGCTCGTCACCGAGATCTACCAGGAGGTCCCGGCGCTCGCCCAGGTCATGAAGGCCAACATGGCCAAGGCCGGCATCAACGCCAATCTGAAGGTCGAAACCCAGACTCAGTACTACGGCAAGTCGACGATCGGGAACTCGGACTGGCTCGACGGCACGATGAGCCTCGTCGACTACGGCAGCCGCGGCGTGCCGAACGTGTTCCTCACCAGCACGCTGACCTCGAAGGGCACCTGGAACGCGGCGCGGTTCTCGAATCCCACGTACGACAGTCTGGTCAAGCAGTTCGTCGCGTCCGTGGACCTGCAGACCCAGAGGCAAATCGCCGGCAAGATCCAGACGCTCCTGTTGCAGGAGACGCCGCTCGTGATCCCGTACTTCGTCGACGGGCTGACGGCCAGCAAGACCAATGTGCACGGCCTCAATCCGACCTCGATCTCGCAGATCTACCTCGACAAGGCATACATCTCGTGAACGCAGCGGCCGGGAGGGCTAGTGTGGCCTGGCCCGGCCGAGAACCCCCGGGAACATGACCAAGTTCATCTCCAAGCGCGTCGGGCTCGCCCTGGTCACGCTGCTGATCCTCAGCGCGATCGTGTTCATCCTCGGCAGCCTGCTTCCGGGCGACCCGGGCCGCTCGACCCTGGGCCCGCTGGCCCCGGAGAGCGCAGTCAAGGCACTGGATCACCAGTACGGCACCGATAAGCCCCTGCTGACCCAGTACTGGGTGTTCATCAGCCATTTCGTGCGCGGAGACATGGGTATGTCCAACGTGTACCACTCGGCCGTCCGGCCGCTCCTGTTCACTGCGATCGGGCACTCGCTCAAGCTGGCGATACTGGCGTTCATCATCGTCGTGCCGCTCGGCATCTTCGCCGGGGTGTTCGCAGCGTTGCATGCCGGCAAGGCCTCCGACCGTTTGATCGTGGTCGCGGGCGGGTCGTCAACCGTGACGCCCGAGCTCGTCTCTGGGATCTTCCTGATCCTCGTGTTCGGGCTCTGGCTGAACGTGCTGCCGTACTCCGCCACGCCGCCGCCCGGGGCGAGTATCGGCACCCAGCTCTACCACCTGATCCTGCCGGCGATCCCGCTCGTGATCGTCCTGTTCGGCTACATCGCGCGCATGGCCCGAGCGGGAACCATCGAGGCGCTCGGCTCGGACTACGTGCGCACGGCGGTGCTCAAGGGACTGCCGCGCCGCACGGTGATCCGCCGCCACGTGCTCCGCAACTCGCTGTTGCCCACGATCACGGTGATCGCCAGCCAGACCGGATACCTGATCGGCGGGCTGTTCGTGGTCGAGACGTTGTTTCACTACAACGGGGTCGGGACGCTCCTCCTCCAGGCCGCCACACAGAAGGATTATCCGATGCTCGAGGCCGGAATCCTCACGATCGGCATCGTGTACATGGTGGCGACGCTCGTCGCCGACCTCCTCTACTCGTACCTGAATCCGCGGATTCGATACCAGGGCCTCGAATGAGCATTGACGTCATACCGGTCGAGTCCGCGGGAGCCGTCGCCGCCGAACGCACCGGGCCGAGTCCCAGGGGCGAACTGCTGCACGACATCGTGCGCTCGAAGACGTTCATCGTCGGCGCGGTGATCGTCGGTTTCTGGATCATCTGCGCGATCTTCGGCTACGCGATCGCCCCGCACAATCCGACCGCGGAGAACCTGGAGGCGATCAACAAGGCGCCCTCGAGCGCGCACTGGTTCGGTACCGATCAGCTCGGCCGCGACGTCTTCTCGCGAGTTATCACGGGCGCGCGCAACATCCTCATCATCGTGCCCCTGGCGGTGATCCTCAGCACCGTGCTCGGGACGGCGCTCGGCCTCGTCATGGGTTACTTCCGCGGGCTCCTCGACGAGTCGATCGCCCGGGTGCTCGAGGCCTTCCTGGCGCTGCCGCTGATCGTCATCGCCTTGACCGCGATCGCCGCCATCGGGGCCAGCAACCTGGTGGTCATCCTCGTGATCGCCGTTGTGTTCACGCCGCTGATCGCGCGAACGGTACGCACCTCGGTGCTGCTCGAGCGCGAGCTCGACTACGTGGCCGCGGCGCGCCTTCGCGGTGAGAAGTCGCCGTACATCATGTTCGTCGAGATCCTCCCGAACGTGATGGCGCCGATCGTGGTCGAGTTCACTGTGCGCATCGGCTACGCGGTGTTCGCGGTCGCCGCCCTCTCGTTCCTTGGCTTCGGCGTCCAGCCGCCCACACCCGACTGGGCGGCGGACATCGCGGCGAACTACCCGCTGGTCGCCGCCGGCTACTGGTGGGAGGTCCTGTTCGCCGCGCTCGCGCTCGCCTCGCTGGTGATCGGCATCAACCTGATCGCCGATGCCGTCGAGGGGGCGATCGACCAGTGAGCGCCGCCGCCGAGGCACCCGTGGTCACACCGGTGTCGACCGACGCCCTCACCGTCGACCACGTCGACGTGAGCTACACCGTCCGCAGACGCGACCAGGCGGTGCTGCGCGACGTGTCGTTCCGCGTCGGCCGGGGCGAGTCGTTCGGTCTGGTCGGGGAGTCGGGCTGTGGCAAGTCGACGATGGCGCTCGCGATCGTTCGCTACCTGGCCCGCAACGGCCGCGTCAGCGCCGGCTCGATCGCCATCGACGGGGAGGACGTGCTCGCGATGAACGAGGGAGCGCTCCGGCGGCTGCGAGCCACGAAGGTGTCGATGGTCTACCAGGAGCCGGGCCGCGCGCTCAACCCCTCGATCCGCGTCGGGCCACAGGTGGCCGAGGTCTTCCAGATCGCCGGCAAGTCCGACCAGGAGTCGCTCGAGCTCAGCGAAGAGATGCTGCGGACGGTGCGCATCTCCGATCCGGCCGTCGTCATGCGGCGCTATCCCCATCAGCTGTCAGGCGGAATGCTCCAACGCACCGTGATCGCGATGGCGCTGGCATCTGAGCCGTCGCTGCTGATCCTCGACGAGCCGACCACGGCGCTCGATGCCACCGTCGAGGCCGAGGTGCTCGACCTCGTCAAGGCATTGCGCCAGGAGCTCGGCACCTCGCTGCTATTCATCAGCCACAACCTTGGGGTGATCGCCAGGATGTGCGATCGCGTCGGGGTCCTCTACGCCGGCGAGCTCGTCGAGGAGGGACCGGCGCTCGAGGTGCTGCACGACGCGCGCCATCCGTACACGGTCGGACTGCTGCGCTGCATCCCGCGGCGGGATGCCGATAAGCGCCGGCACGCGTTGGACACGATTCCGGGCTTTCTCCCGCGGCCGGGGGATACACCGGCCGGCTGCATCTTCGCCGACCGTTGCGGGCTCGTCGAGGAACGCTGCCGGACCGAGGCGCCACCGTTGTACGAGATCGGCCCGGCGCGGCGCTCACGCTGCCACTTCCACGGGCGCGCGCAGACGCTGCCGCGTGCCGAGCCGGCGCAGACCGAGGCGGCCAAGCCCAGGCCGGGCGACGGCAAGCCGCTGATCAGCGCGCGCGACGTGGGCAAGACTTTTCGGCTGTCTGGCCAGGAGATCCACGGCCTGACCGGCGTCAGCCTCGACATTCTGGCCGGCGAGACGTTGGGCCTCGTCGGCGAGTCGGGAAGCGGCAAGACCACCCTCGCCCGCGTGTTGATGGGTCTGACAGCCCCGGACGCCGGCTCGTCGGTCGAGCTCGACGGCCGCGCGCTGGCGTACCTGACCAAGCAGCGTACCGCCGAGGACCAGAAGTCCCTCCAGATCGTGTTCCAGAACCCGGACTCGGCGCTGAACCGTCGCCATTCGGTCCGTCGTCTGATCGGCCGTTCGCTGTCGAAACTCGGCCACTACACCGGCGCGGCGCTGCAGACCCGGCTGCTGGCGCTCGTCCAATCGGTCCGGCTTACCGACCGCTACCTGCCAATGCGACCCAGCCAGCTTTCAGGGGGACTCAAACAGCGTGTCGCGATCGCTCGGGCCTTCGCCGGCGATCCCCGGGTCGTTGTGTGCGACGAGCCCACCTCGGCGCTCGACGTCTCGGTGCAGGCCGCGATCCTGAACCTGCTCAACGACCTTCAGACCCGCGAGGACGTCGCGTACCTGTTCATCAGTCACGACCTCGGCGTGGTGCGCTACCTGTCCGATCGGATTGCCGTCCTGTACCTGGGCCGGCTGATGGAGCTCGGGCCGGCCAACAAGGTCTTCTCGTTCCCACACCATCCGTACACCGAGGCTCTGCTGTCGGCGGTGCCCACCGTCGATGACGTCGACAGCGAGCGGATCCGACTCGATGGTGAGATCCCCAGCGCCGCCAATCCGCCCAGCGGTTGCGTGTTCCACACGCGATGCCCGCGGAAGATCGGCGAGATCTGCGAGACCACCGAGCCGGAGCTGCTCGAGGCGGAGCCTGGACATGCGATCCGCTGTCACATCCCGATCGAGGAACTCCGGCGGATTCAGGTCAGCCCGCCTCCGGCGAAGTCGCTGCCGACGGCTCATGCGGACTGAGACGACCGGCGGTCCCGGGCTCGCTCCGGTAAGTCAGCCACGACCGGCGATGTCGTCGCCGGCCCCGATCGAGATGCGCGCCGCGGTCCTGCGCGAGCCGGGCCGGCCGGTGTCGACGGAGACCGTGATGCTGGCCCCGCCTCGTCGTGGCGAGGTGCTGGTGCGGGTCGTCGCCGCGGGCGTGTGCCATTCCGACGTGCACCTCGCCGACGGGCAGCTCGGTGCGGGGCGATGGCCGATGGTGCTCGGACACGAGGGTGCCGGTGTGGTCGCGGCCGTCGGCGAGGACGTGATCGACGTCTCCGTCGGCGACCACGTGGCTTTCTGCTTCGTCCCGTCGTGCGGGTCGTGCCCGGCGTGCCGGTCCGGGCGGCGCACGCTGTGCGAGACGGCCGGGCGCAACGGCGTCGCCGGGATGCTGATGGACGGCAGCTCACGGCTTCGGGGCCTCGACGGGGCCGTGCTCCAGCACGGCCTGATGGTGGCGTGCTTCGCCGAGTACGCGGTCGTGCCCGTGGCCGGCGCTGTCAGGCTACCGCCTTCGATCCCCCTCTGGCAGGCGGCGCTGCTCGGCTGCGGCGTCGTCACCGGGATCGGCGCCGTCAACCGTGCCGGCCTCCGCGTCGGCGCGAGCGTGTGCGTGATCGGGTGCGGCGGCGTCGGCCTACAGGTGATCGCGGGCGCGCGGCTGGCCGGCGCCGGGATGATCGTCGCGGTCGACACCGACCAGGACAAGCTCGAGCTCGCGGTCCGGCGCGGCGCGACCCATGCGGTGGCGGCCGGGGACGGTCATGTGGTCGACCAGGTTCTCGGGATTTCCGGTGGGGGCGTCGAGCACGCGTTCGAGGTGGTCGGGAGGGCGTCGACGATCCGGCAGGCCTGGGACATGCTCGCCCCCGGCGGCACCGCGACCGTGGTCGGGGTCGCGCCGGTCGGGGTCGAGGTCTCGCTGCCCGCGATCGAGTTCCTGTCCGAGAAGACCATCACCGGGAGCTACTACGGCTCGTCCGATGTGCACGCCTCGCTCGGCCGGCTCGTGCAGCTCGTGGTCGACGGCCGACTCGACCTCGGCGACGTCGTCTCGTATCTGATCGGACTCGACGACGTCGAGGCGGCGCTCGAGCGGCTGCGCCGCGGCCAGGGGGCGCGCTCGGTGATCGTGATCGACGAGGAGCTGGCCGGGGTGGGCCTGTGACGGCTTCGCCGCATGATCTCGACGGGCGGATCGGCGAGGGCTGGGGCGGCGACCCCGGGCCGAACGGCTGCCACGTGAACGTGGTCCTGGGCGCTCGCGGATCGGCGACTGCTGCTTCTTTGCTCGGCACATTCACGACGCCGTCGCCCGGGCACACCCCGATCCTGGTCGTCGTCGGCGAGGCCCAGGACCGCTACGAGGTGGTGTGGCCGCCCACGATCATGATCAACAAGGCGACCGCCACCGAGGATCTCCACCAGACGATCACCTGGGGCGCGGGGCAACTCGGGATCGCGCAGGCCGTGCTCGACGCGGTCGCGGACGGGCTGCTCGAGCCGACCGGCGACGTGATCGTGTTCGTGTGCATCTGGATCGACCCGGGCGCGTCCGACGAGACCGCGGTCCGGAAGGCGGCTCGGGTGGCGGTGCGGCGGGCGATCGGCATGGCGGTCGACGGTCGCGATCGCGATGCTGCTTTGGACCTGGTGGCGCGCCGCGACGACGTGACGAGCCCGTTCTACGGGGGGTCGTAGGTCGTGAAAATCACGGCGATCCGCGTGGATCGGCTGCGGCTGCCGCTCGATCCGCCGTTCTACGCGGCCTGGGACCCGGATCCCCGGCGCTCGTTTGACGCGACGATCGTCCGGGTGGAGACCGACGAGGGGCTCGTCGGTGTCGGCAGCGGCGACACGATGGCGGGGATTGATGATTTTGTTTCACTGTTCGTCGGGCGGAACCCGCTCGCCATCGAGCGTCATGCCCGGGTGCTCGAGACGGTGTCTTTTCACGCGGGCCGCTACTGGCCGCTCGAGGCGGCTCTGTGGGATCTGTTCGGCCAGGCGTGCGGCCAGCCGGTGGCGACGCTGCTCGGCGGATCGCTCACCGAGATTCCCGTGTACGCCTCGTGGGGTTCGCTGCGGGATCCCGGACAGCGGGTGCAGGACGCCCTCGCCCTGATCGAGGAGGGCTTCCGCGCGGTCAAGATCCGGATCGCGCCTTCCCGTTCAGACGAGGGAGTCGGCGTTGTCGCGGCCGTCCGCGACGCCGTCGGGGACCGCCTCGACATCATGGTCGACCTCAACCAGTGGTGGCGGATGGCCGGGGACATCGGGCCGCGGCTCGATCCGGCCGGCGCGCGCCGGATCGTCGAGCGACTGCGCTCGTATGGGGTCTTTTGGGTCGAGGAGCCTTTGCCGGGTGAGGACCTGCGGGGGATGCGGGCGTTGCGGGAACACACCGGGGTGCGAATCGGCGGCGGTGAGATGGCCCGCACGTTCGATGAGCTGCTGCGCGTTTTTGAGGCCGACGCTCTGGACGTCTATCAACCCGACGTGGTGCTGGCGCTCGGGATCTCGCGCGCGCGGACGCTCGCCGATCTCGCGCTGCGGCGGAACCGGTGGTTCACGCCCCACACCTGGACCAACGGAATCGGCGTGCTCGCGAACCTGCACGTGTGCGCGGGGGTCGGCGGGGGCCCGTTCCTCGAGTTTCCCTATGACCCGCCGGGGTGGACTCCGGCCCGGCGGGACTTCATGCTCGAGTCGCCGCTGACGGTCGGCGCGGACGGATTGCTCCGCGTCCCAAACGCTCCCGGATTGGGCGCTGCGCTCGACGAGGAGGCGCTCGCGTTCTACGCCGTGGACCGGGAAGCGGTGCGGGCCTGAGGCGCGATGCGTTCATCGACGGGCGGTTCGTGGCGGCTACGGACGGTCGCGACCGCTCGCTGCGCGCGCTCGGCGCTTACACGCACCTCAAGACCACGTGGGTGGCGCTGTGACGCGGGTCGGCTTCATCGGCCTCGGAAACATGGGCGGCCCGATGTGCGGCCATCTGGTGGCGGCGGGGTACGACGTAACCGCGTTTGATCTTTCCGATGTCGCGCTCGGCCGGCTTGTTGAGGCGGGGGCGCGGGCCGCTGGTTCCGTGGCCGACTGCGCGCTGGGTGCCGAGGTGCTGATCACGATGCTGCCGGCGCCGCCACAGGTCGAAGCGGTGTGGCTGGGCGGCGGCGGTGCCATGGCTGCGCTCGCCCCCGGTTCGCTCGCGATCGACATGAGCACGAGCTCGACCGCCGTGGGGGCGCGAGTGGTCGAAGCCGCGCGTTCTCGAGGCGTCGACGTGCTCGACGCGCCGGTGGCGGGGCAGTCGATCGGGGCGAAGGCCGGCACGCTTGCGATCTACGTGGGCGGCTCCGAGGCGGCGTTCGCCCGGGCTCTGCCGCTGTTCGAGGTGATGGGGGACCCGGATCGGGTCTTCCACCTCGGTGGCAACGGTGCCGGCTACACCGTCAAGCTGCTGCTCAACCTGCTGTGGTTCATCGAGTCGGTGGCGGTCGGCGAGGTGCTGAGCGTGGGCGTCCGCGCCGGGGTGTCGCTCGATCGATTGCACGCCGCGCTGGTCGGGTCCCCCGCGAACTCGGTATTCCTCGAGCGCGACGTCCGGATGGTGCTCGACGACGGCGAGTACGACGATGCGTTCCCAATGCGACTCGTGACCAAGGACCTGGGCCTGGCCGTCGACCTCGCCCGCGACGTCGGCGTACCGGTCGAGCTGACGGCGCTGGTCGAGCAGATCCACCGGCGGGCGCGCGCGCAGTACGGCGACGACGCGGGCGAGATCAGCGCGATCCGCCTGTACGAGGACCTGGCGGGGGTGACGTTGCGGCTGGGACGAACGTGAGCATCGCGGCGCTCGAGGCTGGGAGCCTGATCAGGTAGCGGCCACGGCGATTCGGAGTGACCCGGACCGTTTTCAGCTTGCCCTTGAGCGTGCCGGTGCCGGTCTCGTTGCCGAATGTCTGCCCGGCGAGCGTGACGTCGTTGGTGGCGGCCGCACTCGGAGCCACGAGCCGTTCGAGTACGGCCTCGCGGGCCTTGGCCGGCGGCTTGATCAGCGCGATGTGGCCGGACGTGAGGCTGTCGTTGATCAGTACGACGTGAACCTCGCCATCGCGCGTGATCGTCGCCCGTGTGCGGACGTCGGTGCTGGCGGTCTGCTCGAGAGCGAGCATGCGCGCGCCGGGCGAAGCGGCCCGCTCGAACATCAGCAGGCTGTAGTAATCGGGGCGGACCGTCGCCAGCCATCGCCCGCGGATGCGCCGGAACACGAACGGCTCGTATGAGACACCGGGGAGAGTGTGTATGTTGACGCCGTCGACGCCCGCCCTGGCCATCGCGAACAGTGTGTCGAGCATCCACAGCGCGGAGGCGAACGTGTCGCTGACCCCGGGCTGGCCGGCGCATGCGACCGAGTTGAGCTCGTCGATTCGGACGATGGCGCCGTGGCGGTGTGCGAACGAGATCACGTCGCCGACGCCTTGCAGGAGGTCGCGGGCCGAGTCCGAGCTGAGCAAGTTCGGGATCGAGGGGTAATGCGGATCCCCGGGCTGTGTGAAGCAGGCGAGCAGCGGATACCGGTGGTAGGTGACGACCTTCAATCGCGGGACGGCCGCGAACAGCTGCGGCACGCCAGCCAGCCACGACGCCTCCCCGGTGGCAGGCCCGGCGAGGGCGAAGCGGCGGAGTCGGTTGGCGATCTGCGCGACGTCCTGCGCGTAGCCGGCGAAGTCATACGTCGGCGGCCGCGCGTAGAACGGCACGCCGCCCTCTTCGTAGTACGGGAACACGTTGTACAGCTCGGGCTCGTTGCCGATCTCGAGCTCATCGATGTTGCGCAGGCCGATGCCGGCGCGGTACGCGTGCGCCTCAGCCGCAGCCTCGGCCGGGCTGTCGAGCTTCAGGTTGACGCCCAGGATCAGCTTCGCGCCGGTGGCAACCGCGAGCGCGCGCGTGGTGGCGAGCCAGCTCTTGTCGAGCGTGTAGATGACTCCCGGGGATGGTGTTGCGTTCGGGATGGGCCACCACGACTGGTCGGTGCTGTTCCCTCCGATTCGCAGCACCGGCGTCTGGTCGGGCGCCACGTCGCGGATCAGCTGAACGAGCACCGGGTTGATCGCGCGCGGGTCAGGTCCGGTGTAGTCGCGGACCGCCTGGAATTCGAACGAGAACCCGATGAAACCCGACGGCATCGGCCCGCTGATCCGGGTGTCGCTGACCTTCACCGTCACGCGCGCTGCGCGCACGGGAGCAGCGAGCAGCGCAACGAGAGCCCCGCTCGTTGCTACCACCAAGAGGGCTCTCCGCAGGACGCGCACCCGGCCGGGAACTATGTCAGGGCATGCGGCAATCGGCGCCGGTCACGCCTATCCGCGGCCGTCCCAGAGCGCCCACAGCGTCGGCGGTTTGCGGAAGACAAGTCCCTGGACTTTTGAGGGCCGGGCCGGGTCGAGCCGCAACGTCGGCAGCCGGCGCAGGATCGTGTCGAGGCCGGTACGTGCCTCGAGGCGTGCGAGGTGCACGCCGAGGCACACATGCGGGCCGTGGGCGAACGCGAGATGGCCGCGCGTCGCTTTGCGATCAAGGTCAAGCCGGTCGGGGTCGTCGAACACCGCCGGGTCGCGGTTGGCGGCGCTGATCGAGACGCGGACGAGGTCGCCGGCGGCGATCGTCGCCTCGGCGAGCCCGGCCTCAGTGGTCGCGTAGCGGTCGACGACGGCGGCGGCGGGCTCGAGGCGGAGCGACTCCTCGATGGCGGCATCGAGCGCGCCGGAATCTTGCCGGACCGTCGCGAGCGCGTCCGGTTGCTCCAGCAGGTGGAGCAGGGCATTGCCGATCATCCCCTCGGTCGTCTCGATGCCGCCGAACAGGAGCACGGCGGCATTGGACACGACCTGCTCTTCGCTGAGGCCAGACTGAGCTGCTGCAGCCGCGAGCAGCGAGGACTCGGGCTCGCCGCCGCCGATCACCGCGTTCAGCCGTGTGCGTAGCGCGCCGAACGCCTCGCGCGCGCGCGTGGGAATCTCTCGCCCGGCGGTGACGTCGGTGACGGCGGACACGATCGCGTCGTACCAGCCGAGCATCGTCGCGACCTCGGCCTGCTCGAGCCCGAGGGCGCGGGCCATGATCGATGCCGCTAGTGGGCCTGCGAACTCGCGTCGCAGCTCCGCCGCACCGCGGGTGATGAAGCCGTCGATGAGCCGGTCAGCCTCGTTTGCCGCGGCGTCGGCGAACCGCTCGCGGACTGCGCGCGGCCGGAACGGAGCCGCGAACGGCGCGCGGTGGCGGGCATGGACGTCGCCGTCGAGACTGAGCATGCTCGGACCGACTACCTGCGCGGTCGAGAATCGCGGATCGTCGACGGTGTACGTCGCCGCGGCTCGCATCACCGTGACGGCGAGGTCGTGGCGGGTTACGAGCCAGCAGTCGAGCGCCGGCAGCCATGAGACCGGTTCCTCGTTGCGCAGGCGCGCCAGAGTTGGATGCGGGTCGTGCTCGAGTTCTTCCAGCGTTACGGCGGCACCCAGCGGGAAGGGGCGGCTCACTTTTCCGCGATGCGCCAGGCGGCGTCGGCGCGGACGTAGGCGGGCTCGCCACCGACGAACGTCGCCGCCACCGGGTTGCGGCCGAGGCGGTAGGCGACGTGCTCGGCCGGGCAGTCGAGCAGCACGAGGTCGGCGCGCTTGTCGAGCTCGATCGATCCCAGCTCGCGCTGTAGATCGAGGACATACGCCGCGTTGAGGGTGACCGCGAGCAGCGCCTCGCGCGTGCTCAGGCCGTAGCGGCGGACGCCGAGGCCGACGATCAGCGGCAGCGAGAAGATCGGCGACGTACCCGGGTTGCCGTCGGTGGCGAGCACCATGATCGCGCCGGCGTCGATCAGGTCGCGCGCCGGCGCGGTCGCCTCGGCGCCCATGAACTCGGCTCCGGGGAGCAGAACCGCGGCGGTGTCCGAGGCTCCGAGGGGCCCGATGTCGTCGGGGTGGATGGCGGACAGGTGGTCGAGTGAGCGCGCGCTGTGCCTGAGCGCCACCGGGACGCTCCGCATAGTCGTGAATTGCTCGACGTGGGCACGGAGTCTTACGCCGTTGGCTTTCGCGAGTCGGCCCATGCGGTCGAGGTCGTCGAGGCCGAACGCGATCGACTCGACGAAGATGTCGAGCGCGCTGACGTGCTCGAGCGCCTCGGGCAGCATCCCTTCCACCTCGTCCATCCAGGTCGTGGTGGTGTACCCGTCGGGGACGGCGTGCGCCAGCAGCCCGGTCCGGGTCGTGACCTGGGAGACGATCTCGTTCAGCTCGGTGGCGAGCTGCAGGGCGCGCAACTCGCCGGCGGTCGACAGCCCGTACCCGGACTTGCACTCGAATGTGGTCGTGCCGGCGCGGAGCATCTCGCCTGCGAGCTCCTGCGCCTGGGCGAGGACGGTTTCGTCCGGGGTCTCCCTGAGGGCTTTCGCGGACGACCTGATGCCTCCGCCGGCGCGCGCGATCTGCTCGTAGGGGACGCCGGTTACCTTCTGCTCGTACTCCTCGGCGCGCCAGCCCGCGAACGGAAGGTGGGTGTGGCAGTCGACGAGGCCCGGCAGCAGCGCGCAGCCGCTCGCGTCGACGTGGATGTTCGCGTCCCTCGTGGGTCCCAGTGCCGCGATCCGGCCGTGTTCGACCGTGATTCCGCCGGGCTCGAGGCTCATCTCGCCGGCGCGGGCGGTTCGCAGGTAGGTGAGGCCCGGCTCTGGGGGCGTCAGGACCTGGGCCGCGTTGTCGAATGAGGTGGTCACGGGCGTCCGCGGCCGCCGTGTACAACGCCCGAAATCGACCCACCTCCGCCCCGCTGTCGGGACATAAGCACGTGGGGGCTGCTCATGTCCTGTGGGCGGGCGTGGGCGGGGAGCTTTCGGGCCTTATGCATGGGCGAGGCGGGCGCCGGTGCCTCACTCCGACTCGAGCATCGGGATCCGCAGGCCGCTCGAGCGGGCGGCGGACACCGCGAGGTCGTAACCGGCGTCGACGTGGCGGACGATACCCATGCCGGGGTCGGCCTTGAGCACGCGTTCGATCCGGCGGCCCGCCAGCTCTGTGCCGTCGGCTACGCACACCTGCCCGGCATGGATCGACTTGCCCATGCCTACTCCACCGCCGTGGTGGATCGAGACCCAGCTCGCGCCGCAGGCGGTGTTGATCAGCGCATTCAAGAGCGGCCAGTCGGCCACCGCGTCCGAACCATCGGCCATCGCCTCGGTCTCGCGCTGGGGCGAGGCGACCGACCCGGCGTCGAGGTGGTCGCGCCCGATCACGATCGGAGCCTTCACCTCTCCGGACGCGACCATTTCGTTGAATCGCAGCCCCGCCAGGTGTCGCTCGCCGTAGCCGAGCCAGCAGATCCGCGCCGGCAGGCCCTGGAAATGGACGCGCTCGGAGGCGAGCTTTATCCACCGTGCGATGTGCTCCTGGTCCCCGAACAGGTCGAGGATCGCGCGATCGGTGGCGTGGATGTCGGCCGGATCGCCCGATAGCGCCACCCACCGGAACGGGCCCTTGCCCTCGCAGAACAGCGGCCGCACGTACGCGGGGACGAACCCCGGATACGAAAACGCATCGGCATCCCCGTACTCGAACGCCAGACCGCGCAGCGCGTTGCCGTAGTCGAACGCCTCGGCGCCCGCCGCGCCCAGCGCCCGGATCGCCCCAACGTGCGTCACCGCGCTCTCGCCGACCCGTCTGAGATATTCGTCAGGATCGGCCCGGCGGAGCGCCTCTGCCTGTTCGAGGGTAAGGCCGGCCGGGATGTAGCCATTCAGCGGATCGTGGGCGGAGGTCTGGTCGGTGACGACGTCGACGTCGACACCGCGGCGGACGAGTTCGGGCAGGATCTCGGCGGCGTTGCCGGCGAGGCCGATCGACAGCGCTCGCCGCTCGCGCCGGGCGGCGTCCAAGCGGGCCAGCGCGTCATCCAAATCCGCCGCACGCTCATCCAGGTAACCGGTCTGGATCCGGCGCTCGATTCGCTGCAGGTCGACCTCGACGCACAGCGCCGTGCCGCCGAGCATCGTTATCGCCAGCGGCTGCGCGCCGCCCATGCCGCCCAACCCCGCGGTCACGACGAGCCGCCCCTCCAGGGTGCCGTCGAACCGCTTGCGCGCCGCGGCCGCGAACGTCTCGTATGTCCCCTGAAGGATCCCCTGCGAGCCGATGTAGATCCAGGACCCGGCGGTCATCTGCCCGTACATCATCAGCCCGGCAGCGTCGAGCTTGCGGAACTCGTCCCAGTTGGCCCAGTCCGGGACGAGGTTCGAGTTCGCGAGCAGCACGCGGGGCGCGCCCTCGTGGGTCTCGAACACCGCGACCGGCTTGCCGGACTGCACCAGCAGCGTCTCATCGTCGCCGAGGCGCTGGAGCTCGCGCACGATCGCGTGGTAGCTCGGCCAATTGCGGGCCGCCTTTCCGATCCCACCGTAGACGACGAGCTCGGAGGGCTTCTCGGCGACGTCGGGGTGCAGGTTGTTCTCGAGCATGCGGAGCGCCGCCTCCTGCTGCCACCCCTTGCAACGAAGCGTGGATGTGCTCATGCCGCCACCGCCACCCGGGCGCCGAGGCTCCTCGACAGCTCGGCGGCGTGCCGAGCGACGGCCCGGCCGCACGCGTCGATCCGCCCCGCCGAGGTCCGGTAGTTCGGCGCGAGGACGCTGAGCGCCCCGGCGATCTGGCCGTCCGCACCGTACACCGGAGCGGCGATCGAGGTCACGTCGGGCTCCACCGCGCCGGCGCGTGCCACGTACCCGTCGGCGCCGACCGCGCCCCGCAGGGCCGCGCCGAGCGCGGTCCCGCGTCGGGGGATCGTGCGCCCGGCCCAGCTCGCGGTCTGAACGAGCTTCGGGCTCGCCACCTGGCGGAGGTACACGACGCGCCGGCCGTCGGCGGCGACCGCTAGGTTCGCGCTCTCGCCCGTCTCGCTCGCGAGCGCCGCCAGATGCGGCCCGGCCAGCTCGTACACCGGATCCGACCGCAACGCCACAGCCGCCAGCTGCCGCAGCCGAGTGCCCGGGCCGTAGCGCCCGTACTCGTCGCGGCGGACAAGCTCCTGAGCGGCCAGCGTCGCCAGCAGACGCGACGCGGTGCTCGGCGAGAGCTCCGCGGCGCGTGCGAGCTGGCTGAGCGTGCCGCCGTCCTCGGCGACGGCGGTCAGAAGCGTCAGCGCCCGTTCGACGGTGCGAGTTCCGGAATCAGCCATCGGAAGAAACTTTACCGTAGAATGAAATCCCTTGTCATTAGACGGCAATCGGCGCCTCGCGGGTGCGGCGCGCCGCTCCCACCGAAGCGATCACCACCAGTGCCATGCCGAAGAGGGTCCTGGCGCTCAGGCCCTGGTCCAGCACGATGAACCCGGCGAGCGCGGCCATCGCCGGCTCGATGCTCATCAGCACCCCGAACACCGACGGGCGGATGCGCCGGAGCGCCTCGACCTCGAACGAGTACGGGATCGCCGAGGACAGCAGGCCGATCGCCGCCCCGAGGGCCAGCGAGCGCGGCTCAAGCAGATGCGAGCCGCCC
>Ga0335083_10002983_pt1 | contig 22123 bp, 20 predicted proteins | sample Lox_Sample_42_FD_206716 | JGI IMG/M metagenome (GOLD analysis project Ga0335083, IMG submission 206716) | Soil microbial communities from Loxahatchee National Wildlife Refuge, Florida, United States - Lox_Sample_4.2 | ecosystem: Environmental > Terrestrial > Soil > Wetlands | place: USA...
GGGCGGTCGGGCCGAAGCGAAAACGGGAAGGTCCAACTCAAAAGGCATCTGGTTCGATCAATCTCAGACTGTGTCCCCGAGACCAGCCACGGAAGTTCTGCGAGGCCGGGTCATCCCATCCAGTCCGGATTAGGTAGCTCGCCGAAAACTCGCCGCAGGCCCGAGCCCCAGCCCTGGCGCAGCATGTTGAAGTAGGGGTTGCCGTCCTCGATGCGTTTCTGCAATCCGACGCGCAACGCGTCACGCGGATACCAGAGCATGTCGATCGGCAGTCCGACCGAGATGTTGCTGCGAATGGTCGAGTCGAAGGAGACGAGCACGCACTTGGCGGCATCCGCCGGGTGTGTTGCCGTAGTGATGACCCGGTCCAGGACAGGCTTGCCGTATTTGCTCTCGCCCAGCTGGAAGTAGATCGTGTCGTAGGTCGCTTCGATGAAATTGCCTTGAGGATAGATGTGGAACAGACGCTGATCCTCGCCACGTATCTGTCCGCCGAGGATCATCGACGCGCTGGCCTCCACGCTGCCTTGCGCCAGGAACGGACCGTTGCGCCGCTGTACTTCGCGCAGCGCGTCGCCGACCATGCAGGCCACATCGTACAGGCTGGTGGCACTCCAGATCGTGGGTACTCCGGGGTCCGCGCTGCGGTGCTTGTCCAGCAGATTGATGACGCTTTGGGTGACCGACAGATTGCCCGAGCTCAGCAGGACCATCACCCGGTCGTCTCGGTTCTCGAGCACCTTCATCTTGCAGAAGGTGGCAATGTGGTCGACGCCGGCATTGGTACGCGAATCGGAGCAAAACAGCATGCCCGAGTCGAGCCGGAAGGCTACGCAATAAGTCATGTGTGGCGCATCTCTGAAAGATCGATGGTTTCATGATAGCGGCCCGACGCGAAGCCTGCAGAGGTAAACGCGATGGACCGCGCGCTAGGGAAGTTCTGATGTATTCTCACGTGCGCGACTGCCACGGTCCCTCAAAGGAGACGACAATATATCGGGTTGCGTCAAGTGCGGCGCCTGCTACGTTGCGCTCCTTGCCAAGGTACTTACTTTGGCGGCGGCGCGACGCCTTGCAGTCATCCACCTGACGCAACGCGCATCGCGAGAAACAGATCAGAGCTTCCCTGGGTGTGTCAAAGGTATCCAGCGTATGGCGGAGCGTCCTCCTCTCGCCCACTTGCCCCAACTTCCGGTACGTACACGGACGCCTGGGTTGGGCTATCGGACACTGTAGCCGCTTTCTTCAACGGTACGCTCATCCCAGAGTGAAATAGCTGCGGCTGATCTCGTCCCCAAGCGCGTCGGTCTGGGTCAGGAAGTCGGTCAAGTATTCGTGCAGGCCCTGACTGAAGATCACGTCGATGCGCCCGAAGTGCAGCTCCGACCACAACACTCCGGCCAGGCGCAGCGCCTCTGTCGTCTGCGGCCGGCGCAGCAGCTGCATGATGTCGTAGGTCTCGCGCATGCAAGCGTGCAGCGAACGCGGCATATCGTCGCGAAGGATCATCAGTTCCGCCACCCGTAACGGCGTAATGACGTCACGATAGACTTTGCGGTACGACTCGAACGCGCTGACCGAGCGCAGCACCGCGGCCCACTGGTAATAGTCAACTGCCCCACCCACATCCTCGACGCTCGGCAGGAGCACATGATATTTCACGTCCAGGATGCGAGCGGTGTTGTCGGAGCGCTCCAGGAAGATGCCGAGCCGGTTGAAGTGGAAGGCCTCATCCTTCAACGCCGTACCTACCGACACGCCACGGAACAGATGAGCCCGTTCCTTCACCCAGTCGAAGAACTGGCTCACCCCCCCGGAATCGAGACGCGACTCGTTGAACTGCTGCAACTCGAGCCAGGTGGAGTTGAGCACTTCCCACATTTCGGAAGTGATCGCACCCCGCACCGCGCGAGCGTTCTCCCGGGCCGCCTTGGCACAGGACAGAATGCTGGATGGGTTGTCCAGATCCAGGACCATGTAACGCAGCACGTCGTGCGAACCGACCGTGCTGTACCGCCCGCTGAACGGGAACAGAGTGCCGGTGATGTTGAGCGGCGCGAACCACTCTTTCTGCGCCACCGACGGGTCCTGCGGCATGAGGGACATGCGGTAGGTCACATCGAGCATGCGCGCGGTGTTCTCGGCGCGCTCGACGTAGCGGGCCATCCAGAACAGATTGCTTGCGGCGCGGCTCAGCATTTCGGTCGTGACTCGTAACTGCCGTGATTCGCGAAAAGCGGCGTTGCCTGCTCGGCTACTGCAGCCGAGACAGGCCACCGGGCGCGCGCGCTCTGGTCAAGCGAGCGGCCCAAGGCAGATCCGGTAGGCGGGCTGTTACGTATATCACGAGTCACGGCAGTTCACGAGTCACGAATCACGGCAGTTAACCGACCACCCACGTATCCTTGGTACCACCGCCCTGCGAGGAATTCACCACCAGCGAGCCTTCTTTCAGGGCGACGCGGGTGAGGCCACCAGGGACCATGACCACGTCCTTTCCCGACAGCACGAAAGGCCGCAGGTCGATGTGGCGCGGCGCCACGCCTTGCTCCACGAAAGTCGGACAGGTGGACAGGCTCAAAGTCGGTTGTGCAATGAACTTGTGCGGCGCGTCCATCACCCGCTGCTTGTAGGCCTCGCGTTCACGCACCGTGGAGGTCGGACCGATCAGCATCCCGTACCCTCCGGAGCCCTGCGTTTCCTTGACCACCAGCTCTTGCAAATGCTCCAGCACATAACTCAGATCATCCCGATTCTCGAGACGCCAAGTCGGCACGTTCGAGATGATGGGATCCTCGCCGAGATAGAAACGGATCATCTCGGGAACGTAGGGGTACACCGACTTGTCGTCCGCCACTCCGGTACCCACGGCGTTCGCCAGAGTTACGTGTCCCTTGCGGTAAGCCCCCACCAGCCCGGGCACGCCTAGCATCGAGTCGGGACGAAACGCCAACGGGTCAAGAAAGTCGTCGTCGATGCGCCTGTAGATCACATCCACCGCCTGCGGCCCGCTGGTCGTGCGCATGTACACGATATCGTCCTTGACGAGCAAGTCCGCGCCTTCGACCAGCTCGATGCCCATCTGCTGCGCCAGAAACGCATGCTCGAAATAGGCAGAGTTGAACTGCCCCGGCGTAAGCAGAACGACAACCGGATTATGCACGCCGTGCGGCGCGACGCTCCTGAGCATCTCGAGCAGCAGATCGGGGTAATGTTCGACCGGTGCGATCGACTGCTGAGCGAAAAGCTCGGGCACCAGCCGCATCATCATCTTCCGGTTTTCCAGCATGTACGAGACCCCCGACGGGGTCCGCAGATTGTCCTCCAGCACGTAGTACTCGCCCTGGCCCGCGCGCACCAGGTCGACGCCGGCAATGTGCGCGTATATGCCACCCGGGACGTCGATGCCCTGCATCTCGCTGCGGTACTGTGCGTTGTTCGCGATCTTGTCCTCCGGAACCTTGCCGGCCTTGACGATCTCGCGATTGTGATAGACGTCGTGCAAGAACATGTTCAACGCCTGCACCCGCTGGCGCAGGCCGGCATGCAGCTCGCGCCACTCTGCAACCGGGATGATGTGCGGCAAGATATCGAACGGGATGAGCCGCTCCGCACCGCTGTCCTCGCCGTAAACTGCAAAGGTAATCCCGACGCGGTGGAACAGCATCTGCGCCGCCTTACGCATTTGGGCGACGCGTTCGGGCGCGGTGCTTGCCAGCCACAGAGACAACGCGGCGTAGTGGGGACGCACACTGCCGTCCTGCGCGTACATCTCATTGAAGCATTGATCGGAGAACATGGCGGATGGGCCGCTTTGGCTGGTTTCGCTGATGAGGTTTTGCATTTGACGTGCCCAAGTCCCGATCCGAACCGGGAACCCTCTACAATTCCAAACAGATGAGGCAGTTAGATCGCCAGAACGGCACGGTGCCGCTGCCGTCAGCAACGGAGACGCACCAAAAACATTGCGGAGATTCCTATCATCGCCCTCGATTGGTGCGCGCTCATCCTACTCCACGTTCAGACGTGCAGCGATCGCCACTGTTTCCGCGACGACCGCCGCGACCGCAGCATGATGTCCCTCTTCCTTCAGCGAGCCGTCTTCGCGGAACGCACTTGCCGCATGCGCGAGGGCAAATTGGGTGGGCAAGACGACAACCCCTAAATGGCTCAAAACCTGCCGCACGGTGAGCAGGCCACGGATACCTCCCAAGTTACCTGGCGAGGCCGCCAGCAACCCGGCCACCTTGCCCTTGAACGCTACATACCGGGTCTCTTCCGGCTGCGGCCGCGAGATCCAGTCGATCGCGTTCTTGAGCACCCCGGAAATGGAACTGTTGTACTCGGGACAAGAGAGCAAAAACGCCTCATTCGCCACCATCAACGCCTTGAGCACCCGCGCTCTCGGCGGGAGACCTTCGTCCCGTTCCAGGTCGCCGTCGTAGAGCGGCATCGCGTAGTCGCGCAGATCGATGAGCGTTACCTCGGCTCCCGCCTGCTCGGCAGCGCGAACCGCCACTCGAATCAACTTCTTGTTCCAGGACTCCGAGCGAGTAGCCCCGGCGAAGGCGAGGAGCTTAGGCCGCTTCACCTTTTCCGAGCAGCGTAGAGCTGGTGCAGGCTGATCTTCCTGACTTCGGCCTTGCTGGTCTCGATGTGGGCCCGCAACAACATGATCGCCTGGTCGGCGCGACGTCTCAGCACCGCGCGCAAGATCTGCCCATGCTCCTGATACGTCGCGGCAATGCGATCGGGCTCGGTGAAGTCGAGCCGGCGCAGGATGCGGATACGCTCGGTCACATCGCGATGGCAGCGCAGAACCTCGGGATTTCCCGCGGCCGCGACCAGCATCGAATGGAAATCTTCGTCGAGTCGCGCTACCTCGTCGCCGTTGCTGCGTCTGTTGTCCGGGGCTACCAGCCAGGTCGCCTCCAGTTGTTCCAGCTGCGGGCGCTCGGCCCTGTCGGCTAGCTGACGTACGGAAGCCACCTCGAGAATGATGCGCAGGTCATACAGGTCGTCGAACTGGCGGAAATCGAGGTCGCGCACGCTCCAGCCGGCGCGGAAGTGCACGCGCAGGTAACCCTCCTTCTCCAGGCGTTGCAACCCTTCTCGGACCGGCGTCCGGCTTACGCTGAGGCGGCCTGCGACTTCCCCCTCGGTGAAGCGGTCGCCGGGCAACAGCCGAAAGTCGAAGATGTCCTGCTTGATCCGCAGATACACCGCCTCGGCCAGCGACGGCTTGCGCGGCTCTTCTGCTGGCTTCGGTTTGCGCACTGCGCCCCTTACCTGTAGCACACTTGCCTCACTGGAAACTCATCCCCGCGGCGGCCCCGCACGGCTGTGCATTCTCGCAACTGCAACCGACATATGATCCGACGCCGACAGCCAGTTGACAACCTTTACCAGGAGTCCGCTTTGGCGCACCCCCTTTCTGTTGCTCTCGGGTGTCCGCACGGGCAGAGAACGCTTCGCCAAGAATCCTGGGTCCCCGCAGGCCGACTAGCATGCCGCCGCGATGACAGCTGCATTCGCGCTTGCGATCTCCGCGTGCCCGGCCATGCAGCGACCGATAACCCCGACATCGGCGCTCGCGATGGGCGTCTCGTGCACGAGCCGGCCGTCGAACATGACTACGATGCGATCGGACAGCTCGAGCAACTCGTCCAGGTCTCCACTCACCAACAGTACCGCCGCTCCGGCATCGCGCGCTGCCAGAATCCGGCCGTGAATCTCCGCGACCGCGGCGAAGTCCAGCCCGAACACCGGATTGGCAACAATCAGCACCGATACGTCGCCGGACAACTCGCGCGCCAGCACCGCGCGCTGAACATTGCCTCCGGAAAGAGTCCGGATTGGTGCGTCGGGGCCTGGGGTCTTGACCTTGTAGTCGGCGATCAACCGAGTCGACTGAGCGCGGATTGCACCCCTGCGCAGGAAGGCCCCCGCCGCCAGCGGCGAGCGGTCGAAGTTGCGCAGCGCCATGTTGTCTGCGACGCTCAAGGCCCCGACACAGGCATTTCTCAGCGGCTCCTCAGGCAGGCTGAACACGCGATGCCTCCGCATTTCCGGACGTGTCGCACCGTAGCGCTCGCCTTCCATCCAGATCTCGCCTGCGAGCGGCATGCGCTGACCGATGAGGGCCTCCACCAGCTCTTTCTGGCCATTTCCCGATACACCGGCCACCCCGATTATTTCTCCCGCGCGGATATCCAGGCTGACGTCCGAAACCGCAGGCAAGCCGGTATCGCCTTCGACGGTAAGCCTTCTGATGGACAGGCGAACGTTCTTTGCCGGAGCAGAGGGGGCGCTGCGCTGAGCCTCGACAGCGGGAATATCGCGTGAACCAACCATCATCTCGGCCATCGCGGCGGGAGTCAGATCGCGGACGCGGCCTTCGCCCGCCAACCGCCCTCGCCGCAGAACCGACACCCGGTCGGCGAATGCCATGACCTCCCGGAACTTGTGAGTGATCATCAGAACGGTGACCTCGTTCGCTCGCGCCATATCCTTGAGCAGTCCGAGCACTTCGTCCGCCTCCTGTGGCGTTAGAACAGAGGTCGGCTCGTCGAGTATGGTGAACCGGCAGCGCAGGTACAGTTGCTTGAGGATCTCCACCTTCTGCTTCTCCCCCGCCGCCAGACCGGACACCGGGACGTCGAGGCGAACCTTGAAAGGTACGGTGCGCATGAACTGATCCAAGCCTTCCCGCTCTCGACGCCAGTTCACGAGCAGCGAAACGTCACCCCGCGACATGACGAGGTTCTCCGCCACCGTCATGCTCGGCACCAGCGTGAAATGCTGATAGACCATTCCTATGCCCAGCGCGTGCGAATCCTGCGGTGAGCGGATGCTGCGCTCGCGCCCGTTCACGATCACTCCCCCGGAATCGGGCCGATAGTAGCCCACCAGGCATTTGACGAGCGTGCTCTTGCCCGCGCCGTTCTCGCCCAGCAGGGCGTGGAAAGAGCCTGGTTCCACCTTGATCGATACGTCGTCGAGCGCCGCGAAGGTGCCGAAATGCTTGGTCATCTTCACGCACTCGACCTCGAGAGCAGAGTCGGGCGGTGGTTCGGGCGGCGGTATCAACATCGTGGTTCGGGGTCCGTGATTCGTGGAAGGCCGTGAAGATCTGTGAGAGGCCGCTAGAAGCCTTGAGTCGTTTGTGGTGCAGCGTGAGCCAGATGTTTGGCGCTTGGAAGTAACGAGTCAGGGCCGTTCACGAGCCCTTCACGGCTTCGATAAACGCCTGTGATGTAGACACTGCCCCGAACACGCCGCCTTGCATCTTCACCATCTTGATTGCCGCGAGGTGGTTGCCGTAGTCGGTAGCGCCGGCGCAATCCTCCAACAGCAGGCATTCGAACCCACGATCGTTGCCTTCTCGCATGGTCGTGTGCACACAGACATCCGTCGTGATCCCGGTGAGAACAAGATTGGCTATGCCACGGGTGCGCAGAATCAGCTCGAGATCGGTGGCGCAGAAGGAGCCCTTGCCAGGCTTGTCGACCACGATCTCGCCGGCGGCTGGCGCCAGCTCGGGGATGATCTCCCATCCCGCTTCGCCACGCACCAGGATCCGGCCACAGGGCCCCGGGTCGCCGATGCCCGCGCCGATGCGACGTGAGCGCCAGCGCTTATTCTCGGGCAGATCGGACAGGTCGGCCCGGTGGCCCTCGCGCGTGTGAATGATGTAGAACCCGGCCCTGCGCATCGCCCCCAGAACGCTGCGGATCGGCTCGATCGGCGCGCGCGTGAGGGACAGATCGTAGCCCATTTTGTCGACGTACCCACCCTTGCCGCAGAAGTCGATCTGCATGTCGATGATGATGAGCGCGGTATTCTGCGGTCGCAGCTCGCCGTTGTATGGCCAGGGGTAGGGATCGGCGCTTACGTAGCGCCCGGCAGCGCGGATCTCGTCAGGCATACTTGCGCTTCTCCATTGGCTCGGGTTGATAGTCACGAGTTGGCGAGGCGAAGCCGCAACTGGTGCCGTCGGTGACTGCGACCTCGCTTTCCCAAGGCAACCGGTAGCGCCCGGCAACCATGTCCTTCATATAAGTGTAGGGGCAGTCCCGCGCCCCGCCCTTGACCGCCACGTAGCCACGGTGGCCGAACTGGTAAATGTTGTTCTCCACGCCCCACGAGCGCCGGGCCTCGCGCACCAGGTCAGGTCGCAGCTCGCACGTGATGATCTCATCCGGGCGATGACTTCCCTCGACCAAGGGCGTGCCGTCGAAATTCACGAAACTGCCCTCGCCCATGGAATCGAACGTGCCGTCGGATCCGCACATGCAGACGCTGGCCGTGTACATGAGGTTGCAGAAGGCATTGGCCTGATTGGTCACTTGCCACGAGTGACGGATCGGCGCGGTGTAGCCGGCGGTGCGAATCATGATCTCGGCCCCCTTATAAGCAGCTTCCCGCGCCATTTCGGGGAACATTCCGTCGTGACAGATGATGAGCGCGATCTTGGAGCCGTTGGGGCCATCGCACACTGGAATACCGTGATCGCCCGGCTCCCAAGGCTCAACCGGTACCCACGGGTGCAGCTTGCGGTAGTAGAGCCGGATGTTGCCGTGATCGTCGATGATGATGCCGCTGTTGTATGGATTGCCGTGTGGGTTGATCTCCATGATCGAAAAGCAGCCCCAGATCCGCTGCTCGACGCAGGCGCGCTGGAACGCGATCACTTCCGGGCCGTCCGGCCGGCACATGATCTGCGGACTGGTGTCCATCGACAGCCCGTGCAAGGAGTACTCGGGGAATACGACCAGATCCATGGTCGGCATATTGCGCCGCGCCTTCGCTACCATGGCGCAGATCCTCGCGGCTTGCACCGATACATCCGCGGGGGTCTGCACTACGGGGAGCTGAAGCTGCACCAGACCAATCACCACGCCGTTTGAAGATTTGTTCAGTCCACCCAGTCCGCTCATGCTAGCTCCCGTGACTCGTTATTGCCTTGAAGGGCCGTGATTCGTGAACGGCCCTGACTCGCAACCTCTAACAGCGAAACACGATGACGGAGTGCCGCTTTACGCTTCGCGACAAGCGAATCACGGCTTTTCACGGGTCTCTCATGGCTTGTACGGCCCTTCAAGACCTGCCCCGCCCTTCAATCCTTCACCTGCACTCATGTTCAGCGCGTGACGCTCAACTCTCCGGGGGCACCAGCCAAATTGCGACTCGGCGAGCACGTTGCGATCATGATAGCCAGCGTCAACAGGTACGGCGTGGCGTTGAACAGGTAGTAGCCGCTGGTAATCCCTACCGACTGCAGCGCCGGCCCCAATGCTCCGGCGCCGCCGAACAGTAGCGCAGCGTAGAAGCAATACAGAGGCTGCCAGCGCGCGAAGATGACGAGCGCGACCGCCATCAGCCCCTGCCCGCTCGACAAGCCCTCATTCCAGCTGCCCGGGTAATACAGCGATAGGAAGGAGCCGCCGACGCCGGCGAGGAAGCCGCCTGCCGCAGTCGCCAGGACTCGCACCTGGTTGACGTTGTAACCCATCGCTCGCGCCGCATCCGAGCTATCGCCTACCATGCGCACGACCAGCCCCCAGCGGGTATTGCGGAACGCCCAGCTCAACGCCAGCGCCAGTGCCGCGCCGATGATGAACAGTACGTTGATCTGCAGCGCGGACTGAACCTGAGGCGAGCTCGCCCAGTCGCCAAGATGGATTGCCGGCAACGTCGGCGCCTTCGGCTGGACGAAGGGCTTGCCGAGAAAAAACGCGAGGCCCGTGCCGAGCAGCATGAGGCCGATGCCCACCGCTATGTCGTTGACTCTCGGCAGGCTGCATATCAGGCCATGCAACAGCCCGAGAGAGAGGCCCGCGATTCCCGCGACCAGCACGCCAAGCCACGGGCTCCCGGTGAGATAGGAAACACCATAGCCGCTCATCGCCCCCATCACCAGAATGCCTTCGAGCCCGAGATTGATGCGCCCGCTCTTCTCCGTCAGGCACTCGCCCAGGCTCACGAACAGAAACGGCGTGCTTACGCGGATGGCGCCACCGAGCACTGCGACAGGAACACCCCACCAGCCCAAGTCCACGTGGCCCTCAACTCGCGATCGAAACGGACATCACTTCTGCTGCTCCCGTGGCTGGAAGATGCGAAACCTGCCATACAGCGTCTCCGCAGCGAGGATCACCATGAAAGCTATCCCCTGCAACACCAGCACCGTCGCATCCGGGAGGTCGAGGCGGCGCTGAAGCAAGCCATTGCTGGCACCGATCCCGCCAACCAGAATCGCCACCGGAATAACGGCAAGCGGGTTGTGCCGCGCGATGAACGAAACCAGGATTCCCGCGTAGCCGTAGCCGGCGATCAGCGAAGCGTTGGCGTTGCCATGAACCGCGGCGACCTCCACCATTCCAGCCAGCCCGGCAGCGGATCCTCCGAGGAAGCAGCTGACCAGGACCAGCCCGCCCACGCGCAGGCCCGCCAGCCGCGCCGCACGCACGTTGCCGCCAACGATCCGCAAGGCAAAGCCGAGGACTGTGTAGCGCACGAGCACGTAACACGCCGCGCAGAACACCAAGCCGTATACCAGGCCCCAATGGACGTCCATGCCGGGAATGTGGCCGACCATCAGAGCATCACCGATCGGTTGAGTGGACGGCTTGTTGAGGCTGCCCGGATCGCGCAGCGGTCCTTCGACTAAATGATTGAACAAGGCGATCGCGATGTAGGTGAGCAACAGACTGCTGATGGTTTCGTTCACGCCGCGGTAGTGACGCAGCGCTCCGGCGAACGCGATCCAGGTACCGCCCACGATCATGGCGATCAGCGCCATTGCCACTTGTGCGACCAGCGGCGATGCACCGGCCGCCGCGTGCCCGACCACAGCGGCCGCCAACCCGCCCAGCACCAGAGCGCCTTCGCCGCCGATGATGATCAACCCGGCCTGTGCCGGCAGCGCGACACAGAGCGCGGTCAAGATCACCGGTGCTGCCCGCTGCAGAGTGTTCTGCCAGGCGAATCCGCTGGAAAAACCGCCCTTGTAGATCAATGTATAGACATCGAGCGGATTCTTGCCGATCAGCGCCATGAAAATGCCGAACAGAATCATCGCGACGACCAGCGCCCCGAATGGAATGACGAACGCTTCCGCAGCGCGCCGCAAGCGGTGGCCTGTAAAGGCCGGCGCCACGGCACTGCCCGCGGGCAGAGTCATGGCACCGTCTGCAGGCATGAGCACCTAGACTTTGCCCACCACGCCCTCGACCAGATAGTTCATCTGCTCCAGGACCACATCGGTCTGGGTCTCCTGTGCGCCCGACGCAATCACTGTCTTGCCCGTGTTATCTTTCAGCGGGCCTCTGAAGATGACGAAGTCGCCCTTGACCATCTTGGCCTTCACCGCATCCGCATTCTTGCGGGCGCCATCGGATACCGCTTTGCCGTATGGCGAGGGCTTGACGTAGCCCTCCTTGAGTCCGCCGCGCAGGAAGTTGTTCATCGGCGTGCCTTCCATGACGGCCTTCACGTGCGCGGTGTACGGCGTGATCCAGTTCCACTCCGCGCCTGTTAAATAGGCGCGCGGCGCCAACGCCGACTGGTTGGCGTGATAGCCGCAGACATAGATGCCGCGCCGCTCGCATGTTTCCACGATCACCTTCGGGCTATCTACATGCATGGTCATCACGTCGATGCCTTGGTCGACCAGGCTGTTCGCCGATTCGGCTTCTTTGACTGGCATGGCCCAGTCACCGGTAAAGATCACGGTGGTGGTGATGTCCGGCTTCACGCTCTTGGCTCCCAGCGTGAAGGCGTTGATGTTGCGCAGCACCTGCGGGATTGGCTTGGCCGCGATGAACCCCAGCTTCTTGCTCTTCGTGGTGTGGCCGGCCGCGATCCCGTTGAGGTACTGACATTCGTCGATGTAGCCGAAATAGCTGCCGGCGTTCTTGGGCAGCCCTTCTTTCCACAGGCCACCACAGTGCGCGAAGCGGACCTTGGGATACTTCTCCGCCATCTTGATCATGTGCGGATCGAAGTAGCCGAACGAGGTCGGGAACAACAGAACGGCGCCGTCCTGCTCGATCATGGAAGCCATGGTCTTCTGCACGTCCACTGTCTCTGGAACCTTCTCTTCCTCTACGACCTTGACGCCCGGCATCTTTTTGATCTGGGCGGCCGCCTGGGCCTGCGCCTGGTTGTAGCCGTAGTCGTCCTTCGGGCCAACGTAGATGACTCCAACCACCACTTCAGCGGGCAACGCGCGTCCGATCAGCCCAGGTCCGAGAGCGGTGCCGACGCCGGCTGCGGCAATGGCCTTGATGAGATCGCGGCGGGTTGTGTTGGGGTGTTTCGTAGACATGACTGCGGGCCTCCTGCCTTGGGTACGTTGAACACGTGAAGAAGCGAGTTCAGGAGGTATCCAGACCGCCAGACCTCCTGCACACCATCTTGTATGCATCACGGTGTGCAAGTGGCGTACCACCGCCACGCTGAAACGACTTCGGAACCTAAGTCGTGGCCACAGCGCGCATTTCGGTCCCCGGTTGACCTGCAGACGACTTCCGGCGCGCCTTGCTCCGGTGCGTCCAGTCGGCGCGCCGCTCCAAGGCGGTGCAGCCGGCGACCGCTTGAGAATGCGCCTGGCGGACCGCACCTTTACTCTCGATGTTCAGGAGACGAGGGTGATCAACCGGACAGCCAGACCATATTTGTTCCTCGTAGAGAATACCGAGGCGAACGCAGGCGACACCTCGGCTGCACACCCACACGACGCGAACGACGAAGCGCTGCTCGACGCTTATTCGCGCGCCGTAGTCAACGCCGCCGAGCTGATAAGCCCGGCGGTGGTCAAGATCGACGTCTCCAAACGCGCAGCACCCTCGGGGGCCTCACAGCCGCACGCGGAGCGGCGCGAGGCGCGCGGAAGCGGTTCGGGTTTCGTCTTCACCCCGGACGGTCTGATCTTGACCAACAGCCATGTGGCCGGAGGTGCCTCGCGTATCGACGTCACCCTTTCCGACGGCCAGCACTTCGATGCCCAGCTCATCGGCGACGATCCGCATACCGACCTGGCCGTGATCAGGATTTCGGGTCCGAAGCTGGCCACCGCCGCGCTTGGCAATTCCCGTAGGGTGCGCGTCGGTCAGTTGGTCGTTGCTATCGGCAATCCCTACGGCTTCGAGTGTACCGTCACCGCCGGTGTCGTTAGCGCGCTCGGCCGGAGTCTGCGCGCCCAGACTGGGCGCCTGATCGATGACGTGATCCAGACGGACGCCGCGCTGAACCCGGGAAACTCGGGCGGTCCGTTGGTCAACTCGAACGGCGAAGTGATCGGTGTCAACACTGCGATCATCATGCCGGCCCAAGGCATCTGCTTCGCAACGGCTATAGACACTGCCAAGGTGGTTGTCGCACAGTTGTTGCGCCATGGTCGCGTGCGGCGAGGCCACATCGGCGTTGCTGGCCAGAACGCACCGCTGGCTCGGCGGATCGTGCGTTACTTCGATTTACCGGTGGAGAGCGGCGTGCGGGTCATGTCGATCGAGGCTGGGAGCCCGGCGCGCGATGCCGGACTAGAGGAAGGCGATGTCATCATCGCGTGGGACGAGAACCCGGTGCCGAGCATAGACGCGCTGCACCGCCTGCTCACCGAACAGTACGTGGGCACCAGCGCCCAGGTGACTCTGCTGCGCAGAGCGCAAAAGCTGATCCGGACCATCCGGCCAACGGAACTGCAGGCGCGTTAGGCCAACGTCAGGTCTGGCTGACCACGCCTTGCTTTCTTATCAGCTCCGTGAACGCTTCGGGCGCCACTGGCCGGCCGAACAAGAAGCCCTGGCCGTAGTTGCACCCGTAGTTGTTCAAAAAGGACAGCTGGACGTCGTCCTCCACGCCCTCGGCGAGAACCTTTTTCCCCAGGCTGCGGGCCAACCCGATGATCGCGCGCACGATAGCGGCATCGTTGTTGTCGGTCGCGATGTCCCGAACGAAGGACCGGTCGATCTTCAACGTGTCCAACGGCAACCGCTTGAGGTAGCTCAGGCTCGAATATCCGGTGCCGAAGTCGTCGATCGAGATCGAAACGCCGCGCGACTTCAAGCGCTCCAGCGCCATGACCGAGGCGCGCGCGTCCTGCATGATCGCTGTCTCGGTCAGCTCGATTTGTACCAGGCGCGGATCGACGCGCGCATCTGACATCACATCCATTACGAGGTCGGCGAGCCTCGGGTCTCGAAACTGCCGCGCCGATACGTTGACCGCAACCTGCAGCGCGAGCCCTTCCCGCTGCCACTCGTGTAGCTGTTTGCACGCCGCTTTCAACACCCATTCGCCGAGCCGGAAGATCAGGTCGGACTCCTCGGCCACTGGAATGAACTTACCCGGGGAGATCAAACCCAGGGTCGGATGTTGCCATCGCACCAGCGCCTCGGCGCCCATCGCCTGCCTGGTATGGAGATCGATGGTGGGTTGGTAGAACAACCTGAGCTCGCCACGGTCGATGGCGCGCCGCAGCCCGCTCTCCAGCATGGCTCGCTCGCGCACCTCGTGGTTGAGATCCTCGGTGAAGTAACGATACATATTGCGCCCGGAGTCTTTCGCGCTGTACATCGCGCGGTCCGCATGCTTGACCAGCTCCTCGGGGTCGGAGCCATCGCGCGGAAACAAACTGATGCCGATGCTCGCCGAGACGTACATCTCCTGGTCGCGGTCGCTGAAGGGCCGCGAGAACTCGGTCAAGACGCGCTGTGCAACCTCTCCCACCACGTCCACGTTGGCTGCGTCGGGAATCATGATGATGAATTCGTCTCCGCCCAGACGCGCCACGGTATCGGTGTCGCGGAGGCAGTTCCGCAGACGTTCCGCGACCTGCTTGAGCAACGCATCTCCGATGACCCGACCAAACTCGTCGTTCACCGTCTTGAAGCGGTCGAGATCGATGAACATCAGCGCGACCACGCCTCCTCCGCGGCGGGCCTGGATGATCGCCTGGCGCAGTCGGTCCTGCATCAGGAACCGGTTGGGTAGGCCGGTCAACGCATCATGCTGCGACAGATACTGAGCGCGCTTTTCGGCTTTCTTGCGCTCCGACACATCGCGCGACGTAATGACGACTCCGCGAATGCCGGGGTGATCGAGTAGGTTGTTGCCCAGAGCTTCGAGGTGGATCCAATGGCCCTTCGCATGCCGGAAGCGGAACTCGACTGGGTTCTTCGGAGGTTCTCCCTTCAGCAACTTGGCGAACGCCTCGCGTGTGCGCGGCAAATCCTTTGGATGGATCGAATCGAATGGGATGCGCCCTACCAGCGCGCCGGGCGGATAACCCAACAGCCGCGACGTAGACGGAGATTCGTAGAGCGTGATGCCCTGAGTGTCGTGAACAGTAATGATGTCTTGCAGGTGCTGAACGAGCGCCCGGAAGGCGTCGTCGTTCGCATGCAATACGTCATAACGCCGGCGGGACCGGGCACGACGCTCGGAGCGTGGAGCGCGCCGATCCGGTTTCGATAGTGTTTGTTTGTTCGGGATCACAGGCGAGCATCGCCGGAGCTCCCCCGGCGAAGGACGCAAACCACATTTTAGTTAAAGCTGTCTATTAGCGTAGTTTCACAACATTCTAGGAAAAGTCAATGAAATTGTGCGAGAGTCTGCATTGGAGCACGTCGCCGTCAGATGACAGAATGTTAAATGGATACCCCACACCGGTCGTCGACGATGAGCCAGCCGGCCGCATCCAAACTCAATCCGATCGTGGTCAGGCGGGCTCCGGCGCAGGGTCCGTCGAAGCACGCACCGCTTTCGAGGCGAAACATGGCGGCGTGATGCGCACACATCAGCACCCCGTCCCCGAGGAGATGGAACAGCTCCGGCTCGTAGTTGAGCGGGAGCGAAAAATGGGGGCAGCAATTGTGAAATGCCAGCACGCGCTGCCCGAGGCGGAACAGGACGATACGGAATGCGTCTTTGCCTTCACCGAAGACGATTTCCTTGCCCTGCCCTTCGATCACCTCATCTGCCGCACACAGCCGCGTGCCCATCGGCGGCGCGAACGGCAAAGCTGGCCAATCCGTCATGCCGTCGGCGCGCCTGGTCCCGTCCGGACAGACACTTCATGCCAACGGCGTATGCAAGCACGCTCGCCAGCGACGGCAGCTATGCGAGTTGATATCACGCGGGCTTGAGCCCAAAGTCATATCCAACCGTGTAGTACGGGGCGTCCATGCGTTTGCCGTCGGGAGCGACACCGGGATCGTGCCTCACGAAGTTGGCCACCAGTGAGTTTTTCACGCCGAACACAGCGTCCGACTCCAAATACGGATCGCTCTCGACGAACACGTGAGTAGTGACCGTTTCGTAGCCGGGGGCCGAAACGATCATATGCGTGTGAGCCGGGCGATACGGATGGCGTCCCATCTTGAGCAGCATCTTTCCCACCGGCCCGTCGGTGGGAATCGGATAGCTCACCGGCTTGATGGTCCAGAACCGATAGCGCCCATCGGCATCCGTTTTGATCTTGCCGCGCGCGCGCATGCCTTCATTTCCCTTCAATTGCACGTCGTACCAGCCATCGCCGTCGGTAGACCAGAGATCGAGCGTGGCACCCGCGATGGGTCCGCCATCCGGCGACCGGACGCGACCGGAGAAATATGTCGGTTCGCCTGCCACGCCTTCCGCGATATTGGCGCCCATGGGCTTTTCAGGCGCGCCTTCGACGTAGAACGGGCCCAGCACGGTGGACTCGGTTGCCCCGGAGGGCTTGCGATGGTTGATCGCGTCCACCAGCATGGATACGCCGAGCGTATCCGAGAGCAGGATGTACTCCTGGCGCCTGTCGTCGCATTTCTGCCCGGTGGCCGTGAGGAACTGGATACCGGCGAGCCACTCTTCTTCCGTCAGCTCCACCTCGCGCACGAAAGCGTGCAGATGCTTGATGAGGCTGGTCATGATCTGCTTGAAACGCGCGTCGGTTGCACCGTCGAGCTTGCCCAGAACAGCTTCCGTCAAATTCGCTTCGGTCAGGTTTCGCATCCTTTTGCTCCTACGACTAGACGCGCTCAAGGACGAGCGCGATGCCTTGCCCGACGCCGATGCACATCGTGCACAAAGCATAGCGACCGCCGATCCGCTGCAACTGATAGAGCGCCGTCGCCACCAGGCGCGCACCGCTTGCTCCCAAGGGGTGCCCGATGGCGATGGCGCCACCATTGGGATTGACCTGCGGTGCAGCGTCGGGGAGGCCAAGCTGTCGTGTGACCGCCAGGGCCTGCGCCGCGAAAGCTTCGTTCAGCTCGATCACGTCCATCTGTGCGATCTTCATGCCGAGCCGCTCCAGGAGTTTGCGCGTAGCAGGCGCCGGCCCAATGCCCATGATGCGCGGCGGAACCCCAGCGCTGGCCGCGCCAAGAACACGCGCGCGCGGCGTCAGCCCATGCGCTCTTGCTACCTTCTCGGAAGCGATCAGCAGCGCACATGCCCCGTCGTTTATCCCCGAGGCGTTGCCGGCCGTCACTGTACCGTCCTCGCGCACGACGCCCTTGAGCTTGGCCAGTGCCTCCAGAGACGTTTCGCGCGGGTGTTCATCGCTGCGCACCAGGACCGGTTCGCCTTTCTTCTGCGGGATCGAAACCGGCACGAGCTCGGACTCGAAGAACTTGACGGCGTTGGCGGCGGCATAGCGCTGTTGACTGCGGAGCGCGAAGGCATCCTGGTCCGCACGCGCGACCCCGAACTCGGCGGCGACGTTCTCGGCGGTCTCCGGCATGCTGTCGATACCGTGAAGCTTCTTCATCAGGGGGTTCACCAGACGCCAGCCAATGGTCGTGTCCTCCAGCTTCATGCTGCGCGAGAACGCGCCGTCCGCCTTCGCCATGACAAAAGGACTTCTGGACATGCTCTCGACCCCGCCCGCGATCATGAGCTCAGCCTCTCCGGCCTTGATCGCGCGCACGGCGATGGCGGCTGCCTCCAGGCTCGAACCGCACAGCCGGTTTACTGTGCTACCGGGCACCTCTACGGGCAAGCCCGCTAACAGCGCCGCCATGCGCGCGACGTTGCGGTTGTCCTCCCCGGCCTGGTTGACGCAACCGTAGACCACATCGTCCACCCGCCCCCAGTCGACGCGCGGGTTGCGCTCCATGAGCGCCTTGAGCGGGATCACGGCGAGATCGTCGGTGCGCACGGAAGACAGCGCACCGCCGTAACGCCCGATGGGAGTGCGAATCGCGTCGCAGATGAAGGCATCCTGCATGATGTTCTCTCTCAGTCGCTGATGAAAGGCGCGCCCCGCCGCTAGAAATTGAGCTTGTCCAGGTACTGCATGATCCACGTCTTCTTGTCGGCGAACACCGGCGGCACCTGGAAGGTCTTGCCCAGATTCTCGTACGGCTCGTCGATGGTGAAGCCCTCCTTCTTCGACACCGTCGCTTCGAACAGCGCGCCGCCCGGCGTGCGCACGTAGACCGACTCGAAGTAGCCGCGGTCCTTGCGGTCCGACACGTCGGTATAGCCCAAGCCCTCGAGGTACGCCTTGACCTCGGTCTGCGCAGGCAGGTCGTCGACCTGGAAGGCGCAGTGGTGCACCGTCCCCTCGCCGAATGTCCAACTCCCCTGTGGAACCTCGGGCTCGATCACGAAATCGACGATCCTGCCCGTGCCGCCCTTGTCTAGTTCATAGCGCAGGTAGGTTCCATCTTTCTTGGTCCGCTTGCCGGTCCAGCCTTTCTCCATGAACTCTGCCGATTGCTCCATCTCTCTGACCGAGACGGTGATGCCGTGCACGCCGCGAATCGCGAGCTCGGAAGGCACCTCGCCGTTCGAGTGGGGCTTGCGCGCATCGTCCGGAACGCCGACCAGCTCGTACTCGATACCGCACGGATGCGCGAAACGCAACAGGCGCTCGCCGAACCGCTCGGCCGCCTTTACTTCGAATCCAGCCTTGCGCAACCGCTCCTGCCAGAACGGCAGCGACGATACCGGTATCGAAAGCGACAGGATCCGAATCTGACCGGAACCCTTCCGGCCCTTGCGCCCGGATTGGCGCATCGGGAACGAGGTGACCAACGTGCTCTCCTCGCCGGCATCGTTGCCGTAGTAGAGGTGATAGATCGGCACGGTTCCATCGTAGAGGGCGGTCTTCTTGACGCTCTTGAGGCTCAGAACCTTGGTGTGAAAATCATAGTCTTCCTGCGCGTCACCGGTGCACAACGTAATGTGATGATGACGGCGGATGACGGGATTGGTTTCCATCTTTTTTGCCTCCTCATTTAGTTGGCGGTTCGTGGAGCAACAACCGGCGCTGCACCGGGAAAAAATGCAGGTCGTAACGGTGGGCCACATAGCCCCAAAGCCCGCGCGGAAACTTGATCGTCACCACGATTGCCAGCAGCCCGAGGCCCACCAGATACCAGGTGCCGTAGTCCGAGAAGAAGCGATTCAACAGATAGAACAGTACCACGCCGACGATCGGTCCCTCGATCGTGCCGATGCCGCCGATCATCACGATGAAGATCGTAAACGCCGTCCAGTTCACGCTGAACGCGGCGTCGGGTGAAATTCGCAGGTTGCCGAGAAAGTAGAGCGCGCCCGCCAGCCCTGCGCCGAACGCCGCCACCAGATAAACGCCGAGCTTGGTTGCGCGCACATTGACGCCCTGGCTTTCCGACGCGACCTCGCTGTCGCGGATAGCGAGCATGGCGAGACCTTGACGCGAGCGCAGAAACCAATAGACCAGCGCGACGGAGGCGACGGCGCCGACCAGACTGAACCAGAACGTGGCAGCCTGCCGCGTCGCCTTTGGTATGCCCTGCAACGCAATCAGGCTGGTTCCCGAGCCGCCCCCGACCTCGGACCAGTTGGCGAAGGAGAGCCTGAACACCTCGGCGATAACCCAGGTGCCGATGGCGAAGTAGCCCCCTTGCAATCTGAACGCCACCCTGGATACCGGAAGCGCGACAAGCATCGCAAACAGCGCGGCGACAGGTACCGCGAAAAACGGATTGAACCCCCACAGATTGCCCATCACCAGCAGACCATAGCCACCGAGCCCGAGGTAAGCCTGCTGTCCGATCGACACCATGCCGCCGTAGCCGGCGAGCAGATTCCACATCATCGCGAACATCAAATAGCACGCCATCTCGTCGAAATCGCGCATCCAGCCGGAGTCGGCCCAGAACGGGAATGTGGCGAGGAGCAGGATCAATGCGATGGCCACGGCGCCGCCCGCACGGCTGGCGTGGGTTGCGCGACTGATGCTGTAAGAGACCTGGGGTGCACTGGTCATGTCGACTCGATCAACGCGTCTTCGCAAACAAGCCACTGGGTCGGAATACCAGCATGGTGAGAAAGACGATATGCCCGAACCAGATTCCCCATCCTGGATCGAAGCGGAAGCCGATGGCCTGCGTCACCCCGAGGACGATACCGCCCACCAGCGTCCCATAAAACGACCCCATGCCGCCGATGATCACCGCTTCGAACGCGAACAGCAGCAAGGCGGGGCCGTCCGTCGGCGCGACGGTCGTCTTCATCCCGTACAGAGTGCCAGCGACTGCGACCAGCAGAAACGCGATCCCGGTCGCGAGCGCGTAGACGTGACGGTGGTCGAGGCCCATCAACTCGGCGGCGTCCTTGTCGTCGCTCACCGCGCGGAATGCGCGGCCGATCGGCGTGCGGTCGAACAGCCATTGCATGCCCACTGCCATGGCTACGGCGATACAAAAGATCAGCAGCGGCAGCGTGCCGACGGCAAGCCCGTTGCTCAGGGCGATGCTCGCCGTGTCGAAGCCGCCGGACTCGATCGAGCGCGGGTCGGCGCTGTACACCTCCTGCAGCACGTTCTGGATCACGATCGCGAGACCGAAGGTCACCACCAGCGAAGGGAGCGGATCGCGTCCCAGCGTGTCGTTGAGCACAAAACGCTGCAGGCCATAGCCTGCGGCAAATGCGATCGGAAGCAACAACGCCATCGCGACCCACGGCGCGGCTGCAGCCGTCATCCCCGTCGACAGGGCCAGTGAGAATCCGGCAAAAGCGGCCAAGATGATGAAGTCGCCATGCGCAGTATTCGTCAGTCGCATCACGCCGAAAATCAGCGCTTGGCCCATCGCGAACAGCGCATACAGCCCGCCCAGCAGCACGCCTTGGAGAAGGGTGTCGATCCACGAGAGCATCGCGCGTCCTACACGCCGAAATACGCCTTCGACACCTGGTCCCGGGTGAGCTCCGCGGAGCGACCGGTGAGGGATACGCGGCCTTCTTGCAAGCAGTAGAGCCGGCTCGACACGCGCTGGGCGACGCCGACATCCTGCTCCACCACGATCACCGTCATGCCGTCGGCACAGATCGCAGGGAGCGCGTCGTAGATCTCCTTGACCACTATCGGCGCCAGCCCAAGGGAGATTTCGTCGCAAATGAGGAGCTTCGGATTGCTCATCAGAGCCCGGCCGATGGCGACCATCTGTTGCTGTCCGCCGGACAGAGTAGGGCTGGGCACAAGCCGCTTCTGCTCGAGAATCGGGAACAATTTGTATACCGAGGCGAGGCTCCACGGCCCCGGGCGGCGCGCATAAGCGCCCATCAGAAGGTTTTCCTCGACCGACAAGCTGCTGAACAGCCGACGCCCCTCGGGCACCATCGCGATGCCGCGGCGAACGATCAGGCCGGGCGCAAGACCGCCGATCGGCTCGTCCTCGAATCGGACGGCGTCGCGTGGTGCTTTCAGCAGACCGCAGACCGTCCTGAGAAACGTAGACTTGCCTGCACCGTTCGCACCGATCACCGCCACCACCTCGTTGTGAGACACCTCGAAATCGATGCCGAACAAGGCTTGAAAATCGCCGTAGAACGCTTTGAGGTTGTGGACTGTTAGCATCGCGTCCCTTTCTTCACCGCCTCTTCATAGAACATCGGGTCATCTGTGTTAGGGCGGGCCGAAGTACTCGCCTTGGTCGCATCCCCGCGCAAGCGCGGGGCCCCTGCTCCCGGGCTCATACACGCCGCCTCTTCCCGCAATACAGGATCGTCCAGGTCCACGCATCGGCGGCCCGAAGTACTCGCCTTGGTCGCATCCCCGCGCAAGCGCGGGGCCCCTGTTCCCGGGCTCATACTTCGATGCCCATATACACGCGCTTTACTTCCGTATCGTTCATCACCACCT
>Ga0335083_10002984_pt1 | contig 22121 bp, 20 predicted proteins | sample Lox_Sample_42_FD_206716 | JGI IMG/M metagenome (GOLD analysis project Ga0335083, IMG submission 206716) | Soil microbial communities from Loxahatchee National Wildlife Refuge, Florida, United States - Lox_Sample_4.2 | ecosystem: Environmental > Terrestrial > Soil > Wetlands | place: USA...
ATGATCTGCTCTTCCGTGAACCTCGACCCCTTCATCGTCCGTCCCCTCTCAGGTGGCGGACTCTACTCAAATCTGGAGGAAGTTCAGGGGCTCAGGTCAATAATATCATTGCAAATCAATCGTTGTGTGGACTCGCGTGAATGCCACGTTATCTGCTCTCTAGCAGCTTTCTGCGGCTATTAGACGGGTAGTCTCATTTCATTAACGCGACAACGTCTTCTCTCAATTTGTCCGAGAATGATCATATGCGCGACCAAGCGACTCGGATACGAGCACGCCAATTTCAACCAGCCGATCAAGATTGATTCCACTGCTCAACCCGAGCTCATCGAGCAGCAGCACAACGTCCTCGGTGCCGACGTTGCCTGGAGCGCCTTTGGCGTAGGGGCACCCACCCAAGCGGCCTACCGACGCGTCGACAATACGCACACCTTCTTCCAGCGCGGCGATGATATTAGCCTTGGCCATCCCGTAAGTATCATGAAAATGCACCGCGATTTGATCTAGAGGCAAAGAGGCAGTAATTGCTCGCAGTACATCTCGGGTTTTGCTAGCGGTGCCAACGCCGATCGTGTCTCCCAAGGAAATTTCGCTACAACCAATGTCGGCGAGTTCCTCGGCTATCGCGACCACACGGTCGATGGCGACATCGCCCTCGTATGGGCATCCAAGGGCACACGAGATGTAGCCGCGCACAACAACCCGTTCGGTTCTCGCGCGGACGCACACTGGACGGAAGCGATCGAGACTTTGCGCAATTGTGCAATTGATATTTTTTTGAGTGAAAGCCTCTGATGCGGCCGCAAATACAGCCACTTCATCTGCCCCTGCCGCTCGAGCGGCTTCGTAGCCCTGAAGATTTGGCACCAATACGGGATAGCGGACGCCGGCATGGCGATGCAAAGACCGCAATACCTCACCGGAATCTGCCATTTGGGGGATCCACTTAGGGCTCACGAAAGCGCCGGCTTCAATTACCTTAAGTCCCGCATCCGCCAATGCTTCAATCAGCGAGACCTTAGCGGCGGTCGGTAGTCTCTTTGCTTGGTTTTGTAAGCCATCGCGCGGTCCCACTTCGACAACAGTAATGTAATCGCTCATTGGGCGGCTTTTCTCTCTTCTTCACTTTCCATGGAAATCAATTCCACGCCTTCGCTGACGCGGTCCCCGACAGCGAAATGAATAGCGACAATGCGGCCGTCGGCGGGAGCTATGATCGTATGCTCCATTTTCATTGCCTCCAGGACCGCTACAGTCTGTCCGCGTTTCACCTCCTGCGCCACCGCCACCGGTATCGATACCACGATGCCCGGCATAGGTGCCGTCAAGTGGCCGCCACCGCCGCTGTCGGCGACTTCACCGTGCAACGGATCCTCAAACAAAAGCCGGCGCCCACCACCCCGTCCTTGGATCCACACCTCCGGGCCATCGCGCACAATCCACGCCCGTAGGCGACGGTCATCAATATCAATTTCGAAGCGGGCGCCATCCCGCGTGATCAGGCATACCTCGGAAGACGTTCCCATTAGTACAAGGCGAAAGCCGCCACTTCGATGCCAAGTCACGTCGACCACCAACTCGGGTCCACCATCGCGATCACGGAAGACGACTGTCGAGTGAGCAGCGCTGTTTGGTTCCCAGCCATCTGCGAGCCGCCACGGCGACCACGGTTCGACTGGTCTTTTGTCAGGCAAACGAACTGCGTCGCTTAGTACCGCCACTGTGGCAAATGCTAATGTGACCCTATCAATATCCGCCGCAGGCGAGATCAATTCAGCCAAATGTCGTGTGATAAAAGTGGTGTCGATGTCCTCAGCGGCGAAGGCGGGCTGCTGCGCGAGACGGGCAAGGAAAGACAAATTGCTGGTTAGTCCGAGCACCGCGCTGTCTTGAAGAGCCGCAACCAAGCGTGCGAGCGCCGAGGTTCGATCGCGATCCCAAACGATCACTTTTGCGATCATTGGGTCGTAGTAGGTGGAAATGACGTCGCCAGCCTCGACGCCCGTGTCGATGCGCAGATGGCGACCATTTTGCGTTTCGAATTTAGGCCAAGTCAGGTGCAGAAGCTTGCCCGCTTGCGGCAAAAAGCCGCGTTCCACATCCTCGGCATAGAGGCGAGCTTCGAACGCATGTCCGTTTATGGAGATTTCATGCTGTTTGAACGGCAGCGCTTCGCCAGCCGCGACTCGTAGCTGGCATTCTACGAGATCCAAGCCGGTAATCATTTCAGTCACGGGGTGTTCAACTTGCAGGCGCGTATTCATTTCCATGAAATAGAAATGATTGCCTTCGAAAATGAATTCGACGGTGCCTGCGCCGACATAGCCGACCGCTCTTGCGGCAGCGACGGCAGCCTCGCCGAGGGCGCGTCTGTGCTCGTCGGGTAGTCCTGGCGCGGGCGCCTCTTCGATCACCTTTTGGTGGCGGCGTTGCAAAGAGCAATCGCGCTCAAACAAGTGAATACAGTTGCCGTAACTGTCTGCGAAAACTTGCACTTCGATATGACGGGGCCGGCTAAGGTATTTTTCCACTAATACGCGATCATCAGCGAAGGCTTTCATTGCCTCACGTCGCGCAGAAGCGAGCTGAGCGACGAAGTCGCTCGGATTGTCGACAACCCGCATGCCCCTGCCGCCGCCGCCAGCGGAGGCTTTAATCAGCACAGGAAACCCTATTCGCTCGGCTTCGCGTTCTAGCAGCGCGTCGTTCTGGTCTAGGCCGTGATAGCCCGGTACCAGCGGAACCCCAGCACGTTCCATAAGCGCCTTAGCCTCGCTTTTGGATCCCATCGCCCGTATGGCCGCTGGCGGTGGCCCGACGAATGTGAGGCCAGAGCGAGTGCACGCCTCAGCGAACTCGGCATTCTCGGAAAGAAAACCATATCCGGGATGCACGGCCTGCGCTCTGGTCGCCTGTGCTGCCCGCAAGATTCGTTCAATTGAAAGATAGCTACGTTGCGCTTCAGGCGGACCGATGAAGACTGCCTCGTCGGCGACCCGGACATGCAATGCATTGCGGTCGGCCTCAGAAAACACGGCCACGGTGCGAATGCCGAGTTGACGAGCCGTACGTATGATGCGGCAGGCAATTTCACCACGGTTGGCGATCAGAAGCTTGTCGAACACTTTATTGTCCCTGCCACCTTGGTTTGCGCTTTTCCAAGAAGGCAGTTAGGCCTTCCTGACCTTCCGGGCTAGCGCGGAGCCGAGCGATACGTAGCGCTGTGTCTTCAATCATGGCTTCATCAATCCGCTGGCCGCCTACGTCGAAGCATAAAGCTTTTGCTTCCGCCATCGCGCAAGGACCGTTAGCCAATAGATCGACAACCACTTGCTCAACCCGTGTATCGAGATCGATATCGTTGACCAAATCACTGACAAGGCCGAGACGATGCGCTTCGTCGGCGCCGAACCGTTCGCCGCTAACGAAATAGCGGCGGGCTGCACGTTGTCCGATAGCGGCAATCACGTAGGGGCTGATCACGGCTGGAATAATGCCAAGCCTTACTTCGCTAAGGCCGAATTTGGCAGACCTGCTGGCTATTACGATGTCACAGCAGGCTACGATTCCGGTGCCGCCAGCTAGAGCCGCGCCATGCACACGTGCAATGGTAGGTTTGGATAGCCGATCCAACGTGTGCATGAGTTTCGCAAGCTTTCGCGCATCGGCTAAATTGCTGGCCTCGTCGTTAGCGGCCACGGCTCGCATCCAGTTAAGATCAGCACCGGCTGAGAAGGACTTGCCGGCTCCCGCTATTACAAGTACCCGGACTTTCGGGTCGGCGCCGAGGCGCGCAACCGATGATGTGAGGTCGGCGATAAGGCTATCGTCGAAAGCATTGTGCAAATCTGGACGATTCAACGTCAACCGTGCGACGCCGCGCTCGTCAATCTCTTCGAGGTGGTTTGCTGTTCTGACCGTCATCGCCTGCTCAAGCCCCGCTTACATCCGGAATATGCCGAACCGCGGTTCCGATATCGGCGCGTTGAGCGCTGCCGAGAGTCCAAGCGCGAGTGCTCGCCGCGTGTCCAGTGGATCGAGAATGCCGTCGTCCCAAAGTCGAGCCGTGGCGTAGTAGGGATGCCCTTGAGTTTCGTACTGCTGGCGTATCGGTGCCTTAAACGCATCCTCTTCTTCAGCGGGCCAACTGCCGCCTTTCGCCTCGATGGCATCACGCCGTACCGTCGCCAGCACGACAGCCGCCTGCTCGCCTCCCATCACCGAGATTCGCGAATTCGGCCATGTCCACAGCTGCCGCGGCGAATAGGCACGACCGCACATTCCGTAGTTGCCGGCGCCAAATGAGCCGCCGATGATCACGGTGAATTTTGGCACCGGCGCAGTTGCGACCGCGGTGACCATCTTGGCTCCGTCCTTGGCGATACCGCCGGCTTCATATTTCGCGCCCACCATAAAGCCAGTGATGTTCTGCAAAAAAACCAGGGGAATGCCACGGTAGCTGCATAGTTCTATGAAATGAGCGCACTTGACCGCCGATTCAGAAAAAAGAATGCCATTATTAGCAATAATGCCGACGGGGTAGCCGTGAATGTGGGCAAATCCGGTAACCAGCGTCTGGCCATACAGAGCTTTGAACTCGTCGAGGCGACTTCCGTCTGCCAGACGGGCGATGACCTCGCGTACGTCGTAGGGCTTTCGTGTGTCCGCCGGAATGACACCGTAGATTTCCTCTGGATCGTACAATGGATCCTCCGGCGTTTTGATATCTATCGAAATCTGCTTTGGACGATTCAGCCGTCCGACGATGCGCCGCGTGATCCCAAGTGCGTGCGCGTCGTCCAGAGCATAGTGGTCGGCCACGCCCGACGTGCGTGTATGAACCTCTGCGCCGCCCAACTCTTCAGCGGTTACGACGGCACCGGTCGCCGCCTTTACCAATGGTGGTCCGCCGAGAAAGATGGTCCCTTGGCCGCGCACGATTACGGCCTCGTCTGACATGGCAGGCACATAGGCGCCGCCGGCAGTACATGAACCCATGACGACCGCAATTTGCGGAATGCCTTTGGCCGACATATTCGCCTGATTGAAGAAAATGCGGCCAAAGTGATCGCGATCGGGAAAGACTTCGTCTTGGCTCGGCAGATTAGCACCACCTGAATCGACGAGATAAATGCACGGCAGAAAATTTTGCTCGGCGATTTCCTGGGCGCGCAAATGCTTTTTTACGCTCATGGGAAAATAACTGCCGCCTTTTACCGTGGCGTCGTTCGCCACAATCATGCATTCGCGCCCCTCGATGCTGCCGATCCCGCAAACGATGCCTGCTGACGGGACTTCTCCGCGATAGAGATTCAATGCCGCGAGCTGGCCGACCTCGAGGAAGGGCGAGCCCGCGTCAAGCAATGCCCGCACACGTTCGCGCGGCAGCATCTTGCCGCGTGCTCGATGTTTGGCGATCGCATCAGGGCCGCCACCGCTTTGTGCCGCAGACACCTTGTCGCGCAGGTCGGAAACGAGACCCAGCATATGCCGGCGATTGGCTTGGAAGTCAGGGCTTTGCACTGAAAGACTGCTGCTGATGACTGACATAGCTATAAGCTCTTTTCACTCGACAATGTTCGCGCGGAATTAGCGACTTACTTTGCTGAGGCGAGTTTCGGTCTTAGGATGAGTTTTTGGCGATCTTAAAGATGGCTTGTACGCTCATCAGAAGGCGGTCGTTTGCTTCCAGTGTCCCGCGCATGAAAATAAGGCTGCGCGACCGTCCTATTTCTGATCCGCGCGCCACGATAAAGTCGTTGGCCTTCGCCGTTGCCAGAAACTGTGAGGTCGTTTCGACCGTTAAGCATGGTATTCGTCCGACGGCCTCCCAGGCGAGCGTGCTGAGCGCGTGATCGATCAGCGCCTGAAGGCAGCCGCCGTGGACGACGTTCGCAGGGTTCAGATGGCGCTCTTGGCCTAACAGCCCGTAGACCCAGCCGCTGCTTTCTGACCGCACCCAAAGAGGGCCTATTGTTTCTATGAAGGGACCACCATGCCGGCGCTTCCAGCCGCCGGCTTCCAACTCCGCAATACGTTCTTCGATAGAGAAATGCATCACAAACTCGGCTCTATGCCTGTCGAAAATCGCGGTGATTTGGCCGCCATGGCCCGTGGGCATTTTCAGCGTTGATCTGTCCCATCGCCGAATGCATATTGTCAATATGCTATAGGTGTTGTACTAAGGCACGAAGCAATCGCTTCATAAAGCGATGCGATTTCAACGGAGGAAACGATGCCTAAGGTGGAAATATTCGGGCGGAATCTGTCGCGGCGGTCGGCTCTGGGTTTGATTGCCGGCGCCGCCACGGCAGCCACGCCGCTTGCCCTTCGGGCGGCGGAACCCATCAAAATCGGTGTTGCGCTTTCATTGACCGGGCGGTTTGCGGATTCCGCGCTTCGCATCCAGGACGGGTACAAGCTCTGGGCCGACGAATTGAATGCGCAAGGAGGGCTTGCTGGGAGTCAGGTGCAACTCATCATTTATGACGATGAGAGCAACCCGGATACCGGCCGCGTGCTCGCCGAGCGCTTGATCAGCCGAGACGGCGTATCCATTATTCTCGGACCCTATTCGAGCCCCATCTCGGACGCCGTCGCCACCGCCTGTGAACGCGCGCAAGTGCCGTTGATCGCGACGATTGCCTCTGACGCAAGCATCTGGGCGCGGCGCAACTTGACCTGGTCGTTCCAAGCGTTTCCGTCGTCGGATTACGACCATGAAGCCTTCATGGAAATCATCACCAAATACGACAAATCCAAGCCCAAGCTTGCGATCGTATTCGAAGAGACGCCATTCTCGGTGGGTGCCAAAAACTATGCGGTCAAGCGAGCCAAGGAGCTCAGTATCCCGGTCGATACATATGGCTACGCGCCGGGTGCGCAGGATTTCAGCTCGATCGTGGAGCACATCATCGCTTCGGGCGCGACGACGGTGTCGATGGGCGGCTATCTCCAGCCGGCGATCGCACTCACGCGCGTGATGATCGATCGGGCCTATAACCCGCTGGGTTACCATTTCATTCTTGCGGCCGAGGATGTCACGAACAGCGCGCTTGGAGCGAATGCCAACGGCGTCTTTGGACGCTCGGCCTGGGAACTTGGCACGCACAACCCGATGAATCCGCCGTTTATCAAGGCGTTTCAAGCGAAGTTTAATCGGGCGCCGACCTATCACTCTGCGGTGGCGTATGCCGGTGGTCAGTTGATTGCTGCGGCGATTAAGGCGCAGGGGCCGGATCGGACCAAAGTGCGCGATTTTCTCGCTTCACAAAAAGTGCCGACGGTGCTCGGCGACTACAAGGTCAATGAAAAAGGCCAGCAAACCGGCTACCAATATCTGCTGACGCAATGGCAGGAGGGCAAGCGGAATATCGTCGGAGAGGGTTACGATGCTAAGGTCTTGTGGCCCAAGCCCAAGTGGGCGTGACGCCGCCGTTTAAACGTCTGCCGACCTAGTCGACGAGCGACCGAGATGACTCCGACTCTTTTGCTGCAGCTTGTCATAAACGGGCTGATCTTCGGGGGTCTTCTTGCGCTCGTCGCGCTGGGACTGGCGCTGATTTTTGGCGTCATGCGTCTGGTCAATTTTGCGCACGGAATCTTCGTCACGCTTGGCGCCTACGCGACCTACCTCCTTGTCGCCAATCTGAAACTGTCGCCCTTGGCCGGCATTCCGGTGTCTGCGCTGATTGGCGCAGCAATCGGTCTCGTGGTGCAAGAGCTTGTTATCCGCCGCCTCGACAATCGACCGGATCTCGAAAAGCTGATGGTGACTTACGCCTTGGCGATTATCGGGCTTGGCTTTTTCTCCGCTACGTTCGGCGGTGATTTTCGCAGTTATTCGGCCGGTCCCCGCGGGAATATTGCCTTCCTCGGAGCGACGATCGGCTGGCGCAATCTTGTCGTACTCGGCGTGTGCGCGATTGCGGGCTTGGCAACGATATTGATGGTGGATCGCTCGCGGGTTGGACTTGGCTTGCGGGCTCTTGCGCAGAACCGCGATGCGGCCGCGACGTCCGGGGTGAATGTGAACTTGCTTCAGCGATACGCGTTCGGCCTGGCCTCGGCGCTTGCCGCGGTATCCGGATCGCTGATCAGCATGATTGGCACAACGACGCCGCAGGTCGGCGAAGAGTGGCTTCTGTCAAGTTTCGTGGTCGTGGTAATTGGCGGCATGGGCAGCATTGGCGGCGCTATTGCCGCCGGCATCGCGGTCGGACTCGTGCAAAGCTTCGCCAGCTACTTTACCGACGATGGTTGGGCCCGCATTACAATATTTATGCTTTTGTATGTCGTATTGGTGTTGCGACCGCGCGGAATTTTAGGGCGTGGACTCCCGATATGATGTTACGCGCTAACACCGGCCTCGCGGCTGCGGCGACAATCGCGCTTTGCGTAGCGGCGGCGTCGCTACCGTTTCTCGGGGTGTCGGCCTATCTTACGGCGCTCGTCTATTACGCCGCACTTTATTTGGCGCTCGGGCAGGCGTGGAACCTGATGTCAGGCCTGACCGGCTACGTCTCATTTGCGCATGGCGCGCTCGCGGGCGTCGGCGCTTATGCTGCGGTAATTATCTTGAACGCGGGCTATCCGGTTGCTTTTGGACTGATGGCTGGTGTTGCCGCTTCGGCGCTGGCGTCGCTTTTTATCAGCATCACGAGTCTGCTGTTACGCGGCGTGGCATTCACCTTTGCAACACTCTTCTTTCAAGAGCTTGCTCTATTGTTCACGCGCAAGCTCGAAATCACCGGTGGGGCAGGGGGGTTGGTTCTGAGCAAGATCATGCCGGTATGGCTGCCCTATGTCCTCATGGTCGCAACGGCATCGTCGGCTACGCTCCTCGTCCTCGTTCTCTTGAACAGCCGCGCCGGCATTCGCCTGCTGGCGATTAAGAACGACGAGGATGCCGCGGCGGCAATCGGAATCGAAGCCCGATCGAGAAAGGTGGTCGTATTCTGCGCTAGCGCGATCATTTGCGGCCTTGTCGGCGGAACTCATGCTCTATTCACGTCGGCGCTGTACCCGGACGTTGTGTTCCAGGTCGACCTGTCGCTGATCGCGCTTGCTGTGCCGATGATCGGCGGTGTCGGTACGGCGTTCGGGCCCGTGCTGGGGGCGATTCTCTATATGGGAGCCCGGGAAATATTGCAGGTCATTGCGCCGGCGCTGCATCTCATCATCGTTGGGTTTCTCATCTTGCTGGTCACGCTGCTCCTCCGAGATGGCCTCGGCCCCGAGCTTCTACGTTTGTGGCGGCGCATGCGCGTCCGCAATGTACAGGTAGCACCTCCACAGCGGGGCGCCACGCTATGAGCTTTGCGCCGGCGCAACTATTGGATGTTCGCAACGTATCCAAACGGTTCGGCGGTCTGCAGGCGGTCGCCGATGTGACCCTGGCCGTCGATCGCGGTGAATTGCTTGGCCTGTTCGGGCCGAACGGTGCCGGCAAGACAACGACGTTCAATATGATCGCCGGCGCGTTTCTTCCCGACAGCGGCAGCATTGTTCTAGATGGCGAGGATATCACGCAATATGCGGCGCCGCGGCGCGCGCACCGCGGCGTCGGCCGCACTTTTCAGCTCGTCAGGCCATTCCGCGATCTCACGGTATTGGAGAACCTTCTGGCGGCGATGCCGAGTGACACAGCCGTAAAGAATCCCGACGCGGAACGCGCGCGTGAGCTTTTGTCGCGAGTTGGGCTTATTGAGCGCGCCGATGACAACGCTAGCGCGCTGACGCTGGGCATGCTCAAGCGGCTCGAGCTTGCGCGCACGCTCATGATATCGCCGCGGGTGTTGTTACTCGACGAACCGCTCGCGGGGCTGGGCGAGCGCGAAGCTAACGATATCTTGCATCTGGTACAGGCCATAAAAGGCGATACCGCGATCATCATGGTCGAGCACAATGTAAGGCTTGCTTTGCCGATCTGCGACAATGCGATCGTGATGGATGCGGGCGCGGTCTTAGCGACCGGCAAGCCGGACGCGATACGTCGAAACCCGGCAGTGATTCAAGCCTATCTAGGCGAGGAGTATGCGTAGCCGTGCTTGAAGTCAGAGGGCTCGAAGTTACGTACGGCCAGGCCGTGGCGGTATCCGGAGTCAGTCTGAGCGTCGAATCCGGAAGTTGGGTATGCCTAGTCGGCCCGAATGGCGCCGGCAAGACATCGCTCGTGCGCGCCGCGGTCGGCCTGCAGGACTACCGTGGCCAAGTCATATTCGACGGCGATGATCTTAAGGGCTGCTCCGCTTGGGATCGGCAACGTCGCGGCATCGGCTATGCAGCGGAAGGTCGTCAGATTTTTCCCCAAATGACCGTCGACGAGAACTTGAGGGTCGGCGGATACGTGTTGGAGGAGGGAAGTTTGGCGCGCGCTATTGGCGACGCTTACGAACTCTTTCCGCGTTTGCTCGAACGGCGAGATCAGGCAGCCGGCACAATGTCAGGCGGAGAACAGCAAATGCTATCGCTCGCACGCGCACTTGTCAGTCGGCCGAAATTGCTGATCGTTGACGAGATTTCCTGGGGGATCATGCCGGTCCTGACAGCGCAAATTTTCTCGCGGCTTGCCGAATTGCATAAAGGTGGCCTCACAATCCTGCAGATCGAGCAGAACGCCCGCGAGGTCCTGCGCCACGCAAACTATGCCTATGTCATGAGCGCGGGAAAGTTGTCACTGGAAGGGCCGGCGAAAACGTTGGCCAGCGATTCCCGGGTTCTTGAAAGCTATTTCGGCTAGGAGATCGCAAACGGGGGCGAGCCTTAGGCTTACCGACATTGCACAGAGACAATAGATGTGTATATTGACAATGGCCGACGGCCTGCCTAACCCTATACAACGATTGTGAGGAGAAGAAAGTTGCTCACGGACTATTTGAGCTACGCCGAAGCTCAAACCCAGGTTTCGTCAAATGCCCTTTGGGAGCTATTTGATGGGAATCGCGAGCGGCTGAACATTGCGCATGAATGCGTGGATCGGCACGCGACCACCAATCAACCGGCAATTCTGATCGCCTATGCAGATGGCCGGGACGAGCGGCTCAGTTTCAAGGACCTCTCTCGCCTCTCTTCGCAATTTGCCCATTATCTAAAGTCGCGCGGCGTGGGCCCGGGCGACCGCGTTGCGGTCATGCTCGAGCCGTCGCCTGCGTTTTATGTCGGTGTATTCGGTGCCATTAAGCTCGGCGCCGTGGCGGTGCCACTTTTCACTCTGTTCGGTCCCGACGGATTTCGTCTTCGCGTTGGCGATTGTAAGCCGCGAGTACTATTGACGACCTCGGAAAAGAGCTCGCTGGCGCAAGGCTTCGATTTGCAAGTCGTGCTCACTGACGAGAATTTCTTCGAAGAACTTTCGCACTATCCGGAAAGCTTCGTTCCCAATACCAGCGCAAATGATCTGGCGGTGCTGCAATACACGTCGGGAACGACTCGCGAATTGCCAGAAGCCGTGCACCATCCGCATCGCGCAATTGTGACGCTCATGCTCGCCGCGCTGTATGGGACCGGAATTCGCCCGGGTGACCGCTTTTTTTGTCCGTCATCGCCGGCCTGGGGACATGGTTTATGGCACGGCACATTTGCGCCGCTCACACTCGGCGTTCAAACCGGCGCATATTCCGGCCGCTTCAGTGCGGAACGACTGTTGAAGGCGTTGCAGGACTTCGAAATCACCAATCTGTCCGCAGCGGCGACTCATTACCGCATGATGCGTCTATCAGGCGTGGCAGACCAGTATCACTACGCGCTGGAGAAGCTGTCCTACACCGGTGAGCCGATCGACAGTGAAACGTTGGCTTTCATCGACGCGACCTTCAAGCGCCCGGTGTGCAGCATGTACGGCACTACGGAAATAGGCGTCATTCTCGTCAATTACCCCGGCGCACCGGACTTCAAAGTCAAGCCAGGATCACTCGGCAAGCCCATTCCCAACGTCCGCGTCGAAGTGCAAAACGCCGATGGCAAGCCGACGCCGCCCAACAAAAAAGGCGAACTTAAAGTGTGGCGCGAAGGAAAATGGATCCCGACAAAGGATCTCGGCTGGATCGACGATGACGGTTACTTTTACCATGCGGGACGCGCCGACGACGTCATCATTTCCGCTGGTTGGACGATCAGCGCCGTCGAAGTCGAAGATGCGATATTGAAGCATCCCGACGTGCGCGAAGCCGCGGTCGTGGGTGTGCCTGATCCTGTTAGGGGGCAGGTAATCAAGGCGTTTGTCGTGTCAGGGCGCCGGGGCGGTGATGAATTTGTTACCGAAATCCAGGATTGCGTTCGTTTGGGATTGAGCCAGCACGAATATCCGCGCCAGATCGAGTTCGTCGACGAACTTCCGAAATCAGCGGCCGGCAAGATCAACAGAAAACTGCTGCGGGACCGCATCGCGGCCGCGTCGGTTCAATAGTGGAGAGCCCAAAGATGCTAACGCCGAATGAAAATCTGTTCCCGAAGATTACCGAATCCGGGCTCGAGGAGCTACGGCAGCGTATAGGCATCAAGATTGAGAACACGCTTGAGCCTTGGTGTTACGAGGCGACCCGCGACAATATTCGTCACTATGCGCACGGCATCGGCGACGACAATCCGCTCTGGTGCGATCCCGAATATGCGAAGAAGACCAAATTCGGCGACGTGATTGCGTTGCCAAGCTTTTTATTCACGACGAGTCGTATCATCTCGGGCTATGTCGGCGGCCTGTCTGGCGTGCACGCGATGTGGTCCGGTGCCGATTGGCAGTGGCACAAAACCGTCAACCGCAACGACAAGATTAACACGGAGGCATTTCTAAAGGATCTAATCGAGCACCAGACGCGATTTGCCGGACGCGCGATCCAGCAAATCTATACGGTCAAATTTTACAACCAGACAGGAGACCTTGTCGCCGAGGCGGACAGTTGGTGCTTCCGGACCGAGCGCGACCATGCGCGCGAGCAAGGGACAAAATATAAGGACGTCAAAGCACGCGCGCCCCGCCGCTATACAGATGAAGAGCTTGCGGTTGGATATGAGCTCTATGCAAATGAAGAGGTTCGTGGCGCGAAGACACGCTACTGGGATGACGTCATCGAGGGCGAGAGCCTCCCTACTATGTTCAAGGGGCCAATGACGGTCACCGGATTTATCGCCTATGCGCAGGGCTGGGGCGGCTTATATATCCGCGCCAACAAGTTGAATTGGCGGCAAGTTAGCGCTCATCCGGGCTTGGGGATCAAGAATCGGTTTGGCATTCCAGACTGCCCAGAGCGCGTGCACTGGGAGGAGGAATTCGCGTTGCGAGTCGGCGCGCCAGGCGCCTACGACTATGGCCCCGAGCGTTGTTCGTGGCTCACCCATCATCTTACGAACTGGATGGGCGACGACGGTTTCCTGCGGCGCGCGGTCAGCAAGATTCGTCGACACAATCCCGAGGGGGACATGCTCTTCATCAAGGGTAAAGTGAAGCGCAAGTTTGTCGAAGCGGGACGTCATCTCATCGAGGTCGAGCAGGAAGCGCACAATCAGGATAACGAACTTTCTGTCATCGGCACCGGCATTGTTGAGCTTCCGAAGAGGGCATAGTCTAACGGCGAAGCACGAGGAAACTCGCGGCGGCATTAAGCCGTCGGGATGCTGACTGATGGCCGAAGATCGAGAGTCGCAGGCCTGGGGTGGGCCGCTTAAGGGATTGCGCGTCGTTGACCTGACTCGCGTGCTGGCGGGGCCATTTGCAAGCATGAACCTCGGCGATCTCGGCGCCGAGATTCTGAAGATCGAACAGCCCGGCAATGGCGACGAAACGCGCCGCTTCGCGCCTTTCGTTGGGGGCGAGAGCCATTATTTTCTCGCGCTCAACCGCAACAAAAAAAGCCTGGTAATTGATCTGCGCACATCTGATGGCGCAGCTCTTCTGAAGCAACTCGTCGCCAAATCGGACGTGCTCATCGAAAATTTCCGTCCCGGCGTCATGGACAGGCTGGGGCTGAGCTATGACGAGCTCTCGGCGATAAACCCACGTCTAATTTACTGCGCCATAAGCGGATTCGGCATGTCGGGTCCCTATAAGGATCGTCCGGCCTTCGATATTGTGACTCAGGCGCTGACAGGCGTGTTGAGCGTCAACGGCCTGCCTGACCAGCCTCCCGTGAAGCTGGGGTTGCCGCTTGGCGATATGGTGGGCGGGGTTTTCGGGCCGATTTCAATACTCGCGGCGCTGCACGAGCGGTCAATCACCGGCCGGGGTCGGCTGATCGACGTCAGCCTGTTCGACGGGCTGACGGGCATGCTCGGTTACCTTGCGCAGCTCGCATTGATTACCGGGGAAGATCCGCGACCTGTCGGATCAAGCCATCCCACCATTGTTCCCTATGGAAGCTTCCGCGCAAGCGACGGCGACATCATTATTGCGGCACTTTCGGACGCCTTCTGGGTTAAGTTGTGTGACGCGCTTGCGTTGCCCGAACTTGGGCGGGACCCCGAACTAAAAGCCAATGTCGGCCGTCGCGAACATCGCAAGAAGATCAATAGCGCAATCAGCGACGTAATCGCGCAACACAGCATCAGGCACTGGATCGAGGTGCTGAGCAAACACGATATCCCCCACGCGCCGGTGCTCGGCGTTACTGCAGCGCTCACGCAGCCGCACGCCGTCGCGAGGGAAATGGTAACAACTGTCGAACATCCGACAGCCGGCGCGCTCAAGATCGTCGGACGCCCGGTAAAATTCCCTGGAATGCGGCAGACCCCGATCTCGCCACCGCCGACGCTCGGTCAGCACACGACGGAAGTCCTGAAAGGCCTCCTGGCACTTTCAGATGACGAGGTCGATCGTTTGCGCAGCGCCGGCATTATTGACCGCCGCGACGGTGAGGGGACGCGAGGCTAAGCCGTTCATGCCGGCAGCAACGCGTGCAATTATTTGGCGTTTACCCCGGTTTCAACGCTGCCTTCACCCATATCCGTTGAGAGTTGTTGGGCATGTCCGCGCAGGATTCTGCCGAGCTTATCGATGCCGATGCGGCGAATGTGGTCGCTGATCCCAACGACAACGAGAAACCCCATTTCGTTGTCCTTTATGAATACTGGCGACGCGATGATTGTGATTCCGTTTATGTAGCGACTGTCGTCGACGCCATAGCCGGTGGCCTTAGTCTGCTCGATTTGCGCAAGCCATTCCTTCCGCGTCGGCGGATTATCCCAGCGCAGCGTACGGAATCGCTTCTCGATCTCTTTACGTGACAGCGAAGCGAACGCGGCCACGCAGCGGCCGGTCGCACTGATTAGGAGTGGAAAGCGGCTGCCTAGATCGACATGAATGCGAAGCGCTGAGCGCGAGCGCGACAGCGCAACAACGATCATATGATTAGCATCGAGCGCCTCGACCCCGATTGCGGTCACGCCGTAAGTGCCGGACAATTCATCGAGGTGAGGTTGAACGACTTGAACGAACGGTTGCTTCTGCAAGGCGATACGGGCTAGCGCGACGGTGCCCACGGAGAGGCGGTATTTTGTTGACGAATCGACCGAAACAAGTTGTTCGGCGGCAAGAATGCGCAAGATATGCAAGCAAGTGCTTGGAATGAGTCCCAATGTCTTGGCGATCGTCTGGACCCCAAGCGGGGTGTCGCTGCGGCCCAACAGACGCAGGATCGCTATAGCTCGCGAAACGGCGGGGACGTCGCGCAGTACAGGGGGCTTGCGCTTCTTGGCCGGCGCGGTTCGCGCCGCGCCCTCTGTCTTGGCGCGTACCGTCGCGCCGATTGGCTTGGTCGGATTCAAAGAGCTCTTCATATGCTTACTCGCATCGATACGCCGGCTGAGATCGACCCACTAGAAATTCGTGTCCTGCAAATCCCAATCTCGCGGTAGGTCGATAGGAACGGTGACGTGGCAGGGAGGAAATCCCCATGTCGGAAAGTAGACGTGCTGAGCGATTGGCGCGTCGCCGCCGGCGACAAATATTATAATATCTTGCCACCGTTGCACGACCGGGATCGACCCTTTGACTTCGGCATCGCCTACCCAAGATGGAAACCCATAGCTCGCACCAATGTTCTTTTTGATCCAAAGGGTTTCCCATTGCTCGATTGGTATTCGCGCATGATCAAAGAGATATTTTGCCACGTCCTGTTTCGTAAATCCGTCTTTGGATAGCTTTAGCGCGGTTGCGGGTCCGAGGAGCACACAGACCTTTCCACCGTGCAAGATGCTGAAGGCGGACGTAGCCGAGCCCATAACACTGACGATGTCGCTTAGATCACCAGTGACGTTGATACTTGATTCGGCGCGCAGAATGGTAATCGCGCTAGTCTCGGCTGTGAGACCTGCATCGACGTGCAACGGTGGCCAAGGGCTTTTTTCCTCTAGCTCCGCAATGCACAATGTATAACGTGCAGGCTGGGCAATGCCCGCCAGTGATACCACGCCGGGCCATCCGCCACCGATATTCTGCATGATGAGGCGAATGGCGCGTCCGATTGTGGCGTTGGCACGCCATCCAGGCCCAAGCGCGCCGATGCCACCGTTGATGCCGAGACGTTGCACAATGGGACCATTGACGATGATGAGGGGGGTGACGTTTTCGTCGGTGGTCTGAACGCCCCTGAGATTGAACTCTGGCAACAGGATTGCCTTGGCTGCAGTCAAAACGACTGGAAAGTAAGCGGGTTTGCACCCCGCCATGACAGCGTTCGCCGCAAGCTTCTCCGCCGTCGCAATTCCCCTCAATGGATCCATTTCGCCCAGGACGGACTGCGGCGATAGTGTGGAATAGCGAAGCATCTCGTGGACGCGCTCGACGGTCGGCACGACAATCGGCAGGCCATCGGTCCAGCCGCGGCGGTAAAAAGCAGAATCGATGTGCTCCTCTAAATTAATACCGCGAAACAATTCAACGCGCTGTCGCGGGATCGGGTCCCCAGGATTCGGCTTTCCAAAGAGCGGCGTCTCGCGGATGCGCTCGCGGTAAATGTCGTCGACCCATGCGCCTGAGGCTTGCTGCGATACGGGGGTATGAACCCACAGCTTCGCATCACCGTAAGAGCAGGTCATTTCCGGACCAGGTCAGGAGAACGGCGATTGGCGTAGTCTAGCCGCAAAATCGGGAGGTAGTTGAACGGCTTTAGTCGTGGGATATCCGAGCATTCCATTATGTACAAGAAAATAGCAATTTGTCCGCCACGGGTCGCCGCTGACTGCAATCATGAAATCTTGGGGCCGCAAAACGATCGGGACCAATCGGTCCGGGTCCCGCGATTGTGCGAAAATACGCGGTGCCTTGCCAAGCGCGGCCATATCGTAGAGAGACCGTCGTCCGGGCACAAGGTTGGTCCAGCCGCTAATGTATTTCTCGAACATGCGCGCGGGAACGCGGGCGTGCTCGAAAAGGTACTTCTGTACATCTGCCTTTGAATAGCCTGAAGAAGCGATCGTTTTGGCGATGATCGGCGACAGGATCAGGAGCGGACGATAGCTCCCGCCCATCGGCCCAACGGTGAACATCAACTCCCATCCGGTGTGTTTGGCCACGGCGTCCGCGAGATAGGGTAGAGATTCTTCTGCGGTGCTGCCAAACACCGACACGATAACGTTGCCGCCAGTGAAACGCGAAACGGTGATCGCGTTGTCACCGGGTTTGAGGCCCATATCGGCGCAAACCGGAGCCCACCCGATTGCCGCCAGCACGTCCTCATTTTCGGCCAGAACAACTCTCCAGGTATTGCCGAAAGTTCCTTTATCGTTCTGATGGAGAAGGAAGCCTGCGACATTCCGCAAATAGAGACGCCAAAACCGCCCGATGCTGGTATTAGCTTGAAAGCCGTCGCGTAGTGCACCCTGCTCGTAATTAAACCCGAGCGTCTTGATTATCGGGCCATTGATGATGATTTGCGTTTCGGCGCCGGGTGTGTTGCCGCTATGCTCGACTCCATAGCCGGGATCGACCATCGCCTCTACGAGAGCAATCAGAATCGGCATATATTTGGGCCGGCAGCCCGCCATCACGCCGTTCACGGCGATATTCCAAATTGTCGCGGCGCGGCTGTCCGGTTGAACGGATCCAATTACTTCATCCGGCTTGCGGTCGGTGAAACGCAGGAACTGCTCGATGCGCTCGCGCGTCGGCGGCACGATTGGCAGGCCGTCGCTCCACAGGTTCTCATAGAAAAATCGATCGACTTCGTCGAGCGTGCCTTCGAACACCACTTCGGTCGGTGAGGGCTCAACCACCGCCTTTTGAGTCTCGCGGGATTCCGTTAGCGCCGATATCACCTGCGGCACCGTAACGGTCGTTAGATTGTTCTCAAGCTCGGCCAAGCTCTGCACGTCCACGTGCCCTGGCACCATGGCGAGCGGAATGTTTGGCAGCGCCAAGCTGGACGCTGTGCTTCGCGCCTGTCCGATAAAGCCCTCGCACACGAGCGACGCGCTCGGGAAGCCAGCTTTTTCAACGATTGATGCTACCCGCAACACGGCGGGTGTGCAGCTCCCTCAACATCCCATCCCGGAAATGACGGCCTCGGCACCTAGTACCTTTAGCTTGTCGGGGAGCCCTGCGAGTAAAGCCTGCTCTCCTTCACCATGCGTGGAGCCAAATTCTTCATACGAAATGAAACGTGCGGAGGGGAAGCGCTCTTTGATCGCGCGTTCGATGATCGGAAAAATCTCATCACCTCTGAACAAATAGTCCCATAAAAAGGCGATGGTTCTGCCTTCAAGAGATCCGAGCCGATCCGCAAGTGGGCTGATGCTGATCGTCTTCTGACCGCGAGGCCAAAACACCGAATATGTGGCGGCTGATTGAGGCATCGGCTTTCTCCTCTGCGAAGGGCAGCATCCTGCCACAGTTTCGTTATCCTAATACAACACTGAGAGTACATTGACAACAGTCCTCCCGGCGTGTTTCGATAGTTAGATGCCTTCATTCGTGAGGGCTAGACAATAGTAAAAGAAGACAATCACGGCAGCATGATGCGCAATGCAAAATGCGACGTCGCGATAGTTGGGGGAGGAATTGCCGGTTTGAGCGCCGCCATTGAGGCGGCCTCGAGCGGCGCTAATGTCGCCTGCTTTGAGGGCGGCATGCCAGGCGGCCTCGTGGCAAACGTGGGTCGGCTGGACGATTTCCCGGCCGCGGCAGATATGGCAGGCGCCACTCTGGCGACCTCAATGCTCGATCGGGCAACCGGTCTTGGCGTCTCATTCGTGCAAGGCGCCGTGACCGAGTTGGTGCCAGATCAATCGGCAATGACTCTTCGTACGGCCTTAGGCGAGTTCGAGGCTTCAGCGACCATCATCGCGACTGGCGGTCGATTGAGACACATCGGTGTACCCGGCGAGAAAGAGTTCGAGGGTCGCGGTGTTTCCCAATGCGACTGGTGCGATGGCTCGTTGTTCCGAGATAAATCGGTAGTGGTCGTCGGCGGTGGTGACTCTGCGTTGCAAGCCGCACTTCATTTAGCCCAGTTGTGCCGTGCAATAACTATCGTAGCGCGCTCGCCACGCCTGCGTGCGCACCAAGCTTATGTGATGCAAGCAGCGGACAACGAACGGATCGAATTTGCTTGGGAAACCGTCGTCGACGCTATCGTCGGCGGCCAGGTCGTGGAGAAAGTGCGCTTGCGCAACTTAACGGACGGCCAAACCGAAGAGCGCGCATGCTCCGGCGTCTTCATTTTCGCAGGCGTTGAGCCATGTAGCGAATTCCTACCCGACACGATCAATCGTGATAAATCCGGACGTGTCGTCGTAGACAGCGATTATCGAACGTCGATTCCAAACGTGTACGCAGTAGGCGCAGTTCGCGCCGGATACCGCGGTCGACTCGTCAATGCATTGGGAGAAGGGGCGCACGCAGCGGTAACTGTTATGGAAACGCTACGTGCCAACGGTGTCATCATGTAAGCCGCTGCGGCTTGCAATCAGTATAATCAACCACCAGGGGAGGTAAAGACGAATGCTAAAACAAAAGATCGTCGCATTGGCAGCCGCAAGCCTATTCGGCCTGTCTGGAGCCACGATGCAAACGTCCGCCGCGCGCGCAGCGACAACGTGGAACCTATACACCTACAACTCAGTCGCGACAGTGACAGCTGCAAAGGGTCTCGCCGAGCTCGTCTCCGAGATTGAAAAGCGCACCAAGGGCGAACTAACGATCAGATTGCATCTGGGCGGGACGCTTCAAATTAAAGCGACCGATATCACTCAGGCCGTCGCCGATAACGTCGTACAAATGGGCGACGACGCCTTTTATCTCGGAAGTGTGCCAATCGGAGCTGTGTCGCGCTTGCCGATGCTGGTCCACAGTCCCGAGGAATACGCCAAAGTGGCGGCCATCGTAACGCCGGCGCTGAACGAGGCTTATGCTAAGCGCGGCATCGTTGTGGTTGGCGAGTATGTTTTTCCGGAGCAAGTCGTATGGTCGCGCAACAAATTGACGTCACTTAAAGACCTAGAAGGCCAGAAAATTCGGGTGATCTCGCCCGAACAGGCCGAGTTCATAAAGCGAATGGGCGGATCACCGGTCACCTTGGGGACTGCCGAAGTTGCAGCTGCGCTGGACCGCGGCGTGGTCGACGGTGCGCTGACCGCGAGTTCAGGATACGGTTATGTTTGGCGCGACCTGCTGAAATATAACTACCGATTGAACGTCGGCTACGTCAGCTCGCTGTTGCTCGTGAACAAGCATGCATGGGATCAGCTCTCTCCGCAGTTGCAAAAGACGGTAAAGGAGACGGCTGACGAGGTCGCGGCCAAGACGACCAAAGCGATGGCGTCTGAAGACGCGTCGCTCACAAAAAAGCTAGAAAGTCAGATGGCTGTAACAATACCGTCCGCCGCCGACCTGAAAGAGGCGCAAGATAAAATTCAGCCTTACTATGGTGAGTGGGCGGGCAAACATGGCCCCGAAGCGGAAGAGCTACTTAAGAAAATTCGCGCGACTTTGGGACGCTAATAAATGGCGTCTTCTCCCGACAATGAACCGCTCGACGGCGAACACCGCGTCGTCGAGCGGCGCGCCCCGGCGCTGACGGAAGGGCCAATCGAGCGCATATGCCGGGCGCTCTGTGCATTTGCCATACTCGCAATGATCATCATGATTGCGTGCGAGGTTTTTCTTAGAGGCTTTTTTGGAAAATCGCTTCAGTCTGTCGATGAACTTGGTGGCTACCTCCTTGTCGGCATCTCCTTTTTGAGCCTCTCGACCTGCCTTGTGCGTGGCTCCTTTCATAAAGTTGAATTTCTCGATGCAAGGCTTAGCGACTTCGGGCTGGCTCTACGGCAACTGATATTCGATTGTATCTGCCTGGTGTTTTGCACGATCTTGTTGTGGCAACTGGGGCGATTGGTCTTACGGAGCTGGAATTCTGGAGATTTAGCTTCGACAATCTTACAGACCCCGCTTTGGATTCCTCAACTGACGATGCCGATCGGCGCTGCGGCGTTATGCTATTCGTTGGTTAAAATTGTTTGGATTGACATGCGACGGCTCGGCACTCTGAGTCAATTTGAGGTCTAGCGCATGTCGCCAAGCCTTCAGCTAATCATTTCGTTTGTGATTTTCCTGACGCTGCTTGGGGCCGGCATGTTGGTACCATTCGCTATCGTTGTGCCGGCTGCCATTTATCTCTACATGCAGGACGGTTTCCACGCTTTTAACAGCTTGGGCTTGGTGAGCTGGGGTAGTATGGACAGTTTTACATTGTCCTCGATCCCACTTTTCATATTAATGGCCGAGGTCTTGCAGAAAAGTGGATTGAGTTTCCGGATTTATCGCGGCCTTTCTGTGTTGGTCGCCCGTATTCCCGGCGGACTGCTGCAAACGAATATCGCCGGCTGTGCCATATTTTCCTCGATCAGCGGTTCGAGCATTGCAACAGCCGCGTCGATAGGCAGCGTCGCGTTGCCGCAATTGACGCAGCGTAATTACGATCGCCGGCTTTCCGCCGGGTCGCTTGCGGCCGGAGGAACATTAGGGATTCTGATTCCGCCCAGTATCGCGATGATCGTCTATGGGACCTTCACGGAAACATCGGTGGCCAAGCTGTTCATGGCCGGCGTGCTACCCGGTCTGCTGCTGACGGCCATGTTCATGGGTTATATTGCATTTCAAGTTTTGCTAAGGCCAAGCTTAGCGCCTACCGAAG
>Ga0335083_10002985_pt1 | contig 22121 bp, 14 predicted proteins | sample Lox_Sample_42_FD_206716 | JGI IMG/M metagenome (GOLD analysis project Ga0335083, IMG submission 206716) | Soil microbial communities from Loxahatchee National Wildlife Refuge, Florida, United States - Lox_Sample_4.2 | ecosystem: Environmental > Terrestrial > Soil > Wetlands | place: USA...
TTATTGATTGAGGTGAAAAGTTCGACGCTACAATTGCTGGTTGTCGGCGAGAGTTACCATAGCGGTTGGCAAGCCAGGGTCGACAACCAGCCGGCCTCGGTACTGCGGACCGATGGCGATTTTATGGGGGTGGTTATCGCGCCGGGCGATCATGAAATTACCCTAAAATTCCAGCCCGAAAGCTTGCATTATGGCCGCTTGGCCTCAGGTTTTGGCCTAAGTTTGTTGGTGGTGGTGATGGCGGCGGCCGGTTGGCCCTGGCGCCGGCGAAACGATTAACCGCTTGGTACGGCAGCGAAGTTCCGATTCAAACGAACAGCATCATTCTGGCGATGAGCGAACCGCTTATTCCTCCGACTCGGCCGTTGGTTTCCGATTCGCTGATCAGCGTAGTACTGCCGGTCTACAACGAGTCGGCCGTACTGATGGAAATTTGCCAGCGATTGCGGGCCGCTTTGACGGCGTGCCGGACCACGTTCGAAATTATTTTCGTCGACGATGGTTCCAGCGATGGCGGTGCGGAAGCTCTGGATCGCCTAAGCCGCCAATTCGAGGAAGTGCGCGTGGTGCATCTGTCGCGCAACTTTGGCCACCAGGCAGCCATTCATGCCGGCCTATTGCACGCCCGGGGCGATGCAGTGGTGTTAATGGATAGCGACCTGCAAGACCCGCCCGAAGCCATCGGCAAGTTTTTAGAGGCCTGGCAGTCGGGGTACGACGTGGCCTATGCGGTTCGCATCGGGCGTAAAGAGTGGCTGGGGAAGCGAGTGCTGTTTGCTGGGTTTCATCGTTTGTTGTCGTCCATTTCCAGTACGCCCATCCCGGTGGATGCGGGAAACTTCAGCCTGCTTGATGCGCGAGTAGTGCGGCATTTGGCATCACTGGGGGAGTGTGATCGGTATCTTCCCGGCCTGCGGTCGTGGGTAGGCTTTACGCAAATCGGCATTCCTGTAGAGCGGGGCTCACGCTACGACGAGCGGCCGCGAGTTTCGTTGCGTGGGCTGTTGCGGTTGGCCAAGACTGCGATATTTTCGTTCTCTTCGCTGCCGCTGGCGATGTTTTCCTGGCTAGGTTGGATGGCTTTGGCCGTATTTTTGGCGGTCAGCAGTTATTCGCTGTATTGTCGGTTGTTTACCTCCCTGGCGATTCCCGGCTGGACTTCGCAGTTAGTGACGATGAGTTTTTTCGCTGCGTTGAATGCCCTGGGCATTAGCATGTTGGGGGAGTATGTAGTGCGAATTTACGATCAGGTTCGCGGGCGGCCGCTGTATTTAGTCGATCGAACCGTGAACTTCGCCACCGACGCCTGCGCCGTGAACAATTCCGATGCGCCTCAGCGGCGAGCCGAGCAACCGAAGGGCGTTGGTGCACTCGACTTGGAACGGCTTGACCCACTGGAAGTTAACAGTGAGTGGGATGGCGCCTATCAACACTTGCTCGCGCAAGCCAACGATTTACTGGAACTGGGCGCGTTGGCGCAAGCTGACGCGGAAGAATTGGCCCGCCGCAGTGGACAGGCCGGAGCACAAGTAAGTGAGCTCACGGTCCTAAAATTCTCCGATGCTCCCGGTGATTCGACCTGAGCACCGCAAAGCCGCCGTCCTTCAATCCCACCACCAGCGCTCACGGCTGTCGTTCTTCTTTGGCGCATCATGTAATCGCAATGCCGGCAAAGCGTAGCCATCGGTTTTCATCGCGTCGGGTTTCAGTTGGGCATTTGGATCAATCCGCACTCCGCCGCTGACTCCCACGAGGATGGTCGTTTTGTTTACGATGCGGTGATTGATGACCGTATCTACTGCTTTGGGAGCGACGGCCAAGGGGACCTGGTATTGCTGCGGATCGCCGAACTCTAGCATGTGCCAGCGAACTTTATCCGGCAAGTTCTCGCTCCGCATCAAGGCACACACGAGCGCCAAGTCGCACATATTTTGCAGTTCGGCGTAAATGGGATATTTTACCGCCAAATCGGCAAAATGCTTGGTAAAATTTTGTGCAAACTGCTGATTCAACACATCGGAACTGCCCGTGTGAAGTTGCTGGCCAGCAGCCGAAAGCATTTCGTTTTCGCTGAGCACTTGCACAGCTTGGCCGCGCAATTCGAAGGCATCACGCTGGGGCGTGGTGGCCACCGCGTCATAATTCAGCGTGAACCACCACCGCAATACATCCATAGGGGGCGGCGACTGCCCGGGCGCTAGCTCGATCATATCCAGATAACTGGGCACCCCGAACACCCCTTCTTCCAGGCCCATGCCCACTAGCTTCATGCGATAATCGGCTTCCACTAGTACTTGCGCCACGCGCGTGCGCGGATCGATGCCGTAGACCTCGATATTTTGTTGCCCCAACTTTTCGCGCAGCTGTTTGAGCCAGGCGTCGCGTTGCCCAGGTTTGAGTGGAGCTTTGTTCGATTCGCTGATGAACGCCTTGACATCGGCCAGCGAGGCCGCCGTGGGCGTGATATTGCAGCCAAACGGCGCGTCCGATCCCGACATCATTCGCCGCAAAATCACGACCAAATCGTCCAACCGCAGCACGGGCCGGCCCGATTCTTTGCCGACCAGCCGGCCTTCAAAATCCGTCCGCCAATCACCGGCGGGTCCGGCCAGCACAATATCCCCCTGCTCTGGATAAACCAGCACGTATTGAATTCGCTGCAAGCCTGCGAGCGTTTGCATTTCTTCCGTCGGGCGCTGGCCTTGGGCGGCAAGCAATTCCACTTGTCGCTCCAAGCGCACCAAGGAAATTTTTCGCAGTCCGGAACTTTGCCGCACATCGCCGCTGGAGGGGCGCTGCGCAGCGATCTGCCGCAATTCCGCGAGATTGTTGGAACGATCGACCTTGACGAGCGGGCGCAACACGCCTTTGGCATCGATGGACACGCCGCCCGGGAATGAAGTGATGCTGCCGGGGCCGCCCATTTCGCTCCACGTCTGGGGCGCGACGGTTGATGTAATGAGATCGATCAGTTGGTCGAAATCAGCCTGGTTTCCGCCGAAATGGCCCGGACGCGCAGGTGGTGGAGAACGAAGGGCCGACAGCGATTCGGCCATCGTATGATCGTCATCAATCTGCGAGATGGTTTGTAACGCCGCCTGGCGATCGCCGGCCGAAGCTTGGGCTTTCGCCACTTCGGCCAAGATGGCGTCACGATCGGCGGTATTGTTTGCCGATCGGGCAGTTTCCAGCGCCGGAGCAAACTCACCGGATTGGAACTGTTGCTTGAGCAGCGCTGCTTCGCGGTCTTCTTCGGCCCAAGCTACCGGTTTCCAATTCAATTGGGCAACTGCCAGCGCCGTTACCCCGAGCAGCATTAACATAACCGACTTCGGCAAGCAGATAGCTGCTTCACGACAACATTGCGGTCTCATACCGCACCTCCTCATGCCAATCAGCCTCGCACATGCTATGGGGCAAAGTCAAGCGCCGTAGCTGATTAGTTAGAGGCACAGTTTTGCCGAACCCAGAGCAGTGGACCGTTGCCCGGCGCCGCGTTCTTCGTAATACGTCGGTTGCAGGAAGCTTTTTGGGATCGCAAACTGCCTGTTTGCTGCAACTCCTAGGCAGGCTCATGCCTATACCACGAGGAGGAACAAGCATCCCATCGAGCACGCACCCCGATACAGTAACGCGGGTCGATAGGGTAGGCACCCATTTCAACGAGAAGAGATTTGATTTCGAAAGAGAAGTGCTTGCGATAATAAGCTGGGATCATATCTCGTAGTAAGCGATTCAAGGCGATGCCATAATCTTTTAACTTCGCTACGGTAAACTCATCTTCCATATAGCCAGGTAAGCGGATTTCAATGAAGGCTCGATCACCTTCTCCGATAAAGCCATCGGCTCTGAGACTGAAGTTACAACTGGAGCCGCTGATTTTAGCCAAATAATCTTCCGTTGCTTTACTCAGATCGTTCATGAGCCGACTTAATTCCGTCGTTGCTTTGTGAAAGACGGCTTGAGTCACTACATCGTCAGACATGTTAGACCTCGTTGTGACAACCAACGGCTCGTTTACTGCTCAGTTTGCAATTTTATATTGAAGTGCAAAAAACAACAAACGGCTCGATCCCGAAACCTCGGGAGAGCCGTTTGTTGTAATGAAATGGCAGCCTGGGCAATTGCAGCCCGTGCTAATGTGCGTCCTTGTTTCAGGCGAACATGACCCGGCCGGCGATTTGATTCGCCCGAACGTGGGTGCTGTGCCCGCCCTGTTATCACAACGAATAAAACCGGGATGGCGTGGGCGATGCAGGCCCACACGAATCCAAGTTCCGCCGCAGGGGCCGGCTCGCCGAAGCGAGACCAAGCTTACGCCCTGGTCAGGCGGACGCCGGTTTCACCGTTGTCTCGGATGCAACTAGCCACCGCAACCGCAAGTCGGAGCAGCAGCGCAACCGCAGCTAGGAGCAGCGGAGCAGCCACAGCTCGATTCGCAACCGCAGCTCTTTTCGCAGCAGCAACGTTCGCAGCATTCGTGTAGCCAGCCGAACAAATGGCAGTGATGTTCGCAGCAGCAAGAATCACCGCAACCGCAGGCCGGGGCACTGCAACCGCAAGTCGGGGCAGCAGCGCAACCGCAGCTAGGAGCAGCGGCACAGCCACAGCTCGATTCGCAACCGCAGCTCTTTTCGCAGCAGCAGCGAGAGCAGCATTCGTGCAGCCAGCCGAACAAGTGGCAGTGATGTTCGCAGCAGCAAGAATCACCGCAACCGCAGCTCGGGGCAGCAGCGCAACCGCAGCTGGGAGCGGCGGCGCAACCACAGCTAGGCGCGGCAGCGCAACTACATGTTGACTCACAACAACAGGACGACTCGCAACAGTCGCCCCAATGATGGAACGCCTTCGCATCGGCGGCGCCCAACAGCAAGGCGCTGGCCAGCGAGGCCACCGCCAACAAGACTTGACGTTTCATGGGGAGGAACTCCTAAATACGAACTGGGGTGGATCGGCACGTTCGATCATGCCAACCGCGTCGGCCACCGCGATCGCCTGCCCACGCATTTCGCGATCTCGGGCTTCAGGCTGCCAAGGGGTGGCCACAACTATGTGGCACGATCTATGCGTGGTATCGTCCAGCTAGCATGGACCATTTAGCCAGATTGCCGATTTTCAGCAGGTGGCAAAACTTCAACAGGCCGCAAACTCCGTGCGTGCTAGCTATGCCGAGAAAGATAAGATGTGCCGCCTGGCGCGATTAGAATTGCGCCTGGCACATCCGAATTGATACATTCGATATCGTCGGCTTATCTGCCACTTTGATTTCCTTCCACCGCCGACGGCTTTGTTTGCTCAACAGAAGTATTCTCGGGTTGGATCAGCGCTTCGGCTTCTTTGCGAAAAAGTTCCAGCGTTGCCTGGCGGTTCCACGTCGGCGATGTCTTGATTTCCTCGTCCGTCGCGGCTTCAAGCTCAATGAGCAATTGCTTTGCTTCCACTTTGTCGCCCAATTTCCACTTAGTCATTGCCAAAAAGAATTTTGGATATGCGGTCGATGTCATTGCGGAGCCTGCGTTTTCCTCTGCAGCGATCGTTGCGGCCAGGCGTTTTTCCGCTTCGTCATAATTAGCTGTGCGGTATAGCAAAATTCCTAGGGTATCGATATACGTTACATTTTCGGGCGCTTTGGAGACTAAATCTTTCGCGACCTGCAGGGGCACGTTGAGGTCCTCCACCGCACCAGCGGCCAAACCGCAAGTCCAGGTAAACCAACGACGGTCCAAGTCGTTTTCCGACGCTGCAAATTGTTTTGTCATGGCATTGCAGGCGGTGTGGTAACCGGCCAAATCGCCCCCCTTAAGTCGCAGCAACGCCCACCGATATTGCTCGTCCGATTTGCCGGATTGCTGGTCCGCTAACTTGTCAAGATTTTTGACCGCAGCTTCGTAATCTCCGTTTCCGATTTGCGCAAACAAAAGTGCCGAAATGGCGTCCTGGTTTTGATACTCCGTTAACTCGCATGCTTTGGTCGCAAGCTCCAGGGCCCGCTTGGGATCACGCAGCTCGGCTTGCGGCGAAATTGCTAAGCCGGTCACCAATCTCGGCAGTTTTCCCAAGTCGGTCTTGTGGACGTCTCCCTGACGAAGCGATTCCTCATACATCCGCGCGACGACTGCTTGGAATTCCACAGCCCAATCATTGCGACCCAAAAGTACACAGACATCCCTAATGTTCAGCAGTGGATCGACGCGCCGAATGTTTTCCGTCGTCTCGATCGACTTTAGATTCGAGTGCACCTCTTCCAGAACCGCCAGCGCCGCCGATTTGTCGCCGGCCAGCTGGCGGCAGTTAGCTAAGCACCAGGCCGTATACAAACTATCGATATGGGTCGGCCCCAGCACGCGGTAGCGCACGGCCAGCAATGGCTCAAACACATCGGCCGCTTCTTGGTATCGCCCAAGTTCTCGCAGACACGAGGCATAGTTGTACGACGCAAACATTGCTTGCGGATCATCTTCACCCTTTAAATCGCGCAATCCAGTCGCAGCAGGTTCCGCGAATTGAAGCGCCTTTTCAAGCTGATTGTCCCAGCGCAGCTCCCAAGCGTATGTATTTTCGGCTTGCAAAGTCAGAGGATGATGCGGTCCTAAGGTGTCCGACGCTTTCCGATATAATTTCTCGCCGAATGTCACGTTGCCAGGATCACCCAAATCCATGTGTACCAGGCTCAAATTAATTCCGGTTTGGATCGTATCGGGGTGACTCTCTCCAAGAACTTTGGATTGATCGGCTAAAGCAGACTCCAGCACCCGTTTGGCTTCGCTGTACTGATTTGCATTGTGTAGCGCCAGCCCCAAATTAGAAAGGCTCTTCAACGTGCTTGGATCTCGATTGCCGGCCAACGTACGGTGCAAGGCAACGGCCTTCTGGAGTTGCTCAACCGCTTTTTTTGGTTCGTCGATAGCGGTATACACCTCGCCGAACCGATCGTGGATCACAGCACAAAGCTCCGGGTCGTCCTGAAAGCGTTCCTCAATCTTTCCAGCCGCCGCATCGAGTGCCTCGACTAAACCAATCCCCGCGTGCCCGCCGCGGCTGGGGTCGGCCTGGCCGAACACCGCCTCGGTGAAAAACGCATTCACGCCTTCAGCACGCTTCTGCTGCAATTCCGCTTTGGCCAATGAACTTTTGGCCGCCACCGCTTCCCGCGAGGCCGAAGCGGCAAAGTACGACGACACCGCGACCCCGGTCGCCAAAATGGCAAACACGGCCGCCGCTAGTCCTGCTACCGTCGGATTTCGCCGGCACCACCGCCAGCTACGTTCCAGCCGGCCAGTGGGCCGCGCTAAAATCGGTTCCCGCCTCAGCCAGCGCTGCAAATCGTCGGCCAGTGCCTGCGCGGTCTGGTAGCGCTTGCCCGCGTCTTTCTCCATACATTTCAGTGTGATCGTTTCCAAATCTCGCGGAATCCGACCGTTTAGTTTCCTGGGGCTGGGCGGTTCTTCGTTGAGAATCTGGACCAGCAGCATCCGCGCTTCGCCCCGGAACGGTAGCTCGCCGGTAAGCAGTTCAAATAGGATGACGCCCAGCGAGTAAACGTCGCTGCGTCGGTCCGCCCGATGCCCTTCCCCTCGAGCTTGCTCGGGCGACATGTAGGCGGGCGTGCCCAACACTTGCCCTTCCACGGTCATGGCAACTTCGCCACTTTCCCGTCGCGCCAATCCGAAATCGATGACGTGCGGCTCGCTATCCTGATCCAGCATGATATTGCTCGGCTTCAGGTCGCGGTGCACCACGCCTGCCTGGTGCGCGTGCTGAAGCGCCTCGGCAATTTTCACGACCAATTCAGCCGACTCGCGTGAAGTTAACCTTTGCCCGGTCAGCCACTCGTTCAGGTTGGCGCCGTCGATAAAGTCGGTGACGATGTACACCGTGTCGTCTTCACGCCCCACTTCATGCACGCCGGCAATGCGTGGGTGCTTTAACTGGGCAGCGGCCCGGGCATCACGCAGAAACATCTCTGTCTGTTGCGGATCAAGGTCTTTCTGCCGCGGAATTTTGATGGCGACAGTTCGCTGTAGTTGTGTATCGCGGGCTTTCCAGACAGCGCCATAACGGCCAACCCCTACTTGTTGTAGGAGCTCGAAATGCCCCAGCACCTTCACGCCAGGCCGATACGTGCAGGTGGCGTCGGTGCCCGATAAGCTGAAACTGCTCCCGCACGCCGGGCAAAGAATGTCCGCCCACGATTCCTGCTCGACCGAGTCGAACGGCACATGGCAATGCGGACAGCGGATTTGCACGCGTCACCTTTCAAGTTCGGCAAGAGATGTTTCCCTTCGATCCTGGAATGCTCTACCGATTATCACCGCGTGGCTGTGGTTTGTACAGCAAACCGCCGGCGGCCAAATGTGGTGCGCAATGTACCGCAACTCCGCCTACCCCTTGACATTCTATGGAATCAGCGTGGTTCCCATTTCGTGCGAGCCTGGAATGACAGGTCTGGTTCTGTTTGGCGATGGCAAATTCCATTTCACCTCCGAGGACAAAACATTCGAAGGCCGTTTTCATTCGGTATTGCTGCGTTTCAATCCGAAAGATGCAGATTCGATTTTGAAGCTGGAACAAGGCAAGCAGTCCACTGATAAGGGAGTTTTCGAAATGGCCAGGCAGATCACGGGGGGCGTTTTCCGGCATTCCTATCACAGCGGCATGGAAGCGCTAATTCCGCCTGAGGGTGCGTTTTCCGCGGCCCTGAACTCGCAGGGATACGGAGACCTTTTGATCTCGGTAGCGGACAAAGAAACTATCGTCTACAGCTTTACCGACAACAAGCCGCTGTATGAGAAGAAGTAACTCGTCCTAACAGATTCTTTCTGGCGCACAGCTCACCGCGTCGCCATCGATAGCGCCAACAAATACGGCACCGGGTTACTGCCCAGCGCATTCAGCACGGTGCCGCCGGCGGTAAAGCAGTGCGTGACCCAATCGGGCTGGCCATATTTTTCCAAGGCCGCGCCCCCTTCACCGCCGCCGACATACACCTCGACGCCGGCAGCTTTCATCCGCTTGAGCTGGCCGATGAAATTCTTCGTGCCGGCTTCGAAGCGCGGATCTTCGAACATGCCGAACACGCCGTTGTGAAAAGCCACCGGTTTGGAATCGCTTGCGCCCGCTGAAGATTTTGCGGTGGCGATGAACGCTCCCACTTTTTGAGCAAAAAACTCGCTGGTTTTTGGACCGACGTCAAACTGCTGATCGCCCGGACCAATGGTTTCCGACGCCCTGCCGTCCTGCAAAATGAAATCGACCGGTAGCACAAATTGAATCCCCTTTTTGCGCCCCGCTTCGATCATCCCCCGGGCCTGGGCAATTCGCTCCCGCGCAATGAAATACGGCTTCTCCGCATGAGCGGGGTCTTCGGCCACGCCCAGACAAAACTGCTTGCCGTCGATTTCGGCGGCCGCTTTTTTTAGCGCCATCGCCAGCGAGCCGGCAGTAATTACCCAGCGAATCGTGCCGCGGTCGATCATCGCCTGCAGGTCGTCCAGCTTGTCGGTTTTCAGCCCGCTGAATACGACCAGCGACGCTTTCAAGCACCGCTGCATTGGGCCATCGAATTCGCCGCCCACATAGTTGCCCAAGGCCACGCGGTCCATCGCCGCCGGAATAATGGCAGACGAACTATCGAGGCTGCCCGCCGACAACGCTTCGTTCACATACACGGTGGCGATTTTCGTAGCGAACTCATTGGTCAGTGACGCCAACTTCGGGGCCAACCCAGGCAAATCGTGGGGCGTGGCATCCCACAACACGCGCTCGATTACGTAGCGCCGCGTGTTTTCCAGCACAAGAACATCGCCAGGCTGGCTGTTGCGAACGGCATCCGCCACGGCGGTTGTGATTTTGTTGGTTCCTTCGTCGAGCCAGTCACTCACCAGCGGCACTTTTCTCCCAAGCAGTTCTCCAAGCCGAGCCGCGACTTTGTTCAGCGAACCCTCCGGCTTGCGCCCGATGTGGCCAAATACGATTTGTTTCCATCCTTGTTCGATGCCGAACTTCAACGTACTGACCATGGAGCGTAGCCGTTCGTCCCCCTCGCCAATTTTTGCGCCGGGTTTGGCATCGACATCGCCGCGCACCAGGACGACGGTTCCGCGGGGTACATTTTCCAAAGCTTTCAGCCGCGGAATGGCCCCCAAATAATCGCCCAAAGTGTTGTGCGGAGCGGGTTCGGCCCCTAACAACATGCGGCACCAATTCAGCATTTTTTGATCAGACACTTGCATACGGCTTCTCCACAAAGAACCTGGCAGCTCGAAAATCAATCGCTGGGCGTTTGAGCGATGGACAAGCGCGGGGCATAAATTTGCCTCGCACGAACTTTGTTCAAGATAGCAAAGATTCGCCCCTAAGTGCAGGAGTCGGCGAAGGCGACACAAGCCGATGATTTTCGGAAAGATCTTATTTTGTCGCCGGTTCGATTTGCCACGCCTCCAGCGCGCCTTTAGCGTCGCCCTGGGGCTTATCGAACACTTTAGAAATGAGCAGCAATCGCTGGTCGCCGAATTTGCCGGCGGCCAGACCAGCCAACGAGGAGCCTGTATTGAATGAATCGACCGGCTTTCCGTCGGCGGCGAGAATATGGATTGAGCCATCCGGGCCCGCAATCAGCCATTCCTTGGCGCCATCGCCGCTGAGGTCACCTGTGGTGATGACTTCAATCGGCCTGGCATGCACACCCACCGGCAGGTTGTAATCCCACAATTCTTTTCCATCGAGCGAAATTCCCAAGGCAATGTTATCGCCGCTAGTGGTGCCGACCAAGGTGCAGTAGCTGTTTTTTCCGTGGCCATCGAGATCATCCGCGACAATGTAATACACATTACGGTTGGGAAAACTGACTTCCTTTTCCAGCTTGCCATCCGCGTCGAACATAACAATGCTTCCCCGGTTATGCGTGCAGAGCAGTTTTCGATGTCCTTGCTCGTCCGGTTCGGTCGTGGCCATACGGAATACGAATTGAATAGAGCGATCGCGCCACAGGCGATCGCCGTCCAACGACACTCCCTGCACGCCCAAATCACCCCAGTAACCCACATACAGTTGCGGCTTGCCGTCCCCTTTGAGATCGACTAATTGTGCGTCCCAGACGCCCTGAGTGGAGCTGTCTTCAGGCTTGGGAAAAGCTAGAATTCGTTTCCAATTTTCGTCGAACACAAACAGTTGCGGCTGAGCGTTGGCTGCCGCGACAAAATAGCGTTTGCCGTCATGATCGACCGCGGTGCGCAAATAATTGACCACGGCGTTTTCGGGAATATCGAGCTGGTGGCGGGCGATCGTTTTTCCGTCTTTATCTAGCTCGGCCACGGTTCGCCAACCGTCGAACGCTAGAATGCGCGGCTGGCCGTCGGTGCCATTCAGCACCAGGATATTACCGGGGTCTTTTAGATCTGCGGACCACAGTTTGGTAAGCTTGAAATTCTTGGGCTCACTGATCGGGGCGGGGGGGGCCGGTTGAACTTCCTCGACCAATTGTTTCACCAATTTTGCGTCGTCCGGCACGGCAAACTTAAACGCATCACCGCCGGGGGCCTTAAAACTGGCGTTGTTGAAGTCGATGGTTGTGGTGACGTTGGTCACCGGCGTATCGATGCCCGGCACTTGCTCCTTTTCGACCGTTGGCAATTCGATCCGCCGCAGGATATTATCTTGCTGATCGATCCAGAGCGTTACCGTTCCATCCTGCTTGTCTACCTGCACGCGATTACACGGATGCCCTTCGAAGGTGTCCGGCGCTATCAGCTTAGGCGGCTGCATTGCATCTTGCAAAAATTGCGCAAGCGTGGTGTCGGTCATCAACAGTCCAATTTGTACTGGAGCCCCGCCGGGCCCCTGGACCAACGTCGAATACAATTGGGGATCGCGAATGATATCTTCCACCGTGAGCTTGTCTGGCGCGGGGACTTTCAACACCAAATTAGGAACGACATCAACGGCAGCCCAAAAGTTTTCGCCGTCGCAGACCACCCGAGCGCCGTAGCATTCCAGGCGCAATTTGTTAGGGCGCTGGAAGGCGGTGGAAAAGTCAAATAATTGCTCCATAGTCTGCTTGTCTTTGTCAAACCGATGGTGCACTTGGGCGTTGTCGGCATAATCGGTTGCTTGGCGATAGGCGGCTTCCATGTCTTTCAGCACTTGATCGGCGGTCCGTTTTTCGGGTAGCGGCGGAGTGGCTGCCGCGTTGGTTTGCGGATCGCCGGGAGTTGATGCCGTCGTATTATTGTGGCCGGGTGAATTGGCGGAGGCGTTCGTATCGCTGCCCCAACAGCCCGCGGTCAATAGCATGCCGGCGGCGAATATAATTAGGGCGAGTAATCGCAACGTGTCTATTACGCCAGCGTCCTCATGGTAGGCGATAGCGTACGTGCCCGAACGGTTTTCGATCCATGACATTTCGATGGCTGACTTCATGTCAAAATGGCCTGTCGTATAGAGTTCAGAAACGGTGTGTCCGGCCGGATTATCGGCAAGAGCGCCGCTTGGGTAAAGCTCGAATTGGTCGTAGATATTCGGTTCCAGAGAGTCCATTGGGCTGCTTGACCGGCAGTAATTGGTCGCGCTATGATGCGCTGGGCCGATCGTGGAATATCGTAGGGGCGTTAAACCGGCTTCTTCGACCAAAAAACACTGTGAAAAGCGCCTTGGAATCGTTCTGCTAGCATGATCTCGATCTTAAAATACGGCGTAGATGCCAGCTTACGCCTAGATTTGTCCCCCGAGGCATTAGTGACCGACTGCGCGGCGCCGCCTGGCATGGACGATTCGGACACCGTGAGCGCTGCCGCACAAGCAACCCAAACCCCGTTAGATTTTCCTCCGCTTCGTCAAGCGACGGTTCCCGGAGACCATGTCGTCATTGCCCTGGGGCCAGCCGTTCCGCAAGCGGCAGATGTCGTCTCGGCAATTGTGACTGAGTTGCTTTGTGGCGGCGCCGCTGCCGAGGATGTGACGGTTTTGCAAGCGTCGGGCTCAACCGCATTGTATCCGTCCGCGGATGGATTGAAGCGTAACTTAGATCCTCGCAAACGCCTGCCTCCGGAATTACGGGATGCCGTACAACTGGCGACGCACGATCCGGCGCATCGCAACGGCTTGAGCTATTTGGCCGCCGACTCCCAGGGCTTGCCGATTTATTTGAACCGTTTGTTGTGCGACGCCGATTTGGTGATTCCCGTGGGTTGCCTGCGGCTGGACGATCCGGCTCACCGCAATGGCAGTACGGGGATATGGAACGATACGATTTATCCGACATTTAGCGATCTGGCGACGCTCGATCACTTTGCACCGAACGGTGTGCCACTTACCGCGGGCCAAATTGCACATCGCCATCGACAAGTCGACCAGGTGGCGTGGTTGCTAGGCGTACAGATTACGGCCCAAGTTGTGCCGGCGGCAGGGGACAAAACTTTGCGCGTATTCGCAGGCATTCCGGAAGCGGTGTTCCGACAAGGACGTGCCGTTTGCCAATCGGCCTGGGAGCGAAAAGTGCCACGGCGAGCGAGCTTGGTTGTGGCGGGCGTGGGAGGTGGAAGCGTTCAACAAACGTGGATGAATGTTGGCCGCGCTTTAGAAGCGGCGCTGCGGGTTGCCATCGACGGGGGCGCCATCGTGCTGTGTACGGAATTGGACGAACCTCTCGGTCCAGCCCTCAAACTGTTGGCCCATTCTACTGACACTGCCGCAACACAAATGCGACTGAGGAAGCAACGCTCGGCCGATGCTTCGCTGGCCCGCCTCCTGGCCGAGTCGCTCGAGCACGTCACGGTTTATCTTCTCAGCGATTTGACGGAGGAAGTTGTATCGCCGCTAGGATTTGCCCATGTGAACGATGCTGCAGAAATCGTCCGCTTAGCCACGCATTACGATTCTTGCATTTTGTTGCCCGACGCGCAGCATGTATGGCCCACGGTAGAAGGTGAAGAGCCGTACATGGCGGCGTCTGAGCACTAGACGATTATCCGAATGCACAAAACCTCACCCGCGTTTGAACGGCAGTATTCGGCAATCACACAGGGCGTGGGAATGGTCGAATTCAGCAATCGAACGCAAATCGAATTCAGCGGTTCCGATCGGGCGACGTTTCTGCACAACCTGTGCACAAATGCAGTGCGGGACATGCCGGTTGGAAAAGGCTGCGAGGCGTTCGTGCTGAACGTAAAAGGGCATGTCGCCGGTCATGTGTTCTTGTTTGTTTGTCCGGAATCCATCGTGTTGGAGAGCGTTCCCGGTCAGTCGGAAAAACTGCTTGCGCACTTTAATCGCTATTTAATTCGTGAAGACGTGCAATTGGCCGATCGCTCGCAGACCTGGGCGGAATTGATGTTGTCTGGGCGGCAAGCCGACGAATTGTTGATGAAGGAAGGATTGCCGTCGCTGTCGGAGCAGTTCTCTCACGCGGCTTGCCAACTGGCCGGCAGCAGTGTGTGGCTGCGAAAGACGAATTTGGCCGGTCCTGACAGTTACTTATTGGCGTGCCCCCGAGAATTCCTAGAGGACGTGCGATCGACGCTGAAAGCTGCCGGGGCATTGCCATGCGGCGAAGAGGCCTTCCAAGCAGCGCGCATCGAAAACGGTACGCCGCTGTTTGGCCAGGATGTAAGCGAAGAAAACTTGCCGCAGGAAATCGATCGCAATCGGTCTACCATAAGTTTCACCAAAGGCTGTTATTTGGGGCAAGAAACCGTGGCTCGCATCGATGCGTTGGGACACGTGAACCGTTTATTGCGCGGCGTGGTGTTTTCTGGAGAAGCCGTTCCGCCGCCGGAAACGCCGCTGCACAGGGGCCCAGGAAATGGCGGAGGTGGCGTCGGTACTGAGGGCAAAACGGTGGGTCGCGTGAGCTCAGCCTGCTGGTCGCCGCGGTTGAACGCTCCCTTGGCGTTGGCACTGATTCATCGCGAAAGTGCCGCGGCAGGCGCAGTTTTCCAGTCGCCGTGCGGCGCAGCCAAAGTGGTGGCATTGCCGCTGAGCAAAGAATAATCGCGCCGAGGAAAGTAAACCGAGAGACAGGGCGGAGCAGCCCAGGTTTAGAATGCGGGCTGATTTATCCCGCCTTGGCCTGAAGATCGATCTCCGCAGGAAAAGTGGGCTGGGCAGCGGATACCAATGGCACAACGGGCGGTTCGAGTTCGTCAACATCTTGCCGGAGCTTGAGCGTGACGCTGCGTGGCGGCCGGCGCTCCTGCGAAAAGCCGCGTGTGCCACCGTGGAAAAACTCCACCATCGGCGCCGCTGCACTGTCGGCGAACTCTGCCGTAAGACGTTGCAGCATTTCGCGCCAGGGCAAACCACTGCGGAAAATCAGCCGGTAGGCGGCTTTCAATACGATAATTTGCTCTGAGGTGAAGCCGTTTCGCTTTAGTCCGACTAAGTTCAATCCAACAACGTCTCCGGTTAAACCGTCGACGGTCACAAACGGCGGAACATCGCGCACCACGCGGGCATGTCCGCCAATCATCGCCATGCGGCCGATGCGGCAAAACTGATGCACGGCCACCGCTCCGGAGACAAACGAACGATCATCCACCGTTACGTGCCCTGCCAAGAGACAATTGTTGGCCATGATCACATGATTTCCCAGGCGACAATCGTGTGCGACGTGAGCGCCTGCCATCAGGTAGTTGCCATCACCGAGAATCGTGGCAGCCTCCGGCTTTAGCGCCCGATGCACCGTGACAAATTCACGGATCGTGTTGCCCTCTCCGATGAGAACCAGGCCGGTTTGTTCTGGACAACGCACGTGCTGGGGCAAACCACCGATGACCGCACTTTCGCAAACGGTATTGTGTGGTCCTAAGCGCGAACCGCTTTTAACCACAACGTGGCCGGCCAGATGGCAGCCTTCGCCGACGACGACGTCGTCCTCGACAATGGCGAATGGTCCAATTCGCACATCGCGGCCAATTTGAGCTTGCGGACTAACAACCGCCAAAGGGTGGATATTCACCGGCGGGAATCCTCAGGATGTTCTGCGTGGTGGGTCGAATGAGTTGTGACCGGCTCGGCAGGGTCGTGTCGCAATGGCGTGCAGGCCCTTCATTTCTACTGAAATCTAAAGGGGCGGTTGGGGCTTTCGCCCCGCTGCTTGCCCGACGGTATGTATCGGCTGTAAGGTAGAGATCGGTTCAACCGGATGTCGCTGAGACAACTTATTGAGGAACCATTTCCTGCTGGCGGTTGGCCCCAAGAGATGCCAAATGTTAAATTGTTCCGATTGGGCCAACCCGATTGGGCCGGCAAAAGTTGTCTCATCGTTAGCCGTTTCCAGGCCTTATGAGCAACCGATTCACACTAACCACGCATATTTAGGACCAGTATTATGCCCGAAAGCCATTTGCTCTACGACGAGGCCGACAAACTTAAAGATGCCGGCAAGCTGGACGAAGCGGTAGCGAAGCTGCAACAATTGCTTGCCGCGGACCCCAATTACACGTTGGCCCACTCGGCGTTGGCGGTGATCTATACACGGCAAAAACGGCATGAAGAAGCCATTGGTCACGCCATTCGAGCATGCGAATTGGAGCCGAACGATCCGTTCAGCTTCACGGCCCTGAGCGTGACTTTTCAGCGGGCGGGAAAAATTCCCGAAGCTGAAGACGCCATGGCTCGCGCGCGCATGCTGCAGATGAGCCATTGAAATGGGAGTTTGACCGCTGCGGCGCCTCACAGACTGGCGAGGATCAAGTTCGTCGTCCGACCAGACGCTTTTGAATGTCGGTTTCCAGCACGCCAAAGGCTTCTTCATGCCGCTGGACGGTCAATTGCAAGGCGTGCAGCATTCGTTTGGCGGTGAAATAGTTGGTGACAATCCGCTGAGTAATTACCACGGGCTCATTGGGGACACCGATCGGTTGCGGATTCAAACCAAAGTCGATAATCAATTCTTCAGGAGTGCCGGTGACGCGGCAGAAATTGGCATAGCACGAGATGGCGCTGGCATCTTTGACTTCGATTCGCTGCCGTTGCGGCGGAACTTGCCCCTCGGCAGCTTCCGTTCCGGGACGAACTCCATCTTTTTCCAATTCAGTGGGTTTTGACACCGCGATGCTCCTTGTTACGGGTAGTGTAGTTCAAATAGCAGTCTAGAGGACGGGATGCGATTCGGCCAGATGTGTTTTTCCGCGTCGCGGCTTCATTCGAAACGTACCAGGTTCTTGCCGCGATTGGGTCCTCAACCGTTAAAGTTTAACACTCCTGACCCTCGGTTTGCCTGACACCGATCCTGGGCTTTTCCTTTTTAATTGTCCCAGCGGCTACAGGGTAAAGTCCAACTTCTTCAGCATTGATTCGTATTGCGATTTTTCCAAAGGCGATAGATCGTCCGGGTTGAACTTCAACTCTTTAGCACGTTGTAAGGACGCCCTGGCGGCAACTTCATCCTTGGATGCGGTTTGAGCCATAGCCAGGTGCACGAATTGGATGGGTTTGGGCTCGGTGGCGATGACACAATCGGAAAGATCGGACAGCGCCTGCGCGACATCACCCTTACTCAGGTAGACCACCCCCCGCGTGTCGAGCATATCGGATTGCGGCCCAAAGGTGTGAATGGCTTCGTCGATGAGTTTGACCGCTTCATCTCGATTTCTTCCTTGCATGGCCAGCAGGAAAGCCAAATTATTAAGGATCACGGAACGTTGGGTAGCCGGCACATCTGATCGGGCCAGAATGGCGCGATACAGTTTTTCGGCATCGTCGTAACGGCGTTGGAAGTCGCGAAAATCAGATAACTCCATTTGTAACTGCCAGGAATCTGGATCTTCTTTGAGTGCTCGATCCAACCATTGCTCCACGCGCTGAATTTGTTCCGGCGTCGGAGGAGTGACGTTTTGACGCAGCGTCCCCAAGCCGATTTGGATCATTAGCGGAGCCGGAAAATACTTACGATTTTGCTCGCACAAATTGAGCACCGTGTCAACCTTGCCCCGTTGTGCATAAAAAATTACCAGCGTAGGAAGTTGCTCGGGTTCGTAACTCACATCCTCGCGGAACAATTTTTCCGCCTGATCGTACTGGCCAATTTGGACCAGATCGGAAGCAACCAAGCGCAATAATGGCCACTGATCTTTGGGGAGGGGGCGTTCCGTGGGAAGTAGCCGCAATAACACGGCTGCGGCCTCGGGACCGTGTCCCTGCATGGAGAGAGCACGGGCGGCCAACATCGCGACTTGCGGCGAGTTTTGCATTCCCAGGGTCTGTAAGGATTGCAGCCAGGTGACGGCTTCGTCGGCGGCTCCGCGCCGCAGCAGCATTTCGACAAACGTGATATAAACTTCTGGATCAGGCTTCGGCTGCGCTAACAGCGACAACATTTCTTCGCGGGCTGCAGGCCAGTTGTCAATTTGCTCGTAGAGCTTGGCCAAGACGAGTCGCTCGCGCCAATTCAAGGGACGGAGTTGTTTCAATTCGTCGAGCAAGCGCAGAGCTTGCCGCGACGAGGCGGGATCGCCACGATCAAACAGCAGCGAAATTCGGGCGGTCAAATCGTCCGCGGTGGGCTTTTCGCCTGGTAGTGAAAGCAATTCCAGCGCTTTCACGAATTGTTGATAGTCTTTGGACGCTGCCATTAATTGCGCCGTAGTCCGCCGCGCCCAGGCGTAGCATTCCTTGTCGGCGGGCTGGGTGGGCGTGGAGCTCATGATTTCATTGAGATATTTTTCGGCCTTCTCCACTTGATTGATGCGCAGATAAAAGGCGGCTACTTGTTGCAACAGCGGTAAACTTTTGGGTGATGTGGCCAAGGCCGACAAATACGATTGTTCCGCTTGAAGGGAGTCATTCAAAAACTCATATCCCTGCGCCAAGACTAAGGCACGCTGATCCTCAGGCAACTTGATTTGCGCCTCTTGCAACACCTGCAGGCCATCTTCCGGCTTCTTTTCGATTACTTTGAGCCGGATCAATTCAACCCACGCTTCCGCCAGGCCGGGGCTGAGTTCAATGGCCCGGCGAAACTCAGCTTCGGCTTCTGCTTGTTTGCCGGCGCGGGCCAACAATTCGCCGTGCAGCAGGTGCTCGCCGGCATTCGTGGAATCGTTGGAGAAGCGAGATTGCATACGATCCAGCGCGGCTTGAGGCCGTCCGGTATCGAGGTCGAGCATGGCTTGGATGCGGTCCATTTCCGCGTCGCCGGCGACCAGCGAGCCGTATGTTTCCAGCAATTCCAGCGCCTCGTCATTCCGATGCTGAGAATACAACAATTTCACCAATTGTCGAATGATCTCGCTGTTAGGTTGCCCCAATTCCAACACCTGATGCAAATGTTCAATGGCTTCGTCAATTTTGTTTTCCAGGATGTCAATTTGAGCCAACCATTTGGGTTGCTCCACCCAATCGGGACGAAGATCATTGATGTTTTGCAGCAAATCTCTCGCTTGGAGCAAGGTGCGCTTCTGGGCATCGTCCAGCACAATCGCGGCTTGCCCAGCGGCGACCGGTTTCTCATTTAGTTCTTGCAGAACCGACGAAATCATTACCGCCGCTTCAATGAGTTTGGTTTGCGCGGGGTCGCCGGCATCTTCCGTTTCGAACCACTGCTGGATTTGTTTCATGGTGGCTAGGTCGTGCATATCACGCGCCAAATCGAACCGGAGCAACTGGAATTGGGGATTTTGTGGATCCAATTGCACCGCCTGATCCCACAATTGCTTGGTGGTTTGGAGTTCTCCCACGCGGATGTACGCCGCACCCAAATTTGGGTACAGTTGCAAGCGGGCGTCTTTGGGGAGCTTTTCGATATCTGCGGCGACGGAGGCCAAACCCGATTTCAGTTCGTCTTTGGTTCCACCGGCGACAAACAGTGCATCAATTCGATCGGCAATCAGGCGGGGATCTTGGCGAATGCTCTCGGGCGCCGCTTCGATAATTCGCTGCGCCTCGGCCGGTTGACGCTGCTGAAGCGCCAATCTGACGGCCGCAGCAACTACGGAGATGTCGTCGGGATACTGCTTAAGGACGTCTTGCATCATTTGGCGGGCTTTGTCGTTTTCATCCTTGCGCGCCAAAATAGTGATTTGCGTCAGCGATGCCGCAGGTTCTTTCAGTAAATTCTGTGCGCGCATTTTTTCGAATAAGGCATCCACGGCTTGCCAATCTCGATCTTCCTTGGGTTTGCGCATTTGCTCTGCAATACGCAAGTCGAGAATGGCCTTCGTGACAAAGGGCATTCCCGTCATGTTGTTCCCTTGTTCCATCCAACTGGCCACGTGTTCGTAGTGCTTCAAGGCTTCCGCGGTCTTCCCGATGGCCATGTACGAAGCGGCCATTCCCAATTCACCTTGTGGCGTATCATGTAAATTGCCGGCGGCCTTCAACGCTTTATCGGGCTCATTCAGGCCGGTGTAACATTGCAGTAAAAGCAAGTCGATTCCGCGTGCCAACTGCGGAATTTTTCCGGCGCTTGTGCGCAAGTGTTCCAGTTGCTGTGCAGCTTCCCGATAGTTGCCCTCCGCCATCGTGATGCGGGCGGCGCTGTATTCCTGCAGTTCAGGTCTTTGTTTGCTGCCGGCGAGCTTTTTGAGAGTAAGCCGCGCGCCGTCATAATCTTTCTCTTGAAGTTGCTGTTCAAAATACATTTCCAGCAAGGGAATGCTGGCAGGCAACACCTTTAAGCCCGCATCCAAGCGTTGTTTTGTTTCCGTTGGATTTTTCTGCAGTTGCGCGGTCTGTGCCGACAGGACATAAAAACGATCGTCGTTGGGATAAAGCTTGAGGGCTTTTGCAATCAACGGTTCTGCTTCGGCAAAATCGTTGGAGAATAGCGCCATTTGTGTTGCTTGGTACAAAACTTGCGCATCGTCGGGCGCTAGCTCCAGGGCTTTGTGAATTGCGGCCTTTACCTTGTCGACTGACTTGGATTCGGCCAGAGTCTGCGCCTGAATCAAAAACGCTTTCGCGGAATCCGGGTTGGCTGTGACGAGCTGGTTAATGACGCGATTAGCCAATTCCGCGCGGTCGGGCATTTCTGTATCGGTCACTTTATCGTGGAGCAACGCCGCCAAAGTAGCGTAAGCCTGCAATTCGTGGGGCGCTGTGGCCTTGGAAGCATCGAAACTCTTCGTTTGGCTGTCGTAACCGACGAGCGTTTCCAACAGCTGCACGGCATCTAAATAATGCGCGGAACTGATGTAGCATTGGGCCAATAGCAAATCAATTCGCGAATCTGCCTTTCCATTGGCTTTGAGCCGAAGCAGGTCGTCCTTGGCGGTAGCAAACTGATGAAACGTGATATTCAACTCGATCAACTTGCGTCGCAATTCCAACGGATCGTCTGAATTGACGATGGCTTGTTGCAGCGCTTCGACCGCGTCGGTGTATCGCCGCTCATCGCCCGTAGCTTGGACCACGTCGGCCAACAACATTGCGTAGTCAGCGTTCCTTTCTCGATCGTCGGGTTTGTAGGAGCGATAGCGCTCATAAAGCCACAGAGCATTGCGGGGATCTGTCTGTTTGGTTTCTTCCGCGCGTTTGACCAGTGAATCAGCATTCCGCTTTGTCTGAATGCCATGCACCACGTGCACTCCCACCATCACAATCAAACCTGCAATGGCTAAAATCGAAAGCAGCTTGGTATTAAGTCGCTTCATCGTTGTGTCGACCTCTTGAAATCTGTAGATGCACTTCCACACGCAGCTACGCCATCCGCGTAACTGTCGTACGGATTTTACCGCCGGGAAAGAAGATAGTTGCTTGCACAACTATCCAACGAGAGACGCCGGCAATCCCCACGCCAACTCGGCAACCTCATACGGTCCATCGTACTTGGTATGCAGGGACTGTCAACGAAGTCCCTCTGGGCACGGGGACGGGGCGAATGCCCAAGCCTGTGGTTTTCGGGATGGCAGATCCCTTGGAATGGCATTTCCAGCAGCTTCTGACCAGACCTTTGGAATACTCGAAAACCCTTTGAGCAGAGGGACAAAGCAAATAAACGGTGGGATTTTTTCACGCTGGCGGCGTTGCCGTGATAGCGCATCTTGCCGCATCCGTTATTGTTTTCCATTTCCCATCGAGGGCGGCCTTTTTCTTACGAAGTCTGTGTGAAAGTTTGCCGATTATTCAAAGGCTAACGGTCGGGCCGAGTATAGTGAACGCGCCAGCGCTGGTAGCTAAAGTCAAAG
>Ga0335083_10002986_pt1 | contig 22120 bp, 16 predicted proteins | sample Lox_Sample_42_FD_206716 | JGI IMG/M metagenome (GOLD analysis project Ga0335083, IMG submission 206716) | Soil microbial communities from Loxahatchee National Wildlife Refuge, Florida, United States - Lox_Sample_4.2 | ecosystem: Environmental > Terrestrial > Soil > Wetlands | place: USA...
ACGGTCGACCTGGCGGGCGCGCGCTCGTCAGCGGACTCGTCGCGGGCCAGCTACGAGAGGACCCTGGATGCCATCGCGGAGATCCAGGACAGCCTCAGCGCCATCACCCCCAACGAGCCCCTGCTCTCCCCCAACTCGAGCCTGCACGCCGAGAATCAGATCGGCGGCCCGAACCGCACCGAGATGCTCGATCGGATCGCGGTGCTGCGCGCGGGCATCGCCCGCAGCAAGCAGCGCATCTTCGACCTCGAGCAGCGCCTGCGCCAGCAGGGCAATAAGGTGGCGGGCCTTCAGAAGATGGTCACTCACCTCAAGCAGGACCTGAACACGAAGCAGGACCAGCTCGCCCAGCTATCGCAGCAGGTTGAATCGCTGCAGACGCAGGTGGGCGGCCTGCAGACGCAGGTGGCCTCGGATCAGGACACGCTCCACGCGCGCGACACGGCGCTCGAGGATCGCCGCCGCGAGGTCGCGACCGTCTACTACGTCGTCGGCACGAAGCAGGAGCTCGAATCGGCGGGTGTGGTCGCTGCGAAGGGCGGCCTGCTCGGGATCGGCAAGACCATCCTGCCGACCGGCCGTGTGGACGAGCACGCCATGACGCCCCTCGATACCGATCTGGCCTCGGTCGTCGAGACGAACGCGGCCAAGGCGCGGGTGCTGAGCGCCCAGCCGCCGACGAGCTACGAGATGCGGCTCGAGAACGGCCACATGGAACTGCACATCCTCGACCCGGTGAGCTTCCGCACCGTCAAGCACCTGGTGATCGTCACGGCGTAGGTCGGGGGTCCATTCCCCCCGATCGAACGGCGGAAGGCCCGCGGCAACGGATGCCGCGGGCCTTACCGTTTGCGCCTGGAGCCGCAGCCTGACGTCGGCCGTGCGCTCGGATCCGGGGCGGGCTACATCCGGCGCCGGCTGCGCGGGGCGTCGGAGGAGCCGCGCCGGCGCCGGCCCCCCGCTCCCTCACCCGAAGCGTGTGGCGCCGAAGGCCCGTGGCTCTGCGTACCGCCGGACGAGTGCGCGGAAGGCGCGTCTGCGCCCCAGCGCCTCACGGTGACGCGGCCCGTGGTCGGGGCCGCCCCGCGTCCGCCTTCGCGCGGCCTGCGCTCGCGGGTCTCACGGTCGGCCGCAGGGGCCGCGGTGCGGTGGTAGTCGAAGTCCGGCACCTGCTGGCGCGCGACGCGCAGGCCCATGAAACGCTCGATCGCCTCGGCTTCCTTGCGCTCCTCCGGGCTCACCAGCGTGAGCGCGTCACCCGTCGCGTCCATCCGGCCCGTGCGGCCGATGCGGTGGACGTAGTCCTCGGGTGCTCGCGGGACGTCGTAGTTGACGACGTGCGAGACGTCGTCGACGTCGATGCCGCGCGAGGCGATGTCGGTCGCCACGAGCACGTCGACGCGGCCCTTCTTGAAGTCGCGAAGCGCGCGCTCGCGCTGGCCCTGGCTGCGGTCGCCGTGCAGGACGACGACGTCGTGGCCGCGGCGCTCGAGCTGACGCGCGAGCCGGTCCGCGCCGTGCTTCGTGCGCGTGAACACGATCACGCCGTCCCGTTCGATCCGGCGAAGCATCTCGTCGAGCAGATCGGTCTTGAGATGCCGCGGGACGGGATAGAACGCCTGCGTGATGCTCGCCGCGGGCCGGGTGGGCGGCGCCAGCTCGAGCCGTTGCGGCGAGCGCAATGCCTCGGAGGCGACGCGGTTCAGCTCGCCCGGCATCGTCGCCGAGAAGAGCAGCGTCTGGCGGCGCTCCGGCAGCAGCGCGAGGATCCGGCGCAGGTCGGGCGCGAAGCCCATGTCGACCATGCGATCGGCTTCGTCGAGCACGAGCACCTCGACCTCTTCGAGCGCGACGCTCTGGCGTCCCTGCAGGTCGAGCAGTCGGCCTGGGGTCGCGACCAGCAGCTCGACGCCCTGGTGACGGAGCATGCGCTCCTGCGGCGGGATCGGGACCCCGCCGTAGACGGCGCCGACGCGCACGTTGGTGTGACGCGAGTAATTGCGTGCGGACTCCTCGACCTGCGCGGCCAGTTCGCGGGTGGGGACGAGCACGAGCGCGCGAAGGCGCCGCGGGCCATCGAGGAGCCGGGTGAGGATCGGGAGCAGGAACGCGGCGGTCTTGCCGCTTCCCGTCTGCGCGGCCGCAACGAGGTCGCGGCCAGGCAGGATCATGGGGATGGCGCGGCTCTGGATCGGCGTGGGGGTCTGGTAGCCGACGGCGCGCACGCTGCGAAGGATGGGCTCCGGGAGCCCGAGTGCTGCGAAGGACATCACATCTCCTGAGGGACGGGTGGTGCGGCCACGGTCCCGTACGGGAGCGCGACCGCGCGGGGCGCTCATCGAGCGATCCCCTGCAGGCGTTCGCCAGCCCGGCCCTCGGGCCGGGGGAACGCCGCCGTGGCGGTCAACGAAACAGGGGACGGCGTCACCATCGCATTCGCGACGCGCACGTCCCAGTCGGTTCCACCACGCCCCGCAGTATCGGCCCTCGGCGCGGAAAACTCAAGCGCCTCCCGGCGCCGCCTCATTTCGACGGGAGGATCTGCCCCCGCCAGCGCTCGGCCTCCGCGCTTCGCCCCAGCCGCTCGTTCACGGCGACCAGGTCGTTGAGCGTGTGCTGGACATTCGAGTCCTCGTTGCCACGGATCGCGAACAGGATCTGGTGCGCGCGCTCGAGCCGGGGCTCGGCTTCCCGGTCACGCCCGAGCCCGATCAGCGCCTCGCTCCAGGCGATGAGCGTGATCCCCGTGCCGATGTAGCCGGGCGGCATCACGCGCTCCGACGTGGAGGCGGCCCGGGCGAGCAGCGACTCAGCCTCGGCGTATTTCCTCCGCGCCACGAGCAGCCGGCCGAGATTGGTCATCGTGACGAGCAGCTCGGGATGATCGTCGCCGAGCTGCCGGCGCGTGACCTCGTAGTCCTCGCGGTAGAGCGGCTCGGCGAGGTCGTCACGGTGCATCTTGCGGTAGAGCACGCCGAGGTTGTTGACCGACTGCATGGTTTCGGTCGCCTCGGGGCCCAGGACCTGGCGTTCGAGCGCCAGCGTACGCGTGCCCAGCGACTCCGCCTTCCCGTACTTGTCCTCGTTGATCAGGGTCCACGCGTAGTTCTGCATCAGGGTCAGCGTCGACAGGTCGTGATCGCCGTGCCGTGCGAGCTGGAGCGGGAGCACCCGCGCAAACAGGCTGTCCGCGCTCGCCAGCCGGTCCGTGTCCGAGTAGAGCTGGCCCAGATCGTTCATCGCGCCCAGCGCGGCGTCGCTCGGCGGTCCATTCGTCGCCCGCTCGCGCCCGAGCACGAGGACGAGCAGCGATTCGGCCGAGGCCATCCGGCCCTCGTACTCCTCGAGGTTCGCGAGCGAGCGCATCGCTTCGAGCGTCGCCGGATCGCGCGGGCCCGAGGCGCGCTCCTGGAGCGCCACCGCCTGCTCGAGCGGCGCCTCCGCGGGGGCATCGAGACCAAGCCGGAAGTAGGTCTCGCCGATCGAGCGGAGCAGCTGGGCGTGGAGCTCGGGCCGGGTGGCGAACTGCGAGTCGGCGGTGACGAGCGCCTTCGCGAGGATGTTCCGGTCGATGACGGCGAGCGCCGCGTCGGTCGTGTTGACGTTGCCGAGCAGCGCGCGGAGGGCGCCGACGGAGCTCTCCACCGCGCCCGGCGGTGCGCCCGCCTGGCGCCGCGCGTCCGCGAGTCGACGGGCGAGATCGTCCACGAGGCGGCGCCCCATGAGGGGCGCGTCGATGCCGCTCAGCATGTTCTCCTGGAACGCCGCGACCGTCTGCGTGTCCTTCTCGGCCCGCTCGGCTGCGCGGCGCTGGTCGGCCTCACGCAGCCCGAAGAGGGTCGAGGCGATGATGCCGGCGACGAGCGCAAGCAGCGTCGCCGCGACGCCCGCGACGAGCGTGCGGTTGCGCCGCGCGAACTTGCGCATCTGGTCGACCGTGCTCGGGGCGCGGGCGAGGATTGGGCGCGAGTCGAGATAGCGCGCGACGTCCTCCATGAGTGCGGCGGCGCTGTCGTAACGCCGGTCGGGCTCCTTTTCGAGCGCCTTGCTCACGATCGTCTGCAGATCGACGTCGGGACGGCGCACGCCCTTCCACGTTCGCTCGAGCGGGGCGGGCGGCTGCTCGCAGATGACGCGGATGGCCTCGACGATCGAGACGCGCCGCGTTTCGTAGGGGCGCGTGCCGGTCAGCATCTCGTAGAGGATGACGCCGAGCGCGTACACGTCCGTGCGCAGGTCGATCTCGTTCGGCACGCCGCGCGCCTGCTCCGGGCTCATGTACGGCAACGTGCCCTGGATCACGCCCACCTCGGTGATCGCGGTCGCCGCCTCGACGTCCGTATCGGTGATCCGTGCGAGCCCGAAATCGAGGATCTTGAGCTCGGGCAGCGCATCAGCCGCAGCGCCACCCGCCGCGGGGGCATCGGCGACGATGATGTTCGAGGGCTTGAGGTCGCGGTGGATCACGCCGCGCTGGTGCGCGTAGTTGACCGCCGCACAGAGCGTGTGGAAGAGCCTCAGGCGGAAGCGGATTTCCGCCGTGTCGAGCGGCGCGCGCCGCTCGGCGAGGTAGTCGTCGAGCGAGTGCCCGCGGACGAGCTCCATCGCGAAGAAGTGCTCGCCCGCATCGGTCCGCCCGGCGTCGTAGATCGCGCCGATGTTCGGGTGCTTGAGCAGCGCCAGCGTTTCGACCTCGCGCTGGAACATCCGCACGCGCTGTTCGTCCACGAACGAGCCGCTGCGGATCACCTTGAGTGCGACGCGCCGGCGCGGGTGGTCCTGCTCCGCCTCGAAGACGACGCCCATGCCGCCCTGGCCGAGCCGGCCGACGATGCGGTAGCGGCCGATCGCCTCCGGGAGCGCGCCCGGATCGGGCCCGACGCGGGGGCCCGAGGCGATGGTGGCGTCGTCCCCGCCCGTGGGTTCGATCACCTGCGACGGCCCTCGGGCGACCACGAGGTGATCACCTCGATCCGCCCGCCGCCGTCGCCGCTGCCCACGAGCGTGTTCACGAGGAAGCGTTGTCCGTCCGCGCTCACGTCGTACTGGTTGCGCAGCGGCGTGGGCGACGGGGAGACGCGCTGGAAGAGCGCGACCGGCCTGCCGGGATCGATCGCGCCGTTCGTCACGGCGATCGGCACCGCCACGATCGTGCCGTCGTTGGTACGGTAGTAGAGTTCCCGGCCGTCCCCGCGCCAGCGCGGCTGTCCTCCGCCGTTGTCCGAGATCCGCCACTTGCCGCCCGGGCCCGGACAGGCCTGCACGAAGATCTCGGGCCGCCCGGTCTCGCTGGTCTGATACGCGAGCCAGTGTCCGTCGGGCGAGAGCCGCGCGTTCATCTCGATGAAGGCGTTGGTCTGGATCGGGTGCGGCTTGGCGCCGGGCCGCGGCTCCATCGCCCACAACTGCGCGCCGGTGTCGAACATCCCGAACTGGAGCGGATCGGGAACGTTCCGTCCCCAGTCGGTCGGGCCGGCGGGCGAGCCGTTGTGGAGGAGCGAGTCCACCGGACCCGCGCCCGAAACGTCGCGCACGAGGATCGAGTAGACACCGCTCTGATTCGAGGAGTACGCGATGCGCGTGCCGTCCGGCGACCAGACCGGCCACACCTCGTTCTTCGTGTCGAACGTGAGCCGCGTGGCGATGTTGCGCTTGAGGTCGCGCACCCAGAGATCGACGCCGTTCGCCGCGGGATCGAACAGGCCGTAGGCGATCCGCGTGCCGTCGGGCGAGATCGAAGGTTCGCGGTACTGGTCGGGCGGGGCCGCCTCGCCGATCGTGCGGCCGCTGCGATCGACCCATTCGAGCGTCGAGCGGACCAGCGAGGCCTCCGACCGGAAGGCCACGACGCCCAAGGGCGAGCCGGAGATGTGCGCTTCGTCGCCGCGCGTCCACGCGCCCTCGGCCACCGGGAAGGCCGCACCGACGAACTTCGCCGCGCCGAGGTCCACGTGCCGCGCCATGAGCGTCTTGTCCTGCACGTAGAGCACGAGATCGGGCGGCACGAACTCGACCCGGCTCGACACGACGCCGATGGCGTGCGAATCGAGCGAGCCGAGCCGGCCTTCCTTGAGCACGTCGTCGGTCCCCGTCCGCGGCGCGGCGATGAACAGGAAGCGCTCGCCGTCAGGCAGGAAGACCGGCCAGGCGTGATACTGCTCCGACGCCGCGCGATCGAACCGCGTCGCGGGCGCGCTCGTGCCGCCGTCCGCCGCCATCTGGCGGAGCGAGTCGCTCTGGCCGCCGTCGTAGACGATGACCCCCCGCCTGCCCCACGCGCCGTCGAAGCCACCGTGCGAGTTGCCGATGAGCTGCGCCGGCCCTCCGCTCACTGCGATCCGCTTCAGGTCGCTTCCCGTCGTGAACGCGAGCCACTTGCTGTCGGGCGACCAGAACGGGCGGTTCGCGTTCTCGGTGCCGGCCAGCGGCGTCGCGACGAACGCATCGAGCGCCCGCAGCCAGATGCGCGTGATGCCGAGGGAGTCGTCGGCCTGGTAGGCGATGAACCTGCCGTCGGGCGATACGCGTGGCCAGCGCAGGTTGCGCTGCCCTGGCTCGGCGAGGATCTCGAAGCGCGCCGCGGGCGGCGTGTGCGCAGGGGATCGAAGGGCACTCCCGACCACGACGGCGAGCGCCGCGGCCAGCACGCCCGCAACGAGCCAGCCGAGCCGCTCGCGGCGGCGTCGAAGCGGCGTGACAGGTGCCGGCAGGGACGAGACCGAGCCGCCGTCGGCGATCCACTGGAGCTGGAGCCTGACGTCGTGCGCGGTCTGGATGCGGTCGTCCGGATCTTTCGCGAGGCAGTTCTGGATCAGGCGGTCGAGCGCACTCGGTGGCGCCTCCATGGAGCCCGAGCCCGAGACGACCTGGCTCACGGGCGTGGGCTCGGCGCGCAGGATCGCGGCGATCAGCGAGGCCTGGCTGCGGCCCTCGAACGCCGGCCGGCCGGTCGCCATCTCGTAGAGCGTCGCGCCCAGCGCCCAGACGTCCGAGCGTGCGTCGGCTTCTCCACCCTCGAGCTGTTCGGGCGACATGTACTGGAAGGTGCCGACGATCGTGCCCTCGGCCGTCAGCTGGCGGGCGACGGTCGGGGAACGCGTGAGCGCGGCCGCCGCCGAGCCCGAGCCGCTCGCCGTCCCCGCCATTCCGGCCGAACGTGCCAGCCCGAAATCGAGCAGCTTCGCACCGCCACGGGTCAGCATGACGTTGCCGGGTTTGAGGTCCCGGTGGATCACCCCGGCGCGGTGGGCTCGATCGAGCGCGTCCGCGATCTGGCCGCCGAGTTTCAGCAGCTCGCCCGATGGAAGCGCGCCCCGCCGCAGCCGCTGCGCGAGTGACTCGCCCTCGAGCAGCTCCATCACCAGGTAGTCGGTTTCCCCCGTGCCGCCCTCGGCGGACGAGCGTCCGACGTCGAACAGCATGCAGATGTGCGGGTGATTGAGCGTCGAGATGGTGCGGGCCTCGCGTTCGAAGCGCGCGCGCACCTCGGCGTTGGCCGAGAGCTCCTGCGGCAGCACCTTGATCGCGACGTCGCGCCCGAGTCGCGTGTCCCGCGCGCGGTAGACCTCGCCCATCCCGCCGGCGCCGATCGGCGCGACGATCTCGTAGGGCCCGAGGCGCACTCCGGGTGCCAGCGGCATCTCCGCAGTCTATGACAGCGCGCGGGCGCGGTGAAGGCGCGACGCGGCGCGGCGATGAAGCGGCGCGCCGCGGAGCGGACTCAGGGCTCGAGCACGATCACCTCGAACGTCCCGGGAAGGATTGAGGCTCGCGGCCGCGGGCGGTCGGCGGTCGGCGCGGGCGGAGGTCCGAACTGCGCCGTGACGACGAACACGCGGCTCGTCGACGGATCGAGCGCCATCGTGCGGGCACCGCGCTGCGTCGTGTCAGTCTCGGCAAGGTTGAAATACTCCGGCGACTCCTCGCGGACCACCGTCAGCGTGCCGTCGCCGTTCGACGCGATCGCGACGTGGCGCCGCGCGTCGTAGCCGCAGGCGTCGACGCCCTCGCCGATCGGGAGCGTCGTGATCACGCGGGCGCCGTCGGCATCGCTCACGACCAGCTTCTGGTTGCCGCAGCCGGAGAAGAGCCTGCGGTGGGCGCGGTCCATCGCGAGTCCGCTCGGCTCGACGCCGGGCGCGAGCGACCAGCGCCGGACCACCGCCGGCTTCACCGGGTCGATCTCGACGAGCTCGCCGCGGTCCTCGATGTTCGCGAACACGCGACCGCGCCCGTCGGCCACCGCGAACTCGGGCCGGCCCGCGAGCGAGAGCGTGTCGAGCAGCCGGCCGCTCGCCGCGTCGACGACGCACGCGTTCGAGCTGCCGCCGTTGAACGTGAGCACGCGTCGGCTCACCGGCTCGTAGACGATCGCATCCGGATTGCGTGCCGGCAGGACGACGCGCTGGACGACGGCGAACGTCTTGACGTCGAAGACGACGATCGACGAGTCGCGCCCGCACGAGACGTAACCCCGGCCGAGTTCGGGCGCGATCGCGATGCCGTGCACGCCGGGGGTCGGCTCGACGCGTCCGATCCGCTTGCCGCTCGCCATGTCCAGCACCTCGACGGCGGCGCCGTGCGACACGAACAGGTGGCCGGAGGCCGAGTCGGCGGTCAGGTAGTCCCAGCCGCCGTCGCCTCCGATCGTCCAGTGCTGAGCGACGTGGAGCATCGCGCCGGAATGCGCGGCGCGGGGCGGGAGGACGAGCGTCGCCACGGATAGGGCGACCAGCGCGATCGAGCGGAGGGGCGTTTTCATTGGACGTCGGGATCTCCGGAACCTCGTGAAGTCCTGGCCGCGCCGAGCCTGGCCGGGGAAGCGTCCCTCCGCGCCCGGCGCTCAGGTCCATTCCGCGCCTGCGCGACGCGTTGGCGCGAGGAGCCTACCCCCCGGCGTGCGGAATGCAACATGCGCGCCCCGGTTCGCTCCGCACCGGGGCGTGCCCGCGCGAACGATATTGCACTCGTCTCCGAGGCGGCCCCACCATTTCACTGGGGATGGCAGACCCACGGGAGGCTCGATGCCTTGGATCGCTTCGGCCGCGCACGCGCAGGCCACCCCACGGCCCGCGCCGCGACGCACCGCGACGTGGACCGTGCGGGCGTGCTTCACCGACGCGCTCGTCGGGCTCGTCGCGGGCGCCCTCCTCCTGCCACACCTCGCCGGGGCGCTCACCTACCCGGTCATCGTCGACCCCGCTCCTGCCGGCGCGACGCTGACCCAATACCCCGTCCGCATCATGCTGCGCGCGCCCGCGTTCGACTTCTCGCGATCTCAACCGGGCGGCTCGGACGTGCGCGTCACCGACGCGGGCGGACAGCCGATCCCGTTCTGGATCGAATCGTGGGACCCCGCGCGCGGCTGCGCGGACGTGTGGGCGCGCGTGCCCGCCATCGCGCCCGACTCGGCGACGATCCTCGATCTCGTGTGCGGCTCGAGTGACGGAACGCCCTCGAGCGCGAGCGCGACGTTCCCGTTTTACGACGGATTCGAGCAGGCGGGCCGGAACGCCGCGCAGCCGCTCGACACGCCGACTTACGACGGTTCCGGGCAGGCCACGCACCCGGACGTGATCTTCGTCCCGGGCGGGTGGAACGGCTGGAACTACTGGATGGTCCTGACGCCTTACCCCTACAACGTCGAGTCGCTCGAGAATCCCTCGATCCTCGTGAGCGCGGACGGGCAGAACTGGCAGGTGCCCGCCGGGCTCACGAACCCGATCGTGCCCCCCGTCGCGGGCTACAACAACGATCCGGACATGGTGCTCGTGGGCGACACGCTGATGGTCTACTACAACGAAACGCTCTACGCCGGCACGACCGACATTCGCCGCGTCACCTCGACGAACGGAGTCGCGTGGTCCGCGCCGATCACCGTGCTCCACCTCCCCAACTACGAGATGTCCCCGGCGATCGTGGTCGACGAACAGGGCTGGCACATGCTCTACGCCACGTCCCCGCAGGGCTGCACCGCCGACGACCAGACGGTCGTCGTGCGCAGCTCGACCGACGGCCTGATCTGGAGCGATGCCGTGATCGCGACGTTCAGCGATTCGTCCGTCGTGCCGTGGCACTTCAATGCCGTGAAGCAGGACGGCCGCTACGTCATGCTGCTCGCCTGCTACCCGCACGGCAGCACTTGCGATCACACCGACCTCTACTACGCCGTCAGCACGGACTACCAGCACTGGTCGCTCACGCCGCAGCCCGTGCTGCGGCACTCCCAGGGAAGTTGGGACGACCTCGAGATCTACCGCTCGGCGTTGCTGCTCGACGGGGACGAGCTGCGGATCTGGTACGGCGCCCAGTCGGTGCAGGGCGCATGGCACATCGGCTATGCCGAGGGCGGGCTCGCGGACTTCCTCTCGCCTGCGACATCCGGCTGGGACGAGACCGACGGCCAGGTCGTCACGACCGACGAGCTGGCGCGAACGGGCGCGCACTCGCTGCGGCTCGATGGCGGCGCGACGTTTCCGGAGATCGCCGGACCCTTCCAGCGCAACTCGGCGGTGACCGCGTGGATGTACGACGACCTCGACGCCACGCCCGACCGGCTCGGCGTGTTGCGCGCCTGGGATGCAGGCAACGCCGACTTTCCACTCCATGCGATCGGCGTGGGCTATTACGAGGGGGCCTCCGACACCCGCTACGCCTACCACAGCGAAGGCTGGGACTACTTCGACACCGGCGTGTCGCGGAGCACGGGCTGGCACCGGCTCTCGATTGCCGCCGGCGACTCGGCATGTCGTCTCTCGATCGACGATCACGTCGTCGCAACGCTGGACGTGCTGGATCCCGCGAGCATCGATCAGTTCTCGCTCGCGGGCTACCTCGCCGGCTCGACCTATTTCGACGACGTCTACACGAGGCCTTACGTCGACCACGAGCCGCGTGCGCACCTGGGTTCGCCGGGCGACACCGTCCTGGACGTGCCCTCCGGGCGCTTCGGGAGCGGCGCCCCGCAGCTCGCGCCGCTGCGGCCGAACCCCGTCGTCGGTCGCGCGACGATTGCGTTCTCGTTGCCGCGCGCCGCGTGGGTCGACGTCGACCTGATCGGGGTGAACGGCCGTCGGGTGCGGCGCCTCGCCTCGGCGAACCTGCCCGCCGGGGAACACCAGATCGCCTGGGACGGGCTCGATGCTGCGGGGCGCCCGGCCCCCGCCGGCGTCTACCTCGTCAGCCTGCGCTCGAACGGCGAGCGCAGAACGCGGCGGCTGGTCGTGCTCCGCTGACGGCACCGGACGCCAGCCGAACCCGCGGCGCCGGAGCCTTCACGTGGCTGGCGAGCGCCGCAGGCACGCCGGCCCGGATCCGGCCGCGACGCGTTCGCCCTCGGTCAGCGCGAGCCGCCGCCCGCCGCCTGCGAGCGGAGCAGCACGCGCACGTCGTGCGCCATGTCCGCGGCCTTGACGCCGTAGTCCCACTCGACGAGCACATGGCCGCCCGCATCGACCAGATAACTCGCGGCGGTGTGGCTCACGGCGACGGTGCCGTCGCCATGGCGCTCGATCGCCGAGCTCGCATTGACCGCGTGCTCGGCGCGCAGCAGCTCATCCTGGCTCGATGGGCGGAGCGCGTGCGCGCCGGGCACGAACCCCGTGACGAACGGCGCGAGCACGCTCGCGCTGTCGCGTGCCGGGTCGACCGTCACGAACGCGGTGCCGATGCGCCGCGCTTCCGGGCCGAGCGTGCGAAGCGCGTGCGCCCACTCCGAGAGCGTCATGGGGCAGACGTCCGGGCACTGCGCGTAGCCGAAGAACACGAACAGCAGCCCGCCAGGCGCCGCCCGGAGCGCGAACGGGGCGGATGTGGAATCCGTTCGCACCTCGGTGACGCTTACGCCGGCGGTCGAGAGCGGGTGCGGCAATCGCTCGCCGTGGAGCCGGTCAGGCGAGCAGCCGGCGACGAGTGCGAGCGCGGCGCAGACGGAGAGGCCTGACGGGCTTCGCCCCACGCGATGCGATTTCGTCCGGTTCCCCATGGCGGCACAGGGTAGTGGATCGGAACGGATCGTGCCCTCTGCCCGCCAGGCTCCGGCCTCCGCGGCCATCACGGCGTGGCGGGCAGGGCTTCGGACGTGGCCCCGCCGCTCGCGAGCGCGTCGTGCAGGGAACGCCACGAGACGACCAGGTGCCGGTCGATCTCCTGCCAGCCGGCCTCGGGCACGCCGCCCGCCGCTTCGAGCGAGTCGCGGATCGTCATTGCGCGCGCGCGTTCGGCGCCGTAGACCGCGAGCCGGTCGGGGTTCACGCGGTAGAGCGCGCCGGCTGCTTCGGCGAGCGCACGTTCGAGATCGCCGGGCGCGTGGCGATCGCGCTCGCGGTGGACGATCCACCACTCCAGTTCGAGGCGCGACGCCTGGCCGACATCGAAAGGCTCGCGGCTCACGGCATGAAGGTCGCGGAAATACTCCGTGAGCACCGGCAGCGCGCGTTCGTAATCCGAACGCCCGTGCCCGCCCTTGAACACGAACGCCGCGCGCGCCGCGCGTGCCGCGGTCAGATAAGAGCGCACCGGCGGGAAGTGGAACTCCTCGCGGAGCGTCTGTGCGAGCTGCAGGTAGAGCAGCCCCGGCTTGTGGTCGTAGTACGAGCGCCACATGTCGGTGTCGAGCCGGGCCATGCGCTCGGGCAGGAAGACGCGCAGGTCGGCGCGGAACGGTGCCCACAGGTCGGTCGCGACCCCGAGGGCCACGACCGCGAGCAAACCGAGAAGCAGGCGGCGAAGCGTCACGTGGGGCCTCCACGGCCCGTTCCCACGCGACCGCAGAGCCCGCTCCGCGCACGCGACCACACGCCTCGAGCGGTCGCGGCCGTTCGGCCCCCCGGCCCGGTGATCTCGTCGCGGACGTCGCAGCGGCCCATGCTCCCTCCCGAGCGACCCCGGCGCACGCCGGAGGTCGTCGATCCCCTTAACGCAGCAGCACCCGGCGGCGTGACCGCCGCGCCTACCAGATCACCACGCGCAGACTGTCGGGCTGCACCATCGGATCGCCCGCGTGGCAGCCGAATGCCCGGGCGAACTCGGGCAGGTCCGCGAGTGGCCCGTTGACGCGCCACTTCTCGGGTGCGTGCGGATTCGTGAGCGCGAGCATGCGCTGGCGCTCGGGACGGGTCTTCTCGCGCCAGCTCTGGGCGTAGCCGAGGAAGAAGCGCTGCTCCGGCGTGTAGCCGTCGATGAGGCCCTCCTGAGGGTGCGCGGCGCGCACCTTCTGCCAGGCGTCCCAGGCCACGACGAGCCCGCCCAGGTCCGCGATGTTCTCGCCGAGCGTGAGCTGCCCGTTCACGTGAAGCGTGTCGACCGCGACGAAGCCGTTGAACTGAGCGACCATGCGCGCCGCCTGCCGCTTGTAGTGCTCGGCGTCCGCGGGCGTCCACCAGTTGCGCAGGTTGCCGTGCAGATCGTACTGACGTCCCTCGTCGTCGAAGCCGTGGGTCATCTCGTGGCCGATCACGGCGCCCATCGAGCCGTAGTTGAACGCGTCGTCGGCCGTCGGATCCCAGTAGGGCGGCTGCAGGATCCCGGCCGGGAATACGATCTCGTTCATCGACGGGCTGTAGTAGGCGTTCACGGTCGGCGGCGTCATGTGCCACTCGGTGCGGTCGAGCGGCCGACCGATCTGGTGGAGCCGCCTCGACCACTCGAAGCGCTCGGCCGCCATGAGGTTGTCGACGAACGCGCCCGGGTGCAGCGTCAGCGCGGAGTAGTCCCGCCAGTGGTCGGGATAGCCGATCTTGTTGTCGAACGCCGCGAGCTTGGCGACCGCGGCGCGTCGCGTCGAATCGCTCATCCACGGGAGCGTGCTGAGCCGGTCGCGCAGCGCATCCTCGAGGTGGTGCACCATCTCGAGCGCCTTCTGCTTCGCCTCCGGGGTGAAATAGAGCCGCACGTACTCCTGACCGAGCGCCTCGCCGAGCGAGCGATCGGTGCCTTCGAGGCAGCGCTGCCAGCGCGGCGAGAGCACCCGGGCGCCGGTCAGCCGCTGGTTGAAGCGGAAGTCCTCGTTCACGAACGCCGAGCTCAGCACCGGCGAGGCCGCGCGCACGACCGCCCAGCGCAGGTAGGCCTGCCAGTCCGTCATCGGCACCGAGTCGAGCGCCGCGCCGAACGAACGGACGAACTCGGGCTGCGCGACGTTGAGCGAAGCGACCGACGCGAGGTCGCTGGCGCGCAGGTAGGCGCCCCAGTCGAACGAGGGCGAGAGCTTCTGGAGCTCGGCAAGCGACAGCCGGTGGTAGATCGCGTTGGGATCGCGCATCTGGACGCGCGTCATCGAGGCGCGCGCGAGCCGCGTCTCGAGCGCGAGGATGCGCGTGGCCTGATCGCGCGCCTCGGCTTCGCCCACGCCCGCGAGCACGAGCGAGCGGACGGCATGGTCCACGTAGGCCTGGCGCAGCGCGACGCTCGCCGAGTCGGTACGAAGGTAGTAGTCGCGATCGGGCAGACCGAGCCCGCCCTGTCCCGTTCCCGCGATCACCTCGCTGGAGTTGTGCGCGTCCTGCTCCGCGCCAAAGCGGAAGCACGCGCGCACGCCCTCGGCGTGAAGCTGCGCCAGCAGCGGAGCGAGATCGCGCGGGCTGGCCAGCTTCGCGATCTCGTTCATGAGCGGCACGAGCGGCTTCGCGCCGTCCGCCTCCGCGCGCGCCGAGTCCATGCACGTGCCGTAGAAGAGCCCGAGCCGCTGGCGATCCGAGCCGGCGGGCGCGCGCACGTCCGCCGCGGCCTGCTCCAGCAGCCGGCGCAGCGCGTCGGTGCCGCGATCCTCGATCTCCCGGTCGACGCCGTAGCGCGAGTAGGAAGCCGGGATCGGCGTGCGGTCGTCCCACGCGCCGTTGGCGTAGCGGAAGAAGTCCCGGCACGGCGCGCACGTCGTGTCGCGATCGGCGAGATCGATGCCGTGTGCGGGAAGCGCGGGCGGCTGCGCGCCGGCGGGCACCGCGCCGAGCGCGAGCAGCACGGCGGCGGCGGATGCGGCGAGCGTGTGGACGAAGCGTCGCATGGGGTTCTCCAGGCGCGAGGGTGGCCCGCCGATCGGACTCGGTGGGCTCGCATGCCGGGCGGCAGCATAGTGACCGGCGCGCGGTCCGCCAACCCCGCGACGGGCGCACTGGACAGCGGCACCGGGATGCATTCTCTTGAAGCTCGGGAGAGCCCTCATGACCGAGTCCGACGCCCCCGTCGCCGCCGACGCCGGCCCCGAGCGGGACGACTTCATCCGCGAGATCGTCAAGGCCGACGTCGCCGCCGGGCGCGTGCGAGCCGTCGCCACGCGTTTTCCGCCCGAGCCGAACGGCTACCTCCACGTCGGGCACGCGACCTCGATCTGCCTCAACTTCGGCGTCGCGCGCCAGTTCGGTGGCGTCTGCAACCTGCGCATGGACGACACCAACCCCGAGAAGGAGGAGCAGGAGTACGAGGCCTCGATCGTCGAGGACGTGAAGTGGCTGATCGCGGGCTGGGCGGATGACTGCCTCGGGCTCAAGCCGGCGGGCGCGACCGCGACGGCCATCGGCGACGACTTCGCGCTGCCCGCCGTCCACGGCGAAGCGGCGCGCAGTCGTGCGCTCGAGCCGTTCCGCGCCTCGGACTACTTCGCGGCGCTGCACGCGTTCGCGGTGCGGCTGATCGAGAAGGGCCACGCGTTCGTCTGCGATCACACGGCGGAGGAGGTCGACCGCATGCGCGGCGCTCCCGGCGAGCGTGGCATCGAGAGTCACTGGCGCGGGCGCACCGTGGCGGAGAGCCTCGAGCTCTTCGCCCGCATGAAGGCGGGCGAGTTCCCCGACGGCGCGCGCACGCTGCGCGCACGCATCGACATGACCTCGGACAACGTCTGGCTGCGCGACCCGGTGCTCTACCGCATCCGGCACGCCTCGCACCACCACACCGGCGATGCCTGGTGCGTCTACCCGCTCTACGACTTCGCACACGGCCTCTCGGATTACATCGAGGGCATCACCCACAGCATCTGTACGATGGAATTCGTGCCGCACCGTGCGCTCTATGACTGGCTGCTGGAGTCGCTCGAGCTGCCGCGCCCGCTCCCCCACCAGTACGAGTTCGCACGCCGCAACGTCACGCACACGGTCGTGAGCAAGCGCAAGCTCCTGCGGCTCGTGCGCGAGGGTGTCGTGACGGGCTGGGACGATCCGCGCATGCCGACGATCAGCGGCATGCGCCGGCGCGGCTATCCGGCCGCCGCGCTCCGCGACTTCTCGGAGCGGATCGGCGTCGGCCGGCGCGAGATGCGCGCCGAGCTCGGGCTGCTCGAGCACTGCGTGCGCGAGCAGCTCAATCGCACGGCGGCGAGGCGGCTCGCGGTGCTGCGGCCGCTCCGGGTGGTGCTCGAGAACTATCCCGAGGGCCGGACGGAGACGTTCGAGCTCGCGAACAACCCGGAGGATCCGGCCGCGGGCGTTCGCACGGTGCCCTTCAGCCGGGAGCTCCTGATCGACGCGGACGATTTCCGCGAGAGCCCGCCGCCCAGGTTCTTCCGCCTGAGCCCCGGCACCGAAGTGCGGTTGCGCGGCGCGTACCTCGTCCGCTGCACGGGAGTTGAGCACGGCGCCAACGGCGAAATCGCGACGATCCGCGCCACCTACGATCCCGAAACGCGCAGCGGCAACGCGCCCGACGGGCGCAAGGTGAAGGCCACGATTCACTGGCTCTCGGCGGCTCACGCGCTGCCCGCCGAGGTGCGGCTCTACGAGACGCTCTTTGCCGCCGAGGATCCCGAGGACGTTCCCGAGGGTGCGGACTTCGCGGCCGCGATCAATCCGCGCTCGCTCGAGGTGCTGCCGGACGCCCGCGTCGAGCCCGCGCTCGCCGGGGCTCAGCCGGGCGAGGCCGTGCAGTTCGAGCGCGTGGGCTACTTCGTTCCGGACGCGCGCGATTCGCGCCCGGACCGCCTCGTCTTTGGCCGCACCGTGACGCTGCGCGATGCCTGGGCGCGCGTCGAGCGACGGCAAGGGGCCTAGCTTCTGGCCGCGGACGCCCGGAAGCATCCGCACTCCGCGATTGCCCTGCCCGCAGCGAGCGCCTAGTGTGCCTCCGCGGTCTCCCCACCTGAACTCTTCACGACGGCTTCACGGTCGAGAGGATCCCATGCTTCGTTCCGCCGTAGTTCTCGTCCTTGCGGGGTGCCTCGCGGCCTCGCTCGCTCCTCCTGCCCGCGCCGACCTCTCGGAGAAGCTCGGCGTGCTCGGCGGTGACGACGCGAAAGGCTATCTCTCGCCACTGCCCAAGGCGCTGTCCTCGACGCTCAACGCTGGAATCTTCCAGACCGGTCGCGTGCCCGAGACCGGTTTCGGGTTCGCGCTCAGCCTGCACGCCATGGGCGTGACCTTTGGTTCGGGCGACCGCACCTTCCAGACCACCGCGACCCCGCAGTTCCCGAGCGTCTCGGCGCCCACCGTCGTCGGCAGCACCGGCTCGGTTGCGGTCAAGGGCCAGGGCAACCTCGTCAGCAACTTCCCCGGCGGGCTCGACATCAGCCAGTTCGTGGCCGCGGCGCCCCAGCTCAGCATCGGCACCGTGATGGGAACGCGCGCCGTCCTGCGCTACTTCTCCGACGACATCGGGAACTCCGACTTCGGCAAGCTCGAGCTGTTCGGCATCGGCGCGCAGCACTCGATCTCCCGCTACCTGCGCAGCATTCCGGCGGACGTCGCGATCGGCGCGTTCTACCAGACGTTCAAGCTCGGCGACGGACTGCTCGACACCAAGGCGTTCCACGTCGACGTGACTGCGAGCCGGGACTTCGGCCGGGTCCTCAAGCTCCAGCCCTACGTGAGCGTCGGCTACGACACGTTCAACATGGACGTGGCGTACACGAGCTCGTCCGATCCGACCGACAAGATCTCGGTCAAGATGGACACGCAGTCGAACGCGCACCTCGCGGTCGGCGCCCAGCTCTCGCTGGCGGCGCTGCACTTGAGCGGCGAGGTGTTCTCCGCCGCCAACTCCGGCGCAGCCCTCGGGCTGTCGGTCGGGCTCTAGGAGACCACCATGCGCACCTCACGCCTGATCGCATACGCCGGACTCGCGCTCGTGACGCTGGTGGCCGCCGGATCGAGCTGCCCGACCGAACCGAAGATCAAGACCCGTTTCGTCGACCTCGCGGTGGGCCAGAGCGTGACGCTCGACTTCCCGGCGACCGGTTCGACGAACACGTTCACGAGCGGGAACGTCGCGGTTCGCCTCGACCAGTCCATCAATCTGCCCCAGGCCATCGCCGCCGCCGGCATCGACGTTTCGAGCCTGAAGTCGATTACACTGGCCGGCGTGTCCTACCGGGTCTCCGTGGCCGATCCGACCAGCGGCCGCACCGTCACCAGCGGCTCGGTGCAGGTCGCGGTCAACTCGAATCCGATGGTTGACCTGATCGACAACTTCTCCGGCGCGGCCGACAAGGTGACGGGCTGGATCACGCCCAGCCTCGACAGCCTCGGCGTCGACCAGATCAACGCGCTGCTCGCCTCCGAACTCCCTCAGATCCAGAACGACCAGAACCCGCCGGAGACTCTCACCTACAACGTCAGCGGGGTCTCGACTCCGACCGACGTGGCGACCAGCTTCACCTACGAGCTGCGCCTGACGCTCAGCATCGTCGGCACGGTGAAGACCAAGGTGCTGAGCTAGGTTGCCTCAGGAGCCCGCGCCGTCGCCCGACGGCGCGGGCATTGCGACCGGCGAGGAGGTTCGCCGATGTCCGAAACGCTCCGTCCAGGCCCCTCGGTGCGCGTGCGCGTGCGCCAGCTCGCCCACGCCGGGGGCCTCGAGCTGCCCGCCTACGAGACGCCCGGCGCGGCCGGACTCGACCTGCGCGCTGCGCTCGAGCGCCCGGTCCAGCTCGCGCCGGGCGGGCGGTTGCGCGTGCCGACCGGGCTCGTCGTCGAGATCCCGGCGGGCTACGAGCTCCAGATCCGGCCGCGCTCGGGGCTCGCGGCGCGCACGGGCGTCACGCTCGCCAACAGCCCCGCAACGATCGACTCCGACTATCGCGGCGAGGTCGTCGTCGCGCTCGCCCACCTGGGCGAGGAGCCACTCGTGATCGAGCGCGGCATGCGGATCGCTCAGCTCGTGCTCGCGGCCGCGCCGAGGCTCGTCTGGGAGCCCGCCGAGACGCTGAGTGAGACCGGGCGCGGGGCGGGCGGATTCGGGCACACCGGGCTCGAGTGATGGCCGCTTCCGCGCGGGAGGGGTGAGATGGCGGTGACGGTCCGGCGGGTCGAGTATTTCTACGCCACGGTGCGCGGCGAGCCCGACGAGGCGTTCGAGATCCTGAACCACCTCGCGGGTCAAGGCGTGAACCTGCTCGCACTGAACACCATGCCGCTCGGGCCCGACGCGACGCAGCTCACGCTCTTTCCCGAGTCGGCGGCACGGCTCCACGACGCGGCGCGCGCGTCGGGGCTCACGCTCGAGGGCCCCCACGCCGCCCTGCTCGTGCAGGGCGAGGACGAGCTCGGCATCGTGGCGCGTCTGCATGCGCGGCTCCATCGCGGCGGCGTCGACGTCTATGCCTCGAATGCCGTAACGGACGGGCACGGCTACTACGGCTACGTGCTCTACCTGAGGTCCGAGGACGCCGACCGGGCGCTCGCGCTGCTGCGCGATTGATTGCCCTCGCGGTGGCCGGCTGACGGCGTCCGGGCCGATGGGGAAGGTGGCGCGACGCGGGCGATCTGCTAGTGTCGAAGCATGTCCGCGCGACGCCCCCCGCTGCTCGCTCCGCTCGCGATGCTCCTCCTGCTGGCGTCCGCCCGCCTCGTGCATGCCAGCGTCGGCAAGCCCGACGTACTGCCGTGGATCGAGGACGACTTCCCGCGCGCGGTGGCGCTCGCCCAGCAGCGCCAGGTCCCGATCTTCGTCGAGAACTGGGCGCCCTGGTGACACACGTGTCGCTCGATGCGGGCGTTCGTGTTCACGGACTCCTCGCTCGCGCGGCACGCCGGACAGTTCGTCTGGCTCGCGATCAACCGTGAGAAGGCACAGAACTCGGCGTTCTGCCGGCGTTATCCGGTGGTCGGCATCCCGGCCTTCTTCGTGCTCGATCCGAGCGGCCGGACCGTCCGCCTCAACTGGCTCGGTGGGCTGACCGTCGGCGAGTTGCACACGCTGCTCGATGACGTCCGCGATCACCGCAACACGCCGCCCGCGCTTCTGGCGAAACTTGCCGCTGCGGACAGCCTCTACGGCGCGAGCGACTGGACGGGTGCGAGCCGGGCCTACCGCGCCGTCCTTGCGGCGGCCCCACCCGACTGGCGCGGCTACCCGCGGGTCGTCGAGTCGCTGCAGACGGCGATGAGCACGGGCGGCGACGACGCCGGGGCGCTGGCGCTGGCACGTGAGACGCTGCAGCGCCTCGGCCGTTCGCCCTCCGCCCTCAACGTGGCCGCCGGCGGCCTCGGTGCCGCGACCTCGCTCCCCGATTCGGTGCCCGGCCGTGTCGCGGCGCTCGCCGAGATGGCGGCCGCGACGCACGCGCTCGTCACCGACACGTCGTTCGCGACCGCGGCCGACGACCGCTCGGGCGCCTACATCGCGCTCATCGATGCGCGCGACGCGGTTCACGACAGCGCCGGCGTGCGGCAGGTCGCGGGCGAGTGGTCGGCGTTCCTCGACGGCCAGGCGGAGCGCGCGAAGACGCCCGAGGAGCGCGCGGTGTTCGACTCGCACCGGCTGTCGGCTTACCTCCAGCTGGGCGAGCCCGAGAAGGCGGTGCCGATGCTGCTGCAGTCCGAGCACGACATGCCGGGCGACTACAACCCGCCCGCCCGGCTCGCGATCGCGTACAAGGCCATGAAGCGGTGGGACGACGCGCTCGCCGCCTCGGATCGCGCCATGGCGCTTGCCTACGGCCCGCGCAAGCTCCTGCTCTACGACACGCGGGTCGACATCGAGCGTGGCCGCGGCGACCTCACGGGCGCGAGGCGTACGCTCGCCGAGGAAATCGCCTACGCGCGGGCGCTGCCCGAGGAGCAGCGTTCGCCGGCGCGGCTCGCCGCGCTCCAGAAGAAGCTCGACGCCCTGCCCGCGAACTGAAGCGGGCTCACTCCTTCACGTCGAACGCCATCAGCGCTTCGACGCGCGTCGGCTCGAGGCGCTTGCGCCCGCCCAGGCCCACGAGCTCGATCGCGAACAGCGCGGCGGTGACCCGCGCGCCCAACTGGCCGACCAGCGCCACGGTCGCCGCGGCCGTGCCGCCGGTCGCGAGCAGGTCGTCGACCACCACCACCTCCCAGCCCGCGCGGAGCGAGTCGGCGTGGAGCTCGAGCGCGTCCTCGCCGTACTCGAGCGAATAGACCTGTCGGACCGTGCGGCCGGGCAGCTTGCCGAACTTGCGCGCCGGCACGAACGGCACACCCCAGTGGTGCGCGAGCGGCGCTCCGAAGATGAAGCCGCGCGACTCGATGGCCACGATGGCATCCGGCTTCGGCGCCCGCGCCGAGAGCTGACGGATCGCCTCGCCGAACGCGCCCGGATCGCCGACCAGCGGCGTGATGTCCTTGAAGACGATTCCCCGTTTCGGGAAGTCGGGCACGTCGCGGACGAAGTCGGCGAGGTCGGTCACGATCCGGTCTCCAGGTGCAGGTGAGGACCCGCGGCGCGCCCGCCGTCCGCGAGCTCGATCGCCTGGCGCAGCTTGCCCAACGCGCGCGATTCGATCTGGCGCACGCGTTCGCGGGTGATGCCGAAGTGGTCGCCCGTCTCCTGCAGCGAGCGCGCGAGGCCATCGTGGAAACCGTACCGCAGCCGCAGCAGCTGCTCCTCGCGGGTGTCGAGCGAGCGCAGCAGCCGGTCGATCTTCTCGTGCTCGAGCTGGAGCTCGATCAGTCGTTCGACCGAAGGCGGCGCCTCGGCGAACGTCTCGGCCGAGAGTGCCTCGAAGGCGTCGGCGCCGGCCTCCATCGCGTGGACGCCGGCAACCAGCGCGCGCAACCGTTCGACGCGCACGACCGCGACGTCCAGCTCGCGCGCGATCTCGGCATCGAGCGGCTCGCGTCCGAGCCGCACCGCGAGCGCCCGCTGCACCGCGGCGAAGCGGTTCAGCTGGCGGAACATCTGAACCGGGATGCGCACCGCGCGCGACTGCTCGGCGAGGCCGCGCAGGATC